>Ga0114999_10002700_pt1 | contig 22956 bp, 18 predicted proteins | sample ArcticOcean_MG_C_3_FD_89820 | JGI IMG/M metagenome (GOLD analysis project Ga0114999, IMG submission 89820) | Marine microbial communities from western Arctic Ocean - ArcticOcean_MG_CB8_126 | ecosystem: Environmental > Aquatic > Marine > Oceanic | place: Arctic Ocean: Canada Basin | collected...
AAAAAAAAGAATTGATGAAATTGCAAAGAATCAAAACAGCTTTAAAGACAAAAAAGAAGATGAAGCTGCAAAAAATGGTGATCTAGTAGCTTTTGATTACAATGCTACTATTGAAAATAAAGAATTTAAAGGTGGTGAGGGTAAAAATACTCAAATAGTATTAGGTAAAGATTTGTTTATTAAGGGTTTTGATAAGCAATTATTAGGTGTTAAAAAAAATCAAACTAAAAAAGTATTGGCGATACTACCCGAAAATTACCCAAACAAAGAATTCATTAATAAAAAAGCAATTTTTGAATGTAAAATTTTAAATGTTAAAAAACCAGAACCTATAAAAATTGATGATCAGTTTGCTAAATCAATGGGGGCTAAAGATTTAAAAGATTTAAAATTATTGATAGTTACACAAATTCAAAATCAATATAAAATGACACTAGATTCTTTGCAAAAAGAAAAAATTTTAAATCAAATTGAGAGTTCCCATAATATAGATTTGCCAGATAATTTAGTTCAGCAAGAAATGGCATTAATTTCCCAAACATTAAAAAAAGAAGATATAGAAAAAAATAAAAAAGAAACTGAAAAAGTTGCCAAAAAAAGAATAAAACTGGGTCTTATATTAAATGAACTTGGAGAAAAAAATAATTTAAAAGTAGAGGAGCATGAATTAAAAAATGAGATTCAAAAGCAGGTACAATCTATGCCAGACCAACAAAAGCAAGTGCTGGAATATTATCAAAAAAATCCTTCTGCAACAGCAAATTTACGTGGATCTATATACGAAGAAAAAATTATTGACTTTATTAAGCAAAAATCTAAAAAATCAAAAAAAATAATCTCTTTATATGAAGCTGATAAGTTAATAAAAAAAACCTCTCAAATTGAAAATGATCAACAGACCATTTCTAAAAAAAATCAACTAAAAAAACCTGCAAAAGTTGATAAATTATCTAAAAAAAAGAAATAAGTTAGAAAAAAGTAATCATAAGTTGTATAACTTCAGTTTATTGATTCGTTATGATTGACAAAATAAATGAAAATATGAACACTTTAATTCCTATGGTTGTTGAGCAATCTAACAGGGGTGAAAGGGCATATGATATTTACTCTAGACTTCTTAAGGAGCGTATTGTTTTTTTAGTAGGTCCTGTGAATGACAGTGTATCAACATTAGTGACAGCTCAATTACTTTTTTTAGAATCAGAAAATCCTAAAAAAGAAATATCATTTTATATTAATAGTCCTGGAGGTCTAGTTACATCGGGATTGGGTATTTATGATACTATGCAATATATTAAACCTCCAGTTTCGACTTTATGTATAGGGCAAGCTTCATCAATGGGATCGTTTCTTTTATCAGCAGGTGAAAAAGGAAAGAGGTTTTCTCTACCAAACTCTAGAATCATGGTTCATCAGCCCTCAGCAGGTTACCAAGGACAAGCTACAGACATTGAAATACATGCTAAAGAAATAATAGCTTTGAAAGATAGACTTAATAAAATTTATGCCAAACATACAAAAAAAAGTGAATTAGAAATTAAAAAAGCTTTGGAAAGAGACAACTTCATGACAGCATCGGAAGCAAAAGACTTTGGTTTAATAGATGAAGTTGTGTCAAAAAGAACATAAGACACTAGATTTAGCTCCATAACACAACTTAGACTTGATAACATATAACATTAGTTTATTTTGAGATTAAGTGATTCGTTTATAAAATTATGGCTGAAAAAAATAATAAAAATATTCTTTACTGTTCCTTTTGTGGAAAAAGTCAACATGAGGTAAGAAAACTTATTGCAGGTCCAACTGTTTTTATTTGTGATGAATGCGTTGAACTATGTATGGACATAATAAAGGAAGAAAGTAAAGATTCTTTTTTAAATAATAATCAAGAGGGAGTTCCAACACCTCAAGAGATTTGTAAAGTTTTAGATGATTATGTTATAGGACAAGTTTATGCAAAAGAAGTTTTGTCTGTAGCAGTACACAACCATTATAAAAGATTAAATTACGAATCTAAAAATAATAAAGATATAGAATTATCAAAATCAAATATTCTTCTAGTCGGACCAACAGGATGTGGGAAAACTCTACTTGCTCAAACTTTAGCGAGAATTTTAGATGTTCCTTTTACAATGGCTGACGCTACAACTTTAACAGAAGCAGGTTATGTAGGAGAAGATGTTGAAAATATAATTCTTAAATTACTACAAGCAGCAGATTATAACGTGGAAAAAGCGCAAAGAGGTATAGTTTATATAGATGAGGTAGATAAAATTAGTAGAAAATCTGAGAACCCGTCAATAACAAGAGATGTTTCTGGTGAGGGAGTTCAACAAGCTTTACTTAAAATTATGGAAGGCACTATAGCAAGCGTTCCACCCCAAGGTGGCAGAAAACATCCTCAGCAAGAATTTTTGCAAGTAGACACAACAAACATTTTATTTATTTGCGGAGGAGCTTTTGCTGGATTAGATAAAGTTATTTCTAAAAGAGGATCTGACACATCAATAGGTTTTGGTGCGAAAGTTAAACATTTTCAAGACCAATCTTCTGGTGAGCTTATTAAAAATTTAGAACCTGAAGATTTAATTAAATATGGATTAATACCGGAATTTATAGGAAGAATGCCAATAATATCCACTCTCGAAGAGTTGGATGTAAAATCTTTAGTAAAAATTTTAAAAGAACCTAAAAATTCTTTAATAAAACAATATCAAAGACTTTTTGAATTTGAGAATGTCAAATTAACTTTTAAAGATGACGCAGCTGTAGAAATAGCAAAAAAAGCTATTAACAAAAAAACTGGAGCAAGAGGATTAAGATCAATTATAGAATCTTTGCTTTTAAAAACTATGTTTAACTTACCTTCAATGGACGATATTGAAGAAGTGATATTAAATGAGTCTGTAGTAAAAAATGGCGGAGAGCCGATACTTATACACTCAAAAACGAAAAAGACATCTGCAGCCTAAAAAAATCTATTGAATTATTTTTAATTATAGCCATATAATATAGCTATGAATAAAACTGATTTTTTTCCAACTTTACCCTTAAGAGATATTGTCGTTTTCCCTGGCATGATAGTGCCTTTGTTTGTTGGTCGCGATAAATCAATAAAGGCATTAAATGAGGTGATGAAAACAAATAAAAAAATAGTTTTAGTAACTCAAAAAAATGCAGAAATAGACGATCCCACTGGCAAAGATCTTTATTCAATAGCATGTGAAAGTAAAATATTACAACTCTTAAAGTTGCCCGACGGAACCGTTAAGGTTTTAGTTGAAGGTTTAGATAGAGTTAAATTAACTGAATGTAAAAATGTTAAAGAATACTTAACAGCTTCTTATGAAGTTCTTAAAGATAAAATCGACACAAAAGAAGATTTATTATCATTATCAATAGCTATAGTAAGAAGATTAGAAAAATTAACGAATTTAAATAAAAAAATTTCTTCTGAACTATTTACAAGTTTAAAAAATCAAAAAAATCCATCTAAAATTGCTGATCATATATCAGGACAATTAAATATTTCAATATTTGAAAAACAAAAGTTATTAGAAATGACAGATTTAAAAATTAGATTAGAAAAATTAATGGAACATATTAATAATGAAATAAATGTTAATAGTGTTGAAAAAAGAATAAGGGGCAGAGTAAAAAATCAAATGGAAAAAACTCAAAGAGAGTATTATTTAAACGAACAAATGAAAGCTATACAAAAAGAGCTAGGAGAAATGGAAGATGGAAAAGACGAAGTTTCTCAATTACACAAATCTATTATTAAAGCAAAAATGCCAAAAGAAGCTTTAAAAAAATGTCTTGCCGAACTAAAAAAATTAAAAACTATGAGCTCAATGTCAGCAGAAGCTACAGTAGTAAGAAATTATTTAGATTGGATGGTTGAGTTGCCATGGAATATTAATGAGAAAAAATTAGATAACATAGACATTGTAGCTGCAAAAAAAGTATTAGACAAAGATCATTTTGGTTTAGATAAAGTAAAAGAAAGAATAGTAGAGTACTTGGCAGTTCAAAAAAGAGTTGGCAAAATTAAAGGAGCTATTTTGTGCCTTGTCGGTCCACCAGGAGTAGGTAAGACTTCGTTAGGTAAATCTATAGCTAGAGCCACTGGAAGAGAATTTGTGAGAATTTCTTTAGGCGGAATAAGGGACGAAGCTGAAATACGTGGGCATAGAAGAACTTACATAGGTTCTTTGCCAGGAAAAATTATTCAAATGATGAAAAAAGCGGGAACAAAGAATCCACTTTTTTTACTAGATGAAATAGACAAAGTAGGCTCTGATTATAGAGGAGATCCTTCATCAGCTTTATTAGAAGCTTTAGATCCTGAGCAAAATGTAAGTTTTAACGATCATTATTTAGAAGTAGATTACGATCTTTCTGATGTAATGTTTGTTACAACAGCTAATACACTTAATATTTTACCACCACTATTAGATAGAATGGAAGTCATTAGAATTCCTGGTTATACCGAAGATGAAAAAATAAATATTGCGAGTAATTATTTAATGCCTAAACAAATCAAAGACAATGGTCTTAAACCAGGAGAAATGAATTTGGAATCTAATGTATTGAAAGATGTAATTAGAGGTTATACGAGAGAAGCTGGGGTTAGAAATTTAGAAAGAGAAATTTCTAAACTAGCAAGGAAAACAGTTAAAAAAATTCTAACTGACAAAATAACTAAAGAAACTATTGGCGCTTCAAATTTATCTGAATACTTAGGTGTGGAAAAATTTAAGTACGGAGAAATAGAAAATGAAAATAAAATTGGAATTGTTACAGGACTAGCATGGACTGAATTTGGTGGAGAAATTTTAAAAATTGAATCAGCGATTATGCCAGGCAAAGGAAAAATGCAAATTACTGGAAAACTAGGTGATGTAATGCAAGAATCTGTTAAAGCTGCAAAATCATATGTGAGATCAAAATCTTTAGAGTATGGAATTATTCCACCTATATTTGAAAAAAAAGATTTTCATATTCATGTACCAGAAGGAGCTACACCAAAAGATGGACCATCAGCAGGAATAGCCATGGTAACATCTATTATTTCTTCAATAACAGAAATTCCAGTAGATAGAAACATTGCAATGACTGGTGAAGTCACATTAAGAGGTCACGTTTTAGCAATCGGAGGTTTAAAAGAAAAATTATTAGCGGCACACAGAGCTGGCATTAAAAAAGTAATTATACCCGAAGATAACAAAAAAGATTTAGTAGAAATTCAAAAAAATGTTTTAAAAGATATTGAGATAAATACTGTGAAGACAGTAGATGAGGTTGTAAAAATTGCTCTTACAAAAAGTTTAAAACCTATAGAATGGATTGAAGTTGAAAGTTTGCCAAATCAAAAAAGTCAAGAAAAACCAACAACTGGAAGCACTCATTAACTATCCAGCCATTCTTTATATTTTTTTGAATTATTTGATAAATAGTCTGGCATATCAGTAAGAGGTACTTTATTAAGATTTTTTTCACCCGCCCATTTAAAACCACGTCTATCAATACCAAGATCATATAAAATTTTTTTATTTTTAATTTTTTCTTTAATATTTTCTAGATTCAAACCACTTGCTTCATAATCTTGATGGTGGGCGTAGTTTAAAAATTTTTTTTCTAAATCTTCAGCTGATTTAATGTTAGTAAAATGCCACCCACCATCTTCTACATAATAAATATTTTTATATTTTTTTTTGGAAAAATATGTATCTAATCTCCATATAGGATATTTTTTGTGCTTAATATTTCGTAACCATTGAGGAGAAATTAAAAATTTCTTTTTACATGCTCTAGATCCATGCCAGATAAGATTTTCATAAAGTAAATTAAATTTATAATAATATGTCTTTTGTTTAAAAATAATTAATTTATTCTTAAAGTTGTTAAAATTAATATTTTTTAAGTTTGGAATTTCGTCTATATCATTGATCAGTATAAGATCATCATCATGCAAATCTTTTAATAGTGTCTTTGCCATATCTCTTTGAAAATTATCTCTATTAATTCCATTGTAAATTAATTTATTACCTTTATTTTCTTCAGTGTCGTTATCATTTATTTTTTCTATATTTGGTGGTTCTCTATCAACTACCTGATAAACAATTTTATCTTTAAATTTAGAAAATTTTTTTATATCAAAGTTTAACTTTTTAGGTTTACCACTGTGCATATATGTAGATTCGGTAATAATAAACTTGTCGATATATTGATCTAGAACGTTCAATCTAAGATCTAAAAGCATATCTTCGTCAAAATACTGGAAACAGTCATAGATATTCATAACAATTGAGTTATAATAAAATTTATTATATGTAAATCACTAAAAAATTCTAAATGGGAAAAAAAATAATCATAACAGGCGGACTAGGATATATCGGCACTGAGCTTTGTAAAATATACTCTGGTATTAGCTGGAATAATGAAATTACGGTAATAGACAACCGATTTATATCTGAAAGAGTAAATCAGCTCAGAAAGTGGAATATAAATTTTGTACAGGGTGATATTTTAGACAAAGATCTAATAAACAAACATTGTGGGGACACGAATATAGTTCACCATCTAGCTGGAATAACAGATGTTCCAAGAGTTAAAAGCGAAAGCAATAATGAACATGATAAAAAAATTAAATTAGTTGCAGAAGAAGGAACGCAAAATATTCTTAATGCTATAAATAATAAATGTAAAATAATAATGCCCTCAACTCATGTAGTGTATGAAGGAATAGAAAAAGTTAAAAATGATATCTTGGAAGACGAAGAAACAAGTCCTGTACTTTCTTATGGTGTTTCAAAAGATATAAATGAAAAACAATTAAAAGCTTCAGGGAAAAATTATATAATTTTAAGATTAGGCTCAGTTTATGGTTACTCAACTGACACTGCTCGACTTGACATAATGCCCAATTTTTTTTCAAAGATGACTTCTCAAGACGGAACTTTAAAGCTCTTTTCAGGAGGCAGACAAGTTAAAAGCCTAGTTCCTCTTATCGATGTTGCTAGATGTTTTAAATTTATGGAAGAGAGAGAAGATATATCTTCAGATACATTTAATTTAACTAAAGATACTGTAACAGTAAAAGAAGTTGCTCAGTTATGTAAAAAATATAATCCAAAAATAACATTAAGAGAAACCAACGATGAAGTTCCTAACTTGGGCTTCTCTTTATCTAATAAAAAAATTTTAAAAACAGGTTTTAAATTTCTTTATGCATTAGATGAAAGCATTAAAGAAATGATTCACAAATGGTCCAAACAAAATTTAATTAAAGATCTTGAGCATGTGCGAGATGGTGATAATGAATTTATTGACTCAAGAGGCAAAATTAGCAACCATGAGTTAACAGAACCAATAAATTTAGTTGGTTTAATAGATTCTAAAAAAGGAACAATAAGAGCTAATCACTATCATCCGCAACAAGAGCAAAAATGTTTATTTACGAAAGGACAAATTATAGAAGTGTTTCAAGATATACTTAATCCAAACTCTCCAAAAATTACACAGGTAGTTAATGAAGGGCAATTATCAATTATAAAACCAAACGTTGCACACACAATGGTTTTCACAAAAGATACTACTTTTTTAAATTTAGTAAGAGGTGAGAGAGATCATGATAACTATGGAATTTCTCACACAATCAGACATGTGTTTGTAGATGAGAAAGAAAAAAATTTACTACTTAGATGCTACAAGTTTGATTGCAGATCTTGCGGAAACACTAAATTAAAAAGAGTTGTTTCACTAGGGTATCAACCATTAGCTAATAATTTAGCAAAAACGAAAAAAGAAAAAGATGAACTTTTTCCACTTGAAATGAACTATTGTCCTAATTGTCATAATTGCCAACTTTCAATGGCAGTAGATTCAAAAAAAATGTTTTCTAATTATCTTTATTTGTCATCAACATCAAAATCGTTTAGAGAACATTTTGAGAATGCAGCAAAAAAATATATTAAAGTATTTAAACTATCACCTAAAAAATCATATATAATTGATATTGGTAGCAACGACGGTGTAGCTCTTAAACCATTTAAAGATCTAAAGTTTAAAAATATTTTAGGTATAGAGCCTGCAAAAAATTTAGCAAAAATAGCTAACAAAAATAAAATTAGAACCTACAATGGATTTCTAAGTTTAAAAAATATCAAAAAAATAAAAAAAAATGCAGATATAGTTTTAGCTGCAAATGTTTTTGCACATTCTAATGAGTTAAAAGAAATGGCAGAATGCATGCTTAAACTTATTAAAAAAAATGGAACTATAATTATTGAAGTCCAATATCTATTAAATACATTGAAAGATTTGACATTTGATAATATTTACCATGAGCATTATAATTATTGGTCTTTAACATCTTTAGTTAATTTTTTTAAAAATTTCTCTGCAAAAATTTTTGATGTAGAAAGAATAAATACCCACGGAGGATCTATAAGAATTTTTATTAGCAAAAATTTGAAAGTAAAAATTAAAAAAAGTGTTAAAAATCTTTTAAAAGTAGAAGAAAAATTTGGAATTAAAAATTTTAAAGTTTATGAAGATTTTGCTAAAAAAATTTACAAAATAAGAGACAATGTTAGAAAAAACATTTCTCAACTTGCTAAAGATAATAATGAAATTATAGGATATGGATCACCAGCCAAAGCTACAACAGCATTAAATTTTTTTGGTATATCAAGTGAAATTAAATATATCGTAGAGGATAATAAGCTAAAACAAGGAAAGTTCCTACCAGGCGTGAAAATACCAATTACTTCAAAGCAAAAAATTAAAGGTAAACCTGATTGCGCTTTAGTATTAGCCTGGAACTTTATGGATGAAATTAAAAAAAATAATAGTGATTTGGCACATAAATTTGTAAGTATCAAAGATTTAGAGATTTAAATTTACTTTACAGCCAAGGTACTATAAACAGTTTTAAAAAGTTTGTTGGGCGGTTAGCTCAGTTGGTAGAGCGCCTCGTTTACACCGAGGATGTCATAGGTTCGAGTCCTTTACCGCCCACCATTTTTGGGGGGGTGTAGCTCAGTTGGTTAGAGCGATCGCCTGTCACGCGATAGGTCGCCGGTTCGAGTCCGGTCACTCCCGCCATTCTTAGGCAATTTAACCTTGTGAATAATTTCTTTAGTGACAAAGTCGTAACTATTAGTGTTAGAAAAAAAGTTATATAATTATTAAATGCTTTCTGATTTTTTAAAAGATTATCTATCTATAGTTGTTTTTTTATTTATTGCTTTAATTTTAAGTTTTGGATTTATTATTTTAAATTTCCTTTTTTCACCAAGAAACCCAGATTCTGAAAAACTTTCTGCATATGAATGTGGCTTTGAAGCATTCGATGATTCTAGAGTAGAATTTGATGTCAGATTTTATTTAGTAGCAATTTTGTTTATTATTTTTGATTTAGAAATTGCCTTCCTGTTTCCTTGGGCAATAAGTTTATCATCTTTGGGAAGTTTAGGTTTTTGGTCAATGATGATTTTTCTTTTTGTTTTAACTGTTGGTTTTATTTACGAATGGAAAAAAGGAGCTCTAGATTGGGATTGATATGAATAATTTAAATAAAGAAAAAAATATTCCAAGCGAGTTTAAAAAAATTTCAGAAGATTTTAGTAAAAATGGATTTATCACAACGTCTTCTGAAAATTTAATTACATGGGCCAGAACAGGCTCCCTTCATTGGATGACTTTTGGTTTAGCTTGTTGTGCTGTTGAAATGATGCAAGCTTCTATGCCACGATATGATCTAGAAAGATTCGGAGCAGCTCCAAGAGCTTCACCAAGACAATCTGACGTTATGATTGTTGCCGGAACATTAACAAATAAAATGGCTGCGCCACTTAGAAAAGTATACGATCAAATGCCGGAACCACGATATGTTATATCAATGGGTAGTTGTGCCAATGGTGGTGGTTATTACCATTATTCTTACTCAGTCGTCAGAGGTTGCGACCGTGTAGTTCCTGTTGATATCTATGTGCCTGGATGCCCACCATCAGCTGAAGGTTTACTTTATGGAATTTTACAGCTTCAAAAAAAAATTAGAAGAGAGGGGACATTAGAAAGATAAAAATGCAAACTACTGTTAATGATTTAGAAAAAACAGTTAATTCAAGTTTAGCGACTGCTATAAAAAAATCAGAAATTAAATTTAATCAACTTTATATTTATATAAATATTGAAGACATTGTTTCTACAATTTTATTTTTAAAAACCAACCAAAAATGTAAATTCAAACAACTAATTGATATTACAGCAGTTGATTATCCTCAAAATGAAAAAAGATTTAAGATTGTTTATTTATTATTAAGTCATGAAAATAATTTTAGAATTATAATAAATACCTCGATAGATGAAAAAAATTTAGCACCATCTATAACTAAAATATTTCCTTCAGCTAATTGGATGGAACGTGAAGTTTTTGATATGTATGGTATTACTTTTAAAGATCATCCTGATTTACGAAGAATATTAACAGATTATGGATTTGAAGGCTATCCACTTAGAAAAGATTTTCCTTTAACAGGTCATACTGAAGTTAGATATGATGAAGATTCCAAAAAAGTGATTTCTGAACCTGTGAAACTTGAACAAGAGTATCGCGATTTTAATTTTGAAAGCCCTTGGGAAGGCACTGAATATATAAAATCAGAAAAATTAAAAAATAAAGATAAGCAATAATGAAAAAACAAAAAAAAACTATGAATCTAAATTTTGGTCCACAGCATCCAGCTGCACATGGTGTGCTGAGATTAATACTTGAGCTTGACGGTGAAGTTGTTGAAAAAATTGATCCACATATTGGCCTTTTACATAGAGGAACAGAAAAACTTATTGAGCACAAAACTTACACACAAGCTATCCCATATTTTGATCGTCTTGATTATGTAGCTCCCATGAATCAAGAGCATGCTTTTGCCTTGGCAATAGAGAAGGTTTTAAATATTGAAATACCAGAAAGGGCAAAATATATTAGAGTTTTGTTTTGTGAAATAGGAAGAATTTTAAGCCATCTTTTAAATATTACTACACAAGCACTTGACGTTGGAGCTTTAACACCAGCTCTTTGGGGTTTTGAGGAAAGAGAAACACTAATGACATTTTATGAAAGAGTTTCAGGTTCTAGATTGCATGCTAATTATTTCAGACCTGGTGGTGTTCATAAAGATTTGCCCAGAGGATTGACTGATGATATTATTTTATTTTGTAATAATTTTCCTAAAATTATAGATGATCTAGAAACTCTATTAACTGATAATAGAATTTTTAAGCAAAGAAATGTAGATATAGGTGTTGTAACTAAGCAAGAAGCTTTAGATCATAGCTTTTCAGGTGTTATGCTAAGAGGCTCAGGTGTGCCTTGGGACTTAAGAAAATCACAACCTTATGAATGTTATAAAGATTTCGAATTCAAAATACCTGTTGGATTAAACGGCGATTGTTATGATCGCTACCTTTGTAGAATTGAAGAAATGAGAGAAAGTATTAAAATAATAAAAGATTGTATTAAAAAAATGCCGTCTGGACCTATTAAATCAATAGATGGAAAATTAACACCACCCAAAAAAAAAGATTTAAAAAATTCTATGGAAGCATTAATTCACCATTTTAAATTATTTTCAGAAGGTTTTAGAGTACCAAAAGCAGAAGCATATACAGCAGTTGAAGCTCCAAAAGGAGAATTTGGTGTTTATTTAATATCAGATGGAACTAACAAGCCTTACAAGTGTAAAATAGGAGCTCCAGGATTTTCTCATTTGCAAGCTATGGATTATTTATTAAAAGGCCATATGTTGGCCGATGTACCTGCTGTACTAGGATCTTTAGATATTGTTTTTGGAGAAGTTGATAGATGAGTATAAAAAAAGTATCCGAAATACAGCCTGAGGTATTTGAATTTGATACTAATAATTTTCATAAAGCGAATAATGAAATTAAAAAGTACCCTAAAGAAAGAAAAGCTAGTGCCGTAATAGCATTACTTTATATAGCTCAAAGTCAAAATCAAAACTGGATACCTTTAGCAGCAATTAAATACGTAGCAAAAATTTTAGACATGCCTTACATTAAAGTATATGAGGTTGCTACCTTTTACTCAATGTTTAATCTATCGCCTGTAGGTAAATACTTCGTCCAAGTTTGTACCACAACACCTTGCATGATACGTGGAGCTAAAAAAATTACAGAATTGTGTAAAAAACATATTTCAAAAAACGAAAAAAAATTATCTGAAAATAAGCTTTGTTCCTGGACAGAAGTAGAATGTTTAGGCGCTTGTGTTGGAGCACCAATGATGCAAATTAATCAAGATTACTATGAGGATTTAGATGAAAGTAAAGCTGAGGAAATAATTAAAAAAATTCTAAAAGACGAACAGCCAGGGTCTGGATCTATGAAAAATAGAAAAAACTACGCCCCAAATAAAGGCAAAACTACATTGACAGAGGTTAAAAATGCTTAAAGACGAAGATAGGATTTTTAAAAATCTTTATAATGACTTTGGTTGGGAAATTGATTTTGCTCTTGAAAGAGGAGACTGGTTAAATACTAAAAATATTATTTTAAAAGGAAAAGAATCAATTATTAAAGAGATTAAAGATTCTGAACTAAGAGGAAGAGGAGGGGCAGGTTTTCCTTCAGGACTCAAATTATCTTTTGCTCCTAAAGAAGTAGGATCGAGACCACATTATCTTGTGATCAATGCTGATGAATCCGAGCCTGGCACATGCAAAGACAGAGATATATTAAGATTTGAACCTCAAAAACTAATCGAAGGATGTTTAATTGCAAGTTATGCAATTAGTGCTCACACTTGTTATATATATATACGTGGTGAATACTTTAGAGAAGGAGAAAGATTGCAAGAAGCTATTAATCAAGCTTATGAAAAAAAATTTTTAGGAAAAAATGCATGTGATTCTGGATGGGATCTAGATATTCATATCCACTACGGAGCTGGAGCGTATATATGTGGTGAAGAAACCGCACTACTTGAAAGCTTAGAAGGAAATAAAGGACAACCAAGACTAAAACCACCTTTTCCTGCTCTTGTTGGTCTTTATGGTTGCCCAACTATAGTCAACAACGTTGAAACTATTGCAGTTTTGCCAACTATCCTTAAAAAAGGAGCTAAATGGTTTTCTTCCTTAGGAAAACCAAAAAATACTGGAACTAAAATATTTTGCATTTCGGGTGATGTAAATAATCCATGCAATGTTGAAGAAGAAATGGGAATACCTCTTAAAGAATTAATAGAAAAACATGCCGGTGGTGTAATAGGTGGATGGAATAATCTACAAGCAGTGATACCAGGAGGGTCATCTATGCCATTATTACCTAAGAGTATATGTGAAACAATTACTATGGATTTTGACTCATTAATAAAAGCTAAAAGTGGATTAGGGACCGCTGGAGTAGTAGTCATAAATAAGGACCAAGATATTATTAAATGTATGGCAAGAATAGCAAAATTTTATAAACATGAAAGTTGTGGTCAATGCACACCGTGCAGAGAGGGATCTGGATGGATGTGGAGAATGCTAGATAGAATGGCAGAAGGAGATGCTAATTATAAAGAGATAGAACTTTTATATGATGTTACTAAACAGATAGAAGGACATACAATTTGTGCGTTTGGTGAAGGTTCAGCTTGGCCCGTCCAAGGCTTACTACGTCATTTTAGAAAAGAAATAGAGAGCAGATGTCATGAAGAGCCGGTAATTAAGAAAAAAAATAATGTTCCTTATTTAATAGATCAACACCTTTTGGAGAAAGATAGTGCCTAAGATTACAGTCAATAATAAAGAAATTGAATTTGAGGAAGGTATGACAGTTCTGCAAGCTTGTGAGATAGCTGGAGCAGAGATCCCGAGATTTTGTTACCATGAAAGACTTTCTATTGCTGGTAATTGCAGAATGTGTTTAGTTGAAATTGAAAAATCTCCAAAACCAGTAGCATCTTGTGCAATGCCTGCCACAGAAGGAATGAAAATTAAAACTAATACTTCTTTTGTAGAAAAAGCAAGGAAAGGTGTGATGGAATTTTTATTAGCAAACCATCCTTTAGATTGTCCTGTGTGTGATCAAGGTGGTGAATGTGATTTACAAGATCAATCTATGTTTTATGGATTAGATAGTTCACGGTATACAGAAAAAAAAAGACAAGTTAAGGAAAAATATATGGGCCCATTAATAAAAACCCAAATGACCAGATGTATTCATTGCACAAGATGTATTAGATTTGCTACTGAAGTTGCTGGAATACCAGAACTTGGAGCGATTGGACGTGGAGAGGATATGGAAATAACTACTTATTTAGAAAAATCTATGGAATCAGAATTGTCAGCTAATGTTATAGATCTATGTCCAGTTGGAGCGCTTACTTCAAAACCTTATGCCTTTGAGGCTAGACCATGGGAGTTAAAAAAAACCGAGACAATAGATGTAATGGATGCAGTAGGATCAAATATAAGAGTTGATACCAACGGCTGGGAAGTAAAAAGAGTTTTACCTAGGATCAACGAAGATATAAATGAAGAATGGATATCTGACAAAACAAGGTATGCTTGCGATGGCCTTTTAAAACAACGACTTGACACACCATACATAAGAGAAAATGGAAAGTTAAAAAAAACATCATGGGACGAAGCTTTAAAATTCTTAATTAACAAAATAAAATCTTTTAAACCAAATGAAATTGCAGGATTGGTTGGTGATTTACCTGATCTAGAAACAATATATAGTTTTAAAAACTTTTTCATAAAATGTATTGGTTCAACAAACTTTGAATGCAGAAGTGAAAAAACTTATTTAAACCCAAAAGAAAGAATGAATTATCTATTTAATTCCTCAATTAATGGCATAGAAGAAGCCGACCTAATCCTATTGGTTGGTGCAAACCCAAGATTAGAAGCTACTATTTTAAATTTGAGAATTAGAAAATCATATATTAAAAATAAATTAAAAATATATTCAGTAGGAGATCCTGGAGATTTAACTTATCCATATGAAAAAATTGGTAATAGCACATCAATAATAAAAGAAATAATATCTGGAAGTCATTCAATTTCAAAAAAAATTAAAATGTCAAAAAAACCAATGATTATTATTGGAGAGTCGGCTCTTTTTGATCTTTCTGGTCAATATATTTTTGAAACATTAAAAAAATTTCTTAGTGATAATAATTTTATTAGAGAAGATTGGAATGGATTTAATATATTAACACAACAAGCTTCCAAGGTTGGCGCAATAGATCTTGGTGTTTATTGCTTAAATGAAAAAGAAAATTTTACTTTTTTTGATAATTTAGAAAATAATAAATTTAAATTTATTTACTTATTGGGAGCTGATAATATTAATTTCGAGAAAAAAGATAAATTTATAGTGTATCAAGGTAGCCACGGTGATCGAGGTGCAGAAATCGCAGATATTATTCTTCCAGGAGCAGCCTATACAGAAAAAAATGGTTTATTTGTAAATTTAGAAGGAAAATTGCAAACAGCTTATAAAGCTTCATATCCTCCAGGAGAAGCACTGGAAGATTGGATGATTTTTAGAGATATTGCTGCCATGATGAAAAAATCTATTGGTTTTAGTAACATTGAAAATTTAAAAGAATCTATCAACAAAACAATTCAACAAAAAATTAGTAGCGATATGCGAATTACACCTGAAATAAACTTTGTAGAAAAAAATATTTTAATTAAACCTATCGATTATTACTATACGAATTCTATTGCAAGAGCATCTAAAGTAATGAGTGAGTGTCGCCAAATATCAAAATTTTTTTTACACACCGGAATTGAAAAAGCAAGTTAATGATCTATATAAATATTTTATTTTACGAAATATATAAAGTTATCTTTTTATTAATACCAGTATTAGTTTCTGTTGCCTTAATTGTTTGGCTCGATAGAAGAGTTTGGGCATTTGTCCAAAAAAGAAAAGGACCAAATGTTGTAGGTCCATTTGGTCTTCTTCAAACATTGGCTGACGCATTAAAGTATATGTTTAAAGAAATAATTATCCCAGCCAGCTCCAATAAAATTATATTTATCCTAGCTCCCGTAGTTACTATGACATTAGCTTTAATTGCCTGGGCAGTAATACCATTTAGCGAAGAAATGGTATTAGCAAATATAAATGTAGGCATATTATATCTTTTTGCAGTCTCCTCTTTAAGTGTTTATGGAATTATTATGGGTGGGTGGGCTTCTAATTCAAAATATCCATTTTTAGGTGCAATAAGATCTGCGGCACAAATGATTTCATACGAAGTATCAATTGGAATTATAATAGTTAATGTTTTGTTGTGCGCAGGTTCACTAAACTTAAATCAAATTATAATAGCACAAAAGAATATTTGGTTTATTTTTCCTCTATTTCCAATGTTTGTTATTTTTTTTATATCAGCTTTGGCTGAAACAAATAGACCTCCATTTGATCTACCAGAAGCAGAATCTGAACTTGTAGCAGGATACCAAACGGAATATTCTGGCATGATGTATGCTATGTTTTGGTTAGGAGAATACGCCAACATCCTTCTATTATGTGCCTTAGGGTCAATTTTATTTCTAGGTGGATGGCTTAGTCCTATAGATATTTATCCATTCAATATATTTCCAGGAGTAGTTTGGATGGTGCTAAAAATTTTGATTTTATTTGTCTTATTTTCATTAGTAAAAGCAATTGTTCCAAGATACCGTTTTGATCAATTAATGCGACTTGGCTGGAAAATTTTCCTACCTTTGTCATTAATTTGGTTAGTTATAACAGCAAGTTTTTTATTTTTTTTAGATTTATTACCCAATTAACAAAATGAAAATTAATAGAATAATTAAAACAGTATTTATGACAGACTTTATTTCAGCATTAGCCATTGCAATAAAAGAAATATTTAAATCCAAAAAAACTATTAATTATCCTTTCGAAAGAGGTAAAATTAGTTCACGTTTTAGAGGCGAACATGCACTAAGAAGATATCCGAATGGAGAAGAAAGATGTATAGCATGTAAATTATGCGAAGCTGTATGCCCAGCTCAAGCAATTACTATAGAATCTGAAATTAAAAATGACGGATCAAGAAAAACAACAAGATATGATATTGATATGCTTAAATGTATTTATTGTGGATTATGTGAAGAGTCTTGCCCAGTTGACGCTATAGTTCAAGGCCCTAATTTTGAATTTTCTACCGAAACAAGGGAAGAGCTTTATTATAATAAACAAAAACTACTTGAAAATGGTGATAAATGGGAAAATGCTTTAGCTGAAAATATCAAAGCAGAAACACCCTTTAGATAAATGTTAGCACACTCTTTATTTTTTTATTTTTTTTCAACTATAGCTGTATTTGCGTCAGTTATGGTTATTGTCCCCAGAAATACTGTTTACTCTGTTTTTTTTCTTATTTTGGTCTTCGTAACAGTCTCAATACTTTTTATCATGATTGGGGCCGAGTTTTTGGGAATGATAATGCTTATTGTCTATGTAGGAGCAGTAGCAGTTTTATTTCTTTTTGTAGTAATGATGTTAAATGTTACGCAGCAAATATCAAAAAAGACTGATAGAAAAGGTTTTTTTAACAATATATCAGGAGGATTAACCGTAGGTTTAATTATTTTTCTTGAACTAGTTGTTGTTGTTGGTGGGTGGAAATATAAAGTTGATTTATCTCCTTTAAATAGTAATTACTCAACTCAAGAGTTAAGCAATACTCATTCGCTTGGAAATGTTCTATATACAGATTATATCCATTTATTCCAAATTTCAGGAATAATTCTTTTAATTGCAATTATAGGCGCAATAACTCTTACATTTAAAAAAAGAGATGATGTAAAAAGACAAAATTATTTTACACAGATACAAAGAGAAAAAATAACAAGCGTAAAGTTAGTTGATATAGAAAGCAATACAGGAGTTAAAATTGATGATTGAAATTACCTTAGAGCATTATTTAATTTTAAGTTCAATAATTTTTACTATTGGAATTGTAGGTATATTTTTAAATAGGAAAAATGTAATTATTATTTTAATGTCGATAGAGTTAATGATTGTGGCAGTAAATATTAACCTAGTTTCTTTTTCAATTTTTTTGCAAGATTTATCGGGACAAGTATTTACGATGTTTATTTTAACTGTGGCTGCAGCAGAAGCCGCCGTGGGTTTAGCAATTATTGTGATATATTACAAAAACAAGGGATCAATTAATGTGGAGCAAATTAGCTCTTTAAAAGGTTAATATGGATTATGCTATTGTATTTTTGCCTTTAATTGGTTCGATTATCTCTAGTTTTTTTGGAAATAAAATAGGTACTAAAACTACATTAATATTTACCACTTTATTGGTATCTATTTCTGCAATTTTATCTTTAATTATTTTTTACGAAGTTATAAATCATGGCTACTTTAGTAATAGATTAATTTTTAATTGGATCAGTTCCGGAAAATTTAACGTAAACTGGTCAATTTATATCGACACCCTAACATCAGTTATGTTGGTAGTGATAACTTTTATTTCTTCGGTTATTCATTTGTATTCAATAGGTTATATGAGTCACGATCCACATCAAGCAAGATTTATTTCATATTTATCTTTGTTTACCTTTTCAATGCTAACTCTTGTTACAGCAGACAATTTTTTACAATTATTTTTTGGTTGGGAAGGTGTAGGTTTATGTTCTTATTTATTAATTGGTTTTTGGTACAAAAAACCATCAGCTAATGCTGCTGCTATTAAAGCTTTTATAGTAAACAGAGTAGGTGATTTTGCCTTTGCTATAGGTATTTTTTTAATTTTTCTTTTTTATCAAACTTTAAATTATGATGAAGTTTTTTCACAAACAGCATTATTAGCACAAAAAGAAATTGTTTTTATTGGAATAGAATTTAACTTAATTACATTAATATGTTTGTTACTTTTTGTAGGAGCAATGGGGAAATCTGCTCAAATTTTATTGCATACTTGGTTACCAGACGCAATGGAGGGCCCAACACCAGTTTCTGCATTGATCCATGCGGCAACAATGGTAACTGCTGGTGTTTTTTTAATTATAAGATGTTCCCCAATATTTGAATATTCTGTAACAGCACTTAATATTGTTGCATCTGTTGGTATGATAACAGCTTTTTTTGCTGCAACCGTTGCTCTAGTACAAAACGATATTAAGAAAATTATTGCCTACTCAACATGCAGTCAGTTAGGTTATATGTTTTTTGCAGCCGGCATAGGAGCATATCATGTAGCTATGTTTCATTTATTTACTCATGCATTTTTTAAAGCGCTTTTATTTCTTGGTGCAGGGTGCGTAATACACTCATTTAAAGAAGAACAAGATATAAGTTTAATGGGAGGTGTTTGGAAAAAAATACCAATTACCTACACTTTAATGGTAATAGGAACGTTAGCATTAACAGGTTTTCCACTATTATCAGGATATTATTCCAAAGATGCAATTATTGAGTTTGCTTACTTGAAAGGTAGTACTGTAGGTTATTATTCAGCTGCAGTTGGAATTTTCACCGCTTTATTAACCGCCATATATTCATGGAGATTAATTTTTAAGACTTTTCATGGTAAATATAATAACAAAAATAACAAAATAACTTTAATACACGAATCTACATTAGTAATGTTAATACCTACCGCAATATTAGCCGTAGGTGCAATATTTGTAGGCATTGCATTTAAAGAAACTTTTATAGGCATGGGTAGTTCCGAATTCTGGGGACAATCTATTTTATTTTTAACAAAATTTAACCAAGAACATCCACCAAGCTGGTTGGTAGTTACAACTCCTACTATAGTAACTTTATCTATTCCTGTCTCATATTATTTATTTATAAAAAATGAAAAAGTTTTAAATACTCTTATATTAAAAAATAAATTTATTTATAATTTTTTATTAAACAAATGGTATTTTGATGAATTATATAAATATATTTTTATAGAACCTTTAAAAAAATTAGGGCTGTTTTTCTGGAAAAAGGGAGATATCAACATAATTGACAGATATGGTCCCGACGGTATTTCAAAAATAGTTAAAATTTTATCTGATAAAGCTGTAAAATTTCAAAGTGGCTATTTATATCATTATGCTTTTATAATGCTTATTGGTTTTTCTATTTTATTAACCTATTTAATTATTAGCTAAATGAATTTTCCAATTCTTTCAACAATTATATTTATTCCTCTAATTGGAGCTTTGTTTATTCTAATTACTCGTGGAAGCGAAAATAATGTGGAAAAAAACTCTAAGTACGTAGCAATTTTTTCATCATTAGTAAATTTTTTTCTATCACTTATCCTTTGGTTTTTATTTGATCAAACTACATCTAACTTTCAATTCATCGAGCAAAAAGATTGGATGAATGGGTTTATTAACTTTAAGCTTGGTGTAGATGGAATTTCAATTTTATTTATTATACTCACTACTTTTATTGCTCCTGTCTGCATCTTTTCTGGAATAAAAAGTATTAAATTTAAAATAAAAGAATTTTTAATTGCAATACTGTTAATGGAAACTTTGATGCTAGGAGTATTTTGTTCACTTGACCTAATAGTATTTTATTTATTTTTTGAGGGAGGTCTTATACCTATGTTTTTAATCATTGGTATATGGGGCGGTCCAAACAGAGTTTATTCTGCGTTTAAATTCTTTTTATTTACACTGTTGGGTTCCGTATTAATGTTAATAGCAATTATAAGCATTTATTGGATTACTGGCACCACTGATATAATTAAATTATTAGACATAAGAATTTCCCAGGAATATCAATACTTACTCTGGCTAGCTTTTTTTAGTTCTTTTGCTGTTAAAATGCCAATGTGGCCACTACATACTTGGTTGCCTGATGCACATGTTGAAGCTCCAACGGCCGGATCTGTAATTTTAGCTGCTATACTTTTAAAAATGGCAGGATATGGTTTTATACGTTTTTCGATAGGGATGTTCCCTGTAGCGTCGGATTTTTTCACACCTTTAATTTTTGCATTAAGCGTTATAGCTATAATTTACACATCATTAATAGCTTTGATGCAAGATGATATGAAAAAATTAATAGCTTATTCTTCTGTAGCTCATATGGGTTTTGTAACAATAGGTATTTTTTCAATCACAAAACAAGGCTTGGAAGGAAGCATTATCCAAATGATTAGCCATGGTTTAATTTCTGCAGCTCTTTTTTTATGCGTAGGTGTTTTATATGACAGGTTTAATTCACGTATGATTTCATCTTATGGTGGACTGGTTAATGTGATGCCAAGATATTCTTTTTTATTTATGATTTTTACTTTAGGAGCATTAGGTTTACCAGGCACAGCAGGTTTTGTAGGTGAATTCTTAATTTTAGTTGGGGCATTTCAAAAGAGTATAATTGTTACAGTATTAGCAAGCATAGGTATAATTTTAGCAGCAGCTTATATGTTGTGGCTCTATAAAAGGGTGATTTTTGGTCGAATTACAAATTCAAAAATTAAAGAAATGAAAGATTTAAATAGAACTGAATTATATATATTTGCATGCCTTGCTTTCTTAACACTTTTTTTTGGTTTATATCCAGAACCATTGTTTAGTACAATAGATGTTTCTATTAATAATTTAATTAATAAACATCAATTAGATTTAAATTATCACTTATTACAAACACAAAATTAAATGCAAACAATTATATATATATTACCTGAATTATTTATATTTTTATCAATAATGTCTCTATTAATGATAGGTGTTTTTGTTAAAAAGAGTTTTAACCTAGTAAACTTTATAACAATATTGATATTAATATTTACATTTGCTTTAGTAGTAAACCAAGACAGTGAAGTAATAAAAGTTTTTAATGATAGTTTTATCATTGATAAATTTTCTATTTTTATGAAATCTTTAACTTTACTGTTTTGTTTTTTTATTCTTTTGTCTTCTAAAGAATATTTGAAAATTAATAATATTAACAAAATAGAATATCCAGTACTCATTTTAGCTTCAGTATTGGGCATGTTAATAATGATTAGTGCATACGATTTAATAGTTTTTTATTTAGGGTTGGAGCTTCAATCGTTATGTTTATACATTTTAGCTTCTTTTAAAACTGAAGAAGAAAAGTCAACCGAAGCTGGTTTAAAATATTTTGTTTTAAGCGCTCTTTCTACTGGCATTCTTCTTTATGGTTGTTCACTCATATATGGTTTTACGGGGTCTACTAATTTTGAGATAATTTCTCTAAATTTAAACAGCGAGAGTTCAGCTTCAGTTTTTGGTATTGTTTTTATAATTGTTGGATTGGCATTTAAAATTTCAGCAGTTCCTTTTCATATGTGGACACCAGATGTGTATGAAGGATCACCAACTTCAGTCACAAGTTTTTTTGCATTAATTCCAAAAATTGCTGCATTGTCAGTTTTTATAAGATTTATGTACGTTCCATTTAGCAACGCAATAGATCAATGGCAAACAATTATAATTTTTTTATCAATAGCTTCAATGATATTGGGGGCAGTGGCAGCCATCGGCCAACACAATATTAAAAGATTAATAGCTTATAGTTCAATCGGACATATGGGGTACGCATTGGCTGGCATAAGCGTAGGAACAAATGCCGGAGTCCAAAGTTCTCTGTCTTATTTAACAATATATCTAATTATGAATCTCGGTATTTTTGGATGCATTTTTATGATGAAAAGAGAAAACATTTTCTATGAAAATATTAATGATTTGTCGGGATTATCTAAAAATCATCCTAGACTTGCTCTAAGTTTTTTAATCATGCTTTTTTCACTTGCTGGCATACCACCATTAGCTGGTTTTTTTGCAAAGTTTTATATTTTTATGGCTGTAATTGAATCTGAAATGTATTTTTTAGCAATTATTGGACTCTTAACTACAGTTGTTTCGACATTTTATTATCTTAGAATTGTTAAAATTATATACTTCGACAAAC
>Ga0114999_10002702_pt1 | contig 22941 bp, 21 predicted proteins | sample ArcticOcean_MG_C_3_FD_89820 | JGI IMG/M metagenome (GOLD analysis project Ga0114999, IMG submission 89820) | Marine microbial communities from western Arctic Ocean - ArcticOcean_MG_CB8_126 | ecosystem: Environmental > Aquatic > Marine > Oceanic | place: Arctic Ocean: Canada Basin | collected...
AATTATCTGATTATTTGGATTTAATTACTTCCAAATTAAATTCCCATTCCTATCAAATTTCAGACGAATTAAAAACTCCTTACCATATAGCAGCCGTAAGCGCTTGTGGCCATTTGACTACCTTGCTTCACATTGCCACAACAATATTTAAACATTCAGGAGCGTCAACTGAACAAGCGCTTCAATGTCTTAAACCCCTTATACTGGAGACAGTAAATAATTATTTTGAATACGGGTCAGCTACCAGTCTGACAGGACCTGCTGCTAGAAATGATAAAGATACTGTGCTAGATCATGTTAATTGGCTTTACCAAACAATGCCTGAATATTTAGATGTATACACTTCTTTAACAAAACAAGGGTTAGGGATAACCTCTGCGGATTCCCCAGAACATCTTAAAAAGGAGACTTAATATCATGTCTCGTATTGCTACAACAGACCTAATCACTTTCAAAAACGAAGGAACTAAATTTTCCATGTTAACTGCTTACGACTTTCATACAGCCAAAATAGCTGAAGAAGCCAATATTCCAGTATTATTAGTAGGCGATAGTTTAGGCATGGTGGTTTTAGGATATGAATCTACAATTGAAGTAACCATGAATGACATGGTTCATCATACCAAACCTGTTGCGCGGGCAACCCATTCCTCTCTCATCGTCAGTGATTTACCATTTATGTCATACCAAATCAATATAGAACAAGCCCTATCAAATGCAACACGTTTGATTCAGGAAGGTGGAGCTGGGGCAGTAAAATTGGAAGGTGGCACAGAAATGGGAAATACAGTGTCAGCATTAACTAACGCAGGAATTCCAGTAATGGGGCACATTGGTTTAACTCCTCAATCAGTCCATGCTTTAGGAGGCTATAAATTACAAGGTAACACATTAGAGCAAGCCAAAAATATCATGAAAGACGCGAAAGAACTTGAACAAAATGGAGCCTTTGCGATAGTACTAGAATTGGTACCAGTCGAATTGGCGGCCATAATAACCAAGAATTTGACTATCCCTACAATCGGTATAGGAGCAGGTCCTGAATGTGACGGTCAAGTCCAGGTTACTCACGATATGCTAGGCCTAAATACTGACTTCCTGCCTCGTCATGCAAAGCGATATCTTGAATTATCCAAATCCATGAAAAGTGCCTTCGAGACATACTCTAGAGATGTAACCGCTGGAATATTTCCTGAGGCAACCCAGTCGAGGCCTATGAAACCCAACTTATTAGAACAATTAAACGGTTTAAGCTGGTAACAGAAAGCTGTAGGTTTAGGGTTTTATAGCATCAATCAAAGTTGATATTGCATCATAAATTGTGGGGTAATCTACACTAAGAGTCCGATAAGATTCGCTACTTTTGTTAAGTAAGTTACCTACTAAGTATCCATATCCTTTAGAAGTGACCTCAAAATGCCCATTGATTTGTCTACCGGTATTTCCAATCGTATGTTGAATGAATGATCTGCCGCTTAGAGCTGCTAAAGCATTCCCGACCCTGTTTTTCCATCTGGGCAAACCTTGAGACACGTTTTGCAGTTCATCTTTGTGTAATAAAAAATAGGTAGTGCCTAAGATTTCAAAGATCTGATCTTGAACATATTTTCTGGAAAAAGTTATTCTTTTGTTTTCAGAATTGCTAAGTCCGGAAAAACTTGCATTCTGTAATCCAGATGCAACAGCTATAAGCATGACAAGTATTTGGTAAAGATCGGCAGGTCCTATCATTTGTTGATCAATTCGAGTTCTTACAGGCTTATTAAGTCCCAGTAAATCCGATAAAACTTCATCCACCGTCAGCTCTTTGACGAAGGCAATATCGTTCAGTGTGGAATGGACAATGTCGCTTATCTCAATCTCAGGCATAAAATGCTTGTCCTGGCTGTTTCGTTTGGTGGAGGAGAGGGGACTCGAACCCCTGACTTCCTGCTTGCAAAGCAGGCGCTCTACCAGCTGAGCTACACCCCCGACTTACTCACGTATTATACATACAAATGACAGTAATTGGAACCACTAATCATCGTTATGTAATTCGACATTCATATCAATAACTTGTATTATTCTCATATACAATTAAAGATGGTTATTAGGAGTAGAACATGCGTGGAGTGGCTATAGTTTCCCCATTACGGACAGCAGTAGGAGGATTTGGAGGAACTCTAAAATCTGTATCTGCGGCGGACTTGGGAGCACAAGTTCTTAAAGAAATAATCTTACGAACCGGCATAGATACTGAAAGAATAGATGACGTAATTTTAGGATGTGGATACCCAAGTGGCGAGAATCCAGCAGTTGGCCGGCTAGTCGGACTAAAAGCCGATTTACCGATAGAGGTACCTGGATACCAACTAGACCGTCGTTGCTCTTCGGGCTTGCAGGCCATATTGAACGCTTCAATGTTAATCCAAACAAATAATGCGGATGTTGTAGTAGCAGGCGGTGTCGAAAGTATGAGTAATACTGAGTATTACACGAATGAATCACGCTGGGGCGCTCGGTTCGGCTCTGTACAATTTCACGACAGATTGGAGAGAGCTCGGGTTACCATAGCACCAGAAGAACGATTTGGAGAAATCGCCGGAATGGTAGGTACTGCCGAAAATCTGGCTGAACAATATGAAATAAGCCGAGAAGAACAAGACGAATATGCATTGAGAAGCCATATGCGAGCAGTATCAGCAGTGCAATCCGGTAAATTTACTGATGAGATTGTTCCAATATCTATACCTCAACGAAGAGGAGACCCTATCTTGTTCACCACAGATGAAGGGCCACGAGAAAATACCACACTAGAAGTTTTAGCAAAATTAAGACCAATAATGCACGATGGCACAGTGACAGCTGGAAATGCTAGCAGTCAGAACGACGCAGCATCTATGTGTTTAGTAGTAGCAGAGGATAAATTAGAAGAGTTAGGCCTAGAGCCAATAGCATATTTAAGAGGCTGGGCAGTAACAGGTTGTCACCCTGCAACTATGGGTATAGGACCTGTTCCCGCTACCAATAAAGTGATGGCAAAATTGGGACTTACTATCAAAGACATGAACATAATTGAATTAAACGAAGCGTTTGCCGCACAAGTTTTGGCTGTATTAAGAGAATGGAAATTAGACAGTCAAGATATATTGAATGTTAATGGGTCAGGAATTTCTTTAGGGCATCCCATTGCGGCTACTGGTGCACGTATCTTAACTACATTGGTGCACGAGATGAAAAGAGAAAAATTACGTTATGGCCTAGAAACCATGTGTGTTGGCGGCGGCCAAGGGGTATCAGCAATTTTCGAAAATGCCCAATTATAATACTCAAGTGAAATATAATGAATATATTATCTAATAACATTCCTGACGTATTAGTGATAGGAGCCGGAGCTTCAGGAGCAGCATTAACTTGGTCACTATCAAAGTCTGGAGTCAAAGTAGTCTGTTTAGAACAAGGTGATTGGTTACCTTTTGATGCCTTCCCTGCAACTTTACCCGAGTCACCAATACGTTGGCAAACTGATTTTCATCCAGATCCTAACATTAGAAATCATCCAGCAGATTATCCAGTGAACGATAAAAACACACCGATTGCTCCACTTATGTACAATGGGGTTGGAGGAAGCACTTTGCACTACGGTTCCCATATTCCTCGATTCCACCCTTCTGACTTTAAGGTTAAAACAGTAGACGGCATTGCTGATGATTGGCCTTTAACCTATGACGAAATAGAACCATACTACGATCTGAACGACAGGATGTTAGGAGTTTCTGGCCTAGCAGGCGATCCGGCGTATCCTCCCAAACCTCCGAGGCCCACACCTCCTTTGAAATTGAACAAGGCTGGAGAGGCGTTAGCCCGTGGTTTTAATAAACTAGGTTGGCATTGGTGGCACGCAGACAATGCTAATTCATCTATATATTATGATGGGAGAGAGCCTGACAGAGGTGCCTACTTAAGGGCATATTCAACACCAGATCTAATCTACTGGCCCAAAGCTATCGCTTTGGGAGCAGAGCTGATTACAAATGCAAGAGTTAGAGAAATAATTATCGATTCACAAGGCCGAGCAACAGGAGCTTTATATTATGATAAAGAAGGATCATTACGGGAGCAATTGGGTAAAATAGTGATCTTAGCCTGTAATGGTATTGGTACTCCTCGGATTTTGCTTAACTCAAAAAGTTCTCAATTCTCTAATGGACTAGCCAATTCAAGTGGATTAGTTGGAAAAAATTTAATGCACCACCCATGTGGTGGGGTAACAGGATTATTCACAGAATCATTCGGCTCATTCCCTGGACCCCGTGGTAGCTCAATGTTAAGCCAAGAATTTTATGAAACTGATAGTGCTAGAGGTTTTTTTAGAGGATACGACTTGCAGGTAACCAGTCAATCTACCACTCCGATAGCAACAGCTTTAGGAGGTCTTGTAGGAATGCCTGTTGAATGGGGGGACCAGCATCACAAAAAATTCAATGAAAGATTTCAACATATGGCTACTTTAACTGTAATGACAGAAGATTTACCTGAAGAGCACAACAGAGTCACATTAGACCCAGTTTTAACCGATTCACACGGAATACCTGCTCCGAAGATAGATTATACTTTGAGTGAAAATTCAAAGAAAATGCTCGATCATGGAGTCGCAAGAGCTCAAGAAGTTCTAGCTGCTGCAGGAGCCAAAGAATTTATGGTTTCAAACCTTCGCAGAAACACAGGTTGGCACCTTCTCGGCACTGCTCGCATGGGAGAAAACCCAGATAATTCTGTAGTAGATCGCTGGGGTAAAACTCATGATGTTCCAAATTTATTTATCATTGATGGCAGTGTTTTTACCACAGGAGCCTGTATCAACCCAACTCCGACTATACAAGCATTAGCATTAAGAACTGCTGAATATATTAAAGGAGAGGGTAGTCAATTACTCAAACATCTGTAGTCCTAGAATGAACATTTAACATATTCATTCCAAAATAAATTAATAAGGAGAAAACATAATGGCAGAAACTTACGGACAAGGAGATTTTCAATATACATTCGTAGAAAATTGGGCAAAACTACCGGACGGTAAAAATTTTCTGGAATGTCCTGGGGTTGTATGTGATTCCAAAGACCAAGTCTATGTACTGACTAGAGGGGCCGATCCAATCATGGTCTTTGATAAAGATGGCAACTATTTAAACACTATAGGCCAAGGTCAATTTAGTGAAACCAGAACCCATGGGCTATATATTTCACAGGACGATTCATTATTAGCTGCTGATGATGGCATCCACACCATTCAAAAATTCTCTACCTCAGGTGAAAAATTAATGGAAATTGGAGAAAGAAATCACCCTTCTCCTAGATGGAGTGGGCAGCCTTTCAATCGACCTACTTCTGCTGCAATAAGACCAAGCAATGGAGACGTGTACATATCAGACGGGTACGGAAATTCAAGGATACATGTATATACAGGAGATGGAACATACAAATTTTCTTGGGGAGAACCAGGCATTGATGCAGGACAATTCATCAGGCCACACAATATTGCAATCGACGACAATGAAAGAGTTTACGTTGTAGACAGAGAATGCCACAGAGTGCAAATTTTTGATGTGGAAGGGAACTTCTTAACTATGTGGAGCAACATTCACAGACCTGATTGTATGGTTTTATGGGATAACCATATTTACATTGGAGAACTTAACGGAATGGGAGGAGTAGACGATGCTCCCGGACTTGGACATCGAGTTTCAATATATGACTTAGATGGAAACAGAGTATGTGTATTTGGAGCCAAAGAAGAAGGTGAAGGCGCTGGGCAATTTATTGCACCCCATGGCATCGCCGTGGACTCCACTGGAGCAATATATGTAAGTGAAGTATCTTATACAATTCGAGGATCTCATTTAGAACAACCACGAGAAATGAGAAGTCTTTCCAAATATGCGCGAGTTAAATAAATGACTCCGGGCAGCAACTTAAGTAAAACCTTACAAGTAGATATATCAGATCCACTTGAGGCGGTGGAACGTTGCTATGAGTTAGGGTGGACCGATGGATTACCAACGGTTCCCCCTACTGTTCAAAGAGTGAATGAATTTTTAGATTCAGTAGGATTACCAGGTTCATTAGTAATAGGTGAAATCCCTGAAAGAAGAAGGACAATAACTTTAGAAAAAGTAGCATCCAACGCAGTAATGGCAGGATGTATACCAGAATACTTTCCTGCTGTAATTGCCGCAACTGAAGCCATACTTGACCCCCAATTCAACTTAATTGGACCGTCATCTAGCCTTGGGGGGGCAGGTATCTTGTTAATCTTCAATGGCCCAGTAGTACCAAAATTAGGAATTAATTCCCGGAACAACTTATTTGGCCCTGGCAACCGAGCTAATTCTACTATTGGGAGAAGTATTCGTCTCATCTTGATGAATGCCTGTGCTGCAATTCCGGGATTATTTGACCGATCCGTAATAGGCCACCCTGGTAAATATTCTTATTGTATAGCTGAAGCACAATCGGAGACACACTGGGAACCTCTGAGTGTTCAAAAAGGTTTCACAGCTGAAACCAGCACGGTTACGGCATTTGCTGCTGAATCACCCAGGCAAGTGAGGTCAGTCGGTGATCCAAATGCAATACTATATTGCATAGCCGATGTAGCTTCATCCCTTGGTACTTCATTATCTACTTCAGGATCTGTAGGAAAGTCTGAAATCGGGGTACGTCAAGGAGAAATAGTAGTGACCATAGCAGGCCATAGTTCGTTATGGAAGGATTGGTCCAAAATTGACATACAAAATTATTTGCACCAAAACATCAAGAAAACAAAATACGAATTAAAAAAGGCGTTGGTGATCCCGGGAGAAGTAACTGCATCAGACTCAACGGATTTTATACTGCTTACAGAGAAACCTGAAGATATAATGATAGTATTTGCAGGAGGAGAGGAAGCTGATATGTCCTCAGTTATTCCTAGTTGGGGCCCCAAAGTATCTTCAACGTCGACAACCAAATCTTTTAAAATTTGAAAGGAGAGTTATGGTAAACGTAAAACAAACATATACTCTAGTTGATCCGAATACAGAACCACTAGTACCTTCTTTTTCAGGGGCGCCAAGAATCGAAACTGTAGCTGGTGCGACTATTGGACTAATTGATGACAGCAAGCGAAACGCAGATGTCCTGTTAGAAGAGATCGGAAATGTTTTAACAGAAAAATATGAGGTCAAAAAAGTGTCTTGGCTAAAAAAACCTAGCGCGTCAAAACCAGCAGATCCTCAAGAATTAAGAGCTTTAACACAAATTTCAGATGCCATTATCATAGCCATTGGCGATTGAGGCTCTTGTAGCGCATGCAGTGTGCATGACGGAATACATTCGGAAAAAGAAGGCATACCTTCTGCTACAATTTGCACCGACAGATTCGTACAAACAGCCGGAGCTATGGCAAAACTTTGGGGAGCCGCAGATTACCCAACCATATTCACGGAGCACCCTATAAGTAATCTTGACAGACCAGCATTAAGAGCTCGGGCGGAGAAACTTGCACCAATAATAATAAGTGTTCTTACAACAGGTTCGTAATCACTTATAGTTTGGAGGGAGTAGATTGGGTATTCCTCGTTCTATAGGGTACTTTGCAGAACACCCAGAACATACTAAAAACCCAGTCTCTACCTCTTGGTTTAGAATAAGTTCATCTTTTAATACCAACTCAGATTTACAAATCGGGCAAGCTAATATTGTAAGCAATTCAATTTTCATTTGCGATCCTTACCAAGTTAATTCGTTCTCATGATTGACTCTAGTATATCTGACATCCCAATAACAATGACACCCAATATTACTACAACGGTAGCTTTATCCATATCATATTTATATATTCTTATTTTTGAACTACGTGGCCTGTTTAAACGTTTTCTAAAGTTTCCGGCAACACCAAACATTATTATTGCCAATAGGATTTTAAACATCAGAATATATACATAATAAGATGGAACTTTTTGAAAAGTTAGTTGTGATACGGTAAGAATTATACCTGTGATTATTAGGACTCCAATAGCCCCGTTTGCTATAGACTTGAATTCAGCAAATATATTCCGACTCACCGACTCATCAATTTCGTTTGTTTTTTTCAAAGGTTTCAACACAAAGACAAAAAACAAACTTCCTCCCACCCATATGAATGCAGAAAGATTATGCATCCATTTCATTGCCAGAATTATGTAATCGACAGAATTCATACTTACACCTTAATATTTGGCGACAAACGTATCAGATTATTTATCACTGCTATAGCGACGTAACATTATAATATCAATTTGGAAAATACAATGGTAATTGGCTCATAAGTTGCATGAAAATCGATTTCCTGTTTAGCACATGGGAAGATTCTGATATTCTGTTTTCTTTTATTCTTAGACTGATAAGTACTCTCATTAAATACGGGTCGGGTTCAACAACTTTATCAGTTAGTCATCAGCTGGTGTGATAACAGATTTTGTAGGTTGAAATGCCGGCATCACTTCGCTTGCGAATATTGTGAGTTGATCTTTAAATTCTAACCATGGCATACCTTCTGGCCATTGTAATACTATATCTTCTAATCCGGGGTATTTATTTTCAAAATGTTTCAAGGATTCTATAATGTCATTCGAGTTACCACACAGCCATGCCTTTTGTTCAATTCCATCTTCGACGTTAGGCAGTCTGGCAGGAGCTCCGGGAGTACCCCACATTCTGCCTTCTTCATCTGTATATCTAACAAAACCAAATGGGGCGAACCATTTATATCTTTCATCGTGATAAGGTCTGACTTTTTCCATAGCATCTTTTTGATTTTCCGCGATGCAAAAGCCAAATCCCAAAGCAGTATTTTGCCCTAATTCCAATTTGTTGCCAATATTAGCTGCCGCTGACTGATACTGGGACATAAATTGATCTACTATTTTCTCTCCTGTCAAACCTATCATTGCTTTTATACCTTTTTCAGCAGCAAATTGAATGGAGCTACCACTTGAAACTGGTTGCCACATTTCTACGGGCAAATTTGAAGGTCTAGGAACAAGAGTAATGTCTTTTAAGGCATATCCTCGATATTCGACTTCGGCTGGCAAAGTATAATATTTCCCTTTATGGGTGAACGAATCTTCATTAAATGCCTTGAGAATTATTTCCATTTGTTCAATAAATAATTCTCTATTTGCTTCCCGATCTAGCAAAGGGGCTCCAAAGGTTTCAACTTCACGTGTTTGGTAACCTCTCCCTACGCCAAAAATCATTCTCCCTTTGGTCATAACATCAGCCATTGCAAAATCTTCAGCAAGTCGGAGAGGATGCCACATCGGTACTATGTTAAAAGAATTACCAAATTTAATATTTTTTGTTATACCAGCTAAATGAACACCTAAAAGTATTAAGTTAGGGAAACATTCATATCCTTCTCTTTGGAAATGGTGTTCTGCTCCCCACATCGCGTAATAATCTAAAGCATCAAGGTGTTTGGCAAGTTCTTCTGCATTGTAATAGGCTTGTAATAGGTGTTCGTTGTCATACCACCTGTCTTCTGGAAGAGTTCCATCTTTGCCTACGTTATCAAGGTCTATTTGACCTACATAGAATACAGAAAAACGTTTGATCATAACAGATTCTCCTCAATATTTTATTAAATTTAAGTTCACATAGTATACCATTAGTCCTCATAACAAATCCAAATCAATAATGAGGGTAAAACAAACAAAGCCCCTATTGCAGCAAACAATATCATTACTGACGTCAGTAAGCCGTAAGTAGCTATTATTGGCATTGGAGCAAGCATCATAACTGAAAATCCCAAAGCGCTTGAAAGCGCTGAGCCTAACAACGCTCGACCTGTTCCAGGTACAGCGTTTGCGATGGCTTTTTCGCGTGAGAAACCTTTTTTTAATTCTTGTTTATATCTTTGTGTCATATGTATAGAGAAATCCACTCCGACTCCAACTGTAACAGCAGCTATAGTTGCTGTTACAAAATTAATGTACATGCCAAATAACACCATAAATGCTAAAACCCAAGTTACAACAAATGCTACAGGCATTATAGTTACCAAAGCATGTTTCCAAGACCTCATACATACCCATAAGACCAAAAAACATGACACTATTGCAACTGGAAGTGATTTTTTCATCAAATCTGTCGTGTTCGATAATGTAGTGCTCCTAATGAAAGCAGACCCAGTTATACCGTTAATGTCCACTACAAGTTGTTCACTAACACTCTCCAATATGCTAGTAATATTTTGTTTAATAACAGGCACATTAGTTTGTTCTCTGGTGCCCAATATGCCGAAACTCACCAGCACAGAAAATTTTTTCTCAAGATTAATGTTCCAAGCGACAATTTCTTTAACCTGTTCGGCATCCATGTAATTAAGATTGGAACGCAAAGGAACACCGTTTTGTCTCATGTATAAAATAATTGGCTCTAAATTTTCGTTAGTCAATATCGGGTTTTTAGGGTTCAGTTTTTGGTTCTCATTGATATTTTCAGACATATTAAATTGATTTACTGCATAAGGTGTTTTTAAAAAAACTTGTAAAATTTCATCCAAACTCGGTAGATACAAAAACACATTTCCTTCAGAATCTTTAGTCACATCATTTGATTTAGCCAGCATCTCAATTATTAATCTAATGTCTCTTATGGATCTAATGTCATTAGCCGGAATTTCTAATAATATAAAAACGGGTTCACCAAGTAAACTTTGATCTACATGTTGATCTAATTTATCCAAACCTATAACCAGTCGTGAATCTGAATCAAAAAAGTCTTTAACGTCAAAATCAGGTTTAATTTGTAAAGATATGAGCAAACACAATGCCGTGAGTCCAAGAGTAACCACAATAACTATTTTCCATTTTTCCATCAATGATTGAGATAAATTAAGGATCATCCTTTCTGTAAATAGCACGCTTTTTGCAACGTTGTTTCCGATGAATCCAATTTTAACTGTATTCTTATTGTTGAATTTAGCATCAATTTCTAACAACACTAATGGCAACACCCATCCCATAACAATGTAGGCCGACCCAACAGCTATGCCAGCGGCAATTCCAAAATCAACAATAGTTTCGATATTAGAAGTTAAGTTAGCCATAAAGGCAATACCGTCAGAAATCATGGCCAGAGTAATCGCTCCTGAAACAGCTATTAGGCCCGAGGTCATTGCTTTTCTAGGGTAAGGTGTTTTTTTCAATTCTTCTTGATAGCGTGAAATGGAGTGTATAAAAAAGTCCACGCCTAATGAAACCATCGCGATAGGCACTATCAAATCTGTAGTAATTGATTTCTTTATACCCAACAAACTTGATATTCCCATCAACCAAACCATTAATACCAACAAACCTATGCCGATAACAATGAAACTTTTTAACGATCGCAATGACAAAGCGGCAACCAAGTTCACCAACAATATAGCCAGTATGATATAAGGTAAAGATTGAGAACTTTCGTCAATAGTTTCCAAATTGGTATCAATCGCTAATCCCCACAAGTTATAACTAAGTCGATCTCCTAACAAAATCATTTCGATCTCGCGTCCCATTTGTTCTTTAAACAAAATGGCAGGATCAGAGGTTAAACTAAATGAAGTTCTCCCACCGCCAAGTAAATTATTATCTAAAGTAACAAAGATGGTCATCGCTTCTGCGATCCATATCTTATTTCCATCTTGATCTAATGTTAAGTGAAGGTCTCGAGACAGTGAGTCTTTCAATTCTCCGCCAACGTCAGTTGTAAGTATTTCTCCAACAATAGCTTTTACTTCTGTATCACTTGCTGTTTCTAAAGATAGCTTGGAAGATTTGGCTCTAAGTCCTTTATGAACAGCATCTGCCATAGTAAAGATGCCAAATATTTGTCTTTCATTTACGAGGTCGTATTGGTCAAAAAGGTAGTCATTAATAAGTTCTCTTAATATAAGTTCTCTTTGATACAAATCCCACAAAGGTTTTTGGCGAAGTATATCTTTATCCTTATCTTCGAGTATAAAGGCAGCAACATGGGTTCGTTGAGGGAAATTTTGATCAATAATTTTTTGCAGTTCAACTTCTTTACCAGGGGGATCCCATGATGATCTCACATCATTTTGTGCAGTTAATACTACAATCAGCAAAGCAACCGTAAGTACCATAAACGCAAATATCGCAGAATAAGAATATTTTTTTGCACATAAGGATTCGATTAACCTATTCGTTACAGGTTCAATGCCGAAGGACAGTTTCACTAATGTGCACCAACTTTAATTATTAACAATCTCGGACACAAAATCCAACCAAGTTTCAGCGCACATTGCGGGTTCGGAATGTTGTACATACCCGGAAGCACCTTCCAGTTCTTTAATGACACAGTTTACCAATAGTTGTTGCAAACTACGGACTCTTCCATCGGTATTCATAAGACTCTTGCCACCAACTAGGATTAATGTTGGAGTTTTTATTTCTGGCAAAATAGGCGTTAAATCCACTCCAGACAAATAAGTCAGTGTCTCTACCACTACTTGTTTAGATGTATTCGACATCTGGTCTATATACCAAGCATTGTGTTTGGTTCTATCAGCTGGGAGTCTCTGGCTTGATGTAAGTTCGACCCAGGTTCTAACGCCTTTCTGCAAAACTAAATCTCTGTATTCTGAGTAAGTTTTCACGGTCGCGAAATTATACGGTGAAGTACACAGAGTTAGTGATTGAGTCATGTCAGGGAACATATGGGCAAAAACCAATCCTATGCTACCTCCGATAGTTTCACCAATAAAATGAACCTTGGAAATACCTAATTCATCTAACAAGTTTTTACTATCATTGGCAAATTGTTCTAACGACCATTCGTATCCTTCGGAAGGCACTGTGCTCTGGCCAAATCCTCTGCCATCAACTCGAATCACTCTATATTTAGAACTTAGTACTGGAACCCATCCATGCCAGAATTTGTTATTTTTGGCATTACCATGGTGCATTAAGATGACTTCACTATCCTCCCAAGGTGGGCTGAAATCGTCATCTTCGTAATACATTCTTAATTCATTATCAATGTCTATGTAGGGCATATTACCTCTTTATTCGACCAGAGGAACAGCAATAGATACTCTAGGTGTATCTCCTACGGCAGCTGTAGTATGTCCTCGTCCGGTTAAGTCATCTGCTAACAGCACATCACCTGGGTTAAAAATTCTTTTCGTTCCATCACCCAATCCGATCTCACATTGTCCTGCTAAAGTAATTACATATTGTCGTCTTGGAGCAATATGAAAGTCTATAAAGTTACCAGGTTGATATCTTCTGAAATGAATTCCGGAAGCAGCTTCAACCGCAGTACGTTCAACTTCTTTAATGAGTTCATAAGGTAATTCAATTTCTTCAAAATGAGATTCTCCATCTTCTCCACCATAAATTCTTACTACTTGCATGTCGTTCTCCTCAATTCTTTTCTCTATATTGATCATAGCATTTTCTAGGTGGGACTGAACAGGTTTTTTAAATTACTTTCACAAATGGAGTTCAAACAACAGGTATCGCAGAGTGGTTTAGTTTTGCAAGCATTTTGCCCTAGTGAAACAAACAAGGCATGCAGTTTCTGAAACAAGAATGTATCCTTGGGAAAATTCTCATGAAATAAATCTTGTACAGCTTGATATTTTAAGTTTTTTCTAATAATTCCAATTCTTGACAGAATTCTGATAGTATATTTATCAACTACAAAAACAGGTTTGTTAGCTGCGTACAAAATGATGTCATCTGCTGTTTCAAAACCAATGCCTTTAACCTTCAACAATTTTTGCCTAATCACATTGATATCATTTTTTAAAAACAACTCAATGTCACTTTTATATTCAAGTACTAACATATCGGCAATTTGTTTCAACGTGGTTCCTTTTTGTTTGTAAAATCCTGACGGTCGAATCCAAGTTTGGAGATCACATAAATTTGTTGTGTGAATTTCGTGCAAAGACAAACATTGGCGTTTATGCAAGTTATCCAATGCTAATTGAACGTTATTCCAATTTGTGTTTTGCACAAGAATGGCTCCTACAATTATTTCAAAAGGGGTTTCCTTATTCCACCAAGCATCAACGTTATACTGTTGTCCCATTTTTTCGTAAATTTTTCGCAAGTTGATTTTAATAGTCATCAATAGTTGATCCAATAAATAGTTTAAATTCCTTGTTAAAAATCAGATATACTGTACTTAAAATATCATATAATAATCTTAATAACATTTTGGATGGATAATGGGATCATTTAACAATCTTTTAGCAAATGCTATCAAACAAAAAAACAGCAATGTCTGCATAGGACTAGATATTGACTTGAAAAAAATACCCGTAAAAGATCCTCTAGATTTCAATAAAGAAATAATAAGTTCTACATTCGAAATAGCCTGCGCTTATAAACCCAATTTAGCTTTTTATGAAGCATTAGGAATCCCTGGTATGAAACTTTTGTTATCTACTATCCAATTTATCAAAGATATTGATCCCGAAATCATCATTATTGGCGATTGTAAACGAGGAGACATCGGACCTTCCGCAGAAGCTTATAGACAAGCTATGTTCGGGTACTGGGATTTCGATGCTATTACAGTAAATCCATGGGGCGGACTCGAAACAATGATTCCGTATACATTAGACGCTTCCAAAGGTGTTTTTATATGGGCTAAAGGCTCCAATCCAGGGTCCAAAGATATCCAAAATTTAGTTACGAATCAGACACAAAAAAGAATTTACCATGAAGTTGCGACTATGGCAGAATCACTCAACAAAAATCAAAATGTAGGACTTGTAGTAGGATCAAATTTTCCATCTGAGATGAAAGAACTTAGAAACATATGCCCGACCATGCCGTTTTTAATACCAGGTATAGGAGCCCAAGGAGGTGACTTAGAATCTTCAGTAGCTCCTAGCTTGATTTCAAACTCTCCATTCTTGATCAACTCTTCACGTGGGATCATTTACTCAAGTAACGGACAAGATTTTTCCAAAGCTGCAAATCTGGCGGCATTGAAGTTAAGAGATGATATAAACCATGTTAAAAAAAATCTGACACAGACATAATCAGATTTACCGCACTCACAACTTAGAAGCTGGTATCTTATGGTTTTGTAATTTCTTTTTTACAATATTCATAAAATTAGTTACAGCTGGGCCCAAAAACTTTCCTCGTAACGTGCACAACCCAATTGACCCGGTTGGGACAACGTGAGGCATAGCAACTACACCCAAATGAGCATAATCCTCTGGATGTAAGGTATAACCCGGGCACAATGAAACCCCAATACCGATTTCTACATATCTCTTCAACAAATCAGTTCCATCAATTTCCAGTACAGATTCATATGTCAGTCCTTGGTCTCTGAAAGCTTGATCTAAAACTTGCCTGTTGAAGCTATGAGGGCTCGTCAAAATAAGTGGAAACTTAGAAACCTCTTCCAGCGAGGGGTTTTTGGTTTGCGCCAACGGGTGATCGGGCGGTGTTAATAACAACAGATCATATTCAAATAAAGGGAAAAAATCAAGGCTCCTGTCTTCTGGAGCAGGTGCAGAACACAGAGCCATGTCAATTGCTCCGGATTTCAATTCGGCCATCAAATCAAAATATGGTCCTGGGACCAATTGGATTCTGACGTGAGGGTACAGTCCACTGAACTCTTGGACTGACTCAGGTAAATGATGTTCAAGAATGTCAGGGTATCCGCCAACTATGAAAGATCCTCGGCCTTCGGTGTAATTCATAGAACTTTTCAAGTTATCAATCGCTTCGACTACTGGAGTAACTAATTCTAAAAAGGCTCCACCTTCCGAAGTCAATTGGATCGGACGCTTTATTCGATCAAACAATATAAGTTCAAATTCTTCTTCTAGTTTTTTCAGGTGAGTGGTAACAGTCGGTTGCCCTAATTCTAATCTTTTAGCTGCTTTCGAAACGCTTTTTAATCTTGCTACATGAAAAAAACTGACTATTTCTCTAAGTTCCATTATCTGTCCATTATTGTATTTAATTTAACTCGTGAAGTATTGACAAAATATATCTCATTAGCGAGAATACGTTAGTATCACGTTTAATACGATTTGCCTATAATTAATATTACGAAACGTGATACTAACGTATAAATTTAACGGTGTCAATGAAATAATATGGGATTTGTTATAACAGAACCGTGCATAGGGGTCAAAGACGCAAGTTGCGTCGATGTTTGCCCTGTAGATTGCATCCACTCAAATGATGAGGCTGAACAATTTTATATTGACGGTCCCAACTGTATTGATTGCGCATATTGTGAAACAGTCTGCCCTGTCCAAGCAATATTTGACACATTTAACGTTCCTCCTAAGTGGGATCGGTTCATAGGCGTCAATAGAGAGTTTTTTAAAAAATAACTTCACTGTCTAAGCTTTTAATTGACGTATTTAATTAAGGAGTACTCTTGGATTTATTCAGAACCATCATGCACCGTCTGAACGTAATTGGGGCATTCAAGGAACTAGGGTCAACTAGAGAACGACGAAAGGTGCTTTTGTCTCTTTCTGTAGGGCAACTATTACTTCAATTATCACAACTTCCTATAGCTATAGCTATACCTTCCGTAGCCAGGCATTTTGACATACCTGTAACTCAGGCGTCATGGATGGTAATCGTGAGGTTATTATTATTAGGCAGCACGGTCTTCCTAGCCGCGCGGCTCGGACAAAGATATGGGCATTTAAGAATATTTATTGCCGGAATAGTCCTCATGACATTATCCAGCGCATTGGCCTCCACATCTCAGTATTTTGTTCAATTACTATTTTGGAGCGCCGGAGTTGGGCTTGGAGGGGCATTGTTGAGTGCCAATGCCAACGCAATTTTAGTAATGGCATTTGGGGACCAAGAACGTGGACGAGCATTTGCGGTGCCTATAACCTCAGCAAGAATCGGCACATTGACCGGGTTGATTTTATTCGGATTATTTCTTCAGTTTTTATCTTGGAGATTTGTATTTTTAACTTCATTACCAATTGGATTAATCGCCCTGTGGGTTGCACTACCTTTGTTGAAAAATAAATCTTTAAACGAAAGAGAAAACAAACAAAAAGACAAGTTGGGTTTTGTAGGTCCAGTATTGATGATAGCGACACTATCTGCGTTCATATTGACCGGAATACATTTGCATTCAGGCCCAGACTCATTCAGCACAGTAGCAGCAATGAATTACCATCCTAAAATGTTTTTAGGGTTCTTAGGACTGGCCATACTATTTTTTGTAGCTCAGATTTTTTCAAAAAATCCGTATTTTGACTTTTCCTATTTTAAGAAAAAATATTTTTCAATGGCTCTATTTAGCAACACAACATTCCATTTATCCATGCTATCTGTGCTAACTCTTGTTCCTATAGTCATAGAAGAAGGTCTAGGTATGGGGCCTGCAGTCGTGGTGTTAATATTACTCCCTCATCAATCAATGGGTTTATTTTTGCCCGCTATAGCAGGCTGGATATACGACCGATATAACCCCAAATGGCTACGGCCTGGCTCCCTTTTACTCATCGCAATTGGGTTAGCACTACTTGGTTTATTCGCAGGTAAGTTACCAATTTACACACTGCCCATACTATTATTTCCTGCATCTATCGGTTCAGCTCTGTTCAATTCTCCTAACAACGCATTAGTTATGAACACTCTTCCGGAAAATAGAAGCTTTGCATCCGGGATGTTGGAAACCACCCGGCAAATGGGGCATACAATTGGATCAATAGTGGGAGCAGCTATAGTAGGATTATCTTTGCCGTTATTGATTGATAGCCTCCCAACAAACGAAGCTCAACATTTCTACCTTCAAGGATTCAGATATTCCGCATTGATAGTAGTATGGATAATGATATCTGGAAGCATTGTGGCGTTATTCCACAGGGATCAGCCTGCCTGACCTTAAATAATACAATTCGGAGAAAACTAACATGGCATTAATACTCAGTGACAAAGAGATACGACCTTTAGTATGCATGGATGAGATGATTCCAGCTATTGAATTGCTGCAGAAAAAATTTGGAGAAGGATTAGTGACCAATCTGCCCCGCAGAAAAATGATCGGTCCAGATGGAATGTTAGCAGTCATGGGAGGAGCGTTATTTTACGATAACGTTATGGGGGTAAAAACATATTCTGTATTCAAAGGGAAGTATTCATTCCAAGTGAGCCTATACGACTCTAATACTGGCGAATTACTCTGCTATACTCAGGCAAATAGACTAGGTCAACTCCGCACAGGTGCTACAACTGCCGTCGCTGCGAAATACTTGCTGGCGGCAAACTCCGAGGTAACTTTGGGTCTCATCGGTTCAGGCAATCAATCCTTTACACAAGTAGAGGCCATAAAGGCTATAACTCCTATAAAAGAAGTCCTCATATATAGTAAAACTCCTGCAAACCGTTTAGCTATGGCTAATAGAATCAATAATGAACTTAATATCCAAGCTAGAGCGGTTGAAACAAGCCAAGAATTGACGTCAGGAAGCAATTTAGTGGTTTGTGTAGCAGCTACGATGGAACCAATAGTTACAGGCTCTTTTTTAAAAGCCGGAACGTTACTAATTGCAGCTGGCCCTACCAGTTGGCGGGCAAGAGAGCTCGATGATGAAACCATAGCCAAATCGGATAAGATCATAGTAGATTCTATAGAACAAATAAATGGAGAATCTGGAGACTTGAGTGAAGCTCAGGATAGAGGCCATCTTCAAGTAAGCCAGATTACCGAGCTAAGGCACGTTGTAGCCGGCACTGTACCTGGTAGAGACACTAGAGAACAAATAATCTTGGCAAAGCTAATGGGAACTGGGATAGCTGATGTAGCAGCAGCTAAACTCGCTTATGATAAAGCCTCCCAAAACGGAATAGGAATTTCTATCGACTGGTAGTTATCACATATTCCGATGTAGCTTTTATATTATAAGTCAATTGAACATCAGAAATACTTTCAGCAGCTGCCATTGCTGTATCAATTGAAGTAAAACAAGGTATACGTCGTTCAACAGCCGCTCTTCTGATATAGAATCCATCTCTAACGACTCTGCTAGATTCAGAAACTGTATTTATTACCGCCTTCACATTACCTTCTGCTATTACATCGAGTACATTAGGATGTCCTTCACCAAGTTTTTTGGTAATCATGGTGACTGGTACACTTAGTTGTCGAATCATTTCTGCGGTGCCTTCCGTAGCGAATAATTGGCAATCAGCTTCATGAAGCATAGTAATTAATGCTTTTGCTTCTGTTTTATCGTGGTCAGACAAACTTAAAAGTATTCCTATTCCTTGAGTCAGATTCAAATTTGCAGCTATTAGGGTTTTTTTAAGTGCTGATTTGAAATTATCATCTATTCCCATTACTTCACCAGTGGATTTCATTTCAGGGCTCAAATAAGTATCAACTCCAACCAGTTTAGACATAGAAAACACCGGAGCTTTAATTGCAACAATTTTTGACTTCGGCCATAATCCGCCCGTATAGCCCTGTGAATGAATAGAATCTCCTAACATAACTTTAGTTGCGATAGTAGCAACTGGTAATCCGGTAACTTTAGAGATAAATGGGATAGTTCTACTAGCTCTAGGGTTTACTTCTATAACTGATATTAAAGTACCTGAGATTAATTTTTTTTCAGTAACTGAAGGGCTTCGGTATGTGTCTGAACCGCTTATAACAAATTGAATATTCATCAATCCTCTGATGTTCAGTGCAAGCCCTATTTTCGTTGTTTGTTCCACTATCGTGGTGACTTCTTGTTCAGTCAAATTCAGTCCAGGATAGATAGCCATCGAATCGCCACTATGTACACCAGCTCTTTCTATGTGTTCCATAATTCCGGGAATTAATACTTCTTTTCCGTCACAAATGGCATCTACTTCACATTCTTTTCCCTCGACATACCTATCTATTAGAACTTTTTTTTCAGGAGTAATATCTGCTGCAATTTTTAAATATTGCATTAATTCTTCTTCGTTATGCACAATTTCCATAGCTCTTCCACCAAGGACGTAACTCGGCCTAACGACTACCGGGAATCCAACCTCACTAGCAACACGTAGGGCATCGGGTACTGAATTAACAGCTGAACCTTCTGGTTTTGGTATATTTAATTGTTCTAAAAACAATTCAAACTTATCTCTGTCTGAAGCAATGTCGATTGCTTCAGCAGTGGTCCCAAGAATTCCGTATCCTAAAGCATCTAAACTTTGAGACAGGTTAATGGCAGTTTGCCCTCCAAATTGAACGACTACAGGAGGGGTGCCTATGTCAGTTCTTTCGTTTTCCAATATATCTATAATTGATTCTTCATCCAAAGGTTCGAAATATAATCTGGAGCTAGAATCAAAGTCAGTAGAAACTGTTTCTGGGTTCGAATTTACCATAATACTAGCAACTCCAGACTGGAATAACGCCTTAGAAGCATGAACACTACAATAATCAAATTCTATTCCTTGGCCTATTCTAATTGGGCCACTACCTACAACTAAAGCCTTAGGTCCTTCCAATGGGAGTGCCTCGTTTTCTTTTTCATACGTACTATAATAATAAGGGGTAACAGCTTCAAATTCTGCGGCACAAGTATCCACCATTTTATAAACTGGTTTTATATTATTCTCAACTCTTAATTTTCTAACCATGCCAATTTCTACATTTTTAATATTGGCTATTTGTAAGTCAGTGAATCCATATTTTTTATAAGTTAATAATTTTTCCGGAGATAAATTCTCTGATTCAATTGCCGAGTGAATATTAACAATGTTTCTAAGTCCTTCAATAAACCATGGATCAACATGACAATGTTTAATAATTTCATCAGTAGTAAATCCTTTTTGAATACATCCTATAATAGCCCACAATCTTAAATCATGAGGATAAAGAGGGAATGATGATATGTCTCCAGTTGTTTGATAATCTTTTTCCCACTTCTGATCACACCAAAACAAATTTCTACCATCTAGCTCCAAAGACCTAACTGCTTTTTGAATTGCTGATTCAAACGATCTATCAATAGCCATAACTTCACCAGTAGCTTTCATTTGAGTAGTTAACGTTCTATCCCCAGACGGGAATTTATCGAACGGCCACCTGGGAATTTTCACAACACAATAATCTAAAGCAGGTTCAAATGCGGCTCCAGTTTTTTCTGTAACTTTATTGGTTATTTCATCGAGTGTTTTTCCAATGGCTATCTTTGCTGACACTCTGGCAATCGGATATCCTGTAGCTTTACTTGCAAGAGCAGAACTTCTACTTACTCTGGGATTTACTTCGATCACATAATAATCAGAGTCTATTGACCAATCATATCCCAAATTAGATTCCACTCGTGAATTAGGGCGCAAAGCCATCTGAATATTACAACCACCTTCAATACCTAAGCCTCTGATAATTTTTAAACTAACACTTCTTAACATTTGGTATTCTTTATCACTTAAGGTTTGACTGGGAGCTATAACGATGCTATCGCCAGTGTGGGCCCCCATGGGGTCAAAATTTTCCATATTGCATACAGTTATGCAATTGTCTTCGCGATCTCTTATAACTTCATATTCGATTTCTTTCCATCCAACTAATGATCGTTCAATAAGAACTTGAGAAATAGGGCTAGCTTGAAGTCCACTCCGAACTATTGCAAAAAACTCCGACTCCGTAGTTGCTATGCCACCTCCTGTGCCTCCTAATGTATATGCAGGACGTACCACTGCCGGGAGTCCAATTAGAGCTAGGCCTTCTTTGCTTTCCTCTATAGAATTTACGATCGTGTTAGGTGGTTCTGGTTCGCCAATTTCTTTTAAAAATGCACTGAACATTTTCCTATCTTCAGATTTTCGGATTGTTTCAAGAGGAGTTCCTAACAATTTGACATTGTATTTGTCTAGTATACCCTTATCAGATAATTCAACCGCCAAATTCAAGCCTGTTTGCCCACCCAAAGTGGGCAAAATGCCATCTGGCTTTTCTCGTTGAATTATTCGCTCCAACACTTCTGTGGTTAACGGCTCAATGTAAACTCGGTCAGCAATTTCGCTGTCTGTCATTATGGTTGCTGGATTAGAGTTGACTAAAATGGTATAAATACCCTCTTCCATCAAAGACTTACATGCTTGGGTTCCTGCATAATCAAATTCAGCAGCTTGGCCAATCACTATGGGCCCAGAACCTATAATTAATACTTTTTTAATATCTGTCATCTAGTTCAATCAATTCCTTTAAGCCAGAGGAAGTTTCCCTGGTAGATTAATATATTTCCTTTCTTGGAAATAGTTCAACAAGGAAAAAACCAAAACTCCGTATAATTTTCCCTTTTCGTCAAATTCTATCTCCTGATCTTTAAACACTTTTACTCTAGGCGGAACACTAAACATGATCTGTCCATTTTTATATGTTTGCAAAATAATTTGAGCAATTGGTAGTCCAGCTCCGGCAGCAGCTGAAGAATTATTGAACAATTTTACTGTTAACTCCCAAGCATTGCCCAATGATCCTCGGTTTACAGAATCTACACGTAATTCTCCACTTTCTATCTTTACCTTTGGTATTTGCTTGTCTAGAATTTCCAAAACTTCATCCAATGGGATTGGTAAAACCACATCAATACCTTGCTCTAATAACACTTCAGAAAATAACATTACTATGCTTATCTCACTTTCTTTTGATCTTTGATCATTGATACAAATTGATCAAAGATATATTCATTATCTTTAGGTCCAGGAGATGCCTCTGAATGATATTGAATCGAAAATACAGGGTATTCTTTATGTATCAAGCCTTCAACAGTATTATCATTCAAATTTAAATGAGAAACCTCTAATCCCTTCGGAAGGGTATCTGAATCAACAGCGTATCCGTGGTTTTGTGCAGTCACATAAACTCTTCCGGTAATTAAATCTTTGACCGGATGATTGGCTCCACGGTGTCCAAATTTCAACT
>Ga0114999_10002704_pt1 | contig 22921 bp, 18 predicted proteins | sample ArcticOcean_MG_C_3_FD_89820 | JGI IMG/M metagenome (GOLD analysis project Ga0114999, IMG submission 89820) | Marine microbial communities from western Arctic Ocean - ArcticOcean_MG_CB8_126 | ecosystem: Environmental > Aquatic > Marine > Oceanic | place: Arctic Ocean: Canada Basin | collected...
CGAAGGTATTCGTTGTCAGGCAACGGCTCCCGGCGCGCAAATAGCCGAGATAGACATCGCGAATCACGTCAGGACGGTCGAGACTGAACGACTCATACATGTGATTCGGCTCAGACAGCCGCCCCGTGAGCTCAAAGATGTAGGAGCCCATGGCGCCGTCGGCCAGCAGTGGGCCTGCGCCCAGCGCGTCGAGAAAACGATTCATTTACGTGGGATCTTGGTTGAGTTTTGGAGGACGACAAGCGGGGCTTGTGGTTGCCCATTTCCTGAGGCGAACATAACATTGGCGTCGCCTTCCCCGCAATCATCATTCAAGCAGGATTTGCCAGTTGGCGTCGACGCGGCCACCCAACATTCTCTGGGTTTGCACAGACCAGCAACGTTTCGACACGATCGGCGCTCTTGGCAATGAGCATGTACGCACGCCCGTTATCGACGAGTTGCTGCGCCAGGGGACCGCATTTACCCACGCCTATTGCCAGAGTCCCATCTGCACGCCGAGTCGGGCAAGCTTTCTGACCGGCATGTATCCAAGCAACCTCCATGTGATGGGCAATGGCAACGAGGTCTTTCCGACATCCGCCCCCCCTTTGGTCACGCGAATCCTGGCGGATGCTGGATACGACTGTGGCTTGGTGGGGAAGCTGCATCTGGCGAGTGCTTTCGGACAGATTGAGCCGCGAATCGACGATGGCTATCGATTCTGGAAATACAGCCACGCGCCACGCGATGACTGGGCACAGGGGCATGACTACGCGGACTGGGTGCGCTCGCGTGGTGCGAATCTCGGCGAGCTGACGCAGGACAGCGCCGGGATTCCGGCTGAACTTCATCAGACGACATGGTGTGCCGAAATGGCGCGGGAATTCATGACGGCTCCTCGCAGTGAGGACCAGCCCTGGTTGCTGAGTGTCAACATCTACGATCCGCATCCGCCCTTTAATCCACCTGCCTCCTACCGCGAGCGATTCAACGCAGGAGACATGCCCGCACCGATCTATCGCGACTCCGACCTCGATCAGCAGCGCGCGTTGGAAGCTGCAGGTATCGATTTTCAGTCACGGGCCATGCCACCAGATGCGCTGGATATTAGGCATCCAGTGGTCCCCGCCAGTTCGCGCCAGGGTGGGGGAGAGGAAGAATCGGCTGGCAAGTTTGAGGGCATTGCACAGCGGCGAGACGCCGCGACCTTGATCTCCGCCTACTATGCAATGATCAACCTGATCGATGACCGTGTAGGAGAGATGCTCGCTTACTTCGACGAGTCGGGACAACGTGACGACACGATCGTGTTGTTTACCTCTGATCATGGGGAGACACTCGGAGATCATGGTCTGATCGCTAAGGGATGTCGTTTCTACGAAGGGCTGGTTCGAGTCCCTCTTATCTTTCAATCGCCGGGTCGTGTCCGGGAGGGCATCATTGATGACAGCCTTGTGGAGTTGACCGATCTTGCACCCACCTTGCTGGATCTGGCCGGCGTTGATGTGCCGGCGCACATGCAAGGTCGTTCACTGGCGCCACGTCTCACGCAGGATGTGAACTCTATGCATCGTGATGCAGTGCGCTGTGAGTACTATGACGCCCTCGATGAACCAGACAACACGTTTGCGACCATGTATCGCGACGACCGATTCAAACTGGTCGTCTATCACAGCAAAGGCTTGGGCGAACTGTACGATCTCCACGCGGATCCTCAGGAACACGACAATCTCTGGGACGATCCTGGTCATATGGAGATGAAACTTCGGCTCTTACAACTCAGCTTTGATGCATCGGTTCTGTCCATGGATCGTGGGCCGCGCCGTGTTGGGCCTATTTAGAGTGATGATCCAACCCAACAAAGACCGGGCCGTCGATCGGCGAGAAATTCAGCGATTGACACGTGATGACGTAGGCAACGCGGCTGCGACGAGAAGTCATCCCACACACAGCAAGATCTCCGCTGCCGATCAGCGGTTCGAAGATGATGTCACCGTCGAAGAGCCACTGGAGATCAGAATTGACGACGAAGCGATCGCCGTCCTGATGCGCACACCCGGCGATGATCTGGCATTGGTAGCCGGTTTCCTTCTGACGGAGGGCATCATACCAGGGCCAGATGATCTGGGTACCCTCGGATACTGTCCCGATGCTGAGCCCCCTCACGAGCTGAATGTGGTCGATGCACACCTGACATGTGATTTCGACCGCGAAAGCATTCGGCGAAATTTCTATGCCACGTCAAGCTGCGGCGTCTGTGGCAAGGCCAGTATTGAGCAACTGCGGACTCAGGCGCAACCCCTTGCAACCTCGATGCATCTGTCTCGCTCTATCCTATGGGCGCTACCAGACGCGTTGCGACAGGGGCAGGCCCAATTCGCCCGAACTGGCTCCCTGCACGCTTCGGGGCTGTTCGGCGATTCTGGCGACCTTTTGCATCTTTGCGAGGACGTGGGGCGCCACAATGCGGTGGACAAACTCGTCGGTCGCTATGTGCTGGACGGCAGGCGGCTGCCACAACCATCGGTTCTGATGGTGAGTGGTCGCGTCAGTTTTGAGATCGTTCAGAAAGCCTGGATCGCTGGCATCTGTATGATCGCTGCAGTTTCTGGTCCTTCCAGTCTTGCCATTGATCTGGCTGATGAAGCGGGTATCACCCTCATCGGGTTTCTGCGTGGAACCTCTGCCAACTTGTATACACATCCTCAGCGAATCGGCTGATCCCTCACAGATCCTGCCACTTCACAACGGAGAGATAGCATGGCCCGTACCAAGGTCAAACCAAAATTGCATCTGTGCGCTGCAGCATGGTCGCTCACCAACTATCCGACGGCGGCCAAGCAGTGGTCGATGGACACAAAGGTCCGCAAAGCGAAGGAAGCCGGTTTCGCGGGTTTCAGCGCCGGGTCCGCACCGGACATCGTGGCTGCTGTGAGCAAGCACGGTATGATGCTGGTTGGCGGTGTCGACTGCGGATTAGTCAAGGATGCCAAGCCAAGAATGAAGGCCTTCGCTGACGCCGGCGCGGTGCACGTGAATGTGCAGCTGTGCGACCACGACACACCCACAGCCAAAGCGCTACCCGTCGCGCACGCTGTGATGAAGGCGGGCGATGAATATGGCATCAAGCCAGCCATAGAATGGCATCGCGATACGTGTACGGAGACACCGGAAAAGGGTCTCGCTCTGGCCACAGCCTATGAGAAGCGATATGGCAAGAAATTGCGCACGAATTTTGATCATTCGCATCCGGCGATCGTCAAGCAGGTCCGTCCCCACGATTTCGCCAAGCGGCTCCTGTATCGCAAGGATCTTCTGCGTATGAGTGACATGATACATTTGCGCACATTCACCGGTAGCCACTGCCAGACACCGATCACGAATGGCCGTGGCAAGCTCGATGGTGATTTCATCACGTGGCGAGACAACTTCTGCCGTCCCTTGCTTGAAGCTTGGCTGCAGGGTGCCCGGTCAGGCAGAGAATTGTGGGCCGTCATCGAACTCGGTCCCCAGGGCTCCGGTTATGCCTTGGAGTGCTTTCCAGATGTGTGGAAGGATGCGATCCGTGCCCGCGAAGAAATCGAGACCGTCTGGCGTTCTTTGCTGCGTAAATGGAAATGAAGAAGATCGCCGCCATCATCACTGCGTACTATCCATTTTCACATGCAGATGTCATCATCAGCAAGTTCCTAAAGGGCTTTCCCACAGATTCACAGCTCGAAGAGCCACAGGTCGAGATCGTCTCATTCTATCTTGATCAGATTCACCCTCGAGATGTCGGGGTGGAGCTGGCAAAGCAGTTCGATATTCCCATTTTCGGGAGTATCACTCAGGCACTCACTCTTGATGGCTCCGAACTGGCGGTGGATGGGGTCTTGCTCATTGGCGAGCACGGAGAGTATGCGTGGAATGAAAAGGGGCAGCATCTCTATCCACGGCGTCATTTCTTCGAGCAGATCTGCGGTGTCATCGCCGCCGCTGGTCGGTCTGTCCCGGTCTTCAGCGACAAACATCTTGCATGGAACTGGGATTCGGCCAAGTGGATGGTTGATCGAGCGAAAACGCTCGGGGTCCCCTTCATGGCTGGTTCGTCACTGCCGGTATCCTATCGCAATCCGGGATTGGAGTACGAACTCGAGACGCCCGTGACGGAGGCGGTCTCGATGGCCTATGGCGGACTCGATTCCTATGGCTTTCATGCGCTGGAAACACTGCAGTGCATGGTCGAACGCCGGCCAGGGGGGGAAACCGGAATTCGGCGCGTGCAGTGTTTGGAGGGAGACGCCGTGTGGGAGGCGGGGCAGGCTGGCCGCTGGTCACAGGATCTGTTTGATGCAGCTGCGCACCACATCGAGAACCGCGAATACGGGGATCCTCGGCAGTTGTGCCAGACACCTGCTCTCTATCTGATGGAATACGCAGATGGTCTGCAGACAGCGACCTTCATGCTCGCCGACTATTTGCAGGGTTGGGGGTATGCAGGACGGGTAGAAGGGGAGGTAGAGGGGACGGAATTCTACCTTCACGGCGATCCGCACCCCCATTTCAGCTATCTATGCCTGAATGCGCAACAGATGTTTCTCTCAGGTGAAGTGACCTATCCTGTCGAGAGAACCTTGTTGATCACAGGGGCGCTGGAGGCTCTGCTAGATTCCCGACACAGGGGCCACGTGGCGGTAGATACGCCTCATCTTGACGTGCGCTACACATCGTACACGCAGGCGCCCCTTCGCCCCGAGGGAGCACGTCCAACGGGGGCGGCTCTGGTTCCCTGCCGCCCGCAGGAATGACGGGTAATAAAACGAAACGCCCTTCTCAAACTTTGTCCCGGGAGGGATTCGGATCGAGAAGGACGTTTCAGGCGGGTACCACATCAGAGCTGTCTACAGATTAGCAAGGTACGTGCCATAACTTGATACCAAGTTATGAAAAGTATGTAAGATTATGTTATACAGTGGCTTATGGTAAAGGCGAGTCGAATAAGAAGTGATCGTCGTGCCGCACCAGGGGGTCTTTTGTTCTCACCAAGGGAAATACATCCTCTATGGTAAACGACGGGAGCGTCCTTGGCGATTCTAAGGCTCATGGCGAAGTGAAAAGATTGACATAACCTACTGTCCCCGGCTATACTTTCATTATCTGGGCGTGTATGCAGGATCTTCTCTTCCACCGGCCGTTGTTGACCGATGGGTGCGGCCGTTATTGACCGATGGGTGGCTCCATCGCGACCGACTGGCTATCTGAAATGATCTGGACGTCAGCAGCAATCATGGCAGTGCTCTCGACGAAGTTAGTCACGTCACTGCGTCTGAAAGATCTTAAGGCCAAATTCGAAGCCATTCAGCCTCATATTGACGAGTTGCGTGGCAAGCTGCACGTGTCAGAAGATGAGTTTGAAGATCTGAAGCTGAAAGAAGAGGTGACGACGACCCGCCTGACACACCTGAAGGGCGTCGTGCAGTATCTTGAGAACCAGGTAAAGTCGCCAAAGCACGGTGCCGTGGCGGACGAGCGCAGCCAGGTTTTGCAGGCAACTGAAACCCTCGAACACTAACTGGCGGTTCGCGCCATTTCACAATTGATCTCATTTCAAGTTGGCCCGCAGTCGACGCCGATGACCCTGCGTCCTGTTCGCCTCACGCGAGCGGGACTTTTTTGTTTCCCTCCGGAGCCATCCACTTCGTGACGTCCGCCTCATCAACACCGCCGCAATTGCGCGACTACAAGCAGCACTATCGTGCAGATGCAGACTACATAGAAGACCCAGATGCGCTGTCGAGTGTGAGGTCGGCATCAGAGCGTCGCCGATTGCAGGTGATCGTCGATCAGTTGAACCTGAAACCCGGTGAGCGCATGCTTGACCTCGGTTGTGGTTCAGGATGGCTCGCGGATCTGAGCACTCACACGGGGGCGAAGATCGTCGCCTGTGATCTGGCCCCAAGCGGCGTGTCGGCAGCACGCAGACGGTTTCCAGAAGCAGCGCAGTACATGGCAAGTGATGTGTATGCCGTGGGCCTGGCCGACGCTAGCTGCCATGCCATTGTTCTGTCAGAGGTTGTGGAGCATTTGGAAGACGTGACGACCGGACTGCGTCAGGCAGCACGACTTCTGCGCCCCCAGGGCCGTCTTATTGTGACGGTGCCGTATCGAGAGACCATTCCCCAACATCTGTGCATTCACTGCAATCAACTGACACCAGCCAATGCACATCTGCACAGTTTCGATCAGCAGTCTCTATCTCAGATGGCGGCAGTGGCTGGTCTGCGTATTACGGGGACGAGGTTGATGGGGAACAAGGTCCTTGAGTTGATGCGTATGCCTCACTGGACACGCTGGTGGCCCCAGTGGTTGTGGCGGTTCACAGATTCAGTATTCAACCGTCTGACGGGTAAGGCAGCCTTTCTGCTCATCGAAGCGGAGAGGGCCTGATTGGGGCTGTCGCGACGAGCAGCCATCGTCGCCAGTGGACGAATCGCAACGACGGCGAGCATCCTGGTCGTCAATGCGCTTCTCGCGCGTGCATGGTCACCCGAATTGTTCGGGACCTTCAGCGCGATCTGGATTCTTGGAAACACCCTCGTGCCGTTCTTCCTGCTCGGCATTCCTGGCGCACTTCTCTACGCTCTGCCCCGACGAACCGCCAACACGGGTACCCTGCTCACACAGACCACAACTGTCCTTGGGTTGTCCGCCCTCGTTCTGTGTGCGGTCCTATGGATTGGCGCGCCGGCCATTTCGCAGGCGAATCATGGCCTCACCGCGGAGTACCTGCGAGGATTCCTGCTGGCCTTCCTGCCCTATGTATTCTGCGTGGTCGCGGGCGGCCACATTGAATCGATCCTGGTTGCCACGGGCAGGCCTTTCTGGCAGGCAGGAATCTCCTGGTTGGGCGCGGCGCTTCTCATGGGCAGTGCGGCAGCGGCGTATCACATGGGTTGGTCCGTTCAGCAGACCCTGATCTCCCTGTCCGCGGCTGCCGTCCTGCGGCTCATGGTGGCCTACGCTCTGTTGACGTGGACCGGTCTGTCCCGTCCCAGGGTTGACGGATTGGGTGATTTTCTTCGCTATGCTGTCACCATCGGTACCAGTGAGGGAATCGGCTCCGTGTCTCGATCCGTCGACCGTCTGGTGGTCCTTGTCCTGCTCGATCCGAGTCGCCTGGGGATATACCACCTTGGTGCGATAGAGGTTCCTGTCAGCCTCGTGCTTGCATCGCTGGTGACGGTCATGGTACCCGAAGTGAGCCGCCTTATGGCGGCGGCACAGACCGAACAAGTCGCTGATCTGTTTCGGGTTGCCGTTGTACGTCTCAGCTGGCTGATCCTACCGCTGTTCTTCTTTCTCTATGTTTTCGCTGCCGATGTTATGGCGCTCTACTTGCCTCCGGAATACGCCGACAGCGAGGATGTATTCCGCTGCTTTCTTCTCATGTTGCCGCTGCGTTGCGCTATCTACAATCCGATCCTCGTGGGCAGTGGTCGGGCCAATTGGGCACTGCTTGGTGCATTGGGAGATCTGCTGATCAATGCCTCTGTCAGTGTCGTGCTGGTCCTGTGGCTACGTGACTCACATCCATCCTGGGCGCTGCTCGGGCCGGCGATGGCGACGGTGGGGGCGACTTACGTGCAGGTCACTGTCCTGCTGCTGGCGATGGCTCATCTGCTGCAAAGATCTCTTTGGCGACTCGTACCATGGGGACATCTTTTGCGGGTGAGCCTCTTCGCCGTCGCAGCTGCCTTGGTTGCTTATTGGATGACGACGATGATCCTCGATTCCGCCGGGCCACGTCTGTTGCTGGGTGCCTTGCTGATGGCGGCAGGTGTCTGGGGGATTCCAGCTCTTCTGGCCGGCGACGATCGGCGTGAGTTGGCCGCTATTCTCCATGCAATATGGCGCCGGGAGAGCAAGTGACGTGATCCGTTCAACCGCTGCACGATCTGTCTGGGTGGCAGCGGGTCTTTTCGTCTGCACGGCGGCCCTGTTCGCGCCGACAATAGACCACGGTTTTGTCTACGACGACAGTCACTCCATCGTCGACAATACACGTCTGCGCGACTGGCAGCAGATCCCAACCTATTTCGTTGACCCGGCCGCCTTCTCGGCGATGCCGCAGGCACAAATGTATCGGCCGATCTTGTTGACAACCTATGCCGTCAACTTCGCCCTCGATGGCCCCCGGGGATTTCACCTGGTCAATGTGCTTCTGCACGCGGCCGCTGCGGTTCTGCTTTGGTATTTGTTGGGGAGTTTGGGGTTCACACTGTCCGTGGCGCTGAGCTCGGCGGTTCTGTTTGCAGTCCATCCCCTGGCGACGGAGCCGGTGAACTACATCAGCAGCCGCTCTTCTTCGCTATCGGCTCTCTGGTTGTTAGCGGCGGCCATCGCAATCTCTGGCCCAAGGCGCAGTTTTCAGCCACTGCGAATGGCGGCATGGACCCTCATGGGCGTGCTGACGAAAGCAACAGGTGTCGTCATTGCACCGTTGCTTGGCTGGTATTTGTTGACGGCAGGTCAACTACGACGTTGGCGACTGATTCTCGGATCCGTTGTCGTGAGTTTGTTGTATCTGTCCTACACGCGATCCATTGTCGGCAGGGCGATGCTTGATCCCGTACGCGACTACGTCGCTCAGTGGTCGACACAGCTCAAGACGCTGCCTTTCTACCTGCATACGATGAGTATGCCCACACGACTGAGTATCGAACCGCAGTTCTGTGTTTCTTCCGGGCCTTTCTCGATCGTCGTGGCTGCGTCGATGTTCCTGGTCTTGAGTGCGGGGGCCATCATCTGGCAGATGCGCCACAAGGACTGGAGGCTCTCTTTCGGCGCCGGGTGGTTTCTCCTGGCCCTTTTGCCCACTCTTCTCGTGCCCTTGAATATCCTCGTCAACGAGCATCGGCTCTATGTTGCCCTTCCGGGGGCCATCATCTGCCTCGCCGTACTACTGACCCCTCTTCCTCGGGTGAGGTCATGGTTGGCTCTCACAGCTATCATTCTCTGTCTGTTGACCATCCAGCGAAATCAGGACTGGGCTTCACCAAACACGATCTGGGAAGCGTCGATCGCTCGTGGGCCCCTGATGCCACGCGCACATATCAATCTGGGCAAGGTGCTTCTCGAGCAGGGACAGTACGAAGAGGCCATCAAAACGACGCTTGTAGGGCTGAATCTGGATCCGGGCCTGGCACGAGGACACTACAACATCGCCACGGCGAACTTGCACCTGCGTCGACTGGCGGAAGCCATAGCCAGTTTTGAACGTGCCCTTGAGATCGATCCTCAGATGATGGAGGCATGGAACAACCTTGGAAATACCTACAAGGAGCTGGGACGATTCGAAGAAGCAGTTGATGCTTATCGTCGCGCCCTCATCGTGACACCCTCAGGATCTATCTATCACAACCTCGGTAGTACGTTTCTTGCGGCTTGCCGCTATGACTCGGCGTCCAATTACTTCGACAAGGCCCTGCGGCATCAGCGACAGACTGAATCCGATGGGGGAGGGCGAGAGACTTACATTGGTCTTGCTCGTAGCCTGAGGCGTGGTCAGCGGTTGCCCGAATCGGTCCAGACACTGACCAAAGCCCTGCAAGACTACCCCCTTGACGCTGGGCTGCTCGAGTTGCTGGCACAGACCCATGCGGCCCTGGGCTACCATGGACAAGCTCTGGCAACCTACGGCCGCACGGGCAAACCGATGGCGGAGATTCGCCTTCGCCTCGGGCAGGTTGCCTTACGGCGAGCCGATAGCAAGTTGGCAGAGCGACATTTCGAACAAGGCCTGCTTGCCAAGCCCGATGACCCACGTCTGTATAATGCGCTAGGGGAAGTGCGGTTGCTGCAGGGGCGTCGTGATCTGGCACTGGCCGCCTTTCGGCGTGCCGCACAATTGGAACCGACCCTGAGTGTGGCCTTTCGCAACATTGGCCTCGTCTATTTGCAGCACAAACGGCATGTCGAAGCCTTGGCCGCCCTGGAGCGCGCTCGTCAACACGAGACCGAGGGCGGCGAGGCAAAGACCTGGGAACTGCTCGCTCACGTGTATGAGGGTCTGGGCCAGATTCCTCAGGCCATCCATGCGTACGGACGGGCGATAGAACGCGCACCCGAGCGCGCCATCCTCTACTACAATCTTGGTGTACTGCACAATCGGTCGGGGGCCACCCGACAGGGCCAAAGACTTTTGCGCGAGGCACTGGACAGAGATCCGTCCCTGGCGGTCGCACCGGATTGAAACGATTCATTGACGATGCTGGGTGCCAAGGCGAAATTCGAATGCGTCCCCGTTACGGAATGAGAATCCATGAATGTGCCCGCGCCGATCACTCTGGCGGCAGAGCCCGTCTTCAATGCATGCCCCGTCGAGCAGGCTCTGGGTCGACTCGTTCCCGATCAAGGGGCGACACCTGAGACACACAAACTCGTTGAGACGGCGATTCAACAACCCGAGATCGCTTCTCGACCGCCATTGATAGCAGCCTTATGGCTTCTTGTCGATGAATTAGACAGGAGTCATGTCATTTCCCAGGGAATCAGCGATTCGACGGGTTCCTTCTGGCACGGAATCATGCACCGGCGCGAGGGAGATTTCTCCAACGCTCATCATTGGTTTCGAAAAGTGGGCAAACATCCAGCGATGCAACAGATCGAGGGATACGACGCACACCAATTCATCGATGATGTAGAGGCTGCGGGTACAGATCCTGAATCACTCGTGCAGCTGCAGCGTCGCGAGTGGCAGATACTATTCGCCTGGTGTAGCCAGCAGGCCGTGGGCTGAAGAGAGAGGAATCGAAGTGGGTGGAGGACGAATCGGTATAGGCCTTATCGGCTTAGGTACGGTTGGCACGGGAGTGGTTCAGATCCTGCAGTCAGCCTCCTCGGCTATGCGTCGCAAGGATTGTGAGTTCGAGGTGGTGCGGGTCGCCGTCCGTGATGCCAGCACCAAACGGCAGGTGCAACTGGCCGATGGTGTCATCGGCACCGATCCTGCTGCGGTCATCCATGACGAAAATGTTCAGTTCGTCGTCGAGTTGACTGGCGCCGCGCCTGCCTATGGCTGGATCAAGGACGCACTGTCTGCCGGCAAAGATGTCGTCACGGCGAACAAGGCTGTCATCGCTGAACATGGCGATGAACTGTTTTCGCTGGCGCAGGATAAGGGGGGTGATCTGTTGTTCGAAGCGGCAGTTGCCGGCGGCATCCCGATCATCCGTTCACTGCGCAGTGGACTTGTGGCCAACCGTGTGGAGTCCCTGTATGGGATTCTCAATGGCACAACGAACTACATGATGACGCGCATGACTCGCGGCGAAGGGGGCTACGACGAGATCCTCGCTGAAGCACAGGCCAAAGGATATGCCGAGCCGGATCCCACCATGGATGTTTCCGGGATGGATGCGGCACAGAAGCTGGCGATCCTTTGCCGCATCGCATTCCATGCGACGGGGACAGCGAAGGACCTGTACTGTGAGGGGATCGAAAACATTCAGTCGAGTGACATCGAAGCGGCGCGCGAACTGGGCTATACAATCAAATTGTTGGCCATCGCCAAGCATACGGCAGATGGAAAGGTCGAGGCCCGTGTGCATCCGGCCATGGTGCCAAGTGAGTCGTTGCTGGCCAATATCCACGATGAATTCAATGCCATAGAAATTGTCGGTAGCGCTGTCGGTAATCAGGTATTCTATGGCGCCGGTGCCGGACAGATGCCGACGGCATCGGCCGTTGTGTCCGATCTGGTTGAACTGGCACAGCGCAGGAACACGGGAGCAACCACAGCGATCGGAGACATGATCCTCGATGACGAAGCGGCCCCTTTTGCCGACATCGAGGATAGCATCATCCGCTATTTCCTACGGATGCGAGTCACGGATCGTCCGGGCGTCCTGGCGCAGATTACACAGATGCTGGCAGCAGAAGAAATCAGTATCGCCTCGGTGATTCAGAGTGTGCGCGATCTGGAGGGTGGCACGGTTCAGTTGATCATCGTGACGCACGAAGCACGCGAGCGTTCGATGCGCAAGGCCGTTGCCGCCATCGATGCACTCGATTTCACCGAGGGTGCGACACGTCTGATTCGTATGGAGGATCTGTAAAGGTGGCTCCCCAAACACGTTTTCTGATCCTCGTCCCCGATGGGGCAGCAGACTACGCTCTCGACGAACTTGACGGTCAAACGCCATTGCAGGCGGCAAGAACGCCCCACATGGATCAGTTGGCCGCGGCAGGCAAAGGTGGGTTGGTGCAGATGATACCTCCGAGCCGGCATCCCGGCAGCGATGTTGGCAACTTGGAGATTTTCGGCTACGACAGTACCCAGTACTACACCGGGCGGGCGCCCCTGGAGGCAGCAAGTATGGGGTTGGACATGGGCCCCGACGATATCGCTTTTCGCTGCAATCTCGTCTACAGCGAGGGGGACACCCTCGTCGACTACAGTGCCGGGCACATCGAGAGTGAAGAGGGGCGACTCCTCGTCGAGCAAGTGGGTGCGGCTCTAGGAACAGATGAGATACGTTTTTTCCCCGGTGTCGGCTATCGGCATATCATGGTCTTTCGCGGCGGCCCCGAGGGACTCGTCAGCTATCCACCACATGATATCATGGGACAATCTGCCCGCTCGCATCTGCCAACGGGTGAGGGTGTTGAGATTATTCACGATCTCATGGAGCGCGCAAAGCCCATTCTGGCGGCGGCGAGGACCAACCTCGAGCGTAGCAATCGGGGAGAACGACCTGCCAATGGGATCTGGCTCTGGGGAGAGGGACGTCCCCTTGAACTGCCCAGTGCGCAAGAGCGCTATGGTTTACAGGCAGCGGTCATTTCGGCCGTCGATCTTGTTCGCGGTATTGGTGCCTGCGCAGGATATGAGGTGATCGATGTACCCGGGGTTACCGGATATCTCGACACGAACTACGAAGGCAAGGCACAGTTTGCCCTTGATGCGTTCCGCGGCGGAAAAGATCTACTCTACGTGCACGTAGAGGCACCCGATGAGGCAGGCCACAATGGCGATGCGTCAGCGAAGGTGCAGGCCATCGAAGATTTCGATGCACGCGTCGTGGCGCCACTGCTCAGCGGCCTTGCAGAGGATGGTGTTCCGGTGCGAGGCTTGATGACGCCCGATCACCGCACGCCCGTTCCCCTGCGCACGCATTCGCGCGAGCCTGTCCCATTTGTCCTGTGGGGCCAAGGTGTTGAAGCAGATCCGATGCAGGCATACAACGAGGTCGCAGCAACCCAGGGCTCTCTACAACTGGAGAACGGGCACCAACTGATTAAGGCGTTGGTGCGAGCGTAGCAGTTGCACGATCCTGCAAAACCACTTTCTGCCAAACTCACTTATCACTCAAACAAGAGTTCAGCCGATGTCAGCCAATTGCAATGTCGCCATCATGGGCGCCACGGGCGCTGTCGGTCAGGTCTTTCTTGAGATTCTGGCGCAGCGTGATTTTCCTCACCACGAGCTGCGATTGCTCGCTTCCAGTCGTTCCGCTGGCAAGGCCGTCGACTATCGTGGTAAGACGCTGACCGTCCAGGAACTCACCAAAGATTCCTTTACGGGGATCGACCTTGTCCTGTCTTCTGCGGGGGGCTCGGTCAGTCGAGAGTTCGTACCAGCCGCTGTCGAGGCCGGCGCTGTCGTCGTCGACAACACATCCGCCTTCCGCATGGATCCGCAGGTTCCCCTCGTCGTTCCCGAAGTGAATGCGAGTGATCTTGATGATCACCAGGGGGTTATCGCCAACCCCAACTGTTCGACGATCATTATGGTCGTCGCCCTCTGGCCCCTCTACGAGCGCAATCGCATTGAGCGGGTCGTCGTCTCCACCTACCAGGCGATCAGTGGCGCCGGCGCAGCAGCGATGGCTGAACTCGAACAACAGACACGTGACGTACTCGACGGCAAGCCGGTACAGCCCAAGGAATTACCCTATCAGATCGCCTTCAATCTCTTCTCTCACAATACCACGATTGGTCCCGAGGGTTATTGCGAAGAAGAAGAGAAGATGATTCGTGAGACACACAAAATGTTCCACGATGATTCGATCCGTATTACGCCGACTTGCATCCGGGTGCCAGTGCCCCGGACACACTCCGAGACGCTGAATCTCCAATTTGAGAAGCCCATCACCGAGCAACAGGTGCGTGAGATCCTGCGTGACGCGCCTGGCGTCAGCCTCGTCGATGATCGGGAAGCGAATCACTTTCCCATGCCCATAGAGGCATCTGGGGAGGACGACGTCTTCGTGGGGCGGATTCGACAGGACTTGTCGCAACCGGATGGCCGTGGGATCGATCTTTTTGTTTGCGGAGATCAGCTACGCAAGGGCGCGGCGCTCAATGCCGTGCAGATCGCTGAGTCGCTGATCGAGCGAGGTCTGCTTAAGACTGCCGCAGCCGTCACCGGGTAATCTAAAAAACACGGCAGGTTCACACTCGGCGATACCCAGCCGCTGATTCGCTCACGGGTCTGGGATCTTTGGCTTGCTAGTCCAGGCCCTGCACACACACGTGGTCGATGAATCGGGTGTAGAGATCGACCCCCTTCTTCAGTTGATCAATTTCCACCCACTCATCGACTGTGTGTGCCTGCGCGATATTGCCCGGGCCCAGCACAACGAGACTCTTCATCTTCGTTGTAAAGGCGAGCCCATCGGTGCCATAGGGCACCGTAGACGCCTGGCGCGTACCCGTGAGTTTGAGGGCAGTCTGAACGATCTGCGCCTCAGGAGACGTATACAGGCCATTGCCAGGTTTGAAGACCTCAAATTTCAGTCCCAGCTCGCGCGCTTTTTTGTGCGCTCGCTCGACCAGAGGAGCCACATCGATTCCCGGCATGGGGCGATGATTCACAGTACAGACACTAGTCACCGGCGATATGTTGGTCGCCACATTGCCATCGTTGATCCCGATGCTCCACTCTGAGTGCGGCGGGTTGAATTCTTCGTTGCGATAGCGCTTCGAGGTAAGAACCAGATCATTGATTTTCGCCATCTCAGCCAGGAACGGTATCATCGCCAGATTGGCGTTTGTACCTTTCAAGGTGCTCGTGTGAGCAGCCCGACCACGAGCCGTGACCCGCAGACCGAGGGATCCCTTGTGGGCATAGACGACTTTTAGCCGGGTCGGCTCACAGATCAACCCATAGCCACCGGCTGCCTCCTGCAGAAGCTTCGATCGTTTCGTCACCTCCCAAGCGCCACGTGCCTGTATCTCTTCGTCGGCCGTGACAACGATGAATAGTGGGGCCGAGTCCAGGTCCTTCGCCTTGTAGGCAGCTGCTGCGCACAACGTCGCTGCCAGGGGGCCTTTCATATCACAGACGCCCCGCCCATAGAGTTTGCCACCGGCTGTGCGAACCTTGTACGGATCCGCCGTCCAGCCCTGCTCCTTCTTCGCCGGTACCACGTCATTATGACTCATCAGGGTCAAACCGCCGTGACCTTTGCCCAGCTTGCCGACGAGGCAAAGTTTTGGCACGCCATTCACATCATCGTAGGCGAGGCGCTCGACCCGGAAGCCGATGTCTTTCATCACACGGGCTACGTGTTCTGTCACCGGTACGTTGGTAGTCAGACTCTCGGAGTTGTAGCTTACAAGTTCCTTTGTCAATTTGATGACGTCGAATTTCATCAGTCCTACGATCGGTTGTTTGGTGGATGGACGGCGGGCAAACTAATCCTGTCTTTGCAGGTGGGCAAGGCGACTCTTGAAACCGCAGAACTGAGGAAGACGTGAATCAGCCGCCGGAGGAATATGTTGTTGTCACCGAGCCGGAACTCCTGCGCTTTTCCCATGACTGTTTCGAGTCTGCGGGTCTTCGAGGTGATCATGCTCAGCTGATATCTCGATTGCTGGTCAACTCCGATCTACGTGGTGTTCGCAGCCATGGAACACGTCAGGTTGACGGCTACTGCGCCGCCTTCGAGGAAGGCGAACTCAACCCTGATCCGGTTGTGAGCGTCGTCAAGGATCATGGCGCCGTTGTGGCAATGGATGGAGATGGCTCCCTTGGCTATCTGCCAATGGTTCGTGCCACAGAAGCAGCCATCGAGCGGGCCAAGCAGCATGGCCTTGGCATGGCGACGGTTCGCTCCATTGGCCATTACGGATCTGCAGGGCACTATTGTCGAATGTGTATGGAAGCTGACTGCATCGGATTTTCAGTGCAGGGCAGTCGCGATCATGGTAGATCCAATCCAAACAGACCGACGAGTGACCCGAAGCCCCCCTTGGCCTTCTTTGGCAATCCGCCGATCTGCTTCGCCATCCCCGGCAGGGACAGCCCCGGTGTGGTTCTTGATGCAGCGACGCGAATTCTCGCCGATTATCAACTTGGTCCCCAGTTCGAAGAATTGATCCCAATGATCCCCGCCGCCTTCTTCAAGAGTGTCGGATACACGGCCATCGCCGCTCTGCTGGGATGCGGTCTGGCAGGTGTCAGTGGCTGGGAGGGCGCGGCTCCTGATCTCTGGCCGCGAGCTATATCCGGTGGTATGATCCTGGCGATTCACATTGATGCCGCTGTAGATCTGGACGCATTTCATACGGAGGTAGATCGAATGGTTCGTGATGTGGCAGAGACCTTTGAGCCCTTTCCGGGCCATGGCCGTGCTTTGCTTCCTGGTGCAATAGAAGCAGAGCGTATGGCGCAACATCGAATCGAAGGCATCAAATTCGGTGCGATGGAGCAGGAGGCGGTCCGGCGCGTCTGCGAGCGACACACAGTTACTCTTCCCTGGGAATAGAGCCGAAGTATGACGATTCGATTTGGTATTGTAGGCGCTGCAGGTCGTGGCAACAGCTTTGTGCAATCCATTCAGGCCAATCCAGCGACCGAACTGACGGCTTTGTGTGATCTTCACGCCGACGCCGTGGCAACGAGTGCGGCAGAATTGGGTGTGGCACACACCTTCACCGACGCCGAGCAGATGTTTGCGTCGGGACAGATTGACGCCGTCGTCATCGGCACACCCATGCATTTTCACGCACCGCAGGCGATCGCTGCACTCTCTCACGACCTGCACGTGATGAGTGAGGTGACAGCAGGTATCTCGATCGAGGAATGCCGAGACCTGGTCGTCGCCGTGCGTCGTAGTCGCGGTTGCTACATGCTTGCCGAGAACTACACGTATATGAAGACGAATGTCCTCGTGCGCGAATTGGTTCGCCACGGCCTGTTTGGCGAAATCTACTACGGCGAGGGGGCCTACATACACGAGCTGAAAGCACTCAATGAGGCGACACCCTGGCGCCGTCACTGGCAGACAGGGGTGAATGGCTGCACCTACCCGACTCATAGCCTGGGGCCTGTGTTGCAGTGGTTCGCTGATGGGCGCCGTCGTGGGGATCGAGTTGTATCGGTCTCTGCCGTCGGCACAGGACATCACTATACCGACCCTCGTGGTGATCAGTACGAGATGGAGGATTCTGTCACCATGATGTGTCGTACCGCATCTGGAGGGCTCATTCAGATCCGGGTTGACATGCTATCGAACCGCCCCCATCACACGACCCACTACGCCTTACAGGGAACAGAAGGTGCCTACGAATCAGGGGATGGTTTCGAAGGGGTTCCCAAGGTTTGGTTGCGATCCAGGAATAGTGAACCGAAATGGGAGCCGCTGGAAGATCTTGGCCAGGAATTTCTGCCTGAGTATTGGAAGAGTCCACCCTCCGAGGCCGAAACCGCAGGCCACGGTGGTGGCGACTACTGGGAAGTGGAAGACTTCGTACGTACGATCGCAGAAGAAAGTGAGCCATCGATTGGTATCGATGAGGCGATGGACATGACCTTGCCGGGACTTGTGAGCCAGCAGTCTCTCGCCAGCGGTTCTAGTTGGGTTTCTGTGCCAGATTCCAGAAACTGGACCTGAGGTGAACATGGACTGGGATATCAAGAAACGTGGACGCATCACATACTACCGAAAGCCGAGCAACCGTGTGTTCTCGGATCTGGTCGTCGAAGAGCTCGAGAATGGTGATTTGAAGATTCACTTTGTTGGCATGACGGGTGCAATCGCTGCGACCAATGAACTGCAATTGGACGATACTGCCCGCATGGATCCAACACGAGAGATACCGCGGACATTCGATACGTGGGATCTCTATGTGCGCGAGGCTGGCATCTGCGAGGGGTTGAAGGACCTCGATTTCCTTGAGGTTCATTCTTTTGGCGCTGCGCCCAAGGAGCCGAGTCCGACCACAAATCCGGAAGGATATGCGGCGGAGAAGAGGCGTATTCGATCTGCCTATTCTGCGGCCTACGCCAGCTACTGGGAGACGAAGCTGCCAGACAATGGGTTGCCTGTGCGCTTTACCGTGTATCTGGAAGAATTACCCGATGCCGACGCTTGTTATGAGTTGAGCGCAGTCGCGATTCTGCAAAAAACGAAGGGGTAGGGAGGACGTGGCGATGGAGACAACCAAGATCGGACTCATCGGCTGCGGTACGATCAGTGCAGCCTATCTCAAGATTGCCGCCGACTGGTACATTCTGGAGGTAGATGCTGTTGCCGACCTATATCCAGAAAAAGCACGCGAGCGCGCCGAAGAGTTCGACATACGTCGTGTCATGACCGTGGAAGGTCTGCTGGCTGATGACGACATCGATATTGTCGTGAATCTGACCATTCCCAATGCCCACTATCAGGTTGCTCTGGCTGCCCTGGAGGCGGGGAAGGCCGTCTACAATGAAAAACCGCTGACCATTGATCGAAGTGAGGGCGCGGCGTTGGTCGAGAAAGCACGAACCAGCGGCTGCCTGCTCGGCGGCGCCCCCGACACCTTCCTTGGCGGCGGAATACAGACCTGCCGCAAATTGATAGATGATGGGTGGATTGGTGAACCCGTTGCTGCTTCAGCCTTCATGATGGGGCATGGCCATGAGAGTTGGCACCCTGATCCAGCCTTCTACTACAAACTGGGGGGCGGGCCCATGTTCGATATGGGGCCCTACTACCTGACAGCCCTCGTGAATCTGTTGGGCCCCGTTGCTCGCGTGACGGGCATGGCACGGAAGACCTTTACACAGCGGACGATTACGAGCGAGCCAAAGTATGGCGAAATCATCGACGTTGAAGTTCCCACGCACGTTGCGGGGGTGATGGAATTTGCCAGTGGCGCCATCGGAACCATCACGACCAGCTTCGATGTCTGGGGAGGTCGACTCCCTTTTATCGAGATCTATGGTACTGAAGGGTCACTTGCGGTCCCCAATCCAAACACCTTTGGTGGCCCCGTTCTTATCAAGGGGGGGACGCGTGGTGGTGATTGGCAGGAGGTGCCCCTGTCTCATCCTAACAGTGAGAACAGTCGCAGTATCGGTGTTGCGGACATGGCCTACGCTCTGCGGTCGGGACGGGCGCACAGAGCAAACGGCGAACTCACCTATCACGTACTTGATCTGATGCACGCATTCCATGAAGCCCAGCAGAATGCCGGTTTTGTCGAACTGGGCAGTACGTGCGAACGTCCCGCAGCCCTGCCAGTGGGGCTGGCGCCCGGCCATCTCGAGCTGTGATGTTCAGGATCACACAGCCTGTGGTGTGATTCAGCCTCTGTCTCTTTAGGAGACGGAGCTTTTGAAGGGGGCGATGGCTTGACAGTTCCCAGTCGAGGACGGTAACCTTCCAGCCTTCTGCAATCCCATTTCCTACCGGGCGCCGTGTGCTCGGAGGTCATATCTGTACGATGAACCCAATTCCCTGTACGATGAACCCAATTTCTCACACTTTGTGGCAGAATATGTATCCGCCGATCAACCATCCGGTGCGGGGTAAGACCTCTGAAGTTGGTTGTCTAGAAGTTGGTTGTCCCAAGGGAGAGTTCTCGTGAAAATCGGTCTTCCTGCCGACTTCCGCAGTTATCTGTCCATGCGGGGTGCGTCTGTTACACGCGAGGAAGAGGCCTCCCATCAGCCTTTGACGCCTCGTGCACTGGTGATGGGTGCTTTCCTGTCGTTCTTCCTCGGCGTGGGTGCCAACTACGCCGATATCGTCATCAAGGGTAGCTATATGACCCTTGATTTCAGTACGCCAGGTGCCATTTTCCTCTTCCTTATCGTAGTCGGGTTTCTCAATACGCTGTTTAAATGGACCGCCCGCAATGTGGGGCTCAGCGCGGCAGTCACCGTGCTGCTTGCTGTCGCCTGGGCATGGCATTTCTCTCCTTTCGACAAGTTGCATCTGTATTCTCCGGGCGTCCTGTTCTCGTCCTTTCTGGTCGTGGCGATGGTAGGCAACACCCTCCTGGCCGCGATGGGTCGCAATCTGGCGCTGAATCGATCCGAGTTGATCGTTGTTTATATCATGCTCGTCGTCGTTGCGTCCATCGCGACAATGGGTGTCTGCGAGACGATTCTGCCTGCAATCACAGGCATCTTCTACTACGCATCGCCGGAGAACAAATGGGCGGAGATCCTCTTTCCGCACTTGCCTGACATGATTCTCCTCAACGACGGAGACCAAAACCGGCTCTTCTATGAGGGGTTTGGAACGACGGAGTATGTCGTTCCATGGACGATCTGGATTCGGCCCATGGCGATTTGGGGTATCTTCTTGCTGTCACTCTATGTGGCCATGATTAGCATCTCCGTCATCCTGCGACGTCAGTGGATGGATCGTGAACGATTGTCCTACCCGCTGGTACAGGCGGCACAGGTCATCATCCGAGGGGAAGACGATGACTCGCTGATCAATCCTTTTTTTAAGAGTCGCGCCATGTGGGCAGGGGCAAGTCTGCCCATGCTGGTGGGACTGTTTACAGGCCTGAACAAGTATCTGGGTGGCTGGCCCCTGATTCCCACGGCGTGGAGCTTTCCCATCGGCTTTGGTCAGTCCATCAACATGACCATCAGCTTTGCCGTACTTGGCTTCTCCTATCTCATTGGACCTGACATTGCCATGGGCATCTGGGGATTTGCTCTGCTGTCCAAGGTCGAGAAGATGGTATTCGTCGCCAATGGCGTGACGAAACAGCAGGACGTCTGGGCTGTGACTGTGACCGAACTATTGAATTACCAGGGCATGGGGGCCTTGTTCGTCTTTGTTGGAATCGGTCTTTGGGTCGGGCGGGAGCACCTCCGGCAAGTATGGTATCGCTTTCTCGGACGTGACTCAGAGCTGAGCGATGACAACGAAATCATGTCCTATCGAGCTGCCGTCACCGGGGCGATGGTCGGATGCCTGGTGATGGTGGGCTGGTTCGTTGCCCTCGGTACTCCGGTCTGGGCGAGTGCCCTTTTCATCTTCGTGTTAATGGTCATCTTTACCGGACTTTCTCGTGTCGTGGCCGAGTCCGGAATTGCCGCAATCATCACCCCCTTGAATGCGCCCGACTTCATGATTTATGGGTTGGGCTCAAAGCTTCTTGGCGCCAAGGCGGTGACCAATTTTACCTTCGGTTACATCTACGCCGCTGATATCCGTGTTTTTCTCATGGGCATTGTGGCCAGTGGGCTGAAATTGATCGAAGGAATGAGCAAACCCGATCGCCGTATCGTTTTTTGGTCGATACTTGTCGCCGTCTTCATGGGGGTGTGTGGATCCCTCTACACGGTGCTTGAATTGGGCTACAAGGAGGGTGGGATCAACTCCAACGCCTGGTTCTTCAACAGCATGCCGAATATCATTTACCGGACGGCTGTAAAGGGAATTGAGAATGAGGCCGTGTACTGGCCTGGAATGGGGGCGATGGGTCTTGGCGGGGGGGCCATGCTGGCATTCACCTGGGTGCGACAACGATTCCTATGGTGGCCACTGCATCCTATTGGATTCCCCATCATGTCGAGCTGGCTCGTCGACTGGATGTGGTTCAGTATCTTCTTCGCCTGGTTGATCAAGATCATTGTCTTGAAGTATGGTGGGGCCGGTATGTACGTGAAGAGTAGAAACTTCTTCCTCGGCATGATCGCTGGGCGCATGTTTATCAGCGGTGGCTGGATCGTTGTCGATTATCTGACCGGTACAGTGAGTAATTCGATTTTCTGGATCTAATGCCCAAGGTGCATTTCATTTCCTCATCTTGGCCGCGGGATACTGAAGGATGTCATCTGAAGTGAGATCAAGTACCTCATATCGCAGCGTTCTGGCGTTGGTGTTGCTGCTGACAGCAATGGCGCCATCGCTTTTGGCTCAACAGCCTGAGACCGTACGCAGGATCTCGGCCACCGTACGGGAGTTGTCATCCCACGGGTCGCGGATGCCTGGATATCCGGGTGACCGGCATGCCGCCGACTATGTCGAGTTGCAGTTGCAAGCCGCTGGTGTGGTTGATGTGAAGCGTGAGCCATTCGATGTGACCGTGCCGATCGACAAGGGTGCTGGGATCGAGCTGTTGGATGCCGATGGCCGCGTCATCGAGCAGATCGATCTGCTATCGCTGTGGCCGAATCTCGTGCGTACGAATACGCTCGGCCCCGAAGGACTCACCGGCGACCTGTTCTACGGCGGCGATGGTGAGTATGAAGACTTTAATGGATTCAAGATGGATGGCAGCATCGTCCTGATGGAATTCAATACCTGGAAGAACTGGAAGAATGCCGCCGCACTCGGAGCGCGTGCGATCATCTTCATCGAGCCTGAGTCGACGACCCTGTGGGAGTCTCGCTTCAAGTGGAGTTGGGCACCTGTCCACGTGCCACGCTTTTGGTTGTCCCGGCAGGCTGCCCTGGCGCTCAAGCAGCGGCTGGATGGTGGAAAGATGACGGCCCGTGTGTCGGCGCAGATGGATTTCGAGAGCCACACCTCGTGGAATCTCTGGGGCACGATCCCAGGCCAGGATCCTGAGTTAGCGGATCAGACCATTGCCATCCAGGCGTACTACGATGGGATTTCCGTCGTGCCCGCCGACAATCCGGCTGCTGAGTCTACGGGCAGTATTGCGGCACTGTTAGAACTGGCGCGCTATCTGCGCGAGCATCCTCCGGGCCGTA
>Ga0114999_10002707_pt1 | contig 22908 bp, 16 predicted proteins | sample ArcticOcean_MG_C_3_FD_89820 | JGI IMG/M metagenome (GOLD analysis project Ga0114999, IMG submission 89820) | Marine microbial communities from western Arctic Ocean - ArcticOcean_MG_CB8_126 | ecosystem: Environmental > Aquatic > Marine > Oceanic | place: Arctic Ocean: Canada Basin | collected...
GTCGAGCAGGCCGTTGCCGTTGCTGTCTTCGGTCGGATCCAGCACACCGTTGCGGTTGCGGTCTTCGTTGGCGACGCTGGCGATCAGGCCTCCGCCAGTGGACTTCAGCCGCATGCCGACGCCCACGTTGTTACTGACGTCGTTGTTGCTGAAGTTCAGCAGGTTGATCGTGCCGCCGTCGGCGGTGATCGAGACTCCCGTGTTCGGATCGAAGTTGTTGTTGAAGGTGTTCCCGCTGACGTCGGCGTTGATCACACCCCCGGTCTCGGTCAACAACAGTAGCCCGGTTCCATTGCCGACCGCCTCGTTGTCGGTGATGCCCAGGGCCAGGCCGGGATCGCCGGGAATGCTGACCGCCTCGATCACGGCCCCCTCGCGAGCGGTGATCGAAAACGCCACGCCCGCATCGAGCAGCCCGTTGCCGTTGGTGTCCTCGCCGGGGTCCAATACGCCGTCGGAGTTGAGATCCTCGCCCAGGTAGTTGCTGACCGTGTTGTCGGCCACGCGGAGATTCAACATCGCGCCGTCGGTGGTGGACAGTTGGAAGCCGGCGATCGAGTCCGACCCATTGCCCCTCAGGAGGTTCCTCTCGAAAATCCCCAGCGCCGCGACGGAACCGCTCGAGGAGTTGTTGGTGAAGACCACGCTGTTGCGAGTGCGGTCGAACTCGTTGTCGAAGATGTCGAAGCCGCCGATCGTCCAGCCCGGTGCCGTGGTGATCGCGTTGGCGTAGACGTCGATGATGTCGGTCTGGCCGTCGAAGATTATCCCGCCGATCTCGGTGCTGCTGCCGGCAATCGTCACGATCGAGCCACCGTCGTTGCCGTCCACTCCCACCGGATTGCGGAAGGTCGGCTTCGTCGCCAAGGGATCGACGCCCGGCAACAGGATCGAGCCGGAGGTGGTGTCAAGAACATACTGCTGCTGATTCAAAACCCACTCGCTAAACAACTTCTGATCTTCGAAAAGCGTCAGCGAGCCGGTGAGGTCGCCACTGCCGACGATGAGCATGTCGTTGGCCGGGACGTTGGCGACAGTCTCGAGATTGCTCAAGGGACTCTCGTAACTGCCGCTGCCGTTGAAAGACAAATTGGGATCCACCCAGACGATCTGGACCGGGTTGCCGGCGTTCGGACCCGATGCATTCAACAACTGGACCGGGTCGACCTGGCGACGACGGTTGGTGACGATCCGGTTGTTGCGATGGACCGATCCGTTCAGGCGCTGACGCATTGTCTGAGGACGGAAAAAGGTCTCGGGACGACCGTCGGGCAACGTCAACACGATGTTCAACCACGTGTTCGTGCCAAACAACGAATCACGCGACACCGAAACACCCACCATCACGTCGTCAGTGACCTGGGTCTCGACCCGAGCCTTCCAGCCCGTCGTGTCCCGGTCCGTCTCGCTCGACCAGTGGTACAAACCCATGTAACCGCGGGCTCCGTATCGACCGAGGACCGGCAACGGAACGCCAATCTCTGTGTCCACGCCACGGTAATTCGATTCGAAGATCCGCGTGCGATCCACCAATACGTTGAAACCGCCAAAGTACGGGTTGGACAGATCCGTCGAGTCGTGAACCGTGTGGTACTCGTTCGATGTCGGAAAATACCCGTTGACGCGGAAGTCGAAGTATTGACCCAATGACTCGAAACTCACGCCCCCCTGACTGTATGTGCGATGGTGCGACCGGTCCACGTCCCACCAGCCAGACACACCAATGATCCGGTCCAACTGCTCGTTGTAGGATCGGTATCCAATGCCCGTGTTCGCTCCGCCACGGCCCTGGTCATCCACCGACGCACGTAAATCCAGGAACATGAAACGATTGTCACCGTTGGCCTCGAATGGCCAAAACAAGTTGAAACTCGTGTCACCAACGTCGTTGCCGACAACACCACTGCCCGCAGCCTGACGCTCCAGACGAGATCGCATTCCAACCACCTGGTCGCGAGCCAACAACGGACCGCGAGTGCCGTCGGATGGCAAGATCCGCATCACTTCGGCTACAGACGACTCGCGCTGTTCGTCAGATTCCAAGCCGGACGACACGGGGATCACCCGCACGACACCTGTCGTGGCGTCAGACACCACTCCGGATGGCTCGCCCGGTGGATCAGCACCCAGGCCGACAGACGGACTCGTCAACAGGGCACTAACCCAAAGGCCCAGGTTCAGCAGGCGTATCATTTTCATCGCAGGACCCGAATTCCGGGAATTGTTCAAATAGACCGGTTCTTCCGGCTATGCCAGTTATTCTGATTCTTCGGACAGACCATACGACCGAGTTGAACGGAAATACCCGAATAACCATGAGATTCGCTAACAGCTTCACCAAACCCCCACGACTTCCCATTTCCAACAAGAATGGAGGACTCCAGAGTCGAGAATTTGCGAAGAATTCCGGGAATAGTCTGTAGCGATCTGACATCAGTGTTGTTGTAATGAGCGTTCAGGTTGCGAGATCGGTCGGTTCTTGAAAGTCGATCGGGACGAGCCGCAACAGTTTGTCGACGCGTCCCAATGCCTGGGGCCAAACCAAGGGGAGTTTTGAACGATGAAGTTTGCCACAACATTTCTGATGGCCCTGTCGCTGGGCATGCTGTCGCTGGGTTGCGGCGATGGTGCTACCGAGCCCGCCATTGATCCGGACGGTCCCGATCCCAATGCCATGGGTCCCGCGACCGACGGAGCAGTTTCTGGCGCGACCGGTGAAGCCGAATCGAATCCCGATGAGGGTGGCGATGCCACGCCTGATGCGGACGCCGCGCCTGATGCGGACGCCAAGCCTGCTGCGGACGCCAAGCCTGCTGCAGACGCCAAGCCTGCTGCAGACGCCAAGCCTGCTGCCAAGCCTGCTGCCAAGCCTGCTGCCAAGCCTGCTGCCAAGCCTGCTGCCAAGCCTGCTGCCAAGCCTGCTGCCAAGCCTGCTGCCAAGCCTGCTGCCAAACCGGCAGCCAAGCCGGCAGCCGAGAAGAAGAAGGGCTAGTTCCCTTCAACTGGACTCAAACGGTCCACACACCGCGTTTTCGGCCGCTTGGCCGGAAACGCGGTTTTTTTGTAGCTGCTAAGAACCGTTCGACTTTCGCGCCCCTCGCCGTCGGCGGACTGTCCACATGGGGCTGGGTGTGTGAGCGTCCTTCATGGCCGCCAGGGCCCGGGCCACGATTTCAGGATGCTGAGACGCCACGTTCTTCGTTTCTCCAATATCCGACGGCAGGTGGTACAACTCCAGATCCTCACCATCCATAGACTTCCCCACCGCCTTCCAGTCGCCCATCCGCACGGCCCGCTTGCCTCCCTGCTCGTAGAACTCCCAGTACAGGTACTGGTGCACCTTCTGAGCCTCCCGGTTCCCCATCAGCGTCGGCACAATACTCAGGCCATCACCCCCCTTGGGCACCCGCGCTCCGGCCAGTTCCGCCAACGTGGGCAGCACATCCGCAAACGCCGCGATCACCGAACTGCTGCTCCCCTTGGCAATGCGACCCGGCCACCGCACGATTGTCGGCACGCGAATCCCTCCCTCGTACAACGCCCGCTTGATGCCTCGTAGCGGGCCGTTGGAATCAAAGAAGTCCGGGTCGTTGCCCCCTTCGCGGTGCGGCCCGTTGTCTGACGTGAAAAACACCACCGTGTTGCGATCGATCTTCAGTCGCAACAAGGTCTCCATCAACCGGCCGACGTCGCGATCGAGCCGGCTGATCATCGCCGCGGTCGCCTTCTGAGCCTCCGGCCAATCTCTCGACGCATACTCACCCAACTCGGGCACCTCCATCCCCTTGCGGCCCGCTTCGTTGTTGGCATGAGGAATCGTGACGGGCAGGTACAGAAAAAACGGCCGCTTGTGGACCGTTTCCAACCACGCCAGTGCATCGTTCATGATCAGGTCGTGACTGTAATCGATCTGACGGCTCGCCACCCCCTGCCCCCATCGACCCTCGCCCGGCACCACGTTTCTCAACACCACACGCGTCTCGCCTCGAACCAGAAAACTGGGGTAATAGTTGTGAGCGTGATGCTGATCCAGATAACCGAAGAAGTGGTCGAAGCCCTGCCGAGTCGGCAACCCGCTGGATTTCTCGTGACCCAACCCCCACTTGCCAGACAATCCGCAGGTGTAGCCGGCCGACTTCAAAACTTTGGCAATCGTCACATCGTCCGGCCGCAGGTTGATCTTGCCGTTGCCTCGGATGAAACAGTGACCGGTATGCAGCCCGGTCATCAGCACGCAACGGGACGGGGCGCAGACGGTCGAACCCGCGTAAAAATCCGTCAGCTTCATCCCTTCCGCAGCCAGGCGGTCGATGTTCGGCGTGCGGATCTTCGTCTGGCCAAAACAGCCCAAGTCACCATAACCCAGGTCATCGGCCATGATGAAAACAATGTTCGGCCGATCCCCCGCTGCCCCCGCTGCCTCGACCCCCTCGACCGCCAATCCGGACACCAGCACCAAGCCCACGATCCATCCGCGTACCGCCAAGCCAACGACTCGATCACCAGTCATCCGTTTCATCGGTTTCTCTTTTTCTCGAGGCGCAAAAAAACAAGCCGCCCCGCACAGGCGGGACGGCTCGTATTCTGGTCACCGGACGTTTACTTCGCCACGGTGCTCTTTTCAAAACCTTCGGCATCCAGCGCTGCGATCGCCTTGTCGGCATCAAATTTTGCCGCCTTCTCGATCGTGCAGATGGCCCGGCGGGCCTCGAACTTAACTTCGACATTCTTCACACCCTGCAGGTCGGCAAGAGTCTCACGGACTCTCGGTGCACACCCGGTGGGTCAGGTCATGCCCGGAACGTTGAAGACAACCATTTGCAGGTTCGCATCCAGCGAAGTCGTCGAACCGGATGACGGAGCAGCTGCCGGGCCCGATGCACTGTCGTCGGTGCAACCGACGACCAAGAACAGGGACAGCAGGAGGCCAAGAGAGCGTTTCATTCTAAGATTCCTCTCGAACAACGAGAAAAACGAGGGTGGGTCTGGTACCAATACGTGTGATTCTAGCAGGTTTTCCCCGCACGTTGACAGTCTGAACGGCGACGAACGAGACGCACAATGATGGACTTTCCCGAAGTACGGTTCGACGGCACCCTAAGGCCCTCGCAGGCCGCGGTGATGGAGATCGCCGAGCAGCAGCTCCATCGCGGCGAGCGTCGGCTTCATATCGTCGCACCACCCGGATCGGGCAAGACCGTCCTGGGCCTGTATCTCTGGGCAATCCACGTCCGCTGTCCCGCAGTCGTGCTCTCGCCCAATTCCGCCATCCAGATGCAATGGGCCGCGCGGACCGACCTGTTCTCCACCGCCTCGGGTCGGCCCCTGATCGATTTTGCCAGCACTGACCCCAGGGAACCCTCGCTGTTCAACTCGCTCACCTACCAGTCGGTCACGCTGCCGCGACGCGGCGGCGACGATATCGACGAGGGAGCGATCCAGAACTGGATCGCCTACCTCATGGAAAAGGGGCAGGCCGAGTCTCCCGAGGCCGGGATGGCGTGGATCGAAGACCTCAAACAGCGAAACCCCGAATACCATGCCACCCGCCTGGCCCGGAACAAGAAGATCATCCGAGACGGGATTGCCCTGGGCGGCGACGCCATGCGGACACTGCACCGCTCCTCGCTCGAAACGCTCCAGAGGCTCAAGGACGCCAACGTCGGGATGGTGATCCTCGATGAATGCCACCACCTGATGGGACACTGGGGCCGTGTGCTGGCCGATGCCCAGGACCTGCTCGAAGGCCCCATCATTGTCGGGCTCACCGCCACCCCGCCCGACCTCGACGGCAAGATTCTCGAGGACGTCGAACGATACAACGCCTTCTTCGGTCCGGTCGACTTCCAGGTGCCGGTCCCGGCAGTCGTCAAAGACGGCTTCCTGGCTCCCTACCAGGACCTGGTCTACTTTGTCAGGCCGACCGACGACGAGTTCTCATACCTGGCAAACATCAACGACCAGTTGACCACCTTGATCGACGACCTCTGCGTCCAGCAGCCTCCCGGCGACGACAACATCCCCCGTGCCCTGCCACTGCCGGAGTGGCTGGCCGAGACGCTGGCGAAATTGAAGGCCGGATTCGTTCAACTCGAAACCTGGCACGAGTACGAGCGTCGCGATCCCGAGTTTGCCGACACGGCGAGGTTCTTTCTGCAGTCCACCGAGAGGCCGTTGCCCGCGGGTGTCCCCGAGATCGTCCTGCCGTTCGAATGGGAGACTCCACAGATTCCCACCGACCTGTCGATCCTGATCCCGGTGCTCGGACGCTACATTCGCAACGCCCTCCGCCGCAGCGAATCGGCGGCCGATCGAGAACTGGCCGAGCAGGCCATCAGGCGGTTGCGGATGTTCGGTGTGCAGGTCACCGAGACCTCGACCCAGATCTGTGCCTCACCGGCCGGCCGCATCATGGCCTACTCGAAGGCCAAGGCCCAGGCCGCCATCCCGATTCTCAATGCCGAATTCCAGGCCCTGGGTGATTCGATCCGTGCCGTCGTGATCGCCGACTACGAAAAGACCTCGGCGGTCAGCGAGGAAATCACTCACCTGCTCGACGAGGAATCCGGCGGAGCCATCCAGGCCTTTCGCCTGTTGCTCACCGACCCCAACACCGATCTGCTCGACCCGATTCTCGTGACCGGCTCGACAGTCCTTATCGACGACGACCTCGCCGAGTTCTTCCTGGAGAAGGCCAGCGAGTGGTTGGTCGCTGAAGATGCCGATGTCGAGTTGGAACTCACCTCACGGGACGGCGACTTCATGCAGGTCGCCGGCAAGGGCGGCGAATGGGGACCACGGCTCTACATCCGCCTGATCACCGCGCTGTTTCAGGAAGGGGTCACGCGATGCCTGGTCGGAACCCGCGGGCTGCTGGGAGAGGGCTGGGACGCCAACCGGATCAATGTCCTGATCGATCTCACCGCCGCCACCACCTCGATGACCGTCAATCAGCTCCGCGGCCGCTCAATTCGACTCGATCCCCAGTGGCCCGAGAAGCTGGCCGACAACTGGGATGTCGTCTGCCTGGCACCGGAACTCCGCAAGGGACTCGACGACTACAAGCGGTTTGCCAAGAAACACAACGCCACCTTTGGAGTCTGCGAGGATGGAGCCATCGAAAAGGGGCCTGGACATGTCCATGCCCTGTTTACCGAGTTGAACGCCGAGGAAATCGAGGACGCGGTCGGGACGCTCAATGAAGAAATGATCTCCAGGACCGACCAACGGGCCACCTCACGGGCCCTGTGGCGGATCGGCGAGCCCTTCCACCCCGAACCGATCACGGCACTCGAATACAAGATGGACAAGGGAGGCAGCAAGGGCTTTCCGCCGTTTTCTACCAAGGCCCAGGGCTGGACCAACGAATCACTCTCCGAAGCCATTGCCAGGGCCCTGATCCGATCCCTGGCCGAACTGAAACTCATTTCCCTGCCCGGCAACATCGACATCACGACTCACGCTCGTGCCGGTGGCTACACGCGACTGTTCCTCGACGATGCCGATGAACAGAGTTCCCAGATCTTCAGCACGGCACTCGGACAGATCATGGGGCCCCTGGTCAAACCCCGCTACGTGATTCCCCGCTTCGTCGACATCGCCAAGCACAACATTCTCTCGAAACTGCTCCCCCAGTTCGTCGGGAAGTTCTTTATCCGCTATGAACGCACCATGGCCATGCTGCACACGGTGCCCGACATCCTCGACGACCACAAGGACACCGTCGCGGTGTTCCAGAAGCACTGGAACGAGTACGTCAGCCCCGGCGAGGCCATCTACGCGCACCGGGACGACAGCCGTGAATTGATCCAGCAAGCCAAGCTCAATGCCCAGGTCCCGCGGACGGCGATCCGCACCAAGGAGGTCTTCCTGACATCCGACGCCCAGGGAAAAGCTCGACCCAGTACCGCCACACCGCAGCACTCGAAGGCCCGCCGCGCCAACGACTAGGCCGGCTTCACACCATCTCGCGGAAACACCCTGATGGAGTTCTCTCGCATCGGCCTGATCACCGACACACCGAGCGAGGGTGAGGGCGATCCGTTCGACACCCTGTGATCATCCATGCCGATCTCTGAGCCGCCTGGCCGCCTCGACCTCGTGACACAACTTCGTGTACACCTCGTCCAGGCTCACGTCCGCAGCTGAACCGGGTGCGAACCCGCAATCGGGATTGAGTGTCACCCGTGCCGGGTCGATGTGTTTCAGTGCCATCTCAACCCGCTCGACGATCTCGTCAGCCATATCAACCCGTCCCGGCTGGCAGCCAACGCATCCCAGCCCGATCTCAAAATCCTCTCGCAGTTCTCCGAACACCTCCATGTCGCCGGCCTGCGGTGCGGTAAATTCCATCGTCAGGTGATCAACCTTGAGCCGGTTGAGCGGCCCGATGATCGGTCCGTAACCACCCTCGTGCGCATGTTCGCCCCGGACACGGGCCCCGGCGCGGCGACACAGGTGAACCGCCAATCGCACCCCCTCGATGCCGTCGACCACCTGGTTGGTCATCTCCGCAGCAAAGTCCGCCGCCCGATCCGGGTTGTCGTATCCGGCACGAACCTCCGGATCAACAAACAGGCACAAGTGCGGATCATCGATCTGCACGATCGACACGCCCTCGTCCCGTAACAATTCAACTTCTCGCCGTAAGATAGGCACGCACGCCTCGACGAACGACTCCCGGGTCGGATACGCAGCCGCCGAGGCGACCGGATCCCACATCCGTTCTCCCAACAACGCAGGCGCGGGCAGTGTCGACTTGATGGCCCGGTCGGTCAACCGCTTCGTCCGAACCACCTCGGCTGCGATGTGGCCAGGCTGTCGAGGTGTCAGTTTTTCCGTGACCACCGTCCAGGGACGGCCGTCCGAAGCCGTACTCAATTCGAAACCGTCAGCCAACTCGGCAATCACACCGATGTAACTCTTTCGACCCCACTCCCCGTCGGTAATCACGTCCAATCCGGCAGCCTCCTGAAGGGCGATCACCGAACCGATGGCCGCATCCATCCAGCGGGCACGGTCCGAATCATCAATCGACGGATCGTCACTGATCAACCGACGGACCCAGGCCGGCCTCGGCATCGAACCCACGACCGATGTCGGAAACAATGGCATCGCAGGCATCTCGCGCAACTCCGTCATCAGGCAATCCCCTCGGATGTCCAACAGCCCCGGGCGTATTCGAAGTCCTGCTGAGTGTCGATCTCGATGTACTCACCCGCCGTGTCTGCATGCCGGAACTCGACACCCGCCTCGACCATCTCCTGCAACAGATGAATCCAGTAGGCCTTTTTGAACAGTCGAGCACCCCGAAACGCCCCACCTGCACACTTCTCGCGAGCCCGATGATACGCCTCTCGCAATACCCTCGCACCGTCGTCCCCGAATCGAGCCACACCGGTGAACTCGCCATACGCCTCACTCTCGGAAATCTCACGCTCGATCCGAATCACCAACCCGCTCTCGGCCAGCACCTTCTCGGCATCATCGGCCGGATGCTCGGTCCGCTCGGCATACCGCTCTCGCCAACCCGTGTCGACACCCAGCACACTCTCACCTTCCGTCTCAAGAATCCGCGAGACGAGATTCGAGGTGAACAGGCAGTCCGAGTAGCAGCAGACAAATGGCTCGTCCATCAGGTCCTCGGCATGAAACAGCGAGGCCAGGATGTTGTTGTTGGGCCAATCGTCGTTGTGGCGGAATTCGAATTCGGGATAAGCCGCCTGCACCACTTCGATCCGGTAGCCGCCGATGAAGACGATCTGTTCGATCCCGGCGTTCCCCAACGCCGCCACTGTCCAATCCAGGATCCTCTGGCCGCCAACTTCGGCAAAACACTTCGGCGCATCGGCCGTGGTCGGCATCAGCCTCGACCCGCGACCGGCCCCGATGATGATCGCACGCTTGGTCATCTACTCCCTCCCAACGAATACCATCACGCATGCCAATGTGGCCAGCCCCAACAGCACGCGTGGAACAACGATCAGCCAGGTCGATACGTCTGCAGACTCCGGCGGCACGACTAACAACGCGATCAACCCGGACAACGCCAGAACACCGGCCGCCAACGCCAACACTCTCTTGAACCGGCTCAACACCACTCCCGCCACTGCCAACCCAATGCCAGCCACCAGCCACAACCCTCCACCAGTCATTCCAATCATGACTCCAGCAATCACCAATGCCCCACAAGCCATCGACTTGGGTAGCCAGTTGGGTAACAACCCGACCTGCCGTGACGTGGTGTTCCAAAGCACTCCGGTGGTCAAGGCCGCTGCAAATGCCCAGCCGGCCCAGATGAAGATCGTCACCTGCCACGAGTCGTCCGAGCCGCTCGAGTAGATCCCGGTCACGACGTCACCGGTCGCCGCGCCCATGTAACCCATGAAATTCACGAAACCGGCCGCAGCAGCCGCAGTGCCGCGATGTGCCAGATCCGCCGGGGCCGTGCCCACCAATAAAACCTGCGGTCCGTAAATGCAGAACCCGATCACGGCCAACAACAATACCGTCCCAAGCGTCGAGACGCGTGAAACCGATTCGTACAACAACGTGCTGATCCCAAGTACCGTCAGCAGGATCGCAATCACCGGTGCCCGACGGCCGCCAAACAGACGGTCGGTCGCGATCCCGGCCAGAAACGAACCGGCCGCCGCTCCCACTGCAATCACGCAATACTTCAATCCCGCCTTACCAATCGTCGTCTGCTGCACATCCATCAGGTGCTTCAAACCCCAGTCCAGAAAACCGTATCGGCAGGCATTCAACAAACCCAGCGATAAACCCAACAACCACAATGTCGGATTGTAAAACGTCAAATACAACGTCTCGCGAACGCCCGGACGGTCGCCAACCCCACCCGATGAACCGCCCGATGTCTCCAGAATCCGACCCGCCTCGGGAGCCTCACGCAAACACACCAGCATGAAGACTCCCGATACAGCCAGCAGGATCGACGGCACAAACAACGCACCACGCCAACCAAAACGACCAGCCGACTCGCTGGCGATCAGGTAGGTCAGGCCCAGAGTGATCTGGTAACCAGTGCCGATCACCCCCAATGCCCAGCCGCGACGGGACATCGGAATCCAGTTACCCACCACACGCACGCACGGTGTCCAACCCAATGACTGGCAATAGCCATTGGCCGCCCAGATGAACAACAGGAAATAGAACCCCGTCGAAAGTCCAAAGGCGACGTTCAGCAGGGCCGAACAGAACATGCCGATCGAAAGCAGAATTCGCGGAGCAATCCGCTCGGACAACTGCCCGTTGACCAACTGGCCCACTCCGTAGGCAATCTTCAACGACGCCAGGATCCAGCCCACCTGCTCGGTGCTCAGACTCAAGCCGCCTTCTTCGACCGGCATGCTGAGAAACGGGACGGCGGCCGAAATATTCGTGCGGCAAAAGTAGAAGGCTCCGTAGACCAGCCAGATGACCCAGATCGTGCGATTCTCGCCCGGACCTGCCAAGTCGGAGTCTGAGGTGCGAGCGGATTGAGTGATCGACGTGGGCATCTGCGGTCCTGAATTCCTGACACGGCACAGAATGGCTCAATCGTGCGGGGGTTGCAATCAAGCTGCCCCGGCTCGGACCCGTAGCCCCAGCTCACCCTGTTCTTGAAGTTTCTCGCCACGACTCTCAGACTGGCCCCAACTCCCGACAACCGATCCGCCCGGGAGCAATCCATGGAGTCACACCAAGGTGAGTTCGCCAGGTCGAGGACTGGTCGGCTGGTTGCGTGGGCTGGAATCGTCGTACCCGGAATTGGCCCGCTTCATGCGATTCGGAGCCGTCGGGGCCAGCGGACTGATCGTCGACATCGCCACCACCACGCTCGCCGTCCAGGCCACTCACCCCGATATCGGCTTCGCAATCGGCATCGGTGTGGCGATGACCTGGAACTTCTTCTGGAACCGGCGGATCACCTTTTCGGACTCCGTTCCCGGACCGCTTTGGCGACAGTACCTGGGTTTTTGTGCCAGTTGCAGCCTGGGAGCGGCTGTCAATCTTGGCACACGCACGCTCTTGCGCCGCCTCGTGCCACTCTTCGCCACCAACATCGTGATGACGGTGCCCGTCGGAGTCGTCACCGGGATGATGTTCAATTACCTGCTGTGTCGTCGTTGGGTGTTTCGCAGTCCCGCTTCCGACCAAGCATCCGAGCCGCACGAACCGAGTACTCCACACCGCTGAACACGGTCACCGCGACAGCCGTCCACAACGTGATGTCGCGAAACGCGACCAGGCCGTCGAATCGCTCGCGAGTCGCCTCGTCCATCGACAACAGGCACAACGGCACCGCGACACACTGCAGAGCCATCTTAAGTTTCCCCGAGAAAGCCGCCGAAAAGTCCTGCCCCCGGGTTTCCAAGAAGCCACGCAGACTGGTGACAAACATCTCGCGAGCCAACACGACAACCACGATCCAGGGTGTCACCCCCGATGTCAGACCCGATCCCGCTTCGCCACCAACCGAAAGCAGGAAGACGAACGAACCGCAGATGATGATCTTGTCGGCGAATGGGTCCAGGATCCTGCCCAGCGGAGTCACCAGGCCATAACGGCGGGCGATGTAGCCGTCGAGAAAATCGGTGGCGGCGGCGATCACAAACAGCACCGTCGCCGTCTTCCACCACCCGTCCGCCTCGATCAATACGAACAACACAACCGCCATCAGCAAACGACTGATGGTGATCAGGTTCGGTGTGTTCAGCCAGTGGACTGGTCGAGCCGATTCGTCCGACACTCTCTTCTCTTCGCCCCAACGACGATCGCCCACGACGATCGAAACATGACTTGCCCCCCGGGCGACACTCCTATTCGAGTGCCGCGCCGGCCAGATCGTACCCCTGTCGCGACAGGATCTCAACGGGAACCAACTGGCCCACCGACAAACCCTCACCCGCAACCTCAACCACCCCGTCGATCTCAGGTGCATCCGCAAACGAACGCCCAGTCCAATTGCCGGGCGTCTCGGACTCGCAGTCAAGGATCACGTCAAGTTCATAGCCGACGACCGAATCGCCAAAGGCAAACGCGTGTCGCTGCTGAGTCGCCATCAATGCGTCACGCCGCGATTCCTTCGTCTCCTCGGGCAAATGACCCTCCAGCCGCACGGCCGGAGTATCCGGTTCAAACGAATAAGTGAACACGCCCATCCGCTGAAAATGACCCTCGTCGACAAACTCCCGCAACTCCTCGAACTGCTCGTCCGTTTCGCCCGGGAAACCGGTGATGAACGTGGTTCGTAAGACCAGGTTGTCCAAGCGGTCGCGAAGCGATTCGAGTAGCCGTTCGGTCGCCGCTCGGTCCACCCGTCGCTGCATTCGCTTCAGCACGGCGCTGTTGATGTGCTGGAGCGGCAAATCGAGATACGGCAAAATCCGGCTCGAATTCGCGATCACATCGATCAACTCGTCGTTGAAATGGACCGGGTAAAGGTACATCAAACGGATCCAGTCCAGACCATCGATCTGCTCGAGCTGCTCCAGCAACTGTGTCAACCGGACTTCGCCGTAAAGATCCAGGCCGTAGTAGGTGGTGTCCTGAGCCACCAGCACCAGCTCGCGGACCCCGTCACCAACCAACTCCTCCGCCTCCCGCACTACCTCCTCGATCGGCTTCGTGACATGCTTGCCTCGCATCTTCGGAATCGCACAAAAGGTGCAAGTCCGATCGCAACCCTCGGAAATCTTCAGGTAGGCAAAATGACGCGGCGTGATCCTCAGTCGGCCACGATCCTGCTGAGCAGTAATCGGTGCCGGACGGAACAACTCACGCTGCTCGCGTGCATGACCCACAAGGCGATCCGCCACGCGATGGATCTCGTCTCGACCAAATACCCCCACCACATGATCGATCTCGGGACGTTCCTCGAGCAGGCTGCCACCGACACGTTCGGGCAGGCACCCGGCAACGATCAGGCCGCCAGTCTGACCAGATCGCTTCAAGTCAATCATCTCGTCGATCACCGACCGCGACTCCGCTCGTGCACTCTCGATGAAACCGCACGTGTTGACAATCACGAAATCGGCGCCCGCCGGTTCGGGAACCAGCGTGTAGCCGTCCAACGCCAATGTCCCCAGCATCTTCTCGCTGTCGACAAGATTCTTGGGGCAACCCAGACTCACGAAGGCGTAACTCCCCTTCGATTCGCCAGTACTCGTCTCGGACACTTCGCTATCCTCCATTCGACAGACGGGCAATCTCCCACCCGGCTGACACATAAAAACACAACAATGCAGCACAGAATACCACTACTAGAATACGAGGTGGTTTGAGTCGAGTCGACTCGGACGGGCCTGGCGGAGTCTCGACACTGCGATATGCCGGCCACCACCAACTTCCACTCGAGTCCCGGAACTCGATTCGCGACCTCCAGAAAAATCCGATCGCTGACAACGACGCCACCACCGCCGGCAACAATACGTACCACGCCATCAAATCGTCACCCATCAACAACTCGGCACCCTCGCCTCCCTCGCCTCCGTCCTTCATCCCCAAACTCGCCTTGGCCAACACCGCCGCCCAACTGTTGACCAGGAAGTGGAGCAGGATTGGAGCGAGAATCGAGCGGGTGGCGAGGTAGATGACGTGCAAGAGTACTCCGAGTGGGAAGACCGAGATCTGATGAGCCGGATGCAGGTGGGCGACGGCAAACAGGAGTGAAGTCACAAAAATGCCCTGGACGACTCCACATCGAGCCACCAGGCCGCGGCCAATCACGCCCCGGAACACCAACTCCTCGCCAATCGCCGGTAAGACCGCCAGCACAATCACCAGCATCGGTAACGGCAAACTCTCGGCCAGACCCGACAGAATATTCACCTCCTGGACGCTCTCGACATCCGGCAACCCCGGCATCGCCTCCAACATCGATCGCCATACACGATTGGCCACCACGAACAACTGCCCACACGACAACGACACCGGAATCACCACCAGCACAATCGCCAATGCATGCGGCCAACTGAGCCTCTGGCGACCCAGTCGGTTCAGCAGACGCGACCAGGGACCCGACGTTGGGTCCGAAGGGATCGACAACCGCAATCCGACCGCCACCAACACCACCATCACGAACAGGAACTGGTCACCGCCCATCACCGCACCAATGTGCTCGGTGACAGCCAACTGCAACCGCTCGGGATTCTCAATCAACTCCCGATCACCACTTAGACCAACCAACATCAACGCGATCACCACAACCACGATCGCCGTTGCCACCAGGTGCACGCCAATCACACCCACCAACCAACCAAACGACTCGAAAACACCAGGCCCCGGGATCTTCGGCGGGACCTGAACCTGAACAGGGGCAGGATTGGGAACCACAACCGGCGGCTTCCCGGTATCCGCCTCGGATTTACCGTCCTCCAACCACACCGACTCCTCGGCTCGCGCACTCTCCTCGGGCCCGACACCATCGGCAACCGGCTCGTCGGGATACTCGTCGTGAGGGTCGCGGAACGGCATCACAAGGACGGTACCGGCAAGGAACAGGCAGAATCGCCAGCCGCGAGAAACAAGAAAATGTGCTCGCCCACGGACCGAGTCAACTATACTCGCCCAACCAGCACGCTGCGAAGGCAGCACAACCCGAATCACCCTCACACCCGGTCCGCCCCGAATTCTCCCGTTTCTACCATCGTCTTGACCACCGGAAAAAAACGGGGCTATAGTTACTTGGGCCGTGTGCCGCTTCCATCCAGCCATTCCTGCAGGGAAACCGACCGATGACCGGTCCCTCCCCACTCAACACATCCCGCTTCCTTCCAGCCAAGTTGGCCATGGCTGCCGTTCTGGGCACCGTCGGGCTGTCGGCTCATGTCATGGCCCGACAGCCCGCCGCCAAAGCGGCACCAGCCGCTGTGACCAAGTCGGCACCAGCGGTCGCCAAACCGCTGCGAGGGTTCAAGATCCGAGTCGCCTCGCAGGCGTCCGGTGAAGAACGCAACCAGCAAACCGATCTCTGGGTACTGGAAGTCCAGTTCAAGCCGCTGAGACTGATTACACTCAACCTGACCGATCCCAAGACCGGCAAGAAGACCAAGCAACTTGTCTGGTACCTGCTCTACCGAGCTGTCAATCGGCCACTGCCCACCAAGGGCGATCCCAATGGAGTCGATCCGCAGAACCCGTTCGACCCGTCGCCCGGCAAACCACTGTTCGCTCCAGAATTCACTCTCGTGGCCAACGACAACGACGGCCAAAAGATCTATTCGGACAACATCCTCCCCGAGGCCCAGGCCGCGATCGCCATCCGCGAGAGATTGCCTCAGCTGAAGAACGCGGTACAGGTTGTCGGACCGATCCCCGAAGTGACCCCCTACACGGCCAAGCAGGACAACGCTCCGATCTATGGCGTCGTAACCTGGTCCGGCGTCGATCCTCGGACCGACTTCGTCACCATCTACATCTCGGGATTCTCCAACGGCTACCGCTACGTTCGTGGCCCCGTCCCCTTCGGCAACCTCACCAAGGCACTCACCGATGGTCAAGTCCGGCGAGCCACAGCCGTTTGGAACGGCGACACCACGCAGAACTGGACCAACATCCACGACCTGCTCGAAACGTCCGAGACCAATCCGCTCAAGGAACAGGCGATCGAAGCGTCCAACTGGTTCTACGTGGTCAAACCCGATGCCAGTGGCCCGCCCGCCAACTCGACTCTCTGGCGCAAAACTCTCGTGCAACGCTACTGGCGCCCCGGTGATGCGATCGACCAGGACGAAACCGAGTTCTTCCTCAGAGGACCCAACGACGAGGTGTTCGCACCACGATGGATCTACCGTCCCGAAGCGCCACCCCAATCGGCCCGGCCCGCTCGGACGCAAACGACTACCAGCGCAGCCTCGCCAAAACCCGCACGCAACTGATAAGATAGCCGCTTAGCGGCAACACTCCAGCCGCTCGAGCTGGTCCCGGTGACCAGCCGATTTCAGACTCTAAGGCGACGGTCAGAGCGATGGCACACAAAAAGGGACAGGGTTCTGTTCGCAACGGACGCGATTCGAATGCCCAACGACGTGGGATCAAGAAGTATGGGGGCGAAGCCGTCAACGCCGGAAACATCCTGATCCGACAGTGCGGAACCAAGTGGCACCCCGGGCAAAACGTCGGGATGGGCAACGACTACACCCTGTTCTCACTCGTCGATGGCACCGTCTTCTTCGATCGTGGTGGACGACGTATCAACGTCGCAGCACCCGAATAACCCACCCCGCGGACCAGCCCCGCCGACTGTCAACCTGCGGTCGGTTTTGAGAGCACAGCGGCTGGAGTCGGATCCGGAGACCGAGACTCCTTCGACTCAACACGGTCACGATTGCGGGGGCGAGCGATCTCGAGCCGCAGGACCTGCTTCAGGAATGTCGGAGCCGTTCCCGGCTCGTCACCCGCATACAACTCGATGTCGTCGACCCGGAAACGACTCCGTTCGTTGACCAGCACGACCCGAGCCCCAAACTGGCGGTCGCCCAGTACAAGCTCCTCCCGGTCGTCCTCAATCGTACGCATCCGCGATACCCGCCGATCCAAAAACCGAGCGGCGCGATTCGCTTGAAGCGGCAGGCGGTCACCGACCTGGCTCCAGACCAACCGGTTGAAGTCCACTGACGAGTTCTGCGCCAGTTGCTTCGGATCGCTCGCAAGCAATGCCTTGTGGAACCCGAACACCGGAATCAGTCGCTCGAACTGTTTCTTGATCGAACCGGGAAGAGTGGTCGAGGGGACCAGAATGTCGTCGACCAGCAGGACTCCGTTCTGGTCGCGAAGCACACAGGTCAGGACCTTCGTCCCTTGGCTGACGGTGATCTCGGTGATAGCACCCTGAAACACCGTCCCGGACACCTCGGTCCGACCGGTCGAAAAAACCAGTCCCAGCAGATTCGGCAGCACTTCAGGCGTCAGTTGACGCCAGACACGGGTGTTGAAGTCAGTCGAAGAGTTGTGACGGATGGCCGCAAGGTCGTGTTGGCGGACCGCCGCCAAGAACAGTCTCAGCCTCGCATGAGCCGTGAAGACGGCCGAAAGTCGTCGTTCCTGTGAACTGCCAGAATCGACCAGGGTCACCTCGGACACTCGGAATCCTCGCGAAGATGCATCGCGTTCGCCAGACAATTCGCTGGCTGGATCGCTGGCCGGCTCGCGTTCCAACGAAATCCGAGCCAGGCCGTCGGGTTGTCGGATCACGATGTCACTGAACGTCTTCTGCAACCGAACCTCGGCTGTGGAATCGATGGCCAGTGATTTCGGGAGTTGGACTTGGCTGAGATCTGCGCGAGCCAGGCAGTTGGTGAAAAAACTGCTCGAGGCGTGTTGTTCGAGTTGTTTGCGATCGGCCTGGTTGAATGCATCGAGGAATCCGGCAGCTTGAGCGATGACCGACACCAACAGGCGAACCGATTCGGGCTGCCGCTTCGACGATCGAGCCGAAAAGACGATGTCGTCGACACGCCAGCCCGATGGCCCCAGTTTCCAAGCCAACACCGTTTCACCCTCGGGACCATCGTATCGCACATGGGCCGTGTCCCCTTCGAGACTCGCCTTAGGACGACTGCTGAACGTGCGTCCGTCGCGGACGGCGACACGAGTGGCCAGTTGCTCGAGATAGAGTGGTGGGATCCGGGCAAGCTTGCTGGACAGCTCGTCGGTGGTCGAATCCAATAACCGCTTGCGATCACCACTTTGCCACGCCAGTTGGAACTCGTTGACGCTCAACAACAAATCCATCAACTCGGTTGCCGATCGAGTCACCGTCCTGCCGCGTCGCGATTGCTTCAGTAGCACGTCGTCGACAAGCCACGCACCCAACGTCCCGTTTCTGGACAATTCGAACGTCAATGGAGTCGTGATTCCATCGTCGGATTCGTATTCGACCTATACACGCCGACGACCCGACGAAATCTCCTCGACCTCCGTCACCGTCATCTCGCCCTCAGGCAACTCCAACAACTCCAACGCCTCGACAGCCGACTTGTCACGCAACGCCCGTCGACGAAACTCCGGCGTCGTCGCCTCTCGCAGGGCGGCGATGTCGCCGGCCTCGAACGCTCCAGTGAACCGCGTCACCGAACGGGTCTCCACCAGGTGCGAACAGCCCGTATTGGCCAAAACAACCCAACTGGTGGCCAACACCAGGCCGACCGCCCGGCACGCGTTGTTTCGTCGACTCATCCCTGCCGTCCTTGACGTCTCGAAAACACCGTACCTGGTACCTCACGCACGCACGACCGTCGAGCAAATAACACACATACACACACATCGTTCCAAAGCTCGAAATCGATGCTGATGTGCGCAGAACGATCGGCTGCAGCGACGCCTTATCCCGCATTCGGAGCGACGGGTCAAGAGCGGTCAGCGATCAGGATTCTGACCGGTCTTGCGACCACCCAATTGGCGAAATGCCGCCGAGGACAGACCGCGCACACTGGTGTCGATCACACGACCACGCGACGACGTCGAACGGGACTCACTCGGACGAAAAGCCGCTTGGCGGCGAGCCGCACCGAGACGATCGCCAAGAGTCTCACGCGGGGCAACAGCCGGGTACGAACGGTCCAGCCCTCTCCACGAGCCCGACCCGTGCCACCACGGATCACTCCACGATCGATACGGCAACAGACCAGTCGACGTGGGACCGATCCCGTATTGGCCATACCCGCCATACCCGCCATACCCGCCATACCCGCCATATGGGCCATATCCGCCATATGGGCTCAGAGGCGTCATCATGTATGCACCGTACGGACCAATCGGGACAATTCCGACCACAAACGGCACGGCAACCGTGTCGGTGATCGACATCGGGTATCCGTTGAGACCGGTGACGAATGCCGAGGAACTGACCAAGCTGCGGTGCGAACTCTGGTAGGCACTGAAACCAAAGTGACCCACAGGTCTCCCGTGACGAACCGACCAACCGGCCCGCAGACCCCCGGCCGACCATCCGCCAAACCCTCGTGCGCCTCCAGCAAACATCGGAATACCCATTCCTGACCCAAACCTCGCACCAAAACGCATTCGCCTCGATCTACCCAGACCGAATCCAAAACTGATGCCGGCCCGTTCGTAAAACCGACTGCTCACACCGTATTGACTCACACCACTGCTGATCATCTGAGCGTCAGCACGCGACACGACCGACGGCCACAACACCGCCAGCACTGCCAGGATCAGAATCCGACCACGCATGCACTCAACCTCTCGGCTCAAAACTCGCAAGACTCACGCTCAATCTACCCCCGCAAACCCATCTTCGGAAGCCGAAACGGCCACAGACGTCGAGGTCGCACAATGTCATCCTGAGCGAAGCAAAGGATCTCAACTGCCCAGTTCATGCATCGCTCAAGATTCCTCACTCCGTTTCTAATCACAGCATGCGAACACGCCATCTCGAGACTCACTCTCCCGAGCCAGGCTTCTCCAAGACCACTCCGCGTTTCTCGATCCTGGCAAACATCTCACGATACGCCTTCGTCCCATCGTCGTCCCACCACTCGGTCGACAACGGTGCGTCATAGCTGAAGGGAAGCAGTTTTCGGCGGTCCGGCCGCACCATGAAGATCGACTCGGACGGATCAGCAATGTTGTACATCCGCGTCCCGTTCCGGTACGCCGTCTTGATAATCCACTTGGCCTGAACCGGGAGCTCTTGCTTCTTCAGACGCTCGAGTTGTTCGCGATCGATCGAAACTCCCAGTCCGGGCTGTTCCGGGACGGGGACCATCCCGTTGGTGGGATCGACCGTCCGAGTGACGACGTCGTCTCGCCAGGTTTCTGCGTCGCAGTGAGTGTGCCAGGTGGCGGTCTTGAAGGCCGCATGCATATGGACGGTCATCGTCCGAGTGATCTCACCACCGACGTTCTGCAACATGAACGGAAGATCCAGTTCACCGAACAACCCCGCCTTGCGGATGGCAGTGCCAATCTTGGCATGACCCATCATGTACCCGTCAGCCGCACGGCGAACCACTTCGAATGTCGCACCGAGTGGCGAATGGTGATAGAGGATCGGAACTCGAACTCGGTTCCGCAACTCCCGGTAGGCTTCGATGTCCTTTTCCAGCTTGGGATCCTCGAAAGCACCACAGATCGGGTAGCGAGCCATCCGGATCAACAGGTCGGGAGTGTGATCGTCGGTGCCGCCCATGGTGAAATCGAACTGGACCTTGAATCCCGGTGGAGCCACCTTCTGCATGGCCTCGAGCTGGTCGAATACGTTTTCGAACGGCGAGAGATGGTACTTCAACCACGTGTAGCCTCGCCGCGAATACCGCCTGACAGCCTCGGCCATGTGGCTCGGATCAGCCGAGACGGTCCACGAACCGACCTTGACCCAGCGACGCTGCCGCTGGCCAAACAGACGGTGCACCGGCACGCCGGCGGCCTGGCCCATCAGGTCATACATCGCCGTCCCCAGCCCCAACGATGTCATGTCGCCAATATGATCGAACGGATTGGTGCCGATGTAGCCCTTGCGGACCGCGTCGGATTCCAATGCCCCACTCTCGCCCAACCCCACCAGACCGTTGTTCGTCTTCACCTCGTAGACAAATCGTTTCGACGGCCCGTAGAAGTGCTGTAATTCGTGGTAAATCCACTGGTGGTACCGAGGATGAATCTCGTGAGCCTCGATCGAGTCGACACGGATCGGACCTTCCGCCAAAGACTCGGCACGCCGCCGAGCGGCCAGAGCATGCCGGTAGGCCGGCAGCACAGCCCACGCAGCAGCAGCAGATCCGCCCACCGTCGCCAGGAACCGACGACGGTTCGTCGGCCCCGCTGCACGGCAGTCGAGTTGATCGAGAAACCGAGCCAACAGTGAGCGTTGCATGGTGCACATCCGTGAGACAGGGGCAGCAGGGCAGGGCGAACTCAGCATACCGCAGCCGATCGGCGAGTGCATCCGCGATGGTGGCTGGGATCCTCGCTCGGGTCGGCTGCTTGCGAGGCTTTTGCAGGGTCAGTAAAATGACCGGTTCCCCTCTGCGGGGCGACACATTCCCCATTCAGAAAGGGCGCTGTTGTGTCCCTGAAAAACCAACGACCGTCGATCGAAGAACTCGAGTCCAAGGCCCGAGTCCTGCGGCGGCATATTATCGAAATGACAACCGCCGCCGGCAACGGGCACCCCACCAGTAGCCTCTCGGCAACCGAAGTCGTCACCGCCATCTACTTCGGCGGGTTCCTGAACTACAGGGCCGACGAACCCGATTGGGCCGAACGAGATCGGTTCATCATGAGCAAGGGACACGCCGTGCCGGCACTGTATGCTGCGATGGCCGAAGCCGGCTACTTCCCAATCGAAGATCTCGCCACACTCAGAAAACTCGGCAGCCCGCTCGAAGGACACCCCAACGCCCGACGGCTCCCCGGCATCGAAGCCTCCACCGGGTCACTCGGTCAAGGACTCTCGATCGGACTCGGCCAGGCTCTCGGATGCCGCTCCAATGGCCACGATTCTCGGATCTTCGTTGTGCTCGGAGATGGCGAGATGGGAGAAGGCCAGGTCTGGGAAGCCATCGCCACCGCTCACAAGTACGCGGTCGGTAACCTGACGGCCATCATCGATCAGAACGGGTTCCAGCAAACCGGAGCCACCTCCGACGTCCTCGATCTCACACCCTTTGCACCCAAGATCGAATCGTTCGGCTGGCACGTCCAGACTATCCCTGGCAACGACATGGCTTCGGTCGTCGATGCTCTCGAGATGGCCGTCGGCATCACCGATCGACCGACCGCCATCGTCGCCGAAACGCAAAAAGGGTTCGGGATCCTCCCGATACTCGAAGAGATCGGGGACCTCAACTTCCACGGGCAGGCACTCTCGGCCGAATTCGCCGAAAAAGCACTCGCCCAACTGTAATCACTCCACACACAACGACTCACACAACGACTCACACA
>Ga0114999_10002708_pt1 | contig 22908 bp, 17 predicted proteins | sample ArcticOcean_MG_C_3_FD_89820 | JGI IMG/M metagenome (GOLD analysis project Ga0114999, IMG submission 89820) | Marine microbial communities from western Arctic Ocean - ArcticOcean_MG_CB8_126 | ecosystem: Environmental > Aquatic > Marine > Oceanic | place: Arctic Ocean: Canada Basin | collected...
TACATAACAATATGGCCGTAGTTGACGTAATGACAGGGGCCGAACGCGGTTCGGCATCCGGCTCCGTGAAGAGCACCGTCCGTGCCGGTGCGGTTGGCCTAGCCTTCAGCGGTGACGGGGTCCGCCGCGGCTGAAGGCTCTGGCTCCTCGATTGCCTCTTCGGGCGGGTCCACTACGTCGGCGCTTGAGGTCTTGAGCAGGTCGTCGAACTCGATCACGCCGTCGACGTTGAGGAGACGCGTGCGGATCACGGCCTTCGTCTCTTCGCTGAGGCCGTCGAGGACGGCCAGCGCTGCTGCGAAGAGCGAACGGGCCGTGACGACCCCGTAGCCGACGGATTCGGCTGCGACTGCGAGCGCTGGCATGATTTCGCGCTGGCGTTCCTCAGGCCGGGTCAGGCGCTGGCCGTTGGCGACGATCAGGCCGCGGGCGACTTCGCTGCGGCGTTCGATCAGGCCATCGAGACGCGCGCGCAGCCGATAGTGCGGCGTCATGTCGACGGCTTCCTCGGCGGCCGCGACGACGTAGTGGATTTGGTGATCGCCATCGACGAGTAGCGGCTGCTCAGTGTCGGGCGTCGTGGTGAAGCCGAGCAGTTCGGCGCAGCGGGCGACGGCGGGCTGCAGACCGAGGTCGCCCGCTCGCCACAGGACTTCGCGGACGCGAGCGAGTTCGTTGGCAGCTTCGGATGCCTCGTCGAGCTCCGAGGTAGCGCGGTCCACAGCGAGCTGTTGGAGGTCGCGGTTGCTCTCAAGATCGGTGAGTCCGGGGATATCGACGTCCGAGGTCCAGCGCGGAGCGGTCTCATCGGCGTGACCGAGGAGCGCGCGGAAGACGGTGATAAGCGCTTTGCTCTCCTTCTGGACGACCCAACGGGCTCCCGCCTCCTTCGGGGGCGGGAGGAAGATCACGCGGCCGTTCAGTACGGAGAACTCGACGCCGATCGGCATGCCGCCCTCGGAGCGCGCGATCACGCGTGCGTTGCCTGCGAAGCCGGGCGCACGGTCGTCGAAGTAGCAGCGGTAGAGGAGGTCGCGTCGGTAGGACTCTAGGAGGTCGACGGTGGGGTGGTCAGGCTCCGCAATCGCGAAGGTGGAGCCCGCGCCGCCTCGGAGGGTCGCGCTGTCCCAGCTCATCCCCGCGGGTGCCGGGAGGAAGAAGTAGCGCTCCAGACCCTGGAAGCCGGCGACACCGCTGATGCGCGCGGGAGCGTGTGCGAACACGATGACCGTCGCGCCACGTTCGAGGGCGCGCGAGAACTCCTCGGAGCGACGCTGGAGCGTCTCGGTAATCCCGGCGACGCCGTCGACCGGCTCGCCGTTGACGACTGGCAGGTCGGCGTAGGTGAGGTGTTGTTCAGTGGCGGAGACCGCGTCCTGGATCGTCTTCGACACACCCTCGACGTCCACGACGATCGCCTCGTAATCGGCGACGACGGGCGCGTTGAAGATGTGGTGATTGTCGATCAGTGGATCGGCCAGCCGGTGGCTCAGCGAAAGGATGCGCAACGTTGGCCTCGGATTCTCGCGGGGGCGACTACCGCTAATGAGTCTAGCGGATGGGCCGTTGTGCTCTCGTATGACGGAGCGCTTCCGTCGATTCCGCTACGGCTGCTACGATCTGGATGGTTGTGCTAGGCGGGGAACTAGCGGTGCCCTGTACCCGCAATCCGCTTTAGCGGGGCTGAATGCCCGCCCGAGGATTCTTGTCACGGAAACTGCGAGCGCTGGAGGCGTTGAGAACCTGGTCCTGCGCGGCGATGCCCGGCTAATCCCGTCAGGTCCGGAAGGAAGCAGCGGTACGTCGGTCACATCGGGTGCCGTAGGGTCGCCGGGTTTGAGTCGACCGGCGGGAGTAAGACCGTGATTCGGTTCGACGGTGGGGCACAACCACTTCTGATACCTCAGATCCCCAGGCACGCGCGACGGCGAGTACGATGAGTCCTCGTCGCAATCAAGGATCGCCGGGTCGCGCCCGCGTGCAGCAGGCCGCGGTTGTGCTGCCGCCGTATCTCGAACGCCTCGGCGTGAAGCCGCGTAAGGCGCTGGGCCAGAACTTCCTGATCGACGAGCTCGCCCTCGACGACATCGCTGCAGCGGCGGCGTCTACCGGCGTCGATACCGTGCTCGAGGTTGGCGCCGGGCCGGGCGGATTGACCGAGGAGCTCCTCGAGCGTTTCGCGCGCGTCGTCGCGGTCGAGATTGACGAGGAGTTGGCCGAGCTCACGCGGCAGCGCCTCGGAGGCAATGCGGCGCTCACGATGATTGCCGCCGACATCCTGGACTTCGAGCCCGGCGAGCTACTGGAGGAGGCCGGCGTCCAGCCGCCCTACGTCGTCGCGGGCAATCTGCCGTTCTATATCACCCAGCCGATCGTGCGACGACTGCTGGAAGCTGACCCGGCGCCGGAGCGGATCGTGGTGATGGTGCAGCGCGAGGTCGCACGTCGGATGGTCGCGGATGGCGGTCGGGAGTCGCTGCTCTCGATGTCGATCAAATTCCACGGCAAGCCACAGGCGTTGCGCGATGTCCCCTCGTCGGCGTTCTGGCCGAGTCCGAAGGTTGACTCAGCGGTCGTCGCGATCGATCGCCTCTCATCGCCGCCGGTTCCCATCACGCTCGAGGAGCGTGGGTCGTTCTTCCACCTCTTGCGTGCCGGTTTTTCGACGCCCCGCAAGCAGCTACACAACACGCTCACGGTGGCGCTCGGGCTGCCGGAGCGAGAGATCAGCGGGGCGCTGGAGGCGGCGGAGATCGATCCGGCGTTGCGCGCACAACACCTTGGATTGGCCGACTGGGAGCGCCTGTTCCGCGCCGTTGAATCGACGCACCCCAAGGCGCTGATCATTCCGGAGCCCGCATGAGTCCGTCGGGTCTGCGACTCATGGCGCCAGCGAAGATCAATCTCGCGCTGGAGGTGGTCGGACGTCGCGACGATGGCTACCACGACATCGCCACGGTGATGACCACGCTCGGACTGGCGGATCGCGTGACGCTGCGCCCCGCGCCTACGCTCGAGGTGACGCTGACCGGTCCGTACGCGCCCGACATCGACGCGACGGACGACCTTGCGGGGCGTGCCGCGCGGGCACTTGCCGAGGCGGCCGGGCAAGCGCCCGAGGTGGCGATCGGCGTGAAGAAGAACATCCCGTCGCCGGCGGGCCTCGGTGGTGGGTCCTCGGATGCGGCGGCGGTGCTCCGCGGGCTGAACGTGCTTTGGGAGCTCGACTGGCCGGTCGAGCGGCTGGCGGAGGTGGGGGCGACCGTCGGATCGGACGTGCCGTTCTTCGTGCACGGTGGGACTGGCTTCGTGGAAGGGCGCGGCGAGGTTGTCGAGTCGCTACGCGATCTGCGGGAGGCGCGCCTGCTGGTGCTGCTACCGCCGGTGCCGGCGAAGGCAAACAAGACGGCCGCGCTTTACGGGGCGCTGCACGCGCACGACTTCAGCGATGGGTCGCGGGCGCGGCGGCTCTCACACCGCATCGCGCGCGGTGCGCCACCGCCGACGAACGACCTCGTGAACGCGTTCGAGGGTGCAGTCGAACGCACCGCCCCGGAACTGGTCGCGAGCTTCGCCCTCTACGCCAACAAGGCCGCACCGGTCCGATTGCACCTCTGCGGTGCAGGTCCCGCGGTGTACCTGTTCGTGCGCGAGCAAGCGCGGGTGTCCCTGCTACAGCGCGACTTCGAGGGCATGGGCGCGACGGTGTTTCCGACGCGAACCGTATCCCGAGAGGTCGCGCTCGCGATCGAGGAGTTGCCGTAGTGCCGTCTGGCGATACGGCGGAAGCGCTGCTCGCCGGTTGGGTGTCGGGGGCGGCGGCGGCACTCGCGTTAACCGCGCTGATGCTCTTCGCGATCGCGCGTGACCCGGCATGGCGGGTGCGCCTCGGAAGTACGCGGCTCCGGTTGCCGCTGATCGGTGTGGTCGTCGTCAACGCGATGATGCTGTTCTGCACGCTCGTCGGGCTGGTGCTCGGAGCGGTCTACCTTGTCGCGGACCAGCCCGCGTTCTCGATCACGGTGGTGGCTGTGATTGGCCTCGGACTGCTGTTGTTCTCAACGGTCCGGGGCATGCCGGGCTGGGTGACGTGGTCAACAGTCGCGATCTCGGTCGTTGCGTTCGCGGGGATGCTGCCTGGCCTCGCGAGTTTGGGTTAGATACAGGCTCGCGGTCGTCGTGCGTAGTGGCGTTACCAAGTGCGGTCAGACGGCTGGCCCACGCGAAACCGGCCCGATATGCTCTGCCCTTCGTGCGCCCGGCTCGATCCGAGCTCCGATGCGGCGCGCTGCGACGGGGACGTGACCTCTGGAACTCCAGGCCTGCTTCGAAGGCACTCGGATGGACGTACACGTCCATACCAATCCCGCGTCGTCGGACAGCATGCTCCAGCCCGACGAGCTGGTTGAGCTCGCCGTCAACAACGGCCTGACGGCAATCTCCATGTCCGAGCACGACTTCACGCTCGAATCGCACAAGCAGGAAGACTTCCGGGCGCAGTACCCCGATCTGTTCATCAACTTCGGGATGGAAGTCTCGACCGACCTCGGGCACATGCTCGCCTTCGGGTTCCCCGGGTATCTACCGGGCATCCGGCGGCTCGAGAAACTGCGCGAGGAGGCTGACAAGAACGGCGGCTTCGTCATCGTCGCGCATCCGTTTCGCCGTCTCTTCGACCCGGTGACCGCGATGCGGACCGGGGAAAAATTCGAACTGACCCCGACCGAGGCCGCCGAGCAGATGGAAGTGTTCAAGCTCGTCCACGGTCTCGAGGTCGCGAACGGGGCGAACACGCCACAGGAAAACTACTTCGCGCTCGAGGTCGCGCAGATCCTCGGGATTGCCGCCACGGGCGGGAGCGATGCGCATTCGACGTCCGGTATCGGCACGTTCGCGACGGCGTTCGAGAACGAGGTTAGCTCGACCGCCGAGTTTGTCGAAGAGCTGCACGCCGGCCGCTTCGAGGCGATCCACAAGACCAAGGCTGGTCGCTGGGTGAAGTTTGCCGACGGCAGCATCGAAGCCGCCGAGCAGGAGACCGAACTCCCCGCCTGACTCGACGCCGAGTGTTCCTCGGCTGCCCCGTACACTCGCTGTTCGCCGTCATGCGCGAGGGGTGCCGCGTTGTCCGATGAGTTCGTTGCGATTGACCTGGAGACGACCGGGCTGAACCCGGACGTCGACGAGATCACGGAGATTGGCGCGACTCGCTTCGGCCGTGACGGTGGGAGCGAGCAGTTCCACACGATGGTTAATCCCGGGCGGCTGATCCCGCCCGAGATTCAGCAATTGACCGGGATCACCGACGCCGATGTGGCCGACGCGCCGCGCTTTGAGCGGGTGGTGAACGAGCTGGCGACCTTCGTCGGCAACCGCGCGATCGTTGGGCAGAACATCAAGTTCGACATCAGCTTTCTCGAACGCGCCGGGCTCGAGCTACCGGGGCCGAGCTACGACACGTGGGAAATAGCCTCGGTGCTGTTGCCGCGGGCTGACCACCTTAACCTCGCCTCGATCGCGACGCTGCTCGAGGTCCCCGAGCGCGAGGCGCATCGCGCGCTGTCCGACGCGGAGACGACGCGCGACATCTTCCTCGCTCTGCTCACGCGGTTCGAGGAGTTGCCGCGCTCGCTGCTCAGCGAGCTGTACGAGTTCGCCGCCGCCGCGCGCTGGCCGACCGCAACGCTGATCGCCGAGGCGATGGTGCGCGCTCCAGAGACGCCTGCGATCGATGAGGCCGAGGCGGCCGCGATCGTGGTGCGGCTGCGGCAGCCACAACCAGTCGAGTCGATCGAACCGCTCACTCCTCGCGATGACCCGGTCACGATCCTCGGTGACGAGGTCGCCGCCGTGTTCGAGACGGCGGGCCGTCGTGCCGACCTGTTCGAGACCTACGAATCGCGCCCCGGCCAGGTCGACATGGCACGTGCGGTCGTTCGTCAGCTCTCGCACGGAGGCGAGTTCGCAATCGAGGCAGGGACGGGCACCGGCAAGTCGCTTGGGTACCTCCTACCCGCATTGATGCACGCCGGTCGCAACAACGATCGGGTGGTGGTGTCCACGCACACGATCAACCTCCAGGAGCAGCTCGCGCATCACGACGTGCCGCTCGCAACGCAGCTGATCGAGGCCTCGACCGGCGAATCGGCGACCCAGCTCCGCGCCGCGGTGCTGAAGGGGCGAAGCAACTACCTCTGCCTCGATGCCTGGACGCAGGCACGAATCGAGGCGCAGCCGAAGAACGAGCCAGAGGCGCGACTATTCGGGCGGATCGCGAACTGGTTGCCGAGCACCGAGACCGGTGACGTCGCCGAGCTGTACATGACGTCGGATGAGCAGCCCGCGTGGTCACGGCTCTCGGCCGATGGGACGGACTGCCTGTCGCGGCGCTGCTCGTTCGTGCAGGACGGGACCTGTTTCCTCGTACGCGCGCGCCAACGCGCGGCTGCCGCACACGTGGTGATCGTGAACCACGCGCTGCTGCTGGCGAACGCGGCGCGTGGCGACCAACTGCTCCCGCCGTTCCGCCACCTGGTGATCGACGAGGCGCACCGGCTCGAGGACGTGGCGACGCAGCACTTCGGATCGTCGTTCGCCGTGCGCGACGCGCGCGAGCTGTTCGATCAGGCCGGCCCGAATGAACGGCACGGGAGCATCGGCCTCGTGCGGCGGCTCAAGCAGGGCGAGCTGGCAGCACCGACGGTTTTGTTGTCGCCGGTAGCCGGGTTCACTGCGCTGGCCGACCAGATCGAACCGGCCGTCGTCGGTGGGCGTGACTCGCTCCGGATGTTCGTGGATACACTGCGCGACTTCGTCCGCAGTCAGTTCGAGGATGAGCGGGTACCGAACCGCTACGAACTGCCGCTGACCAGCGGCGTTCGCTCCCAGCCGCGCTGGGAGGACGTCGAGGAGACGGCGATCCAACTGGAGCTGGCGTTCCAGGTGCTGTCGAGCCGCCTCGGTGTGGTCGCGGACACCCTCGTATCGGTGCCGGACGCGATTCCCGATGCGAAGGCGGTCGGTCCGATTGCCCTCGGGCTGCGCGCGAAGGCCGAGGAGCTGCGCCGCGTCCTGAACCTGGCGGTGCTGTCGCCGGTGCGGGACGAGGTGTCGTGGCTGGTAGTCGGCGAAGGTGATCTGCGGATCAACCTCGCGCCGTTGAACGTCGCGCCGCTGCTGAAGGAGCACCTGTTCGAGGGCCGCGAGTCCGTGCTCGCGACGAGCGCCACGCTGCAGACCGGCGGGTCGTTCGACTTCAGTCTCCGGCGGCTGGGGTTGGAGGAAGCAGAGACGCTGGTCGTGCGGTCGCCGTTCGACTATCAGAAGGCGGTGCTGACTCTGGTGGTCGATGACTTGCCGGAGCCGGGGATGCCCGGTTACGAGTTCGCACTGCATGAAGTACTGGCCGACGCGACGCTTGCGGCTGAGGGACGCACCCTCGGACTGTTCACCTCGCATGCTGCGCTGCGCGCGGCGGCGGACACGCTGCGGGAGGATCTGACGCCTCGGAACATCCGCGTGCTCGCACAACGAGTTGATGGGTCGCCTGCGCGGCTGCTGCGGATGCTGCAGGAGCAACCAAGCTCCGTGATTCTCGGGACCGCCGCCTTCTGGGAAGGCATCGACGTGCCGGGCGAAGCGCTGTCGCAGATCGTGATCGCGCGGTTGCCGTTCCCGGTGCCGACGGACCCGGTCTACTCCGGCCGGGCCGAGCAGTTCCAGGATGCCTTCGGCGAGTTTGCCTTACCGCAATCGGTGCTGCGGTTCCGCCAGGGCTTCGGGCGGCTGATCCGGCGGACGACCGATCGCGGTGTGTTCCTGATTGCCGACAGCCGGATCGCACGCCGCAAGTACGGCAAGGCCTTCCTCGCGGGGCTGCCGGAGACCGAGCTCCGCTACCTGAAGACCGATGAGGTCGCTGAGGCGGTCACGGAGTGGCTGGGCCGGTGAGCGGAGTCTGGGCACGCTTCGAGGACGTGACGCTGGTCGCCACCGATACGCTCGACCTCGAAGGTCACGAGGGTTTCCGCCAGGCCTTCGCCGACGGGATCGAGCGGGGCTTCGACGGCAAGCTGCCCGCGTTGCCGGAGCAGGTGGAGTCGTACCTCGTTCGTGCGCACTCTTCGGACGCCGGGTTCCTGGCGCTGTTGCGGGATTGCCCAGTCGTGGGTGAGGCCTCGGTGGTGGCGCTCGCGATCGACCCAGATGCGCGTGGCAATGCCTACGCGACGAAGGCGCTGTTGGCGGCGGAGCGTCGCCTGCAACGAGATGGCATCACACGCACGCTGACGCGCGTGCCACGCACCAACGGACGCGGCCTCTATTTCATGCTGCGTGTCGGGTTCACACCGCTCGTCGACGGACCTGACGCAGATGCGACGTGGTTTGCCCGCAGCGGGAGCGACTGAGGGCACGACCTCGATCACATCAGGGTCACCTTCTCAACATTTCACACGCGATGAAGTCTGACGAAAGAGTCCCTCAGCGGTTTGTGATCTGCTGTCGATAGTTGTCAGACCAGCAGAAAATCTGACGAATCGTGCCAACCGCTCCGAATCGCCGAGATGGTCCACGTCGCGCCGCCGAACTGATGGTGGCGTTGGGGAACGCTCACGCCTCGAAGGTGCTCGCTCAACTCGAAGACCGGGACGTCACGCGGCTCGCCTGGCTCGTCGCTCACACGGACCGGCTGGAGGCCGAACGTCGTGACGATGTGCTGCGCGAATTCTACGCGTCACTCACCTCCCACGAGACGGGCGGTGTCGGTGGCCCCGAGGCCGTCCCAAAACTGCTCGAGGCAGCGTTCGGGGCCGAGCGTGCGGCCGAGATGCAGACGAACCTGGGGACGTTGGAACAGACGAAGTCATTCAAGTTCCTCGAACGGGTACCGCTCACGCTGCTCGTCGAGTTCCTGAGCGCCGAGCACCCTCAGATGGTGGCGCTGGTGCTCGCGTACCTGGAGCCTGACCACGCGGTGAGCATCCTCGTTCAGCTCCCGGTCGAGCTACAGGTGAGCACGTTCAGTCGCGTCGTCGGGCTCGACGATCCACTACCCGAGGCGGTGAAGCTCACGGAGACCATCGAGAAGCGGCTGTCCGGTGCGCTGTTCAGCGTCCAGGAGGGCGACACACTGCAGAGCGCGGAGCAGCTGATCGAGCTGCTCGGGTGAGACTGCAGCTCTTCGTGTTCGATTATTTGCTCCTGCTCGATGACCGTTCCCTATAGCGTGCCTTGCGCGACGTGGACAAGGCTGACCTCACCCTCTCGATGCGTGCTGCGGCTCCCGAGGTCCAAGAGGTGATCCTCCGGAACATGTCGACGCGGGCGGCGGCGATGGCGCGGGAAGATGTGGCGGCGCTCGCGCCGACCCGCCTCACCGTCGTGCATGAAGCGCAGGACCGGATCGTCGCGATCGTCTGTCAACTGCAGGCGAGCGACGAGATTGTGATCAACCGCGGTGGTGCCGACGAGCTGGTGGCCTCACCGCTAGCGAGATCGCTGGTCCTGCCGATTGGCCCGCGCGTTCGTCAGTGTGCGACGCATGAAGCCGCGGTACCAGCGGGCTACGAGGAAGGCGATCCCGACGCCGATCGCGAGGTGGAACGCATCCTGCGCCGAGCCGGACAGCACGGCCGTCGCCATCCCCTCGACTAGGGCCCCGACGAGCAGCGCGAGCACGAGAGTGGCTCTACCGTAGCGGCCCGAATCCGGCGGCGTGACCGGAGCGTCCGAGGTGGTGTCGGCCGATGACGTGTCGGTCGTTGGTATCGCGGGCTGCGGCGGTTTGCGTCGCCTCGAGGAGCGCCGCCGGCCCACTAGCTATCGATCCGGCGGTAGCGCTTGCGCGGCGTCGACCGTGCGCGGCGGGGCGGGGCTTCGCGTGACGGCTCTGCGGGTGGACTTGCCTGCGCGGCGGGGACGTGAGTTCGACGCGGGAACAACTCGCTTGGCGCGGCAAGTTCCTCGAGCGCCTCACGCGGGTCGATCGGCTGGGCAGAGAGGTTCTTGTGGAGCTCTTCGAGGCAACTGCCACACCAGAACTCGATGCCTTCGCTCTCGCCGACGATCGCGTCGCCGCAGTCCTTCTGCTCGTCGTTGTTGTACGGGTTCAGGTGGAACATGCGGCTACAAATGATGCACTCGGAGAAGAGCCGCGCGTCTTCGCCTGATTCGTTGCAGATGTCGCAGGTCGTCGTCACACTATTGGTCATCCGCACCGCTCCCACCATCGAGATGCCGCCGCACGAGGGCTCGCGCGGCAGCGACTGACCCGAGCGTGCCGAGGTAACGTCCCCGACGCAAGCAGCGAAGCAACTCGCCGACCTCGGGGCCCTCGGGGACACCCGTTGCCAGCAGGTCGTTCGCGAGGAGATGCGGTCGCGTTCGCTCCCACCGACGTAGCTCGCGTTGCAGCTCCCCCTGACCTCCATCCAGCCAGATCGCCGCCGCGCGGCCGTCGAGGTCAGTCGATGCCAGCGATTCGAGGCGGTCCGGTGTGGCGGTGTAGTTCGCACGGGCATTGAGGAGGGTTCGTGCATCCCGCACCGCGCGGATCGCCGTAGTCGGTGCGTTCAGCCGCACTAGCACCGCCTCGGCAGGTTCCGCGGGTCGCATCGCGAGCAGCACGGTGGCGAGGCGCTCGACTGGCATCGGGCGCCAGCGGTGGCGCAGCGTCGCCCGGCTGTCATCGGTCAGCGTCAGTGCCGGACTTGTCGCCTCGAGAGCCCTCCAGCGATCGAGGAGGTCGAGCGTCCGTCCGGATCGGCCGCGCTCGGCAATCAGTGCGAACTCACTCCAGAGCCGGTCACCCGAGATCGTGTCGAGTTGCCGTGCGCCTCTGACCAGGAGATCGGCGGTCTCGGCGGTGGGGCGCAGGTTGTGGGCGACGCTCAGCCGCGCAGCCCGCCAGATTCTCGTGGCGTCGTCCTCGAACGATCGAGCGTGCAGCACTCGGAACCGGCGGCGTTCGAGGTCTGCGAAGCCACCGAAGGGATCGACAACTTGATCACGCCTCGGTCCGGTGAGGGCGATCGCGATCGCGTTGACGCTAAAGTCGCGACGTTCGAGGTCCGCCTCGATCGTCGCGCCGAGCGATACGTCGGGTAACGCGCCGGGCTCGGCGTAGCGTTCAGTGCGCAGCGTAGCGATGTCGAGCCGGTCTGCTCCGACGGTGACCGAGGCGGTGCCGAATCGCTCCTCGGCGCTCCACGATCCGCCGTGTTGTTCGGCCACCGCAGCGGCCAGTTCGCTGGCCTCGCGATTGACGGCGACATCGACATCGATGACCTGTCGCGCGGTTGCAGCGTCGCGGACCGTTCCACCCACCGCCCAGAGTTCGAGCGCTCGGCGGTCGGCCTGGGCGCGGGCGGTTTCGAGCAACTCACGCCCAGCGGAGGAGAGCGAGCGTCGGATTGCGTCGGTGTTATGGTGTGTAAGCGATTTAGCCATTCTTGACACCACCCGATCGCGTTCCTAGCATAGCTTCACCGAGTTGAATCGGGCCGTGAACAGTCCGCGATTCGACGGTAATCGTACGCATGGTGGGACGCGTATGTTGGGAGATCAGGCGTGAACTCCACCTCCGGTGCCCCTCTCGACTCGCCAGAGACTCGTGAAGTTGGTGCCTTGCCAGAGGTTGATGAAGTTGCCTCCCCCGAGGCTGGTGTTGTGGATCCCATCCCAGACCCGATCTCCGAGGCAGCAGGCGTTGCTGCGCTGGCTGATCTTGAGCAGCACATCGGCGTTGACTTCGAGGATCGGTCTCTGCTGCAGACTGCGCTGACCCACCCCTCATTCGCTAATGAACATCCGGACGACGCGGTCGGCGACAACGAACGCCTCGAATTCCTGGGTGACGCCGTCCTGGGAATGATCGTCGCTCGCACGCTGTACCAGCGCTTCCCGGAGCTCCAGGAGGGGCGGCTCACCGAGTGGCGGTCACACCTCGTGTGTGGACCGACGCTCGCGAAGATTGCGGGCGGGATCGGCCTCGGTGGTTGGCTGCGCCTCGGTCGTGGCGAGGAGTTGACCGGCGGCCGCGAGCGCGAGGGGAACCTCGAGCGGGCCTACGAGGCGGTGGTCGGTGCGATTTACCTCGATGCGGGGTTGCCAGCGTCGCGCACGTTCGTGCGCGACACGCTCGCCGACGAACTGGAGACGCTCGAGACGAGTCCGGACGCGCTGAATCCGAAGGGCGCGCTTCAGGAACTGGTGCAACCGCTCGGATCGGTGAAGGATGACCGGCCGGATTATGTCCTCCTCGACGAGTCTGGACCCGACCACCAGCGTCACTACGAAGTCGCCGTCGAAATCGACGGTGAGGTTCTCGGCACTGGTGCCGGGGCCAGCAAGCAACAGGCAGAGAAGGAGGGGGCGGCGCAGGCGCTGGCCGCCCTCCGAGCACGGCTCGATCAGAACGGCGAACAGTCGCGCGGGGCGACACCGGCGGAAGGCGACTAGGTGTACCTGCGAAGACTGGAGGTCCATGGGTTCAAGGCGTTTGCCGACCGGCAGCGCTTTGAGTTCGGGGAGGGGATGAGCGTGATTGTCGGGCCGAACGGCTCCGGCAAGTCGAACGTGGCCGACGCGATCCGCTGGGCGCTGGGCGAGCAGTCCGCACGCCAGATCCGCGCGCGCAAGACCGAGGACGTGATCTTCTCCGGCTCCGACAAACGTCGCCAGATGGGGATGGCCGAGGTCACCCTGACGCTCGACAACACTGACGGCTGGATGCCGATCGACTTCAACGAGGTCTCCGTCACTCGCCGCGCGCACCGCTCCGGTAACAGCGAGTACCTGGTCAACGGGAAGCAAGTCCGCCTGAGCGACGTGCTGGATCTGTTCCGTCGCGCCCAGGTGGGTCAGAACTCCTACGCCCACATGTCCCAGGGCCTCGTCGACGAGGTGCTGGCGTTGCGCCCCGGCGAGCGCCGCGAACTGATCGAGGAAGCGGCAGACCTCCGTCGTCACCGACACCAACTCACGCTCTCCGAGCGACGGCTGACCGAGACGCGCGACAACCTCGGCCACGTGCGGATGCTGATCCGCGAGGTTGAGCCGCGGCTGCGTCAGTTGGAGCGCCAGTCGCGCAAGGCCGAGCGGTATGAGGAGTTCGCGTCCGAGCTGTCCGACTCGCTGCAGGTCTACCTGGAGCACGAACTCCGTGATGCGACGGACCGCCACACGGCTGGCCAGGCGAACCACGACCAACGGTCGCGTGCCTTCGGCGAGGCGCGGTCGAAAATGTCGCAGCTTGAACGACGCCTCGAAGGACTCGCGACGGCGCTTGAGGAGCACCGCGCGACCCTCGAGGTCGCACAGACCACCGAGCGGGCGCTGGCGGAGGAAGGGCTGCGGCTCGAACAGGCCGTTGCGCTCGCGGAACAGCGGATGCAGCTCATCGGCGAGCGGCGCACGGAGCTCGATGCTGCGATCGCCTCGGCACCCGCTGGGGCCGACGAACCGGACGACGATCAGACCGTCCTCGCGAGCCTCGCCGCGACCGTCGAGCAGGCGCGCAGCGCGCTCGCGCGCGAGCGCGAGGCGCTGACGGCAGCGGACGAGACGACGCGGGCCACCCTCCGCGAACTCGCGGAAGCCGAGGCGCGTCGAGCGCGCCTCGAAGCTGAGCACGAAGATGCCGAGCGTCGCATCGCCGAGCAGTCCAGCGAGCGCGCACGACGCGAACAGGAGCGCGAGGGCGCGACCACGCGCTACGAGGCGCTGAGCACTGACCTGCGTGCGTACCGACAGCGATCACCAGAGCGCCGACGGGCGGCGCTGCAGCTCGCACACCGGGCCTCGGAGGCGCGTCGCAAGCGCGATAGCGCCGAGGACACCCTCGAACGGGCTCAGCTCGACCATGAGCAGAATCAGCGCCAGGTACGCGACGCTGAGGCGGAACTTGGGGCGCTCGAACAGCGCCACGAGCTGCTGGAGCAGTTGACCGCGAGCCTCGAGACAGCACAGGGCGCATCCCGCGCCGTGATCGAGGCGGGCCGGACCGCGCAGGCGGACCTTGACCAGCCGCTCGAGGGCGTCATCGACCTCCTGAGCCACCTGATTCGCGTGCCGAATGGCCTCGAAGCCGCGATCGAGGCGGCTTTGGCGGAGCACCTCTCCGCGGTTGTGGTTGAGCGCGAGGCCGATGCGCTCGCCGCGATCGAGTACCTACGCTCGGCCGAGGCGGGAGCGGCGACCGTCTACCCGCTCGACCGCATCGCGCATGTGTTCCCGGTCAATCTCTTCAACGAACGCGGTGTGATCGGTGTCGCCGCGCGCCTCGTGCGTACTGACCAGCAGTACCGGCCGTTGGTCGACACGCTGCTGGGACGCGTGATCGTCGTGGACGACCTCAAGGTCGCCCAGCAAATGGTTGGTCGTGGCCTCGGATCGGTCGTGACGCGCGATGGGATGCTGCTGCGCCCCAATGGGTCGATTTATGGCGGCCGCCCGGGAAGCGGGAGCGAGCAGTTCGGTTTGCGACGCGAACTCGAAGCGCTACCGGAGCACATCGAGAGGGCTCGTGCCCGCCTCGATGCGGCGACGGAACGCCAGACGCGCGCAGAGCGCGTGGTGACTGATGCACGCGCGGTGATCGTGACGGCGCGCGACAACCTCGACGCGATCGATATCGAGGTCCGGAGTACCGACCAGGATCGCGCACGCGAACGTCGTGCACACGGTCAGGTGCTGTCGGAGCTGCGTGCTCTGCGTTCAGTGATCGATCATGACGAACGCGCTGACGAGGCGGCGGCGACCACCCGTGAACGGCTGACGGCAGCGGAGCAATCGCTGACCGGCCTCGCGGCAGAGATCACCACGCTGCGTGACCGCTCGTCCTCGATCGCGACGGAGCGCGACGCCGTGGCGGCGCGAATGGACGAGGCGACGCAGACCCTCGCGACTCGCGACGCGGAGCATCGCGCGGAAACGACACGGCGTCAGGAGCGCGAGGCAGAGCGGCGTCGGATCCGCGAGCAACTCGAGCAGCAGAAGAGTCAATTCGGGACGCTCACGCGCGAGCAGCAAGACCTCGAGTTGTCGCTGCAGGACTACCGTGCCCGCCTGGCGAACAGCCGACGTGCGCGCACCGAGGCGCAAGAAATGGTTGGCCCGGCTCACGCCGCTGTTGCCCAACGGGAAGAGGAAGAACGTGAGCTCGCGACGACACGGCACGAGGTGCAGCGCAACCTCCTTGCGACCGAGCGCGAGATGCTGACCAGCGAGGCGACCGTGCGCGAGCAGGGGCAACGGGTGCAGCAGCTCCGCGAGCAGGTCGACGAAGAGGGCATGGAGATCCACGAGAACGGCAGCGTCCGGCCTCGGATCGTCGTTGCTTCTGCCGAGGCGCTCGACGACGCGATCGAGGAGGAAATTGCTGACTTCGATAGCGATGATGAGGTCGAGGAAGTTGAGATGGAGTTCCCGGCGATCGCTGGCGGTGCGGAAGTCGACATCCCGCAGCTTCGCGATCGCATCCACGAACTGCGTGGCTCGATTCGCTCGCTCGGTCCGGTCAACCTCGAAGCACTCGAGGACCTCAGCGAGGAGCAGGAGCGGCACGACTTCCTCGTCGGTCAGATCGACGATCTGGAGGCGGCCGAGGCGGAACTGCGGGAGGCGATCCGAGACCTGCGGTTGCTCATCCGCGAACGGTTCGTCGAGACCTTCGATGAGGTGAACACGCGTTTCGGCGAGTACTTCACGCGCTTCTTCGGCGGCGGACACGCGGAGCTGAAGCTGCTGGTCAACGAGGACGAGCCGGAATCGGAGCCAGGCGTCGAGATTCACGCGCAGCCGCCTGGCAAGCGTATCGCCAACCTCAACATGCTCTCCGGCGGTGAACGCTCGATGACTTCGGTCGCCCTACTGTTCTCGCTGCTGGCGGTGAACCCGGCGCCGATGGTGGTGCTCGACGAGGTGGATGCGGCCCTCGACGAGGCGAACGTGGGTCGTTTTGTGGAGACGCTGAAGGAGCTGCGGGAGCGTAGCCAGTTCGTCGTCATCTCGCACAACCGCTCGACGATCGAGGCGGGTGACGCGATCTATGGCGTGTCGATGGGCGACGATTCCTCGTCGCAGATTCTGTCACTCAAGGTTGAGCAGCAGGCGGCGATGGCCAGCGCCTAGGGGTTCCGGCGTGGTCGCGCGCACGTTCCGGTCGTACGATCGGTTGACCCCACCGCGATTCATCGTGCCTGCACAGACGATCCGAAGGGAACGCGCGTGAGGTTGTTCGGACGCAGCAAAGAGAGCGACGATGCCACCGATCAGGCGCTGGAGCGAACACGCCGCTCGTTCTTTGGCCGGGTCGGCGACCTCCTGCGCGGTTCTGACATCAACGAGGAACTTTGGGAGTCGCTCGAAGAGGTGCTGATCGGCGCTGACACCGGCGTCACGACGACGACGGAGGTGCTTGAGCGCGTCCGCGCGCAGAATCCCAGCACTTCTGAGCAGGTGCGCGAATTGCTGCGGGAGGAACTCGTTTCGATCCTCCGCATCCCCTCCGAGCAGACTCGAGGTCGCCTCTGGGCGCTCGAGCAGGGCGAATCGGAGCCGGACCGGCCCTGGGTGGTGCTGATTGTCGGGGTGAACGGCAGCGGGAAGACGACGGCCGTCGGTCGGCTCGCGTTTGCGTACCAGGAGCAGGGCTGCAAGGTGATCGCCGCGGCCGGGGATACGTTCCGAGCCGCTGCGATCGAACAGCTTCAGGACTGGGGCCGCCGCCTCGACTTCGAAGTGATTGCCCACCAGCAGGGTGCCGACCCGGCGGCGATTGCGTTCGACACGATCGAGGCAGCGCGCGCACGCGGTCACGACATCGTGCTTATCGACACCGCCGGTCGCCTGCAGAGCAAGAAGAACCTGATGGACGAGCTCTCGAAGGTGCGGCGCGTGATCGAGCGCCACGTCGATCGTGGCCCCGACGAGGTGATGCTCGTCCTCGATGCCACGACCGGCCAGAACGGTCTCTCGCAGGCTCGTGCCTTCACCGAGGCTGTTGAGGTGACGAGCGTGATGCTGACGAAGCTCGACAGCTCCGCGCGCGGCGGCATCGTGTTCGCGATCGCGCAGGAATTCGGTCTGCCGGTGCGGTTTGTTGGCGTGGGCCAGGAGCCGGGCGACCTCGCGCCGTTCGATTCCGAGGCATTCGTGGACGCCCTTCTTGGCTACGTCGACGAGCGCGAAGCAGAGACCGTAGGGACCTCGGGCGACTAGCCCGCGAGCCAACCTCCGATGACGGAAGCATTTCGCTGGTACCTCGTGACGGTGGCGATCGGCGGCGCCGGGTTACTACCTGCAGCTGCGCTTTTCCCGACGCTGCACTCGCGCGGCGTACTTTACGCGCGCCCGCTGGCGCTGGTGCTGGTTGCCGTCGCTGCCTGGTGGATCGGCTGGAGTGGTCTGATCGCCTATGGCGTAGGGGCGCTCGCGATTGTCGTGGTTGGACTGTGGTCCGCGACCGCTGTGACCGGTGTGCGACGCCCGGACCTCGTGCGTGTGGTCTTGAGCCAGAAGCGATTGCTGCTGATCGGCGAACTGGTGTTCATCGCCGTCTTTGCGGTGGTCACGCTTGCACGCGCTCAGGCACCGAACGCGCAGAGCACCGAGAAGCCGATGGACCTCTTGATGCTGACGGCCGTCCATCGCGCGGAGACGTTCCCACCGCCGGACCCGTGGCTGAGCGGCGAGACGGTTTCGTACTACCACCTCGGTCACCTCGCGACTGATGCCGTCGGTCAACTCTCCAATAACGGCCCCGAGGTTAGCTTTAACCTCGGGATGGCGACGATCGGTGCCCTAGTCGGGGCGGCGATCTTTGGTCTCGTGGGTGACGTGCTCGCGCTGAGCCCGCTCCGGCGACGCTCCTCGAGGTGGATCGGAGGCGTCAGTGGCGTGCTGGCTCTGCTCTGGGTCGCTCCGCTTGCTGCGCAGCGGGACATCGTCACGTTCGTATCGAGCGACGCCAACAACGGTTTGCTTGACGAGTGGTGGTGGTGGTGGGATGCGACGCGCGTTCTGCCCGGTCCGATCACGGAGTTCCCAGCGTTCTCGATCCTCCTCGGCGATCTCCACGCGCACGTGCTGGCGCTACCGATCTCGTTGGTGGCGATTGGCCTCGCGGTGTCGACGTTCAGCGGACGGGCGCCACTTACCTGGCGCTCATGGCTCTCGCATCCGGCACGGTTGGTGCTCGCTGGGGTGATCTTTGCGGCGCTGTTCATGACCAATAGCTGGGACATTTTGACGTTTGGGCTTTTGTGGTTTGGTGCGGCGGTCGCCGGGTTCAGGCGGGTGGGCTGGGGCTGGCCGCTCGCCATCTTCGGCGCGGTGCGGTATCTCGTACCGCCGGTCGGAGCGGCGCTCCTGCTGGCTGCGCCGTTCATCGCCAACTTCGATTCGACAGCGCGCTCGGTCGAACTCGTGAGCATCGAGGCGTCCGATCCGGGCAACTGGCTGCTGATCTGGCTGGTGCCGCTGTTGCCGCTCGCGTTGGGCGTGGCTGCACTTCGCATCGGCGCGGACCGCCGAGCTGCGGTGCTCGGCGCTTTCGCCGCAGTGCTGGTCGTGGTCGCGTGGGCGGTGCTGCAGCTCGCCAGTGGTGAGGGTGACGCGCTGGTTGACCGGTCCTGGGGCTGGGTCGTCTTGGCGATGCTCGTTGGCCTAATCGGCCTCGGCAGTGGGGCCGTCGCCTCGGCGGAGCGTAATGGCGACCTCGCGCGTGCGGGATGGATCGCGATCGGGCTCGCCGTTGCAGTGCTGATGCTGACGACCGAGGTGCTGAACATCCAGACCGCGACCTCGGGTCGCTTCAACACCGTCTTCAAGTTCTGGTACCACCTCTGGACCCTGCTGGCGCTGGCCGGTGCGGTCGCGCTCGCGATGGTGGCGGACCGTGTGGCTTGGCGGGCGCTCCTTCCGCGCTCACAGGCCGTGATCGCCGCGACAGGACTGGCGGCCGTGGTCATCGTGTACCTCGGCGCCTTCGTGTACGCGCCCGCGATGGCGCTGAGTCGAGGCCGCGAGGGTCAACCGACCGGCCTCAACGCGCTGGTCTACCTCGAGCGCTCCGATCCCGGGTTGGCCGGTTCGATCGCCTTTGCGCAGGAGAATCTCAGGCCCTCGATGCACGTGCTACTGCAGGCGGTGGGCGAGCCGTACGGGCCGGGCGGCTACCTGGCGGCTGCGAGTGGCGTGCCGACGGTGCTGAGCTGGCCCGCGCACGAAATTCAGTGGCGCGGATCATCGGATGGAATCGCGGCCCGACGAGACGCGGTGGCTCAGATATATACCCTCGGATCAGTCGCCGAAGCGGAGTTGGTTACGGCTCGGTTCCGGGTCACGCACGTCTACGTCGGCCGCGAGGAACGTAACCAATTTGGCGCCGATGTCGCAGCTCGCTTCGCGAACTGGGACATCGCCTGGGAAGGGAGCGGGTCCGTGATCTTTGTCGTACCTGCTGCCGACGAGGTCGTGGCGGCCTCGTGATCGATGCTTCGCCACCGCCCAGCTGCCGAAGGTTCTTCGAGCCTGTCACGCTGATCGTGCTCGGACTGGTGGCGACTGCGCTGGTGCTGCACGTCGTCGACCTCGGCGTGCGCGCGATGCACCACGACGAGTCGCTGCACGCGACCTTCAGTTGGTACTTCACGGACGGGCGCGGCTATCGCCACGATCCGCTGATGCACGGGCCGTTCCAGTTCCACATAATTGCGGGCTTCTTCAAGCTGTTCGGTGACGGCGAGGCCATCTCGCGGATGCCCGCCGCGTTGTTTGGGACCGCCCTAGTGGCGACTCCGTTACTGCTGCGGCGCTGGCTCGGTGGGGTCGGCGTTGTCCTGACGTCGCTCTTCCTTGTGGTGTCGCCATCGCTACTGTACTTCTCGCGCTTCGCGAGGAATGACATCTTCGTCGTCGTCTGGACCGCGCTGCTGATCACCGCCGTGTGGCGGTACCGCGATGATGGCCGCCCTCGGTGGTTGGTGCTGATCGGCGCGGTCCTCGCGCTTTCGTTCTCGACGAAGGAGACGGCCTTCCTGAGCGCAGCGCTGCTGCTGCTGTACCTCAGCGCGACACTGGCGATTGCCCTCGCCGCACAGACCGCTGCGGGCCGCGAGAGCTCCGAGGGTGCCGCCGAGCCGAAGTCGTCGTTCGTGCACGTGCTGTTGCTGTTGCCGCTGGGATGGCTCGTTGCCGCGTTGTGGCCGCTGCTAAGCGGCGTTCGGCAACGATGGCGCTGGGTGGAGCGGCCTCGAGAGGCTGACCTGCTCGTAGTGATCGGCACGCTGACTGCATCGCAACTGGCCGCGGCGAGTCAGATCCCGATCAGCATGATCCGCGAAGAGCTCACCGGCGATGCTGAGATCGTGCTCGGTTCGATCGTCATTACCGTGCTCGTGCTCGGTAGTGCCGCCGTGGGCCTCGCGTGGAACTGGCGCCGCTGGGCGCTGGCCGCGGGCGTGTTCTACGCGATCTACATCCCGCTCTTCACAACCGGGTTCACGAACCTCGATGGATTCGGAAGTGGGCTCTGGGATTCGCTGGACTATTGGCTCGTGCAGCAGGACGTGAACCGCGGTAACCAGCCGCCGTTCTACTACTTCATGATGCTGCCGATCTACGAGCTGCTGACGTTGATTCCGGCCGCGATCGGCGGGCTCTGGCTACTCTGGCGTCGCGACGGGTTCGCGGTGCTCCTCGTGTGGTGGTTCGCGTTCACCCTCGCGTCGCTCTCCTTCGCGGGAGAGAAGATGCCGTGGCTCACGGTGCACCTCGCGCTGCCGCTGGCGTTCCTCGCGGGCTACGTCGGAGGGCAGGTGGTTCCGAGGGTCGTCGACGCGCTGTGGGAGCGACGGGCGCCTGTGGTCGCGTGGGCGGCGACGGGTGTGGCGACCTCGGTGTTCGTGCTGCTCTTCGCGCTCACGGTCCGAGGCGGCACGGACCTAACGTTCGGCCACCCCGACACCCCGCTCGAGCCTTTGATTTACACGCAGACTTCGCCCGAGGTGCCCCAGCTGGCACGCCAGATAAAACTTGCCGCGTTCGACGAAGATCCCGAGGTCCAGCGCATCATCTACGTGGACACCACCGCGTCTCTGACGTGGCCATGGGCGTGGTATCTCCGCCACCTCGATGTCCGCTACGAGTCGGCCGAGACGTTACGCGAAGGAGATTTGGCTGAGGGCGCGATCATCGTCGCTGCGCTGAACACGATCTCGCCAACCGACCCGCTACGCTTCGACTACGAGGATCCGATTCGCTACAAGCACCGTTGGTGGTTCACGGAGTCCGGCTACCGCCAGGCCAGCCCCGATTTCTTGGTAAAGGGCATCACCGACGGTTCACTGATCGATGACTGGTGGACGTTCCTGCTCGACCGCGTCGACGAATCAACGCTCGGTTCGCTCGACGGTGAAGTACTGTTCCCTGAATGACGCTCACACCCGACCGTTCACCAGCCGATCCCGCGCCGCCACCCCCACGGGGCACCGGGCGCCGCATGCTGGTCCGCGCTGCCATTGGTATCGCTGGCAGCGCGGTCTTCCTCTTGCTGTTGCTGCGCCAGGTCGACCTCGGCGAAGTGGGCGACGCGTTCTCTGAGGTGACGTGGGCCTGGGTACTGCTCGCCGGGTTGCCATTCGCCGCTGGCCTCTGGGTGCGGGCGCTACGCTGGCGGATTGTGCTGCGCTCCTCGGTTGAGCTTGATGCCACCGAGGCCACATCGGTCGTGGTGATTGGCTACGCGGCGAACAACCTGCTCCCGGTCCGGGCGGGCGAAGTGGTGCGCGCCGTCTTGGTGGAGCGCGCGACCGGTGCGGCGCGGATGTTCGTGCTCGGCACGATCGTGGTCGAGCGGATCTTCGATGGGCTCGTGCTGGCGTTGTTCCTCGCGGTGGCGCTGGCGGTCGAGGGGAGCAACGACACGCTGCGGCTACTGGCGGTGCTCGCCAGTGTCGGTTTCGCGGTGCTGACGCTGGTGCTGGCGTGGCTCGCCGCCGCGCCGACGCAGGCCACCGCATGGTTGATCGGCATGCTGCGCCTCGTTCCGACGCGATTTCGTTCCCGAGCGCGGGTCTGGCTGGGTAGCTTCCTCGGTGGCCTCGGCCAGCTCCGAGGTAAGCGTGATTGGTCGCTCGCCGCGGGCACGACCGCGCTGTCCTGGGGCCTCGAGGCGGTCTCGTACTGGTTCGTCGGTGAGGCGTTTGGTCTCGGCCTCGATCCGTGGTTGTACCTCGGCGTCGCGGGCGCCGCCAACCTCGCGATCGCCGCGCCGAGCACGGCCGGTGGGATCGGTCCGTTCGAATTCTTCGCGCGCGAGACGCTCGTCGTGTTCGGTGTCTCGACCGCCGTTGGGACGGCCTACGCGATCGTGCTGCACACGCTGATCCTCGTGCCGGTGGTGCTGGTTGGTCTGCTACTGCTGTGGCAGCGGCACGTCGGCCTTGCGGTCCTCGCTAACCCTGAACGTGCAGTCAGCACCGGAACGCCGATCGAGATTTCCTCGTGAAGGCAGTCGTGATCGGGGGCGGCGTCGCGGGACTGGCGGCTGCGCATGACCTCGTGAAGCACGGTCACGACGTGTCGCTCTTCGAGGCCGGGCCGATCCTCGGTGGTCAGGTGCGCACCTTCGACATCGAGGGCGGTCGGATCGAGAGCTTCTATCATCACCTCTTCCGCTCGGATACTGAGATCATCGCGCTGATCGAGGAACTCGGGCTGGGCGATGATCTCGAATGGATCGACTCGAGAGGCGCGATGAACGCCGAGGGTCGTAATTACCCGTTCATCGGGCCGGTCGATCTGCTGAAGTTCGATCGCGTTTCGCTGGTGACGCGGGTGCGCCTGGGCCTCGCGGCGCTGTGGCTCCGCCGCACCTCGAACTGGAAGCAGTACGAGGGCGTGCGA
>Ga0114999_10002709_pt1 | contig 22899 bp, 21 predicted proteins | sample ArcticOcean_MG_C_3_FD_89820 | JGI IMG/M metagenome (GOLD analysis project Ga0114999, IMG submission 89820) | Marine microbial communities from western Arctic Ocean - ArcticOcean_MG_CB8_126 | ecosystem: Environmental > Aquatic > Marine > Oceanic | place: Arctic Ocean: Canada Basin | collected...
ATACTTCGCAGGAAACACCAGATGATAAAGCAAAACCGTAACATTATGCCGTTTATGAATGTATTCGCTCATGCAAATGTTATACGCCGCAAGCGGCGAGGTATTAAACACGAAACTGATTAACCACGAAGGAAATCAATTTCAACAACTGGCTGGAGTGGGACCAAAAAGGAAAGCTAATCTACTTCGACCCACTCAAACTCATCAGTCCTCGAGTTCAAGAAAGTTGCTTCATTTTGGGCGAAAAAGCCAACTCCCCTATTTCCTGGCTGATCAGCACCGGCAATACCAAAGAAGAGCGCCTTGAACTTCGCCGATGCCTTGCTTGTAATTTCCCGGGAATTCGAACCCTTGGAAAGAAATCACTTTCCGAAGCTGCCATCCTCAAATGGCGTTTCGGACTGATCATCCAAATCGAAAATGGTTTATGGATGATCGAACACGGGCCCGAGGTAAGAATTCCCGATCAAATATCCCTTACAGGTAATGGCTACGTCGACTTAATCGAACCCATATCTCAAATAGAGACAGTGAATCGGCAATAAAGAACTCTTAGTAAAAAATACACACGCTTCAAAAAGCCAAATTGGATAGCAAGAGAATGCATGATCAAACTGACTCGAAGCCTGTATTCAGTCCTATGGGATCAAGTACCTTAAGATCAAAGTAAATGGCGAACTTGATAATGACATCCTACGTATCGAATCCATTGCAGAGTTGAGGAAGCTATCCAATCTACAGGATTTCGCTTTACGCTCAACCACCACAACACAATATTCACGTAAGCTATCCCAATAAACGAACACATATTACCCGATATGTGAATCGATATTCTCTTCGGTATGAAAAAAATGAGGATATCCAAAGGCAGTCACACTACATTTTTTCTTCAATCCCAACACATCACTAATTTCTATGAGCAACACCACTACGCTTCCGACTTCCCCAGAAATTCTAACTACAACTGTAGGATCCTACAGTCCCATTGACTGGCTGGCTGCACTTCCCAGCGAACAGTCAGTAGAAGATGCCACTGCGGTAGTAATTCACACCCAACAACAAAACGGTATCGATTTGCCAACCGATGGTGAACTCTACCGATTTGACGTAAATCATCCTGATACGAATGGCATGATTGAGTACTTTATCTCGCGACTAGGTGGAATCGATACGAAGGTAGGATTAACGGATGCCAGAGCCTTTCGACTGAAACAGGAAATGGCATTTCGCTTCAAACCGGCCGGTGTTGTTCGCGGTCCGATCGGTATAGGAACTCTCGATCTTCACGAGGCCTGCTCACGCTCAGCCAAAGTGGCAAACGGTCCTCTAAAATTTACCCTCACCAGCCCCTACATGCTGGCTAGAACACTATCCGACAATCATTACGGAAGCCTTGAGAAAGTCACCCTTGCTATTGCCGACGCCCTCGCGGATCAGGTAAGCGAACTCCCCTGCGCCTGCGTGCAAGTGGATGAAGCCAACGTTCCTGGCAGCCCCGAAAATGCCCCATTGGCGCAGGAAGCAATCAACCGAATTTTGGATAAAGTCCAGGGTCAGAAAGCAGTGCACTTCTGCTTCGGCAATTATGGAGGGCAAACTATTCAGGCCGGAGGATGGAAACCGCTTCTGGATTTCTTAAATGGTCTACACACAGATCACCTGGTTCTTGAGCTTGCCCATCGCCCAGAAAGCGACCTGGAAGCATTAAAAGATATCAACCCGGCCATAAAACTCGGGATTGGCGTAATCGATATTAAAGTCAATCATGTGGAAACTCCCGAGGAGGTTGCCAAGCGTATCGAAACAGCAGTTGGCTATGTCGGCGAAGGACGTATCGGTTGGGTTCATCCGGACTGTGGATTCTGGATGCTCAAGCGTTCCATCGTTAACCGAAAAATGGAATCACTGGTCAAGGGACGCGATTTATATTTAGGCAGGTAACTAAGCTGCGCCGAAATCTTTCTTGTGCAGGGACTCAGTTTCTTTGTGTATATTTGGTCCCAACGGCGACAGAGAGGACGCGGAAACTGGATCTTCCATTTCCCGAAGATCTTTGGCACCGGATAGCGCCAGCGATACGCCTGACTGGTCTAATACCCAACGGTAGGTGGCCTGCACCAGGGTTTCAATCTCGCCACCTATCATTGCAGAGGACAGCTCGTTTGCGTAACCAACTCGCTCGGCAATTTCCTCTCTTGGGTAGCGGGTATTGAGACTACTCTCTGGAAAAACCGTACCTCACGTATGGCTCCACTCAAAAAACCATTGGCAAGGCATTCGCGGACTACCACTCCACAGTCACAGGCAATAGCCGTTTTGATTAAACCGCGAGCTTCACGATTGAAAGGACTGAGCACAACCTGAACTGCATCAATACGCCGGTCTTTCATCCACTGAGCAGATATGCCTGCGGTATCCTGATACATGGAAACCGAATGCCCAAGAAACCGAATTTTACCTTCGTCGCGCATATTTGAGAGTTCTGCCCACACATCGTCCTGGATTTTCTCCGGCGTAAATGGAGAATGAAAAAAGAGTAGATCTATAGTGTCAGTACCCAAACGGCCAAGACTTGCTTCGCAGGACACTCGTGCTTCCTTTGCATGAAATCGGCCCGGTATTACATTACTCAAAGTACGACCAAACTTGGTTGAAATGAGAACTGAGTCACGCTGATTACCCAAAGTTTTACCAAGAATGATCTCAGAGACTCCATCCACTTCTTTAGTTCCATACTAGGGTGCTGTATCGAATAAATTAATACCTTGATCGATGGCCCCTTTGATCAATCTTTCGGGAGCCTCGTCTTCTACCTTGCCATAAATTCCGCTTCCGAGAGCCCAGGTCCCAAGGCCAATATCGCTGACTTTTAATCCTGTCCGACCCAGAGTCCGATAGTTCATAAGCTTTTTCCGCATTCGCTTAAAATGACTTTCATCCGTTCCACTCCTCGGGACACCACCAACTTGAGTTGCGCTGCACCTCGCACTTCTGAAGCTTCGCGAGGATCATCACCCATAATACCGTCTCCGTCCAGAGTCAGAGGCCGATCAGGCAAGGCATCTACTTTTACCGATCCGGGCACAAAATGCATCTGAAAGGAAGTCTCTGTGGCGCCAGCATGGTCCGCTTTAAAATCATCTCCCAGTAAATGAAGGTCAGCCCAAACTTCGAAGTGCGTCGAATCCACAGCGGCCCTCGCGCGGTCGACTCCTTCTTGAAGAGCATTGATATGTTCGGGTGGATAATGCCCCGTAAACAAAATCACTATTTTAAATCCTTCATCGGCGAGCTGTAGACAAAATTCTTCAGCTACTCTTGAGGCAAGATCGGCGGAAATATCAATAGAATGAGGGAAACCTTTAAATGGTTTTATAGTATTCACCCCCATAGGAATCGCTGGCAAAACAACCCCACCCGTTTCACTGGCTAGGGCCTTACAAATGCCTTCCGCTTTCACAGAATCCAATCCAATGGGAGCATGCAGACTGTGCCACTCGAGGGCTCCATCATAAGCCAAACATATACCATCAAACGAATCACTCGAGCATCCGTATTGGGATCCTCCAGCCATTGTCGCACTATGGGAGTCTCCTCAGGGTCCTCGCTCTTCAGCCATACTGTAATCGAACTGACTGACTTGAAGACGTAAATTTGCTTCCAGCACCTGTTCTAAGGTTTTCTCCAAGGACAGAGTCTGGCCTACTGAGAAAATCGTAGATATTAGGATTAATGTAGAGGAAGCAAGGGGAGAAAAGTGTCCAATTGAGAATTTGGATTAAGTTTAACTGACAGTAAAAACAAAAATACTAGTGTTTCCCCCTAAACATCCATCTCAGAAATCATTAGGCGCACAGTTTTTTCTAAAGATAATACGAAATAGCCTGCCGGTGTGAAACCTGGTCATTCCGATTTATTCCGTACCTGTGGAATGTTTTTATAGTAAAACCTTATTTTTCTTAGCTTCGTTGGATAAATGGGCTACGCGTGAGATTCTATTTTAGCATATACGGAAACAAAGAAGACTATGTAAGCTTGATGACTGGTTGCATCCCATTTTAAACAACTTGAAACGGCATCCAATCTCATAGAGCTTAAAGGAAATGGAAATCCGTATACTATCTTTCGATGTTGAAAGACACGACCTATCGACCCGGATGCCGTTTAAATACGGTATAACGACACTGACCGACCTTCCACACATATTTGTTCGGATTGAAGTAAGTTTTTCAGGTCAAATTATTCAGGGAATCTCCGCGGATCATTTGCCGCCGAAATGGTTTACTAAAGATCCAGACAAGGACCCCCTTGAAGAGATCGATGATATGTTGATGGTAATTGAAAAAGCCGGTGAGCAAGCTCGCTCAATTACGAGTGAGAGTGTTTTCGCATTTTGGCATCAACTTTATCAACAACAGGCTGCATGGGGAAAGGATAAGATGATTGCACCCTTGTTAGCCCATTTCGGAACGTCTCTAATAGAGAGAGCGTTGATCGATGCCTATTGCCGATTCCGGGGGAAAAACTTCCATGAATTACTTTGGGACAATCAGTTCGGGATCAACTGGGATAAACTGAGACCGGAGCTAGCGGGATATAAACCGAAGGATTTGCTTTCTCCTCCTTTGAAAACAATTACCGTTAGACATACGGTCGGCATGGTGGATTGGCTATTTGAACATGAAATTGAAAAGGAAAAACGCATTCACGACGGACTGCCTCAGTCGTTGGAAGCCTGTATAAGCTTTTATGGAGTAACTCATTTTAAAATCAAAGTGAACGGTCAACTGGATCAGGATCTGAATCGAATGGAGTCCATAGAAGCTCTTTTTGCCCAGATGAAACTGAAGCACTTCGCTTTTTCCCTAGACGGGAATGAACAGTTTAAGAATGTAGATTCACTCAAAGCATTTTGGAAACGGGTTCAAAGCTCCGATCGTATGAAGTCCTTCTTCGATCACATACTATTTATCGAACAACCATTTCACCGTGGCATCGCATTGACAGATGAGATTGGTCAAGCGCTGCGCTCATGGGAGCACTCACCTCCCATCATCATAGATGAATCGGATGCAACCCTCGATACCATGCCTCGAGCGCTAGAACTGGGCTACGACGGGACGAGCCACAAAAACTGCAAAGGAATTTTCAAAGGCATCCTCAACCGAGCATCTATCAACTTGAGAAATCGGAAGGCTGGAAACGAACGCTTATTAATGAGCGGAGAAGACCTGGGTAACATTGGTCCCATTGCCAATCACCAAGATCTAGTCGTCCAGGCCTGTCTGGGTATCGAAAGTGTCGAAAGAAACGGTCACCACTATTTCAAAGGTCTTTCCTTTTTCGATAAGGACATTCAAAACAATATTTTGAATAGTTTCCCTGAACTTTATACTGATGCGGCATGCGACTATGCTCGGCTAAATATTGAGAAAGGCCAACTCGATGTGACGGGTCTTCTGAAAACCCCGTTCGGTACGGATGAGAGCCATTTTAAAACTTAGACTGAATCGAAATCCGCTTACAGCGAAGCGGCAAACAGGGGCGAAGAAATTTATTACCAGTCTAATAATTTTCAATTGCAAATAGACAATCCGATACGTTGGTTACTAGCACCCCCAATCAACAAACAATCAGTAGCCTATAATATGAGTAGTGAAGCGAATTCCCAAGATCAACATTCTCAGAAAAAACGATCATGGATTTTCTCTATTGGTCCCGGCCTGGTAACGGCTTGTGTGGTAATTGGCCCAGGTAGCATTCTAACCAGTTCGAAAGTGGGTGCGACAGATGGGTATTCAAAATCCTGGGTCGTCGTTTTGGCAGTAATCTTTATGCTCACCTTCACGACGCTAGGAGCAAAACTCGCGGTTGTCTCTCAACAATCAAACGGTGATCTCGTTCGAAAACACGCGGGGCGTTGGCTGGCGATTCTGATTGGTCTCAGTGTATTCTTCATATCGGCCGGATTTCAATTCGGCAACAATCTGGGTGTGCATGCCGCCATAGCCACCTACGTCGATGGCGACTATTGGGTTATCCTGTTTAACGCCGTTGCGCTGGCATTTGTTTTTGGATTCAAAAATTTGTATTCGGCTTTGGAAAAATTAATGACCGGCTTCGTTGGCCTCATGTTGGTTTCGTTCGCGGTCAATTTGTTTTTCGCAAAACCTGCCGTTGGTGAACTCGCCGCTGGCTTCGTACCATCTGGCCTTTCCGAAATCGGCCTACCACTCCTAGGACTTGTTGGTACGACCTTTGTGATTTCGGCCGCTTATTATCAATCCTACCTGGTACGTTTCAAAGGATGGCAAATTAAAGACCTGAAATCTGGCATGGTAGATGCGCGGGTTTCAGCAATCATAATGGCCTTGATCACGCTAATGCTGATGACAACAGCAGCGGCAGTATTGCGCGGTAAAGAACTTACTTCTCCGGCTGATGTTGCGAATTCTCTTTATCCGTTGTTTGGGGAAAAAGGTCGGGTCATTTTCAGCCTCGGTTTATTTTCAGCTGCGTTTTCTTCCTTCATCGTCAACTCTATGATCGGAGGATTCATTCTATCCGACGGCTTTAATCTTGGCAGCACACCGAATGATAAAATTCCGAGAATTATGACTGGTGTCGTTCTCGTGACCGGGATGGGTGTAGCGCTCTACGCCATAAAAGCACAAGTGAGTCCAGTCGCTGCCATTGTTGCCGCTCAAGCGGCAGTCGTCATCGCCTCTCCCGTTGTAGCTGGCACGCTGCTATGGCTGACAAATCGAAAAGATATCATGGGTGATTACAAAAACAGCAGGGGATTGAATGCAATCGCGGGAATTGGATTTGTTCTCCTCCTGGCAATGGCTTACAATACCGCGGTCTATAAGTTCTACCCGATGCTGCTGAATTTTGTCGGAACAAGCTGATTTACCCGGGTAAAGACTTGCCTTATCTCGGGCTCATAAGAAATATATTTGCTAATAATCCTCAAAAATATTTAAGCTTATTTCATCAGTTTTTCTATGCAAAACTCCCCCAACAATCTAACATCCCATTTAGTAACCAAACCGTCTGAAGGTTTTGGGAAAGGATACACAAAAATAACCGAAGCAGGTGACAAAAGTGCAGGTGGACTGGATACTCAGATGGACTTCGGAATTCTCGTTCACGGTCCGAATGATCCTATCGAAGAAACGCATCCAAAAGAATCCGTTTGGGTATTAATCAGAGGCGAGGCCCAGATAAGTGCGGGAGACCAAAACCAGGTATTGAAACGGGAATCGATTTTTGACGAGGCCCCAACCGCGATTCACGTAGGACCAGACACGCCTCTATCAATTATACCTGTAAGCGAGGAGGTGGAATGGGCCATCACTCGAACCACTAACGACAAAAAACTTACAACACGCATTTATACTCCAGATAATTTATCTCCGGAATACCGAGGCGCTGGATTGGTTCAGAATGCCTGCCTAAGAAACGTTCGCCTGATTTTTGATTACGACACAAACCCTGAGGCAAACCTCGTTATCGGTGAAGTCGTCAACTATCCTGGAAAATGGTCCAGCTACCCACCCCATCACCACGATCAGCCCGAAATTTATCATTACCGATTTACTGAGGCACAAGGATACGGCCACGCCGAGCTGGGCGATTCCGTGTTTAAAGTTCAGCAGAACGACAGTATGATCATTCCTCCTCAATTGGATCATGCCCAGGTTTCGGCACCTGGTTATGGCATGTGGTATTTATGGGTGATCCGCCACCTGGAAAATAATCCCTATACTGGATTTGAATTTACTACCGATCATGCTTGGATACTCGATGAAGGTAACCAAGGTTGGGAACCAAAAGACGATAGATAATTATGAAAACAGAACGACTTTCGGTTGGAGCGGCCATCGTCAAATTTCTCCAAAATCAATACATCGCCCGGGATGGGCAGGAGCACCGCCTGATCAATGGTGTATTTGGTATTTTTGGACATGGAAATGTGACCGGTCTGGGCCAAGCTCTGGAAGAATATGGAGGCAACGATCTACCTTTTTATCAGGGCAAAAATGAGCAATGTATGGTCCATTCAGCAACCGCGTTTGCCAAAGCTCGACGTAGACTAGGAACTCTGGCCTGCACCTCGTCCATTGGACCCGGTGCTACCAACATGATCACCGGGGCGGCCACCGCTACCGTCAACCGACTCCCAGTGCTATTACTGCCCGGAGATATTTTTGCTAGTCGAATTCCAGGGCCCGTATTGCAACAACTTGAAAATCCTCACACCCAGGACTCGGGAGTAAATGACTGTTTCAAACCCATTTCCGTATATTGGGATCGTATTTATCGTCCGGAGCAGCTGCACAGTGCCTTGCCAGAAGCCATGCGTGTTTTGTCGGACCCTGCACAAACCGGAGCGGTTACATTGTCATTACCACAAGATGTGCAAGCCGAGAGTTTTGATTTCCCTGAACAGCTGTTTCAACACCGGGCCTACACTATACAGAGAACACCCGTAGGCAAAGAGGTCCTGCAAGAGGCTTGCCGGCAAATTAAAGCAGCCAAACAACCACTCATTGTTGCAGGCGGCGGTATTCACTATTCGGAAGCCGAAGAAGCGCTTCGAATATTTGCTGAAAAAACCGGCGTTCCAGTTGTGGTTTCTCAAGCAGGCAAAGGGTCGTTATTGGAAAGCCACCCACAAGGCTTGGGATCAGTAGGTGCCACCGGCAATATCGCAGGTAATCGAGCGGCAGTCGAAGCAGACTTGGTCATCAATATCGGTACCCGTCTATCGGATTTCACGACCGCCTCGAAATCACAGTTTCAAAATCCAAACGTTCGGTTCATTGCCATCAACGTCCACGCTATGGATGCTCACAAGCACGGCGCCTTTCCCATGATCGGAGACGCAAGGGCAATTTTGGAAGATCTTACCGGTGCTCTAAATGGTCATTCCATTTCAGAAAGCTACGCAAAAAGTATCGCCGATTGGAAATCAAACTGGAAAGCAACTCGTGCAGATATTGTCCACCCGGAGAATGATGAAGGACTTTTATATCAGAGTGAAGCAATTCACATACTCAATGAATTTGGCGATGAAAACTCGACCACCGTACACGCATCCGGCGGAGTACCTGGCGATATTCACAAGCTTTGGAATTGCAAAGACTCAATGGACTATCATTCGGAATATGGTTTCTCCTGCATGGGATATGAAATCGCTGGAGCCATGGGCGTGAAAATGGCCGATCCCAATCGCGAAGTTTATACCTTGGTGGGTGACGGGAGTTACATGATGCTTAGCCAGGATATTGTTACTTCCATTCAAGAAGATCTGAAGATTACCATCGTACTATTAGACAATCATGGATTTCAGTGTATCCGCGGTCTTCAAACCAGTTGTGGTGGAAACGAATTCGGCAATGAGTTCCGCCACCGAGAAGAAAGCAACCACCGGCTCGACGGAGCGTTCGTTGAAATAGATTTTTGTGCGAATGCCAAGAGTATGGGAGCAAGTGTGTTCCGAGCCGATAACGAAGCATCCCTTATCGACGCTTTGGCTAAAGCAAAAGAGGAAACCCGAACAACTTTAATCTACGTCCCCATTCGTAGAGAATCTAATGTTCCCGGCTACTCCTGGTGGGAAGTCCCTGTCTCTGGATCGTCGAACTTACCCGCTGTTCAACAGGCGCATGAGAACTACAAAGAAGCGAAAAAGACGCAAAGGTTTTACTATTGAACATACACGATAAATTCCGAGAGTTAAACAATCCTCTCGGGGTGCATCCCATCAACTGGAGTAATGACGACTTCAGGGACCTGGGTGAAACCACTCCTTTAGAAGCTTGTTTTCAACAGATGCAGGAAGCGGGATACGTTGGAACGGAGATTGGCCACAAATACCCTGACGATCCCAATCTGCTCCGTCCGATGATGGATAAGTTTCAATTGCGACTCATCGGCGGCTGGCACAGCACTTATCTCGCTGAAAACGAATTTGAAGAAGAAGAAGGCCGTTTTTTAAAGTATCTTCGTTTCCTCAAGGCTATGAATGCCTCAGTCGTCGTTGTGGCCGAATGTAGTCAGGCGATTCACAGCGACGAATCCGCTCCACTTAAGTTTGATCACGACCTGATAAATCTTTCGGAGGAGAAATGGGTAAATGTTTACCTAGGTCTGGACAAATTGAGCGAGCTGGCTGCAGCGGAAGGGCTACCCGTTGTCTATCACCATCACATGGGAACGGTTGTTCAATCCGAATCCTGCCTCGATGCGTTGATGACAAACACAAATAATCTGAAGCTCCTTTTTGACACCGGCCATTTGACCTTTGCAGGTATTAATCCAGAAACTATTCTGGATCGTTACTTGGACCGCATCGCTCATGTGCATTTAAAAAATGTTCGCCCAAGTATTGTGGGGAAGGTTCGGGAGCAAGGACTTTCATTTGGTCAAGCGGTCCGAGCTGGGGTATTTACCGTTCCTGGTGACGAAGCGGAATCAGGAGTAGAGTATTCCATCCTATTAACCCGGCTTGCAGAAAACGGTTACAACGGTTGGTATGTAGTCGAAGCAGAGCAGGATCCGAGAATGGCCGATCCTTTGGAATATGCTTTGAAGGCGCGAAAATACATTCGTGAAACAACTGGTTTATAAATTTAATCAAAGCTAATTATTATGTCCAATACACAGACAACGAGTCAGAACAACATGCAACGCATGCAAGCCTTGGGGGCCGATTGGTGGAACGACTCCTGCGATATCACCGAATTGTCAGACGCAGTTGCAACAGGTGCAGTAGGCGCCACTTCCAATCCCGTTATCGTTTCTGCGGCGGTGAAACAAGATCCCGATCGCTGGATACCTGTTATTAAAGATCTGATTCAGGACAATCCATCTTACAGCGAGGAAGAAATTGCCTGGAAGTTGATAGCCCGTGTTGGCACAGACGCTTCAAAACTCCTGCTTCCTGTTTATGAACAAACCAACGGCGTAAAAGGTCATCTTTGCCTGCAAGTAAATCCGAAATACTACAACAATACCGAGCGGATGGTAGAGCATGCGAAAGAACTTGCTGCATTAGCGCCCAACATTGCCATTAAAGCCCCGGCCACCAAAGCAGGCATTGAAGCATACGAAGAAATGATAGCAGCAGGGATACGTGTGAATGTCACTGTATCCTTCTCGGTGGCTCAGGCAATCGCTGCAGCCGAAGCCATAGAGCGTGGATTGAAACGAGCAGAAGACCCCGACTCGATTCACCCTTACATTACTATCATGGTCGGTCGCGTGGACGACCAACTCAAACGCACCTATGTCGCTGGCGGAATCGATGCAGATCCCGCATCACTCGAATGGGGAGGTGTAGCCGTATTCAAACGTGCAGCAGAAATTTTTCGTGAAAGAGGTTACAAAAGCACGCTCCTCGCCGCAGCCTATCGCAACCAAGTTCAGTGGTCTGAAATCATCGGTCCCGACGTGCTCCAATCCATCCCCTACCCTTGGTGGAAAAAATACAACGATGCGGATATCGAACCACGCTTGAGTCTTAATGAAGCGATGGATGAAACTATTCTGAACGACCTTATTAAATTTGACGACTTTAAGCAGGCCTATAACGAAGACGGCATGACGCCTGAGGAGTTTACCAGCTACGGCGCATCCATCCATACCATCACTGGATTCATTGAAGGTTACGAAGGTCTACTGAAAGACATTCGTGGCCTCATGCTCTTCTAAACTATTTCTAAAAAACGAACACTATGAGCTCAACTTCCCAGGAATTATTGCCCTGCCCTCTTTTCATAAATGGCGAATGGATCGAGCGGTCGGATCTTCCAAATAGTCCAGTCCACAACCCATCAACCGGTGAGATTATCGCCGAAACACCGCTGGCAGATACTGCGACAGTTGGACAAGCCGTAGAGGCCGCCCAGGCGGCGTTTCCTACTTGGTGGGAAACCCCGTCCATGGAGCGAGTAAGAGTTCTTTTCAAGTACCGTGCCTTATTGGAAAACGATTTTGATGAGATTTGCAAAATCCTCAGCTTGGAACACGGCAAAACACTGAGCGAATCGCGAGGAGAAATGCAACGTGGATTGGAATGCGTTGAATACGCTTGTGGAATAACCGAACTACTAAAAGGCGAGTACCTCGAAAATATCGCACGTGGAATCGATTGCGAAGTCATTCGCCAACCACTAGGTGTATGCGCAGGAATTACCCCATTTAACTTTCCAGGAATGATTGCCATGTGGATGTTCCCGTTGGCAATCGCATCCGGTAATACTTACATTTTTAAGCCAAGTGAAAAAGTCCCTTTAACAGCCATTCGCCTGATAGAGCTCCTCGACAAAGCAGGACTTCCCAAAGGAGTACTAAATTTGGTCCATGGCGGAAAAGAAAGCGTGGATGCCCTACTCACCCACCCGGATGTACGGGCGATATCGTTTGTAGGCTCAACGCCCGTAGCAAAATACATTTACGAAACCGGCACTAAAAACGGCAAACGCGTCCAGGCAAACGGTGGAGCCAAAAATCATGTTATCATTATGCCTGATGCCGAAGTTAAAAAATCGGTGGATGGAATCATGGGAGGAGCCTTTGGCTGTGCTGGCGAGCGCTGCATGGCAATTGCAAACGCGGTTTGCGTGGGAGATGCGTCCAAAACGGTTCTTCCGGAGCTGGTAGAAGCCGCCCGTAAACTGAAAATCGGACCAACGGACCGCGACCCTCAACCTCAGATGGGCGCTGTCATTACCCGTGAACATTGCGATCGAGTCACAGAATTAATCACTCAAGGCAGCGATGAAGGGAGCAAAATATTAAATGACGGTCGTTCGCTAAAAGTCGCCGAAGCGCCCAACGGTTTTTATCTTGGAGCAACTATAGTCGACGAGGTTCAACCGAAATCCATATTGGCCGAAACGGAAGTTTTCGGCCCCGTTCTAAGCGTTATGCGAGCAGGCAACCTGGACGAAGCATTGGAATTGGCCAACGCGTCCGCATTTGGAAATGGTACCGCAATATTCACTACATCCGGAAGTGCTGCTCGCGAATTCAAACACCGCGTAAAAGCTGGTATGGTGGGAATCAACGTCGGTGTCCCAGCCCCCATGGCGATGTTCCCTTTTAGCGGATGGGACCAATCATTTTTCGGAGACCTGCATATTCAAGGGAGTGACGGTGTTCGTTTCTTTACTCGCGAAAAAACCGTTACCTCCCGTTGGTTTGGTGATGAAGACGTATGGAGAAAGTAAATAGCTTAATCCCATTTCTCTCAAACTCTACCTTTCGGAAACATGGCAAAACCATTTGATGATCTAAAAAACAAAACGGTGGCCATTACAGGTGGAGCTGGTGTTATCGGTCACGCCCTCGCTCACGGTCTAGCTTCTGTTGGCATGAACGTCGCCATCTTAGATCTTGATCTTGAGAAGGCTCAATTTTTGGCTGACACGCTATCCGAAAAATACGCCGTTAAGAGCGCAGGTATTACTTGCGATGTGCTGAAAAAGGCCTCGATCGTGGAAGCACGTGATGCGCTTATTAACAACTTAGGTCAGCTTGAATTCTTGATTAATGGTGCCGGTGGAAATAGCCCCAAAGCTTCCACTGAGATCGAACAGGTAGCTATGGATGCTCCGGACCTCAAAGGATCTTTTTTTGATATCCAAGAAAGTGAATTCCGCCGCACTCTGGATCTTAATCTTATGGGAACCGTTCTTCCTTCTCAAATCCTTGGACAGGTATTGGTGAGCCAGGCAAAGGGGGCCATATTAAATATTTCTTCAATGAATGCCTACCGGCCTTTAACAAAAATACCGGCCTATTCAGCGGGTAAATGTGCCGTTAGTAATTTCACAGAATGGCTGTCGGTGCACTTGGCCCAAACAGGCGTTCGGGTCAATGCGATCGCTCCGGGATTTTTCCTGACAGAACAACTAAATTTTCTGGCCTACAATGAACATGGCGAACTTACCGATCGTTACCGCCGCGTGCTTCAACTCACTCCGATGCATCGATTCGGAAACCAGGATGAACTAATCGGCCCCACTTTATTTTTACTTTCAGAATTATCGGCATTTATCACCGGGGTCATTCTTCCCGTGGACGGAGGATTCAACGCCTATAGTGGGGTGTAAGGAAAATTAATTTGAGTCGATCAGAAATAAACACCTAAGGAAATCTGGGATTTATGAATAAAAAAGTGAATATTGGAGTAGTTGGCCTTGGCCGCCTAGGCAGCCTCTATACTAATTATTGTGCAAACCGTTTGCCGAATGCGAATCTGGTGGCCGTTTCGGATGTGCGGGAAGAAGTGGCTAAACAAGTAGCAGAAGAATACGGGGCCAAGCGCTGGTATCAGGATTACAAAGACCTTTTGGCAGACGAGGAAATTGAGGCGATCGTGATCGTCACACCGACCAGCTATCACAAAGCAGTGACCATCGATGCCGCACGCGCCGGCAAAGCTATATTTTGCGAAAAGCCACTTTCACTCAGTATCGCTGAGTGTAATGAAATAAAAGAGGTGGTTGAAGAAACTGGAGTCTTTTTCCAAATGGGTTTTATGCGCCGCTTCGACAGCGCCTATGTTTCGGCCAAACAGAAAATCGAAGAAGGGGTCATTGGAAAACGGGTGCAATATAAGGCTACTTCCCGTGACCGAGTCCCACCAGAGCTAGACTACATGAGACCGGAAAATAGCGGAGGTCTTTTCGTAGACATGGGTATTCACGATTTCGATATTGCCCGCTGGCTAATGGGCGAAGTAAAGAGTGTATTTACCGTTGCAGGGGTTCTTGCTTATCCAGAAATGAAGGAGATTGGCGACGTGGATAATGCCATAGTCACCATGTACTTTGAAAACGGCACCCTAGGTGTTGTAGATCTTTCACGCAACGGGATCTACGGCTACGATATTCAAGCTGAAATTCTTGGAACTGAAGGAACTCTTCAAATGGGTTACACTCAGGAGACTCCCATACGGGTTATGAAAGCATTTAATATTTCGCACGATACCATACCTGGATTTTACGAGCGTTTTGAGAGATCCTATGTCGATCAACTGGCAAATTTTGTGGAAAACGTCTTGCAAAATAACAGTCCGTCCATCACGGCCAACGACGGAGTCGAAGCTCTAAGGATTGCGCTAGCTGCAACGAAGTCCTACCACGAAAATCGTCAAGTGGATCTATCAGAGATATAAGTATTAGAAAGCTGAACAAGGCGTTCCTATCTAGGATCAATCTGATCAACATCCAGATAATCGAACACCTATAACCGGAGAGCTCGACAGGCTAATAGTCTCAAATTCCACCCCATAAAGATGGTGGAGCCAGTTCTACGCTATTGCCGGCGGGATCCCGGAGATACAAACTATGTGAACCAGCCTTCCATTGAACTTCTGTTTCAAGTTCAATCCCGAGCTTTTCAAAATGATCCTTCCATTTCGGAATTGAGGACGGAGATGCAGCAAAGGCGATATGCCCTTCGCCGGCCGTACCGTGGTGTGGAATACCTCTATCTTTTTCCAAACTTTCCATTGGATTAAAAATAAGCAGAAAGCTCTCAGGCAACCGGAAGACAAGAAAGAGCGAAGACTCCTCAATCAGAATTAAACCCATCACATCTTCGTAGAATGATTTAACAGGTGGCAAATCCTCGGCATAAAGAACCGTTTCAAAAATTCGATCAACTTTCATAAGCCTATTAGTTTCTTAACATTGTCCCGAATACCAATCGTTCCTCAACTATTGCGGGAATCTCAATATTAATAAACTACCAGACATTGACCATTCACCAAGAACGTATTTTATTCCATCTTTCAGCTCCTTCAACCCACCGTGTTAATGATAAACAATAGAAAAAGATTTTTTGAGATACTGGGTATCATTGTCGCCATTCTAAGCGCCAACTTTTCACAGGTTTTCGCACGTAATCCTGACAATGAAAACAAGCCGAATATCATTCTGATCTTCGCGGATGATTTGGGATACGGAGACATCGGGATATTTAACGACGATTGTCCTTTTGAAACTCCCCGCCTCGACCGCATGGCTAAGGAAGGTGCCATGCTGACTGATTTCTATGTGCCCACTCCCTATTGTGCGCCCTCGAGAGGCACCATACTGACAGGTCGTTATCCATTCAGGCACGGTGTCGTAAGAAACCCTGCGCCCGATGCAGGGCAAAACAATATCGGTCTACCCTCCTCGGAAGTTACCATCGCTGAGATTTTGAAAGAACAAGGCTACGGCACGGCGATGTTTGGCGAATGGCACCTGGGACACCGCGAACATTGGCTACCAAGAACTCAAGGATTTGATGAGTATCAAGGAATCCTATACTCAAACGATATGTTCCCTGTCCAAATGGGTAAAAATGAGGAAGTCATTGAATATCCCGTATCTCAAGGAAAACTATCTCAGTTATACACCGACCTGACCCTAGACTACATTCGAAGAAATAAAGATAACCCATTCTTCGTATATTTACCTTTGGCGATGCCCCATAAACCACTCGCTGTCTCGGACCATTTTTATACCCCTGACACACCAGGCAATTTGTATGCCGATGTGATTAAGGAATTGGATTACTCGGTAGGTCGAATTCTCGACGGATTGAAAGAACTCAGTTTGTCAGAAAATACACTCGTGCTATTTACTTCGGACAATGGGCCTTTTTTCGGAGGTTCATCAGGACCTTTGCGTGGAATGAAGGGGCGAACCTGGGAAGGCGGTCTCCGTGTCCCCATGATCGCTTACATGCCGGGGACCATCCCGACAGGTGTGGTGAACCGCAATCCGGCCGCAACCATTGATATTCTTCCAACGATTTGTGCGCTGACCGAAAGCGTTGTTCCACAAGACAGAGTCATAGACGGCCTTTCCATTTTATCCATGCTTAAAGATAGTAGCGCATCGAGCAAACATGATGCCATTTTCGGTATGAGTGGAAGCAACCTCGCCATGATTCGCACGGGACAATGGAAGCTCCATGTTCGCAATCCAGGGTCCGTTAACATGGTAACCTTGCCACCCGAACAAGCCCGACGCCGGCTCAACCGGAGAGCGCCAGACGGAGTAACGATTATAGCTCCATTCGAACAGCCCGACCCGACGGAATACCCGGGAATATCTACCGGAGTAGAACCCAGGGCAATGATGCTGTTTAACATGGAAACCGATCCCGGCGAACAAATCGATGTAGCTGAAAAATATCCGGAGATTGTAAAACGTTTAAAAAGCCTCTTTGACAAAACCAAAGTCCAGATCCCTGAGTTTCCAACTCCAGAAGTTGAATACCTATTTACCGATGAAGCTCAAAAAAGCGGGACACTTATGCGGCTGATAGGTGGAGAGCTTCGTTATGACCGCATTCCCAATTCCCAAAAGCATCTCCTAAGGCAGTGAATCAGAACATCGGATACATTTCCCTCATCATCCCGAATTATGATGAAGCTAAGAATTACTACACTACAACGTTGAGCTTTGATTTAGTTGAAGACACTGACATGGGTGAAGGGAAACGATGGTTGGTCGTAAAACCGAAGGGCTCAAACGGAACAGCACTCGTATTGGCCGAAGCAAAGTCGAAGGAAGAAATAGCGATGGTCGGAGGTCAAGGAGCTGGAAGAGTGTGGTTGTTTCTTCACACGGATGATTTTTATAGAGATCACCAATTTTACGCTTCGAAAGGTGTCAGGTTTCTGGAAACCCCACGAGAAGAGCCCTACGGTACGGTAGCAGTTTTCCAAGATCTCTACGAAAACAAATGGGACCTTCTTGAACCGAAGGAAACTGCAAAATGACCCTCAATTTGCAGTCGATTAGCGGTCAACTGCTCCTTCATCTGGGATTGATCATCTACTTCACTGGATGCATGGCAGAGAGCAAAAACAGCAATGCGGTACTGTTGACCCAAATCCCGGTCCCAGATCCATTTCTGGCCGCAGGGCCTGATGGCATTACATTTTGCGGAGATATCAGGATCGGCGACCTCTCTAATAATGGGCAGGTCGACTTTCTGGTTTATCGGTCTACAGATGATGCGCACGACGGCGGCGGAATGAAGCCCTGTTTTCTCGGCGCATTTGATAAAGAGGGAGTTATCTTATGGCAACAAGGGGTAGGTGGACTTCAACCCTCTCGCCCCGGGCCTGTTGCTATTCACGATATGGATGGCGATGGAGAAACCGAAGTCCTGTGTTTTTTCGTAAACCCCGATATAGACTGCCCACCGACAAGCATGCGCAATGTCCTCATACAAATTCGCAATGGAAAAACTGGTCGCATTGAAAAGGAGGCGGCACCTTCGGCATTGCTTGCTTGTGAAGGACAAGGAGCCAACTGGGTTCACCAGCGCCTGTTGATATGCAATCTACGTGGCACGGACACACCACGGGATTTTGTTGTCAAACTAGGAACGACGGTTCTGGCCTTTAACCAAAATCTGGAGCTGTTGTGGTCCTACTCGAATCCATGGGATGAATACACCAAGTGCCCTGCCTACATCCCTTCCGTTGGAGACATCGACGGCGACGGAAAAGATGAAATAAACGGCGGTTACTTTCTTTTGGATGATAACGGTTCGGTCATGTGGGAAGAACAACTCGGCCGCAATATGGACTCTGTGACCATTGCTCCGTGGGATGGCGGCAATATGCGAGCATTCGGATCGGGCTTTGGTCACGTCCTCGATAAAGATGGTAAGGTCCTCTTAAAATTAGGCGAAAAGCTCGTCCCTCACGGACAAGAACTCCGGGTCGCCCATTTCGACCCAAGCGTGCCCGGCCCTCAGATGGCCATTCGGTACCAAGGACATAAACCACCTGTCATGATCGTTGATGTGGAAGGTAATATTATTCGACGATTCGAACTTAACGACAGTCCCAACCATACCGGCATGGAAGCCATCTATTGGAATGGCCCAAGCCAAGCTGCCCTACTCTACAATGGAGGGATGCTCTGGAATGGGGACGGAAATCTATACCAAGAACTACCCGACCTACCACGTCCCCAGGGTACGAAACGTCGCGGGTGGTACCATTGTATTCCAACAGACTTAGTAGGCGACTCAGGAGAAGAGTTGGTCATTTATAATCCGTGGGATTCATTTGTAGCCATCTACGGAAAAGAAAGTGGACGAGAGCAGAAGCCATACCAACCTACTTCCCGCCAATACAACGTGCGACTGATGGATTAGGTCATTGGTGTCAGCACCAATGCTACAGTCGTTCTATATATTATCAGGCTCTATCCGATACCACTCCGATGCAGGTCGCTGAAATCAAGGCAGTAACCAATACAACGGAAGTAGTCGTAAAACTCAAATTTTCTTTGACTGACACTTTTTCGAAAAAACAAAAGAGCTTACTTGAGTTCGTTCAAACGGATGCATAAGAGTAGGTCCTTAAATATAATTATGAGATTTCTTCCCCTATTCTTTCTTTTAGTCACCGGACTCAGTGCCGCCGACCAACCCAATATCGTCTTCATTTTCATCGATGACCAAGGCTACTATGACCTGGGGTGCTACGGTGCGACCGAAATAGAAACACCGAACATCGATCAGATGGCAGACGACGGTATTCGTTTCACCGATTACTATGCAGCTGCACCCATTTGCAGCCCATCTCGAGCAGGCCTATTAACTGGTTGTTATCCCCGACGTGTTGGCAACCATCTTTGGGTTCACAGAGCCGATTCGGATTCAGGATTACATCCCGATGAAATTACCATGGCAGAGATGTTCAAAGCGGAGGGCTACGCCACCGCTTGTATCGGCAAGTGGCATTTGGGATTTAAGGAGCCCTTTCTTCCTAAAAACCAAGGATTCGATTACTATTTTGGACTCCTACACAATCTGGACCCGGTTGAAATCATATACTTTGAAGACAAAGGCGGTGTGCCCCTCATGCGCAATGATAAGGTGGTCAAACGTCCGCCAGATCCCGCGGAACTGACAGAGACTTACACTGATGAAGCCATTCGCTTTATTGAAAAAAATAAAAAGGATCCATTCTTCCTCTACTTACCTCACACGATGCTCCATAACCCTCTAGGCGTCAGTGAAAAATTTAAAGGCTTGTCTCAATGGGATGAATACGGCGACGCCATCCAGGAACTGGATTATAATGTTGGGCGTATTTTCAAAGCCTTAAAGGATCTTGATCTCGAAGATAATACGGTGGTCGTCTACGCATCGGACAATGGAAGAGGTCCAGGCAGAAATAAAGCCCAACCGATACAAGGTCGTAAATTATCGACTTACGAAGGGGGCATACGAGTGCCTGCAATCGCCTGGGGCCCGGGCATGGGAATACGTCAAGGCCATGAATCCAATGCATTGGTAACAGCCATGGATTGGTTTCCCAGTTTGGCTACTATGGCGAATATTAAAGTGGATGAGAGTCGAACCATTGATGGACGAGATATCACTCCCCTACTCAAAGGCGAAACTGATGTAGTTCCCGATGCAGGATCCGGATCCGCCCTCAACACAAGTTCGCCGCTTAGAAGAAGCTGGAATCCTCCAAGAGAATGGGCGGAAATAATCACACGCGAAGAATACTTGAACGCTTTCTTTTATCATGGAAGTCAAGGTGCACTTTCCGCCGTTCGCTCAGGCAAATGGAAGCTGTACCTCAACCCGAGTTTAACCTTGTTTGATCTGGAAGCAGATCCAGGCGAAGCCAAACCCGTTCGAGGTTCCAAGGAAACGAAAAGGCTGCGAGGCATGGCGATTCTGTTTCAGCACGAAATGCGCTTGGACGCGCGCCCTGCGGGCGATGTGTGGATTAAGAAATAATTCAATTGATGGATTCCCGGATTGGAAATATTTTTAAAGACCTACCGACCGATTCAAGCAGTGAAATATTTGAGGTTCTGCATAATTCCAATGGAGTAACCATAGAACGGATTCTTTCAAACGGCCATGTAACTCCGACAGATGAATGGTACGATCAGGACTGGGATGAATGGGTGATTCTAGAACAAGGGAAAGGGACTTTGGAGTTTGAAGACGGGAAACAGATTACCTTAGAAAAAGGAGACTATCTTTTTATCCCAAAAGGCAAAAAACATCGTGTTGTTTTCACCGCTGATAAAACGATATGGCTAACGGTTAATCTACGGAATGGTTAACCGAGTGGAATCGAGTCTGGATGCTGTGCTCAATCCAAGATAATTAATCTGAAACTACATTACCTACCAAAACTTCTGTTTCCCATACGTCCCGTTCCAAAAGAAGCATCAAGCATCCGATGTGAGAAACCAAGCGACGTCGCTTGGTTGTCAAAAATGTCATCACTAAGGCTGAGGTAAATACTGGAGTGATCACCTATTTGCTGAGACAACCCTACATTTATCGATCGGTTATCAAATACCAGATCATCAATCGTAGGACTCTTTTCAGAAGACGATTTCAGAGGACTACCTGTGTTTACGCGAGGTCTTGCTTTGAGTTTTTTATCGTTTGCTTTTAGCGACATTTCAGAAAATTCAAAACCGAGAAATAAAGAAGTACGTCCATTGGACCATGAAAGGCTCGGCGAAATTGTTGATAGAACGTAGTCAAAGGGTGAGTAATATAATTCACCTTTTTCATATGAAGTAGAAAGGGAAAATAAAATCTCAGTTCCCGGAATCCATTGGGAGGTGCGGTAGGAGGTTCCCATGTATCCTTCGGATCCTGCAGAAAAGCTAATCGAGCTTCTTCCGGGTGCAAGCGGGCCATAATACATCAGCGAGCTGTAATTAGGAGTATGGTAACCAGGGTAAAGGAATGCAGTTGGCGAGTAATAATAGTTGTTCAGTATAACATCACTGTAAGGTCCGAGAAACACACATGGTCTCTCCTTCAATTCAGGTCTCGTCGTAGATTCTCCTAACAAGGCAGCTGAAAGACCCAGAAAAGATAATAGAAGAATTAGTGATTTAAATCGCAGTATTATAAGACGGACCCTTAAAACATAACTGAAGTTCCAATTCATGAACCTCGCAAGTCCTATAAGAGAAATCGATACCGCTAGGCGAGTCAATGTGGATAATTTCCTTTATAAATCTGCTCAACAGGTACGTCCCATGAAAGGTTAGTATTTCCTATTTTCTCTACAATTACGCCAGAGGTAAAATAGCATAGTGGATCATCCTTAAACAAGGTGGCATTTCCTTGAATCGTAGAAGTTACCTCCGCTTCATCATCCAATGCAGCTTCAACAACTTTGAAACCAGTACTCTGGTTAAATATAGCATGCCAACTGTCGGATGAATATCGCCAAAAATCGAACGGTTCATCATGCAAAGGCCACGTTTGATGGGTTAAAACATGGCTCTACCTCTCACCCGCATGATATGATTTATCTCAATAGCCGTCTTCCATGGTATAGCCAGGTGCTCAAATACAGAAATAGCAAAAATGGCATCCATCGAGTCCGGCTTGAAATGGTCCGACAAGGAATGGGCGTCTGCCACGATATCAACATTTTCACCGTCCATGAAGTCTACGCCGGTATACCGATGTTTTTTTGAAAAATGGACCCTATTAGTACTACCTGACCGTGCTCTGGAGCCCAGTTCCAAAACAGATCTGGTCTCCTCCGATTCATCAATCCAATTAAAAAATCTCTGAACCATCTGATACACAGGCATGCTTTCCCTGGCATTCTGACAGATGTCAACCAGGGTTAGGAGTGTCCCAATCGTCAGGAAAATGAAAACGTTCATTCGATCAATCTCCCAATCTTGCCGAATTTTAGGTTCAAAACTAAAAGAGAGTTTCGTTTGTCGAAAGGTACGACAGACACATCGGTAACACAAAAACCGGACACATCGGTTACACTTTATTACTTTCATTTAGGGTTCGGTGTGTCGAGGGATTTTGGATGGTGAGGGGCGATGTAGGCCGTAGGCC
>Ga0114999_10002711_pt1 | contig 22895 bp, 21 predicted proteins | sample ArcticOcean_MG_C_3_FD_89820 | JGI IMG/M metagenome (GOLD analysis project Ga0114999, IMG submission 89820) | Marine microbial communities from western Arctic Ocean - ArcticOcean_MG_CB8_126 | ecosystem: Environmental > Aquatic > Marine > Oceanic | place: Arctic Ocean: Canada Basin | collected...
GATTTCATTAGCTGCGCAACTAGGTGGGCGAGTAATCAACGAAACCCCCACTAATCACGAAGGAGCAAATACATGAACAAGAACCTACTAAAACAGGCACAGCAATTGCAAGCAAGATTAGAGCAAGCTAAGACAGAGTTAGAAACTGCAACGGTAGAGGCATCTGCCGGCGGAGGCATGGTAACCGTCGTGGTGACAGGGGACATGTCCATACAATCAATAAACATCAACAAAGAAGTCATCGACCCAAGTGAAGCAGAGATGCTAGAGGACTTAATCCTTGCTGGGGTCAACGAGGGGCTAACAAAGGCCCAGGACATGGCAAGCCAGAAAATGAGTGCTCTGACGGGTGGTTTGAATTTACCCGGGCTCTCTTAGAAACACTACAAGGGGTATCCACTAGCTTATGGAACCGTCTCATTTTTTGCCAGGAGCTCTTTCAGTCAGCCGTCTAATTCAGGCATTTAATCGCCTGCCAGGTATTGGTCCAAAATCTGCCCAGCGCTTGACCTATCACCTGATACGAATGGACGAAGATGAAGCCTATGCTCTATCCGAGGCAATACGCGACGTCAAGGAAAAGATAGACTTTTGTGAAAATTGCCAAAACATCACAGAAGTGAATCCCTGTGCTATATGCATGGATTCATCCCGAGATCACTCAATACTGTGCGTTGTAGAAGAGCCACTAGATGTCTTGGCTCTTGAGCGAACAGGATCATACTCGGGGCTATATCATGTACTACACGGGGCTATATCACCAATGAACAATGTAGGGCCTAATGACTTGCGACTAGAGGAATTATTAGTAAGGATAACCACAATCCATCCTCATGAATTGATCCTTGCAACAAACCCTAATCTTGAAGGGGAAGCGACGGCCATGTACATAAAGGAGCTTTTGGGGGGAGCTGGCGTAACAATAACAAGACTGGCAAAAGGGTTGCCAATGGGTAGTGACCTCGAATATGCCGATTCCTCTACGCTATCTCAAGCATTTGAAGGGCGACGAGAGCTTTAATGCCACGACAGTATAGTTACGCTACAGAAGCAATAATACTGCGACACTCAGCGGTCGGCGAAACAGATCGCTTAGTTACTTTGTACTCAAAAAACTACGGTAAAATGCGCGCATTTGCCCGGGGGGTCCGTAAACCCCATAGCAAGCTTAGTGGGCATTTAGAGCCACTAAATCAGGTAAACCTTCTGATTACACAAGGCCGTAACCTGCCTCTAATCACGCAAGCCGACATGATTGAAGGGTTTTACACCCCATCGACAAATTTCGAAACAATTGTTTCTGGGTGTTATGTAGCAGACTGTCTAGATGCGTTCACTGTAGAAGAGGTTGAAAACCAACCCCTCTACAGCTTAGCATGCAGACAATTCAAGCAGGTTCAATCGGTTGCAAATATACAGACCCAGCTAAGATTCTTCGAATTGCAACTGCTTACAATGTCAGGATACCAACCCGAGGTAAATGTCTGCCTTTATTGTAGGAACCCGCCTGAAAGACACTCTATTTACTTCAGTTTCGAGGCAGGGGGAATTCTTTGCCAAGATTGCAAGAATCAATTTGACTGTTTTGGAATATCAGAAACTAGCACCAAAGCTTTGCGATACCTCCTGATGGCCACAACTGGGGATGCTCAAAAGATAAGGATGCCAGAGGCAGTACAAAAAGAACTGGCACATGTTTTGACCAATTATTTACAGTACATCATAGATCGTAGGTTACAGTCTCTGCTGTTTTATCGCCGTCTAGAAAAATGGGAATCAACAGCGGTAGCGAACCTAAAGACCATATCCGGACGAAAGTCGACATAGAAGGTTATCATATGTTCAGCAAAATCCTTGTAGCAAACCGTGGGGAAATAGCCTGTAGAATCATAGCAAGTTGCCGTAAATTGGGTATCCCCTCGGTAGCAGTGTATTCATCTGCTGATAGGAACGGACTGCACACTCGCATTGCTGATGAAGCTTTTGAAATTGGTGAAGCTGAAGCAAGTTTAAGTTATTTGAATCAGGATGCTTTACTAAAAGTTGCCGTGGAACACGGGGTAGACGCCATTCATCCAGGCTATGGATTTCTCTCTGAGAATTCAAAATTCGTCGAGAAGTGCGAACAATTAGGCATATCCTTCATCGGCCCAACCGCATACGCGATCGAACAAATGGGCAACAAAATCAAGGCACGGCAAATAGCAATCGATGCCGGTGTGCCAGTTATACCTGGCTCCGAGGGCGCAGTTGGAGATCAAGAAGCGGAGGGAATCGCGAGAATGATAGGATTCCCGGTTATGGTAAAGGCATCAGGAGGGGGGGGCGGCATCGGAATGAGTATAGCAGAGAACACAGCAGAGCTAAGTGAAGCGCTCAGAAAATCCCGATCTCTTGCTCAATCATCTTTTGGCAACGCAGAGGTATATTTAGAAAAATACCTTCCATTAGCAGCACATATAGAGGTTCAAGTTCTTGGAGACAATCATGGCAATGCTGTCCACTTATTTGAACGCGATTGCTCGATACAACGGCGCAACCAAAAAGTTATTGAAGAAACGCCCACGTTAAAATTAACCCAAAACCTGCGTGAAGACATACTCTCTGCAGCACTTACCTTGGCTAAGCACATCGGGTACAAAAGTGCAGGGACCGTAGAATTCATAGTGGACTCCCATCAAAATTTCTACTTTCTGGAAATGAACACACGCCTACAAGTAGAACATGCTATCACTGAAATGATCACAGGGATCGACATCGTCGAGTATCAAATACGCGTGGCAGCCAATCAAGTACTAGACATCTCTCAAGACAACATTACCCGAACCGGGCATTCTATAGAATGCAGGATTTACCCTGAAGACCCTTACAGTATGATGCCTCAGGCTGGTGTTTTGACTGGAGTAAGCCTGCCAAAAGGAAACGGGATCAGAGTAGACCATGCACTGTTCCTTGGTTACGAAGTGAGCTCTCATTACGAGCCCCTCATGGCAAAATTAATAACCTGGGGAAAGAATCGAGACGAAGCTATACGCAAAATGCGCTCTGCTCTTGAGGATACTGTCACCGAAGGGGTGGTAAACAACATTCCCCTCATTTTAGCTGTATTACGGAATCAAGAATTTATCTTGGGAACTTATCATACTAAAATGCTGGACTCATTGGCTATTGACGAACGTTGGAATCGTTTCTCTATCCCTGGAACGGCTATAACTGTATCGGGACCAAAAGCCCTTCAGGAGAATATGGCAAGGGCTATTATCATTGCACTTCAAACTCTCAAAAAAGAAAAAATCACATCTACGCGGACCTCAATGTGGAAACATGAGACGAAATCTATGCAATTCCGGTCTAGGGAGTTTGAGAAAACGAAATGGTGAAACAAATTAAAGTAGCAGTAAACGAAGAACAATACGTCATTGAGTTTCTCGAAATAAGCGGATCAAATATTTTCGTTAGAGTTAATGGACAACCTATGGACATTCAGGTGACCGGTATAACACCCCCTTCCAAGCTAAGGGGCCCTAAATATACGATCTCATCATCAGCTAGGATTGGGATATCAGCGACTAAGCCAGCCATCGCCACAACTAGTCTCCCTGTGAACTATATAGCTGATCCAAGGTCAATCACCGCCCCAATGACCGGGAGGCTATCGCGAATATCAGTAAAAATAGGCCAAAAAGTTCTGGCAAATGACGAAGTATGTATCTTAGAAGCAATGAAAATGGAGCAAAGCATTCGCTCCTCTATACCCGGCACGGTAAAAGAAATCCACACCGAAGAAGGCAGCACCGTGTCAGGGGGAGATATTATCGTCCAACTTGAGTAATAACACCTGAACCCTTGATTGTCATTACTCACTCTGGTATAGTTGAGCATTGCATAATCAGAGAGATAAGTAAGAGGCAAATAAGGTTTTGGATAGTGCCATAAAGGGAGACATTATAAGTCAGAATCAGACGCATCCTGGCGACACTGGGTCGACTGAAGTACAGGTAGCGATCCTGACAGCTCGAATCTCCGAGCTCACTGACCACCTTAGAATCCATCGTCACGATCATGCAACACGTCTTGGTCTGCTCAAACTTGTAGGACGACGACGGAGGTTGCTCCGCTACCTAAGCAAAGATAGTGCTCAACGGTACCGGAATTTGATCGCCAGGTTGGGTCTAAGACGCTAAAACACCCGAATGAGGCTGCTCGGCGTTACATAACGCTAGAACACCCAAATGAGGCTGCTCGGCGTTACAATGCTTCGCCCCGTCATCTTTGCGTGCAAATCAAGCAAGGGGGTTTTTGGGGATGGAACAGAATTTTCGCCGCGAATTAGGTGATAGCGAGTTAACTATCACAACTGGGAAATTAGCACAACAGGCAGGTGGCTCCGCAACCATACAATACGGAGAGTCACTCATCCTAGTCACAGCCACGAGATCGAAATCCGCTCGACCAGGTATAGATTTCTTGCCACTAACAGTGGATCTTGAGGAAAGACTCTACGCCGCAGGCAAGATTCCAGGAAGTTTTTTACGAAGGGAAGGACGCCCTAGCTCTGAAGCCATACTCGCAATGCGCCTTACGGATCGAGCACTGAGGCCTTTGTTCCCTAAGACATTCCACAACGACATACATGTGGTGATCACTACCTTATCAACTGACCAAAACCACCCAATGGACACCTTGGGCACCATTGGGGCATCTGTAGCGTTAACCCTCTCCGATATACCCTTCGAAGGCCCCGTCAGTTCCACTCGAGTCGCCATAGTTGACGGAGTTTACGTGATCAATCCAACCTTTGCCCAATTAGAAAATAGCAAACTTGATCTAGTCGTATCAGGAACGGCAGATGCAGTCGTCATGGTTGAAGCTGGTTGTTCAGAAGTCAGCGAATCCGAAATTCTCGAAGGTATAGCTTTTGCGCAGGAAGCCAACAATATTATCATTGAAATGCAAAATCAAATTAGGACAACTCTCGGGAAAGATAAGTTAGTCATGGAAGAAGACTCTGAAGCGACTGGTAATCTTTCAGAACATCTTCCATCTGACATTAAGGACACGATTCGATCAGTAGTCGTCAACAACCAAGATAACGAGGAACGCGATAACCAACTCGCCGCACTAGTCAAGGAAACGAAAGCAACGATAGAAGCCCCGGAAATTGCCAATGCGGTATCGGCCTACGTACATGACGTTGAGAAAGAAGTCATTCGCGACAGAATACTACATGACAAAATCAGGCCTGATGGACGTTCTGCTACCCAAATTAGAACCCTCAGTTCAGAAGCAGGATTACTGTCAAGAACCCATGGATCAGGACTATTCACTCGGGGACAGACTCAAGTGCTGTCAATAGCGACACTGGGATCCCTCGCTGCTGAGCAAAAATTGGATACCCTAAATCCTGTCGAACGAAAAAGATTCCTACACCATTACAACATGCCTCCATACGCTTCAGGGGAAGTGGGCCGCCTTGGCACCGGTAGGAGAGAAATAGGTCATGGCAACCTGGCAGAGCGAGCTTTACTCGCAGTCGTCCCAGACAGGGACGCATTCCCGTACACAATCCGTTTAGTCTCAGAAGTGATGAGCTCGAATGGTAGCACCTCTATGGCCAGTGTATGTGCTAGTAGCCTAGCGCTAATGGACGCCGGTGTTCCAATCACCGCGCCCGTTGCAGGAATCGCTATGGGACTTATATATCAAAACGGAGAATTCCAAGTATTGACCGATATCCAAGGACTTGAAGATCATCTCGGTGACATGGACTTCAAAGTTGCCGGGACAGAATCTGGCGTCACTGCACTCCAAATGGACATAAAAGTCAAAGGCATAACTATAGAGGTTATGACTCAGGCACTTAGCCAAGCAAAAGCAGCACGTTATGAAATTCTATCCAATATCAAACAAACCCTGAGCGAATCTAGGGCAGACTTAAGCCCTCACGCACCACGAGTTGAACGACTAACTATTCCAACTGAGAAAATTGGTGCGCTGATAGGACCCGGAGGCAAGACTATAAGGTCAATTAGTGAAACCTACAGTGTTGTAGTAGATGTAGACAATTCTGGGGTCGTTACAATCCTGTCAACAGACGCTGAAAGCCTTGATCAAACAATAGCACGAATCCGCGCTCTAACCCAAGATGTAGAGGTCGGAGCAACTTACCTTGGTAAAGTGGTAAGGATCATGAATTTTGGTGCTTTTGTGGAAATTCTCCCGGGCAAAGATGGACTCGTCCACATCAGTGAACTATCCCATCAACATGTGTCTTCCGTTGAAGACGTCCTTAAATTGGGAGATCAAATTGAGGTGAAGGTAAAAGAAATTGACGCGCAAGGTCGAGTTAACTTGTCCCGAAAAGTGTTACTAGACTAGATACCCCCCTAACTAGTCTACTCGGCCTATGAACTGGATTTAGGACTGCCATCAAAAATTTATTATACTGACCCATGTCGAGTGTTCCCTCCTTCTGTGATTCCCGCAAGATCAGGAACTCCCAAATCACATGAAGAACTGTCTCAGGAATCCAACCCACGAAAGGCACGATCATGGTATCAACTGTTCTTGTGCACGGAGTCACAGGAAAAATGGGTATGGAAGTTATAAAAGCACTTTGCAGTGACGACACTATGTTACCGGTGGGAGGCGTGTCAAGAAATTCCGAATTAACTGTTATTGATCTTCCAAACGGATCAACTATACCCCATGCTACAAACGTAGAAGAAGCAATCAAGAAGGCAAGCCTGTCGGGCGATCACCCTAAAGTACTCGTCGACTTTACAAATGCCAATGCTGCTATGATCGCAATTAGAACGGCAGCGCCTCATGGAATAGATCTTGTTGTAGGATCCACTGGCTTTACTACAGAGCATTACAACGAGATCGACCAAATTGCCAAAGAATACGGTATCGGCGTCGTGCTGGCATCCAATTTTGCGCTTGGAGCAGTTGTACTAACCCATCTTGCAAGATTGGCAGGGCAATATTTCTCCCACGCAGATATTATAGAGATGCACCATGAGGCCAAAGTCGATAGCCCCTCTGGCACAGCTATCACACTAGCATCTGCTCTAGGGTCTAATCGATCCGCTCACTTTACCCGCCCATTACCTGCACGAGAACCAGTGTCTGAGACCCGTGGCGGTGATATAAATGGCATATCTGTGCACAGTATTAGGATGCCTGGCAAACTGGCACATCATCAAATCATTTTAGGAATACAAGGACAAACTCTCAGCCTAAGCCATGATACGCTCAGTAGAGAGTGTTACATGCCTGGTGTAATCCAAGCAATTGACTACGTGCAACAAAACAAGCACGTCACGATTGGGCTTGACCCGATCATCGGACTTGAATAGAAAGGAACCCAGTAATGCAATCTTGCTCAATTGGTATAGTGGGAGCTACCGGGGCTGTTGGCAAGGTATTTTTAGATTTAATGGAGACAAGGGCTTTCCCAGCAGATTCTGTACGCCTTTTCGCTTCTCCAAAATCTGAAGGCAAACAAATTATCTTCAACGGGCAAACTTTGGTGGTGGAGAAGGTAGTGCCCGGATGTTTCAATAATATTGACATTGTATTTATATCTGCTGGGGGTGACATAAGCCTTGAATTAGCCCCCATAGCTCAAAAAGCAGGATGTGTGATCATTGATGACAGTTCAGTATTTCGAATGGATCCTGCTGTACCTTTAGTGGTACCGGAAGTAAACTTGTCTGCTATGGAATCCCACAAGGGAATCATTGCGATTCCCAACTGCTCCACTACTCCCTTAGTCATGATGCTTGACGCGCTGAGGGCAGAAACCCAAATAACCCGAGTAATCGCAGATACCTATCAGTCGGTATCTGGGATAGGTAGAGCTGGTATTGAAAACCTACGCACTCAGGCAGAGCTAATGCTACAACCTGAATTTTCACATTTTACAGGATCAGAAAATGATCCACTAGCTTTCAATGTGATACCTAGAATTGATGCATTCATAGAAAACGGGTACACCAAAGAGGAATGGAAAATGAGGAATGAGACTCGAAAGATTCTGGATATTCCGAATCTTGCGCTATCTTCCACCTGCGTCCGAGTCCCTGTTGAAATAACTCACAGCGAAGCAGTGCATGTTGACATGGCTACGCCAGTGTCACCCTCTCGGGCTCGTGAGCTTTTCACGGAATATCCTGGTCTAACAGTAATTGATGATCCCAAAGAGAATAAGTATCCCATGCCTGTGACCGCCACAGGCAAAGACGATGTCTTCATTGGCCGTGTGCGTCAGGACGCATCGAATGAAAATGGGTTGGCTGCATGGATAGCGAGTGACAATTTGCGAAAAGGTGCCGCATTGAATGCTATCCAATTAGCTGAGCAGTTGCTGCGACAAAATTGGCTGCACTGACTAATTTTCAAAACAAACTAAGTCTTGTATGCTCTTTGATTGTCTGAGTAACAAATTCTCGTTGAATTAATCCTTGGCATCAACAAGTCGTAAATTCCAAGGAGACGTACCCTGTATTGTTTGGTACAATCCCTTGGAAGATCTTCCAAGGGAAGTCCGACATGGTAGTCCAATCTACCTCCGCGACAAATAGCAAGAATCACCAGATCTATACGCTAGGAGAAAATCATGAGCTCAATCGGTCGATTGCTAACCGCCATGGTAACGCCCTTCCACGAGGATATGAGCCTAGATTACAAACAAAGCAGAAACCTTGCATCCAAATTGATCGCGTCTGGAAGTGATGGCTTAGTAGTGTCAGGAACCACCGGTGAATCCCCAACTCTAACAACTGATGAAAAGCTTCGGCTGTTTCAAGAAATCCGCGATGAACTTGGAACTTCAGGACAAGTAATAGCAGGGGTCGGAAACTACAGTACCAGTGAAAGCATTGATTTAGCAAAGGAAGCTGAAAGTATTGGTGTTGACGGTTTGCTTCTAGTGGTTCCTTATTACAATAAACCCCCCCAAGAGGGTTTATACCAGCATTTCAAGGCTATTGCCACAAGTACAAACTTGCCATGCATACTATACAACGTTCCCAGTCGTACGATAACAAATTTAGAATCAGCCACCACCGCCCGGCTAAGCGAAATTGACAATATAGTTGGCATCAAAGAAGCTAGCGGAGATCTTGCTCAAATCGCCCGTATCCACACATCAACGAATCCTAGTTTCAAAATATGGAGCGGTAACGATAGTGACACATATCCACTTTTATCGCTGGGTGGCTATGGGGTCGTCAGTGTTGCCTCGCACCTAGTGGGAAGCCAAATCAAAGAGCTAATCCAACTCACCCTCAATGAAGACATCGGATCAGCTCAAAAGAAGCATCTTCAATTAATGCCTTTGTTCACAGGGCTCTTCTGGATGGCTAATCCGATACCTGTTAAATATGCTCTAAACAAGATAGGATTCCAGGTAGGCCCAACACGTCTCCCCCTTACAGGAATGGAAGATGGATTAGCGAAACGGCTGGACGAAATACTCGATGCTTGTGTCATTGATATCAAGACTTCCTAAGCATCCATCTTAATGTCCAGCGCATGAACACTCAAATCCAGATTATAACGGTATGTGAGTTCTTAGTGTCTGTTCTCTATTAGGGCCTGTAGAAACTATACTTACAGGCTTCCCAACTATCTCTTCCAAGCGTTTTATATAGTACTGCGCCTCACTAGGGATTTGGTTCATATCAGTTGCCCCAGCAGTTGGATCCTCCCATCCTGGGATTTCTTCATAAATCGGCTCGCACCGAGTCAGTATCTCAGTATCAGTCGGGAAACCATCCACTACTCTTCCATCAACCCGATAGCCCACACATACTTTCACGGTTTCAAATCCATCAAGAATGTCAAGTCGTGTTAATATCATTGAAGTATAATCGTTTAGTCTCGCACTATATCGTGCAGCTACTCCATCAAACCATCCACATCTCCTAGGCCGACCTGTGGTGGATCCATACTCCCATGCACGCTCCCGTATCTCCTCCCCTACTGAGTCAAGTAATTCAGTGGGAAACGGACCAGAACCAACCCTTGTAGTGTATGCCTTGAACACACCCACCACAGACGATATACTCCTTGGCGACAACCCAAGTCCACTGACCGCTCCACCAACTGTCGGGTTAGAGGATGTCACGTACGGGTAGGTCCCATGGTCAAGATCCAACAAAGCACCCTGAGCACCTTCCAGTAAAATAACCTTGTCTTCATCTAAGGCTTGGCGAATGATCTCCCCAGTGTTACCTATATAAGGAGACAGCACCTGACTCCACTTCTCACATTGTGCCCATATATCCTCTATTGATAAGGGATCAGCAGCGTAAATTTTCTCTATCAGTTGGTTCTTTATATCAAGGACATTTTCTAGCCTAGGGCGCAATCGATCCAGATTTAGCAAATCAATAGCACGAATACCCAGCCTTGAAGTTTTATCTACATAGGCAGGGCCAACGCCACGACCAGTGGTCCCAATTGACCCAGATCCTCTGGCTGTCTCCTCTAAGTTATCTAGCAAAACGTGGTACGGCATTATAAGGTGAGCTCGGTCACTAACAGTTAAACGAGTCACATCAATCCCTTGTGAAGTCAGCTCCCGAATTTCCGATATCAAAACCTCTGGATCGATGACAGCACCGTTACCAATGACACATGAGGTCTGCGGCCAAAAAATCCCCGAAGGCAGCAGGTGCAGTTTGAATTCACCTTTTTCATTCATCACTGTATGCCCAGCATTATTGCCCCCCGAGAAACGAGCAACGACGTCGGCATCTGCCGCAAGATAATCAATTATCTTGCCCTTTCCTTCATCCCCCCATGATCCTCCAACAACCAATAACGCAGGCATGCGCAAACTCTCCTTCACGTCAGGCCAATTTGTCACCCGATTGCCCCAACTATCCTTGATGGACTTTTAGTTCCACAACAAGAACCTCGGAGAGTATACAACATAGAATCAACTCCATGAAAGAGTTTAGTATTTACTAATCCTTGATTTTGATCACTCTCATAAGAAATTGTTAATTAGAAAGGCATGCTATGATACAATTGTGCCTCGTTCTGCATGGATTCAACAACTATAAAGCCAGAATTGCCTCCACACATCTATGATCACCAATTTACACACCCCTAAAATAACTGCCACAGTCGTCCTCGGTGGGCACTTAGACGTCGGGGAATGGGTGAAAATTGTAACGATGAAATCTGACTTCGTTATAGCAGCAGATAAAGGCGTGACCCACTGCTTAAATTTAAGCATACACCCAATTTTATGCGTGGGTGACTACGATTCAGTCGCCACCTCAGACTTAAATAAGGCTTATCAGCTGGGCTGGAATATCATCTCATTTCCATCCGATAAAGATATGACAGATGGGGCATTAGCTATTCAGGAGGCAATAAACCGTGGAGCCCAGCGCATCTACTTACTAGCTGGATTCACGGGAGATAACAGGATCGATCATAGTTTATCCCATTTCTTTCAGATCGCTCGCTTTTCGGAAACTGGTATAGACATACGAATGGTGGATCATGATAAACAAGCCTATATGCTTACCCCCGGTATCACCCATTCCATATCAGGTAGGCGAAACGCCTCGCTCTCTCTGATCCCTATAGACAAGAACGTCACAGGGGTATCAACAAAGGGGCTACGCTACGAACTAACTGATGAATCTCTTGATTTTGGCTCAACTCGAAGCCTTAGTAATGAAATGCTCCATCAGTCAGCAATAATTCATATCCAGACAGGACTTTTGCTGGTGGTAATTGTTGATGCAAATCTAATACAAACAATATAGATCAAAATTGAGATACATCTACTTCAACCTGTACTAAAGTGGAAAGGACTTTTATGAGTAGGATATTGGGAATTGAATCTTCCTGTGATGAAACAGCAGTTTCAGTCGTTGAAGACGGAAAAACCATCATTTCTAACGTAATAGCCTCGCAATTAGATGTGCATGCACCTCATGGTGGAATCGTTCCAGAGCTAGCATCGCGACAACACGTTATGAATATTGCCCCGACCGTCCTTAAGGCTCTCTCAGATGCCAACGTAAAACTCAAAGATCTCGATGCAATAAGTGTAACCAACGGGCCTGGATTAGCAGGTTCATTGATGATCGGAGTCAATTTTGCAAAAGCACTCGCCGCAAGTACGAGCGTTCCATTGATAGGCATTAACCATCTAGAAGGTCATATATACGCAGCATGGTTAGACGAAGTAGATCCTGCAAACGACATAGGATTCCCCCTAGTCTGCTTGGTCGCATCTGGCGGGCATACCGATTTATTATTAATGGAGGGGCATGGCCACTACAGACTACTCGGGAAAACACGGGACGATGCTGCAGGTGAAGCTTTTGATAAAGCAGCTAGGGTGCTTGGATTAGGGTTTCCGGGAGGCCCTGCCATACAAAACATTGCTCCATCAACCCTCTCTAAGGAAACATTTACACAACCTCACTTCAAAAGTGGGAATGCACTTGATTTTAGTTTCAGCGGACTAAAGACTGCTATTTTGAACAGAGCAAAAACATTAGGCATATATCCTCCAGATCTAACGAATCCTTCTGAATCATTAATAGCAGATCTCGCTGGAGGGTTTCAAGAAGCGATAGTAACATCGCTCGTCTCTCGAATATCACAAGCATCTCAAATGTTCAATGCAAAAGGTGTAATCTTAGGAGGTGGGGTTGCCGCAAATTCCCTCCTAAGGGAACGCGCTAAAGCCACCATAGATTTACCCGTAATCACTCCGGCTCCGATCCTCTGTACAGATAATGGAGCGATGATAGCCGCTTGTGCACATCATAAAATAAGCTCCATGGCTGATTTAGGCTCTCAACTCTCAATTGATATCTATCCAACCTGGCGCCTAGGAATATAATGATTACAGCAATAACTGAATAAGAGTCAGCTCTTATAATTTACGCCGTACCTTAAACCGCTTGTTAATGTTAGGTATTCGTGCATCACTGTTAGAGTTAACATGATACGATTCAGGTCGTGACAAACGAATGAAAGGATACATATGGAAATCGTATGGATTAACCACTCCTGTTTCGCACTAAAAGGGGAAACTATAACTGTACTAACAGACCCATTTTCTTCAGAGATTGGGGATTCGTCTCAATTCCCTGAAGCAGATATAATGATAACTAGCAACGATCACCCAAATCATTGCAACACTGATGCTGTACCTGGGGACGGGTACGTCGTTAGCACCCCCGGAGAATACGATATTGATGGAACTTACATACGGTCAATTGCGACCGTTCTGAAAAACGAATCTGGAGCGCCAAAAAGGAATCTTATTACGATAATTGAAATAGACAAAATAACCATAGCTCATTTAGGTGACCTAGGGGAAATTCCGCCCTCACGCCATCTTGAAGAGCTAAATCATGTAGATGTCCTGTTAGTCCCAGCAGGTGGTGATGGGACAATCAGCCCACAAGATGCAGCACGCATCGTAAATCTAACCGAGCCCAAGATTGTGATTCCTATGCATTACAAGACCGAGACTACACGAATATCACTAGAAACCGCCGATAAATTCTTTGAAGAACTAGGCTATCAACAAGAATTACCCCAAGTCCGTCTACAAATAACCGATACCAATCTTCCTGCGGAGAGAAAAATCGTCATTCTTAGTCCCGTTGGGTGACCACCGTATTGTCGCTGAAGACATGACTACTTGAAAGCCTTTAATGGATAACCAATAGGCAGACCTAAGAAAGGCCGTTCCATTCATAATAGCCATCTCTTTCCATCAACTCCGTAGCAACGTCTGCAGGCACAGCGTTTTCAAATAAGATCTTATATACGGCTTTTGTGATTGGCATATCAATTGCGACTGACTCTGCAAGTTTTAAACACGCTGGTACTGTTTCGAAAGCCTCAATGACGTTATCTGAACTAGCACGAACCATAGTGGCAGATTCGCCTCTAGCAATTCGTTCTCCTGCTCCGCGGTTTCGACTCAAAGGGCTAAAACTAGTCGCCATTATGTCCCCTAAACCTGCCAACCCAGAAAACGTCAGTGCATTTGCTCCTAACGCCACCCCTAGTCGAATGAGTTCCGCTAGCCCACGATTAATAAATGCAGCTTTAGCATTAATCCCATAATCGAGCCCATCACAAACCCCAGCACCTAATGCAATCACATTTTTCATAGCTCCAGCAAGTTCTACCCCGATCAAGTCGCTACTAACATAAGGTCGGAATGCTGATGATCGGAACAAGACTGACAACTCCTCCGCAATTGTTACCATATCAGATGCAATCACTGTCGTAGCAGGTTTCCCATCTGCAATTTCTTTTGCCAAGTTGGGACCCGATATTGCGACCAAGGCCTTTATGTATTCTGGGCTTATTTCTTCAGCTAATATGGATGTCATTCTCGTACCCGTCCCTGAGTCTAATCCCTTTGTCGCACTTACAATAACTGCAGGGGCACTCATTATTGTGGCAACGGTTTGAGCATTCTCCCGTAAAGTTTTAGAAGGAACTGCAAATAAAATTATTTCACTGTTGCCAATAGCCTCTATCCAATCCGCACTAATATGCAGATCCCCAGGAAAAGCCACACCTTCAAGAAATCGTTTGTTTTGCCCATCACTTCTCAATAAATCAACATCGTCTTGCTTTCGGCACAACAAGGTAGTAGAGACGCCATTTCGAGCCAATATTATAGCTAGAGTTGTGCCCCAAGTAGTGTTGCCTACTATTACTACTTTAGTCATCACTACAGCCCTCACTCTTATACATCTTATTCAGACGATCCTAAATTAGGACGGTAGATTTAATAAGCCCTAAATGAATTCCCAATTTTCGGTTCTTTGCCAGCAGCAAGACGGTATATATTCTCCTTATGTCGAAAGAAGATTAGGCAAGCTCCTATCAGGATATAAATAGTTCCCGTCCCTTCGTAGTCGTGAACTGCCCATAGATATGCCCCAGTAAGGAGTGCAGCGAGCGTTCCTGTCAAAGAGCCTAGCGACATATACCTAAATAAGAGAATAACTAACCCTCCTACCAGTGCTGCCATCACACCAGTCAAGGGTATAAACGCAAAAAGAGTCCCTACTCCCGTAAGCACACCTGCTCCACCATGGAACCCTATAAATATTGAATAATTGTGGCCTAGCAATACTGCTATCGCTACTGCAACAAGGAGTACGGATGAGTCAGTTAACATTTGAACAAGAATCACTGCCACCATCCCCTTCAAGAAATCACTGAGTAACACCACAAAAGCAGCTTTTTTCCCCACGCTCCTAAGCACATTAGACATACCTGTCTTACCACTACCATGTTCACGAATATCGATGCCTTTACTTAGTTTACCTATCAGATAGCCCGAAGGCACTGCCCCAAGTAGGTATGCTAGTGGAATCATCGCTATTGCAACAACTTCGATGAATCTGATTTCTTCAGATCCGGCAAGCACGGTCACTGCTCTCCTCTGCGTTGAAATCGTAACTGCAAGTGATTGCCTTTGAAACCAAATTTACGACGAATCTCATTTTCCAAGTATCGCTTATACGAAAAATGCATGTAGGCTGGGTTATTAACCGAAAGCGAAAAAGCAGGTGGATTAACACCTATCTGCCTAAGGTCATATATTTTCAGAGTACGTCGCCCTAGCCCTGGCGGTGGATGTTTAATCAAGGCATCAAATAGGAGTTCCCTCAGCTCTTCTCCAGGAATTATTTTCTTGCGCTCCTCAAATACCTCTACCGAATTACTTAGCAAATCATTGATGCCTTCCCCCGTCAGCGCTGAACAAAATATTATCGGAACATATGAAGCGAATCTCAACTGAGCTTCTACCCATTCCATGTATTCTTTTCTCTCTGTATCTTGATCTTTCACAAGATCCCATTTATTAACAGCCACTATCATCCCGACATAATTTGACAAAACATCGCCAGCAATGTGCAAATCTTGAGCACTCATCGGATCACGTGCATCTATAACTAACACCGATACATCTGACCGAGCTATCGATTTTATTGACCTGATTACGCTATATTTCTCAATGCCTTGTTCAACTTTTCCGCGCCGTCTTATCCCCGCAGTATCAACTAAAACTACTGAACGCCCACCATAGTCCATGAAAGTATCCACAGGATCCCGGGTGGTCCCCGCCTGGTCGCTTACAACAGCTCTCTCTTCTTGCACTATCGAATTAATCAGGCTTGACTTCCCTACATTAGTCCTCCCAACAATTGACAGGCGAAGTGTATCCGGATCATATGCTGCGGCAGTATGGGGGGGGATAATTTTAATTAGCTGGGCCATAAGCTCATCTATACCAATTTTGTGATATGCACTAATCGGCGAAGGGTCGCCCAGTCCCAGCTCATAAAATTCGTAAATATTATGCTCACGCAAGGCGTTATCTACTTTATTTACAGCCAATACCACATGCTTTTGGGATTTCCTCAATATTTCCCCAACCTCCACATCTGTGGGAGTCAATCCGTCAACACAATCGGTCAAAAAGATGATGCAATCCGCATCCTCAATTGCAACATTTACTTGAGACTGCACTTGAGCATCCAAATCAGAATTCACATCAAAATCTAACCCACCGGTATCCACTAGAAGAAAACTCTTATCGTCCCATTGCACCCTTCCTATAACCCGATCTCTTGTGGTTCCTGCTACATCCGAAACTATGGCGTGTCTATAGCCAATCAACCTATTGAACAATGTCGATTTCCCAACGTTGGGCCTACCTACTATTGCTACAACAGGGGTATCTCCATCAGATCTCACAATTGACAAATCATTCATACTCAAATCCACTCATAATGCATTCTGCAACATAGATGCTAGCAGCGCTTTTTGTACATGCAGTCGATTTTCTGCCTGGTCGAACGTAACTGATCTAGGGTAGTCAATTAGGAATCTATCAGGTACTTCTTCTCCATAATGCGCCGGCATTGGATGCATAAAAATTGCGCCGTCTTGCGCCAAAGACATCATGTCATAATCAATCTTATAGCCATCGAAATCCGTAACTCTCTGATCGCTTTGCTCTTCTTGCCCCATGCTGACCCAGACATCTGTATAAACAACATTTGCCCCTTGTAAAGAAGAACGCGGATCGTTAGTAATTAGAAATCTCGATTTCGACTTTGCTGCTCGGGCACCAGCTTCACGAACAACCCATTCAGGCATACTGTACCCAGCCGGAAAAATGAACCTAGAATTCATGCCAAGCGAGGCAGCAGCAATAGCCAAACTAGACGCAACATTATTGGCATCGCCAACATAAGCCAGTTCTACCCCAGCACTGCCACCCGCATACTCACTAATAGTGAGCACATCTGCTAACGCTTGGCAAGGATGCTCTTGGTCCGAGAGGGCATTAATAACAGGAATATTGGCAATGGCTGCAAGATCTTCCAGTCTCTTCTGAGAGTAGGTCCGCATAGCTAAAGCATCAAAATATCGAGAAAGCACCATTATGACGTCTTCAAATGGCTCTCGAGATCCTATTCCAATTTCTTTATCCAACTCTAAACAACTCCCACCCATCTGGGTCATAGCAACAGTAAAACTCACTCGTGTCCTCAATGATGGCTTTTCAAATATCATCCCGAGGGACTTGCCTTGTAGGTTCGGGGTTTCTTCTCCAGTTTTTATGGCCCTAGCTTGATAGAGTAATTCTGTTATTTGATCCGGAGACATATCAGCCATAGAGAGTAGGTTCTGGCCCATGAAATTCATAATTCATCCTCTAATAAAAGACACTTGAGTACATAAAGGAGTACTCGGTTCTGTTTTTGGTCCGGACAGTGTATCTGCAGTTTGGCACAAACGACCTTCGCTAGCAAGATTTCTTGACGAAGAACCCTACTCCATTTATCCTTAGCATGAGTTTGGACTTGCTAATGACAAGTGCAAACGGCCAAATATAACACTTCAAACAAATCCCTTGCGCTAGGACACTAGATGGCTTCCACTTGATATGAGTACCAGCACGAATAAAACTACCTTCCGTACTTCAGTACAGGCTAACCTAGTTAATCTTGCAATAACCATCCGCCCAAAACAGTGGATCAAGAACCTCCTTGTATATCTCCCTCTTATTTTCACCGTCAACCTCTCCTGGGGTGTATCTGAGGGAATCTCAAACTTAATGCCGTTAGTACGCGATACAAGTTTGACATTTGTAGCATTCACACTCGCTTCAAGTGCTATATATATATGGAATGACGTCTGCGACCTTGCTTCAGATGGTATTCATCCAAGGAAAAAGCACCGCCCGTTGGCGTCAGGCAACCTCTCAGTGCGCCTTGCCTCTTTCACTGCAATACTTCTATCTATAGCCGCACTAGCCCTTGGATTTTTTGTGACAATCTGGATCTGCACACTTGTGGCAAGCTATCTTATAGTCATGGTTTTTTATTCTTCCCATCTAAAACACCTAGCTATACTTGATGTGATAATCATCAGTTCTGGGTACGTACTGAGAGCGGTATCTGGAGCAGTCGCAATAAATGCTCCTGCCTCTGCATGGCTATACGTGGTTACGGGATTGGGGGCTTTGTTCCTAGGTTTTGGAAAAAGAAAAAGTGAATTGAATAAATTGCAACCGCATGGGACTGCTCAAGGCACGGAAACTGCCACAGAAGCTTCATATGCCCAACGATCTGTATTATCAACGTATACGCATGAGTTACTCAACACCCTTATGAGTATTTCTGCGTCATCGTTAATATTGGCATATATGATCTATACTTTCACGGCTGCAAATTTGCCTGATAATAACTCAATGATGGGCACGATACCATTTGTCATCTATGGCACATTCAGATATATCCTAATTGTCAGCGAACCTACGTCCGCTGAACAGCCTGAAGAAGCACTACTCAGTGATAAACCAGTTGTGGCTACAGCGATAGGCTGGATATTAGCAGTAATAACAATCTTCCTAATGTTCCCGAGAGAGCCATAAAATCATTCAAGGGTATACACAATTTAAGTACCTGTGATTCCGTGCCAAAGATTCACAAGTGTGAAAATGCATGATACAATTCCGCCTGCCTTGGAGGTGTGCATGCGCATTCCTATGAAAGTCGATTATGGCGTACGCGCTCTGGTCGATCTTGCTACCCACTACGACAAAAATAAGTCAGCGACTATATCCACAGCCGTCATAGCGCTGCGCCAGCAAATCCCAGAACAATATTTGGACCGAATACTTCTCTCGCTAAAGCAAGCGGGGCTTGTCGCTAGCACCCGTGGGCCCCATGGTGGACACATACTGAACAAAAATCCCTATGATGTAACACTCACAATGGTGATGAATGCCCTATCAGATACTCCCACTGCACCTGTCAACTGTATACTAGAACCGGATGACTGCAACCTGTCCGCAGCATGTGCCCAGCGTGAAGTATGGCAAAGCGTTGAGGAAGCCATTGATGGTATACTGAACGCTACAACAATAGGATATATGGCTGCTCAACAATCGCAAATCATAACCAATGTCAATCTAGGGCGATAATAAAATGCAAAACCATGATACTAACTGGCCTTCCAGTTAGCCGGAACCCTGAAGCCCCCTCAAACAAACAACAACCCATACAGCACGAGATGAGAGAGGTAGAATGATGACGACTGACATAATCTTAACCCCAGAAGATGTGCAACGATATAGCCGGCACATCATAATGCCTCAAGTAGGTAGCTTAGGGCAAAGGAAGCTGCTCGGATCTAAAGTCTTGGTAGTAGGTGCTGGCGGGCTAGGATCACCTGTGTGTGTTTACCTTACCCTTGCAGGGGTCGGAACTCTTGGAATCGTGGATTTTGATGTTGTCGACCTCAGTAACCTCCAAAGACAAATACTGCATCAGACTAACGATGTCGGAAAACCCAAAGTTACCTCGGCATCAGAAACACTAAAAGCATATAACCCTAATGTGAATATCGTAGTCCACGAAGCCCCAATAACATCAGAAAATGCCATGGATATCATCCCTCAATATGACATAGTCATCAACGGTGCGGACAATTTCCCAGCCAGATATCTAGTTAATGATGCCTGTTACCTAGCAGGCAAACCATTAGTTGATGGAAGCATATTGCTCTTTGATGGTCAGGCTACTGTGTACATACCCGGCCAAGGGTGCTACAGATGTCTATTTCCAGCCCCACCGCCTCCTGGAGAAGTGCCGAGCTGCGCTGAAGCAGGAGTGCTTGGCGCTTTACCAGGCTTGGTAGGCAGCATCCAAGCGATTGAGACTATCAAACTTATACTGGCAGCAGGGGAAAGCCTCACAGGGCGTCTGTTAATTATAGACGCACTATCGATGGAATTCAGACAGTTCAAACTCAGGAAAAACCCAGCTTGCCCATTGTGTGGCGACTCTCCCTCTGTTACCGAACTGATAGACTACGAAGTGTTCTGTGGACTGCCTTCCACGGGGTAATTCCTGCGCGATAGGCATCATACCGAGTGCTATAGCCATCGATAGACTTCCACCGTAACCCGTTAAATACAGCTGTGAAGTGGTGTACCTCGAGGAGTTTTTGATTCATGCCTCTAGATAACATAATAGACACTATAGGTAATACACCGATAGTCGAATTGAAGAAATTAAAACCGTCGGAAAACGTCCAACTATTTGCGAAACTTGAAGGCACCAATCCGACAGGCAGCGTCAAAGATCGAATAGCAAAATACATGATTGAGAAAGCCGAATCTGAAGACATGCTCGGCAAGAACAAGATCATCCTTGAACCGACTAGTGGAAACACAGGCATAGCTTTGGCTATGATCGGCCGGTACAAAGGATATAAAGTCGAAGTAGTCATGCCTGAAAATGTGAGTCCAGAGAGAATTAACTTGCTTCGAGCCTACGGAGCTAAGATACACTTCAGTAAAGGAAGTGAAGGAACCAACGGGGCCGTGCGATATGCAGAAGCAATGGTCGCCGAAAACCCTGACCTCTATTTCATGCCATATCAATACGGCAACGATGCTAATCCAAAAGCACATTCTGAGACAACAGCAATAGAAATAATTCAGGATGTCCCAGATATCTCCGTTTTTGTCGCAGGCTTAGGTACTGGGGGGACTTTGACTGGAGTAGGCAGACGACTTAAGGAGCATAACCCCGATATTCAGATCATCGCTGCAGCACCAGAACCTGACGACACTATACAGGGGTTACGAAGTCTTGAAGATGGATTCATACCTCCCATACTTGATTTGAATGTTCTGGACGCCAGACTTATGATCCCTAGCGAAGAAGCATTCCACTACACAAAGATCTTACTTCAAGAAGAAGCTATTTTTGCCGGGGTATCGTCTGGTGCAGCAATAGCATGTGCTATTCAATTTGCCAAGCGACTGGATAAAGGGAAAATAGTTTGCTTGCTAGCCGATGGGGGTTGGAAATATCTAAGCACTGGGTTATGGTCCCAAGAGTACTCTGATTTAGAAGGTGAAGTCGCTGGCAAAATATGGTGGTAGTGCTAGTTCTTCTAAGCCTCGACTAGTAAAAATAACACACCACCCCTTTACATGCTAAGGAGAGTTCTCCTACAATTAGCATCTAGGTGATGAGTCCAGACACATTCACCACCTAACCCATCTATCAAGACATATACTCAGTAATTGATACTAGCCCGTACTCTACGGAAAGTGTGCCATGGACAGAGATCCTGAAGCAATAGCATATGTACTATCAATAGCCAAGGAAAGAGACGTTCGTTTTATACGTCTCTGGTTCACCGACATACTGGGAATCCTAAAAGGCGTAGCCATCACCTCTAGTGAGTTAGAAGATGCTCTTCACCAGGGCGTAGCTTTCGATGGCGGCTCCATTGAAGGATTCGCGAGACGCGGTGAAAGCGACATGATCGCTCTACCAGACCCCAGTACGTTCCGTATTTTGCCGTGGCGTCCTCAAGAAAACGCCGTCGCAGCTATGTTTTGCGACATACTAACCCCTGAAGGCGAGCCCTTCCAAGGAGATCCTCGTTACGTATTACGGCGCAACTTGGAAGAAGCTGCTAAACTCGGCTACAGTTATTATGTAGGGCCTGAGCTAGAATATTACTATTTCAAAGATGCCGAACACACAGAACCATTGGACTCGGGCAGTTACTTTGACCAAACACCACTTGACCTCGTAACAGACTTACGCCGTGAAACAGTATTGTTTCTAGAAAATCTTGGTATACCTGTAGAGTTCAGTCATCACGAAGTATCAAACAGCCAACATGAAATCGATTTGCGACACACAGATGCCTTGACTATGGCGGATACGGTGATGATGTATCGATTAGTAGTGAAGGAAGTAGCTATGCGTCACGGAGTCTATGCGACCTTCATGCCAAAACCAATCAATCATCAGAATGGATCCGGGATGCACACCCATCAAGCACTATTTAGTGGAGAAGTTAATGTTTTCGCCGATCCAAATGATCCGTGGAATTTGTCTGGCATAGCAAAATCTTTCGTGGCTGGATTATTGGCTCATGCACATGAAATAACTGCCGTGACTAACCAATGGGTCAATTCCTACAAACGACTGATACCAGGCTACGAAGCTCCTATCTACATTTCCTGGGCACGAATTAGTGGATCGGACCTAATCAGGATACCCTCGCTTAACAGAACGCACCCATGGTCATCTAGACTGGAATACCGTGCTCCAGATCCTGCATGCAATCCTTATTTGGCATTCTCAGCAATGTTGGCCGCAGGCCTCGACGGAATCAGGAACAATATGATACCCCCAGCTCCTACTAACACAAACATTGAAGATATGGACACTGAGACACGAAAGAAACTCAATATATCGATGCTGCCAGGAAGCCTTCATGAAGCACTACAATCCGCTAGCCAAAGTACATTATTACACCGC
>Ga0114999_10002715_pt1 | contig 22844 bp, 23 predicted proteins | sample ArcticOcean_MG_C_3_FD_89820 | JGI IMG/M metagenome (GOLD analysis project Ga0114999, IMG submission 89820) | Marine microbial communities from western Arctic Ocean - ArcticOcean_MG_CB8_126 | ecosystem: Environmental > Aquatic > Marine > Oceanic | place: Arctic Ocean: Canada Basin | collected...
CCCGAACTCCGCCTCGAATTCCTTCTCCCAGAGGCGAATGACATCCGGGGCTGTTCCGTCGTACCAGCCGACGACTTGCTTATCGTCAGCGAGCTTCGCCCTTGCGAGTAATGCCTCGAAGGCGCTCGGTGCTGGCGCTGCGGCTGGCGCTGCGGCGGGTACCGCCGTCGGCGGCGGCAAGGGGGTCGAGCGCGGCACTGCCGCTGCCGCTGCCGGCGCTGCCGGCGCTGCCACTGGTGCTGGGTCGTCGCCGCCACAGGCCGCGATCAACGCGCCGATGAGCCCGACCAGGGCCAACATCCGTAACATTCTAAATCGCATTTTTGTTCCTCTCCTTCAAACGAAATTTGCCTAGATCATTATCATTAACCGGCGCTCGGTGAGCTGCCGGCCATTTGATCGGTCGTGATGTTCGTTATCGCCGGCTTCTCCTCGGCGAGGTCCTTGTTGAAATCCTCGACCATCCGCTCAGCAGTCGTCGTGCCGCTGACCCCGGGCGTACGGTATTTCTCACCGCCCCGCGCGTGCTCCACCATGAGCTTGCGCTGGCCGACGACGTGCGAGTCGGTCGCCGACAGGTATTCGGGATGCTGGTAGCGAGTGGTGCGCATGGCGTCGTAGTCCTGATCCGAGAAGTTGTAGTGGAACAGGTAATTTCGGTACAGCTTGAACGTGACTCGCTCCCACAGCCGACCCAACTTGGTTTTGATGCGGTAGGACCGGAAGTAAACCACCCGCGTCAGGTCCTTCTCGACCGGCACGCACCAGCGCGTATACATGACGCTGGGCCCACCGAAACGGAGTCGGTGCATGCCGGGCAAGTGCATCCCCTGCCATTCCTCGGGTGTGTCGAACGGCCGCCGTTTCGCGTTCATGCGATCGAAAATCTCGAAGAACCACGTCCACATCAGGCGGAATTGGTGCTTCGGCCACTTTGCATCAATGCGCGGGTAGTACATCTGGTACGGGACCTTGCCGTCCTCGCCCTTGTAGTACTGCTCGACACCTCGCGACGCGACGACAGCCACGTTCTTGACGTTGGTGCTGTGGTAGCCCATCGGCGTCCTCGGGCGTCCGCCTGTGCGGCTCCGAAGCTGGATGAGTGAGTCGCGGTGGACCCAGAAGCAGTTGTGTGCGTCGCTCTGATTCTCCAGCGCGATCATCCAGTTGCAGTGCCAGTAGCGGATGGTGTTCAGGAACACCATCTCGTTGTCTTCGAAGAGCTCGGGAGGGACATCCTCTTCGATGGGAACCGGCTCGCCTTCGCCCATCCAGACGAACACCATGCCCTTCAGGGTGGCGGTCGGGAACTTCTTGGCCTTCAGCCGACCAACCATCTTCGAGTCGGGTCCCTCGGTGATGAACTCCACGCATTCACCATCGCCGTCGAAGGTCGCGCCATGGTAGGCGCAACTAACGAAACCCTCGAAGTGGCAATCGCCGAAGGACAGGTACACACCGCGATGGGGGCAGTAATCCCACAGCGCCTGCACCTCGCCGTCCTTGTCCTTGAAGAAGACAAGATCCTCGCCCAGCATCTTTATGCCAACGGGCTTCTTCTTCCCGATGTCCTTGGCGGGGACCACCGGGTACCAGTACTCACGATACCCAAGCGCAGGAATTTGCGTCCGGCGGTCGTCCGGGTTTACCGGCTGCTCGAAAGGCGGCGTCGCGCTGCCTTGGTAGCCTCTTGCGTTCTGCTTCCAGCCACCAGGGTAGCCACCGACGATCTTCTTGGCTCCAGAGATGAGGCCCATACGCTGTGCTCCTAGTTGGAACTAACCGCCCTGCTATGCCTTTGCTGCTTCTGGTTCGTCGGCCGTGCGTACCTGGCCGTAGTCGTCACGCCAGTCCACGCCGAGTTGCTGGTGTCCTTCCACGACCTGTGCTTCTGCCGTGGTGACCGCGGCTACGTCCACGACCCGTTTATTGCCGCGCCCGTGCTCGGTGATCAGCCTACGTTCCGCGACGAGGTGTGAGTCGGTCGCCGACAGGTACTCCGGGTGCTGCCATCGCGTGGTGCGCATGGCATCGTAGTCCTGGTCAGAGAAGTTGAAGTTGCTGAGGAAGTTAATGAACAAATTGTACTTGAGGGAAGCAAAGAAGCGGCCCACAGGGGTTTTGTGACGGCGGAACCGCGTGTACACCGTGCGAGTCAGGTCCTTCTCAACCGCAACGCACCAGCGGGTGTAGAGAGGAATCAGCCGCTGCATGCCTGGCAGGCGCATGCTGCCGCCCTGCCAGTCGTCTGGGATGAGCGTGTCCTTGACGCGCTGGCGCACCGCTCCGCGCTGACCAGAGCCGGTGAGCCGGTCCAAGAGCTTGAATGCCCAGACCCACGATAGGCGCCAGCTACTCTTAGGCCAGTAAGCGCCTATCCGCGGGTAGTACATTTTGTACGGGATTTTCCCGGTGACCGGGTCAGCGTAGTAGTTGCCCGTCTCTGCGTTATTGACGACCACCGCCATTTTGCCGTTGACCACTTCACTGCGATACCCAAGCGGAGTTCGGGGCCGGCCGCCTTGTGCGCCCCGTGACGAGAACATCACGCGAAGCGCGTTGCGGTGAACCCAGAAGGCGTTATGAGCGTCTGATGTGTTTTCGAGGGCGATCATCCAGTTGCAATTCCAATAACGGAATGTCGTCCAGACCTGGGTCTCTTTGCCTTCAAAGAACTCGGGCGGGATGTCCTCTTCCGGAGGGACTGGCTCGCCTTCGCCCATCCAGACGAACACGATGCCTTTCTTGGTGATGGTCGGGAACTTCTTGGCCTTCAGCCGGCCGACCATCTTGGAGTCAGGTCCCTCGGTGATGAACTCGACGCACTCGCCGTCGCCATCGAAGGTCGCGCCGTGATAGGCGCAGCTAATGAAGCCCTCAAAATGGCAATCACCAAAGGACAGGTACACGCCGCGATGAGGACAGTAATCCCACAGCGCCTGCACTTCGCCGTTCTTGTCCTTGAAAAGGACGAGGTCGTCGCCCAGCAGCTTCAGGCCAACTGGCTTCTTCGAACTGACGTCCTTCGAGGGTACCGCGGGGTACCAGTACTCGCGCAGGCCGAGTGCCGGGACGAGGCTGCGACGGTCATCCGGGTTCGTGGGCTGCTCGAATGGCGGTGTTGCATCGCCCTGGTAACCCCTCGCGTACTGCTTCCAGCCACCGGGGTAACCGCCAATGATCTTCCTGGTTCCTGTTATCAGCCCCATGCCGTTCTCCTTGCTGACTCGAGGGTCAACGCGATGGCATCACCAGAAGCACCTTTCGAAGTGTCGCGAATTCTCCATGTCCGTACTCTGCAGGTCAAGTATCTACGAAAACTGGTGTTCCCAGTGGGCCACGGGCCGCATCCAGAACGCTGGCCTGGCATACTGTGCGGCCCAAGGCCATGCGACACACGAAATTTCGCACTCCTTTCTATGGCTGGGTCATCGTGGCTTCGGTTTTCACCGCTGGCGTCTTCGCTGGGGGCATCGGCTTTTGGGGCATCGGTGTGTTCGCGCTCCCCATGGAAGACGAGCTCGGTTGGTCTCGCACGACCATTTTCGCCGCGCTCAGCATTCGTGCGCTTGTCGGAGGGGCGGTCGCCCCGTTCATCGGACCGGTGCTGGACTCCCGGCGTGGCCCGCGCCGGCTCGCGCTCGCAGGCTCGGTGCTGCTGGGCTTATCGCTTATAGGGATGCGCTACGTGGACAACGTCTGGGAGTTCTACTTGCTTTATGGCTTCCTGGGCGCTCTGGCCATGCTCACCACTGGCCAGAACATGGCGCAGGTCCTGGTGCCCAAGTGGTTCATCCGGCGGCGAGGGCGGGCTCTGGCCTTCGCGACGATGGGTACGCCCTTATCAGGCATCATCTTCACCGTGCCACTGCAGTGGGTCGTCGCGACCGTTGGCTGGCGCGAGGCGTGGTTCATGCTCGGTGTCTTGGCCTTCGTCATGTTGGTGCCCGCGGCATTGCTGCTCAGGACCCGCCCCGAGGACGTTGGCCTGTTGCCCGACGGGGACACGCAAGCACGTCCATCGGTTGCCCAGTCAGCACGCCAAGCAAACCTCGCCGTCGGGCAGAGCCTCACGCGAGGGGAGGCCCTGAGGTCGCGTCGATTCTGGTTGATTCTGCTCGCGATCGGGACCGTCGGGATGGGCGTGCAGGGCTTCCAGCCAAACTGGCTACCCTACTTCCAAGACATTGGGTTCTCGGCGAGAACTGGGGCCATCGCTATCGCCATCTACGGCCTGTTCGCAGCCTCGGCGCGGCTAATCTGGGGCACGCTGGCGGAGCGGTTTCCGTCACGCAATCTCATGGTAGCTCAGACGGCGTTGACCGCGGCCGTGATCATTTACCTGTTCACGGTGCGCAACCCGGTGATGCTCTTCAGCTACGCAGTGCTCCAAGGGCTCACGATGGGAGGTCAGTTCATCCTGCAGCCCCTCATGGTCGCCAACTACTTCGGCCATGAGCACCTGGGGGCCGTAAGGGGCATGATGCGCCCGTTCATCACATTCTCCGGCGCGATCGGGCCGGTATTCGTGGCCGGGCTGTTCGATACGACCGGCTCTTACCAAACGGCGTTTATCGCCGTTACCGGAACCTGGGTGCTGGCCAGCCTTATCTACCTGCTGGCAGTGCCGCCAATTAAGGCGTCACGCGCCGAGCAGGCAGTGAGTCCACAGTAGCCAGCCCGCAGGTAGCTCCGACCCGATGGGGCCTAGCCCGCCTCAGTCTTCTGCCACATCGGGTCGGCAGCTTCCTCAATCTCTGCGTCGGCCACGGCCGCGATCACCTCTTGCTGGCGGTCGCCCCAGACGCGCTGTGCGTCCCGCGACTTGAGCGGCATCTTTCGGCGCCAGGCGATAATGCCAACGTCGGACACGCCGATCTTCTGCGGCTTGTCAGGGTCGAGTGACCCCACGGCCTGCACTGGCATGTCCTCGAGCTCGTTGGTCCCTTGTGGAAGCTGGTACAGGTGCGCCGTGTGGTAGATCCACTGCCAGAGCAGGCGCTTCCATCCACCCCAGAACGACTTGCGCGTGAGCGTGAATGTCCACATCCGAGTCACGTCTTCGGTGACGGGCACGCATGCGCGCAAGTGGCAGCGTGGGCCTGAGCCACTGGGAGAGACCCACATCGGCAACTCGTAGAGGCCGGTGTACCCCGGGCGGTCCAGGTCGAAGGCCTGCTTGGCTCCACGGAAGAGCGACCCGCTCTTGACTCGCCACCAGACGTGCTTGGGCCATCGGGACCCCAACCCGCTGTAGTACGCGTTCATGGGAGCGCGGCCAGCCTCAGCCGACGTAATGTGAATCGCCTTGTCGGTCTCCTTCGCGATCTTCATCGCACCGTGATAGCCGGGCGAGGCTCGGAAGAGACCAAGGTTGAACAGCCGGCGGATGGACCCGCGGTGGATCTTGACCGCGTGCGAATCGTGCGAGTTTTCGATGGTCAGCGACCAGTTGATATCCCACTTGCGGACGTACGTCTCGACGATCACGTCCTCATCGAAGAAGTATGAGGGGATGTCTTCTTCCAGCGGTACCGGCTCGGTCTCGCCCATCCAGATGAAAACAACCCCTTGGTGGGTCCTCGTGGGGTAATGGGGTGCCTTCAGCACTTCTTTGAGCCGTGAATCAGGTCCCTCCGTCAGCGCGGCGACGCACTGACCCGTACCGTCGAATGTGAAGCCGTGGTACGGGCAGGTGATGAAGCCTTTGAACTCGTTGTTCATTTTGCCCGCGGATGGACCGCCACCAGGGGTGCGACGCCAACCGCCCGAGAGGCGCGCGCCTCGGTGAGGGCAGTAGTCACTCAGTGCTGCCACTTGCCCTTCGGCGTCCCTGAAGAAGACGATGTCCTCTCCGAGTATCTGGAGCGAAACCGGCTTGCGGCCAACGTTCTTGTCGTGGATTCCCGGGTACCAGTACTCCCGATAGCCGAGCCGGGGAACCAAGTCGAAGACACCGATCTGCGATGCCCCATAGGGAGCGCTCTTCCCTTCGCGGGTCGTGACCGTCCGGCGCCGTCCGTCCTTCGTTGCCATCGAGCCTTCTCCTGATATCCCCGTAAGGGCGTCTCGAAACTCCCAGTTTGGCGTTATCCGGTAAGATGTCAACCCAGGTCACCGAAAACGCCATACTGTAGGTGGCGTGGCAGTCCGCCTAGGCGGCTTCTGCCAGCCAAACGACTTGGTTCTGCAATACCCGAGGTGCCGTATGTCCGACCTTCTCCCCCTGGTGGGGCCGCCACGAAGCAAAGAAGAAGCGCAGATGGTCTTTCCGTTCCGCCATTCCTACTGGTGGATGCCGCGTCGTGCGCTGATGGCTACCGGTCTCGGCATGGCCATATTGGGCATGGTTGGCTTCTTCCAAGAGTGGGAAGGAACCGAGGCAGTCGTCTATATGAACACCGCCAAGTCCTGGGCGGTGATCGGCCTGGGGGTCGGCCTTCTGTGGATCGGCGAGGCCTGGTCCTCGCAATGGAAGCGCAGTGTCGCAGGGGTGTGTGCTCTCGGCTTCCTCGCGTTGGGGTTCGTTGGGGTGTTCCTCGGGGCCAATGCGCCAGACAATCTGGGCTTCACTCACATCAATGGCTCGTGGGAGGCCGCCATCTGGTTGGGCGTGGGCGCGTGGACTGCCATAACGGTGTGGTGGCCTCGGCGGTTCTTTGACTACGAATACGCATCCGGGACATCGTCGGGCACGCCGTTCGATTAGGCCGAGCCCAGCGTGGCTGCTCTTTCGGCGCATCGTACAGCGACGGCTTGGTGCACCAGGGCTGGCCTTCATTCGCGGGCGGATAACCGGTGTTTCGTTGCGCGGCACCTAGCCGATAGCCAGTCTTGGCTATCGCACCCCTGGCCATCGGGCGCACGCTTCCCTGACAATGGCGAGGCAGGCTAGCCGCGCTCCTGCGTTCGGCCCCCGAGACCAACTTCTCCTCCGTGACGGTGGCTTTCTGGCCACCGGGCGTCGAGCACATGTGACCTCGAGCACACAGGCAACTCCGCCCGACGGTCGGCCGCACATCCTCGCTTCCCTTGAGAACCGTGACTGGCGTCTGCTGTGGCTCGCCGGCCACATCTGGAACATCTCGTTCTGGCTCGAGCTGATCATCCTCACATGGCTCACTCTGGAGTTGACCGACTCCCCTTTCCTCGTCGGCGTGGTAGGCACTCTCCGCTTTCTGCCGGAGCCGATCGTCGGCCTGCTCGCGGGCGTCCAGGCGGACCGACTCTCCAAGCGGCGCCTGCTGCTCATCGCACAGGCGATGAACGTCGCATCCACTTACGCGATGCTTGGGGCCGCGATCACCGGTGTGCTCAACATGCCGTTCGTGTATGTCGCTGCTTTGGTGACCGGCTGTGCATGGGCCATTGACTTCCCGGTACGGCGCGCTCTCATTCGTGATCTCGTCAGCGACCGCTACATCGTCAACGCCATGGCGCTGGACGGCGCGTCGCTCACGGGGATGGTGATGATGGGACGGTGGGCCGCCGGGGGGCTGCTGGTCTTACAGGGACCGCTGCTCGCCTACGCGGTTCTAGCGGTGCTCTACACCACTGGCTTGGTGTTGTTGCTCCGTGTTCGCAGTACACCAACCGTCATCGGAAAATACCGGCCATCGCTGCTGCGGAGCCTCCTTGAGGGTGGCCGCGCCGTATGGTCGAGCCCGGTGCTCCGCCCAGTCTTCTTCGTGACGTTCACGGCCAACCTCATCGTCTTCCCGTACTTTTCCTTTACGCCCGTATTCGCCCGCGATGTCTTTGGGGTTGGCGGAGGCTGGCTAGGCTTGATGAGCGGAATGGACGGCTTGGGTGCGGTCATCGGGTCGCTGCTGCTTGCCTCGTTGGTGATCGTACGTCGGGGCCTCGTCTACCTCGTCGGCGCGATCGTCCTCAGTTTAGGCGTCGCCGCGTATGCCTTCTCACCAGCCTTCTTCCTGGCCCTGCCGTTGCTGATGATCGCGGGTTTTGGCATGGCAGGGTTCGCGACAATGCAAAACATCATCGTCGTCTCCGAGGTGGATCCGGCGATGCGCGGAAGGGCAATGGGCGTGATGATGCTCGGGCTTGGAGTCCTGCCCCTAGGCATCCTGTGGGTCGGCTGGCTGATCGAGTTTGTCGGCGTCCGCTACGCCGTCGGGTTGAACGCCGCGGCGTCGGCGGTCGTGCTTTTCCTCATCATGCTGACGTCGCGGAAGTTGCGAGCATACTGAGTGTGCCGCCGGACGCCGGTGGGTTGCTCATAGCCTGAGCCCGCTGGCGCGTGATGGCCTGACGGTTCGCCGGGCCACCACACCCTGAGCTGGGACGGCCTAGGTCGTCTCGCGCCGCCAGGGACGTTCCGATGCTTTGAACCACGCCTTCGCCTCGATAGGGCTATGGATGCGGTAGTGCACGATCCACTTCAGGGTCGACATCGTGATGGCCAGGACGATCCCCGACAACCCGGCGGCGTCTCCCTCCACGGCCCAGCCCACGGCGATGGTGACGCCGAAAAACGCCCAGACGGCAACGATAGCGGTCCTCGAAAGTCCGACTGTGACCAAGGCTGCCGCTACGGCAACGAGCGCCCCCAAAGGTAACAACCCGAACGCGGTCCCCATACCGACCGCACCGCCCACCCCGCCTCTGAAGTGCCAGAAGACCGGGAACATATGTCCGATCAAGACCGCGCTCACCGAGCCAAGCCGAGCCCACCCCGGTGCGTCGACGAGCAGGAGCGGCACTGTTGCGATCGCGCCGGTCGCAACGTCCGACAGCAGGACGAGGACCCCGTGCTTGGCTCCAACTTCCAGGTAGACGTTGAGCGTCCCTGGATTTCCCGTGCCCAGCGCGCGTATGTCGACGCCGGCACGGCGCGCGATCACGTCGCCTGGGGAGATTGACGCCAGCAGATAGACGCCCAAGAACCACAGTGCGTAAAGCCAGGTGTCAGTCATTCACGTGTCCGAGCCGTCTGCCATGTCCTGCACAAGCCGAAGCCGTGCGGCTTCAGCCTCGGCCGGTTCCATGCGCTCAACTGCTCCAGCTCCCTTCATTCGTCGGTTCGTACGCCATGCTGGCCGCACGCGCCCAATTCCCAGTTGCACCATATCTCCACTCGCGTGCGACGCCCTAGAGGCACGAGTGCCGCTGCGCTTGTATCAGCCTGACGAACTCGGCCTCAGTGCCGCCGCGCGCCGAGGTTCCCTGACGAACATCACCAGGACCGCGGCCAGGAACCACGATAGCGCGACAACGGCGAATGCGAGCGTGTACGACCCGCGAACGTCGTACAGCGCCCCGATCATCAACGGGCTTGCGGACCCGAACAGGGTCATGACCGGCCGCATCAAACCGAAGATCGCACCGAGGTGCCTGCGCCCGAAGTAGCGGGACACCAGCAGCGGCTGAAGGATGACCCAGGACCCGATGCTCAGGCCTTGGATAACGCCGAAGAACAGTAATTCAGGCAGCGTATTCACCACCTGCAAGAAGATGGCCGACCCACAGACCATCAGCAAGCCGATGATTATCAAGGTCCGCGGGTGGTAGCGGTCGCCGAGGGTCCCCCAGATGAGGCGGGACGAGATCGAAAAGATCGCATAGAAGGAGATGGCGAATGCGGCCACCTTGGGAGCAAAGCCGACGTCGACGAAGTACGGCTGCCAGTTGGCCTGGTACCCGACCATCCCCAAGCTGATGAGAGCGAAGGACGCCGTAAGGAACCAGAAGCTCTGGGTCCGTACCGCGTCTCTTCGCGTGTAGGTCGCTGCGTCGTCGATGGCGGCGGCGGCCGCCGCCTGCCGGTCGCCAGGCGGCTCGTTGTCAGGGAGGAGGCCTATGTCCTCTGGTTGCGTCCGCACCAAGAACGAAAGAGGGAACACGATGCCCAGCATGGCGATGCCAATCACGCCCCACGCCGCGCGAAAACCGAGGACGTCGGTGAGCGACTGGACGATAGGTGGGAACAGGAGCGGGGCCATAGCTGTGCCGGTCGACGCGATGCCCATGACCCGGCCGCGGCGCTTGATGAACCACTTGGGCAGGATGGTCTGGCCGAGGCCCATACCTGAACCCATCTGGGCCGCGCCGCCGACCACCCCGAAGAGCAGGTAGTACTGAATGCGCGGGCTGACCACGCCGAACCCCAGACCGTCGCCGATAAACCGCATCGCGACCATCGACAACCCGAGTGCCGCCACGGAGACCATCATGAGGCGCCGCGGGCCGTTGGGCTTGTCGAACACCGGTCCAATCCACGGAGCCACAGCCGCGCTGGTCAGTGAACGTAGCGCCAGGCCGAGCCCGAACTCGGCGCGCGACCAGCCGAACTCCTCGGTCATGGGCGTGAGGAAGACACCGGCGCTCCAGACGCTCACACCGGGGCCAAAGGCGCCCGCGACGATGGCGATGAAGACGATGACCCAGCCGTAGAAGAAGCGCGGACGTGCCGTCGGCGAGGTGATCATGTGCCGCTCGCATCCTACCAGCGACCCCACGGAAGTGGCGGCTTGGCGGACGCGCAAAGCTAGTACCCCCGTACGTGTTTCGAACCCAACCCTCCGAGGCATAGTTAAGCGTGTAACAGAGGATGTCATGAGGGAGGAAGCGCCGCCGTTCGAGTGCTAAGGTGCACGTGCCGAGTCCGATGTGGGGAGGCCATATGTTCGTTCGACTGGTCCGCTTCTCGTTAGGAGCGGGAAAGCACAAGGTTGCGCAGAATCTGGCTGGCAAACTCGTCCCTGCTATCAGTTTCGATGGCATGCGCTGGAGCTTGACGATGGAGAGCAGGCCTTGAATAGCGAAGCGGACTCCGCTCCATCGGGCTTCGAAGACGAAGAGGTCGTCTACCTCATGGAGGCGTTCGATCGCGCTGCCGCACCGGACGGCGGCGGATGGCGAACGACTGCGGACCTCAACGCGCTGGCGCAGGACCTCGCCGGGCGCTTCGGCACCCGCCGTGACCCTGCGATGTTGAGCGCATGGCGCGACCGGTGGATTGCCCGCGTCGCGGTGGGTGGGCGAGCCGAGGCAACCGTGCACTGGCTTAGCCCAGGCGTCCTCAAGGAAGAAGGCATCGAGATGCACTTGTACGGCAGCCTACGGGAGGTCGAGCGTGAGTTGCGAGTCGCCTACCCTCCGCAACTGTTCGTCGGCGTGACCATCCGGCGCCTGCGCTGGTGGCAGATGATGCTCCTCACCGAGGATTTCCCTGCATCGTGGGTTGACGTCGTCTATATGGCCGAGCGGTTCCTTGCTCGGCAGTTAACCGCGCAGCACGCTGGCACTCCGCTCTACTACGACGATCTCCGGGCCCAGCTGAGTTACGCCCCCTGGCGGGGCGGGGCCTACGAGAATGCCTACCTCAAGGCCATCAAGGAGGGCCAAATACCTGCGCTGCGCCTCAGGCAGTCACCGCAGAAGGCCCAACGTGCAGAATGGAGCACATTCGCCGTCAACCCTGCGTCGCTGCTGGTGGAGTTCGGCGCCGAGTGGCTCGGCGAACGGCCCTGGCGCCTGCTGAGCCAGGCGTTCGCCGAGGCGGCGCAGCGCGGGGACGACCGCCTCAGATGGCGCTTCGCACCGGGGGGCGACGAAGAGCGCGCCATCACCTTGGACTGGACGCTGCCCTCCGGCCTATCGCCGGGGGCGCAGTTGGCTCTCGACCCCTAACCAGCGCGACAGGGGCCCACCCTCCCACTCGATGGTAGGCAGTGGCTCGCCGTGCACTTTCTCGGCTGGCAGCCAGCCGAGAAAGTTGTGGGCTTGGGTTTGCGCCCTAGGCAGCGCATCTGCTATCAACGTCGTACATTCATCGATTTCTCGCACCGCCGCAGGCTCAGCCACCTTATGCTGAAAGCGAGCGCAACCCCGTGGCCAGCTCACGGACACTCGCAAGGCTGTCGACGGACTTCAGCAGTTGCTTCGCCGCCGCGAGGCCCTCCTTTGAGAAAGTGCCGCCGGCCAGCATTGTGAACTTCGCCTCCACTTCGGCATACGACACAGGGTCTCGGTCGGCACCGCGCGGGCCGGAGACCTCTCCGGTGAGGACCTCGCCTGACGATAGATGAATCGCCACCACGGCTACCTGCTCCGCAGGGAATCGCTTGGTGTACGCCGGGTTCTCTCTCACCGTGATGCGCGCGGCCAGCGCCCGCGCCGACGGGTCATCGATGGCCGGCTGGCGAAAGGCATCCGGCCCGGTGTGGCCCTGCACGGTGTTCGTTGCGATGGCGAAGGGGACCGAGAACTTGGCGGACAGAGAGTTCTGCGGGTCCTGCCTGCTGCACATCGCGGCGTTGGCGTTGCCGGTGACCGCCACCGACTGGATGGCGTCGGCGGAGATCTGCCTTCCGTTCAGCGCCAGCGCGAAAGCATCGAGCGGCGCGTGCGTGTAGCGGCAGGCGGCGTGTAGTTTGAAATAGTTGGTCGCTATCTCGTAATCGTCGCCCAAGCCGGCAGTCACGGAGGCGGGGTCGATGCCATGCCCCAGCAGCCATCCATAGACTTCGCCGAGCCCGTCGCGCGGACCGGTGAACCCGCTGGCAACCAGCTCAGCGACCAGCACGCCGGTGCGCCCGGCGAGGCCGGCGTAGACATTCCTCACTGTCGCGCCTTCGATGGCGGTGAAGAAGGGTGTTGCTGCGTTAAGGCACGCGGCGACGTTGATTGCTTCTCGCGTCTGACGTGCGTCGAAGCCGCGCAGACGCGCGGCGCCAATGGCGGCGGCTATCGTCGCGATCGACCCGTGGGTGTGGAGCCCGTCGACAAAGCGAATCGAGCGTCCTAGGCGGACGTACGCGTCGTAGGCCAGGACCAGCGCCTCGACGAGCCTCCGCCCGCTGGTGTTCGTCTCTTCCGCCAGTGCCAGAATGGCAGGCAGCGTGTAGATGGCGGGGTGCCCGACAGGCGGGTGGCCCTCGTCCTGCTCCATCGCGGTGCCGGACGTGCCGTTGGCTAAGGCTGCGTCACCGGTCGTGGCATTCGGGAAACCGCGAGCCAGTATTGTCGCCGCGCCCTGGTTAGAGGCCAACGCGCGTGTTAACGCCACGTTCTCAGCCTCCGCGCTGCCTGCGAGGACGGCACCTACGGTATCGAGCACCACATACCGGGTGTGCTCGCGGATGTCCTCAGGCAGGTCCTCGTAGGTGGTCTCCGCGACGAACTCGGCCAGCGCGTCCAGGTAGTGGCGCTCAGTGGTTTGTGGTGAATTACGGATGGCCATGGCTCACTCCAAGGGGTTCCTCGCATTATTCGAGTGGGCGCCCTCGCCCGGCGCTTACGGGGTGCGCCCAGATGCTCATAGGGTTCGGCTACCGAACGCCGCCGGCATCCTCCACTCAATCGTAGCCAGGTTCCTTGAGGCGCTACCTGCCTCAGATGGCCTGACGTGCGTTTTCGTATTCCCTTGATTGCATGTCCAAGGGCTGTCCTGTTACGGCATGGGCCCAGGGAGTCAGCAATGCGAGCACCTCCTCTCGCCCGGGAGGCTCTATTTTGCTTCCGAACAGCAGAGCAACCCGAACTGTCCGACTCTTGAGAAAAGCTTGGCAGTTCGGGTTGCTCCCTAGCCCCGGACGGCAGCCGCCGCGTCAAAGAGATGGCGCTGGTAGAAGGCATCTATCTTCTGCCAGCCGTCAGCCGCCTGCTCAGGGCGATACTCCGGCCGTTCCCGACTGAAGAAGGAATGGCCTACGCCGTCGTACCGATGGAACTCGTACTCTTTGCCCAGTCGCTTGAGCTCGGCCTCCGTCTTGTTGACCTGCTCGACGTCTGGGTTAGCGTCATCGTTGCCAAAGATGCCAAGCAAAGGGCACTTCAAATCAGACGTCATGTCGATGACCGCGGTAGGCTGGTTGGGCGTAAGCTCACCCGACACGATGACGTTCCCGCCCCAGCAGTCGGCCGCCGCGTCCACGTCCAACCGACCCCCGGCCATGTAAGCGACCCTCCCGCCGGAGCAGAAGCCGATGATACCGACGCGGCCGACCTCGAAGTCGCGCTCGCCGGAGCGGATGTAGTCCAGGCCGGCCTGGAGGTCGCCCAGCATGTCCTCGTCGCTGAGGCCACCCTGTCCTCGAATGTACGACATCCGCTCTTCGCGGGGCAGGTCTGGGATGCGCTCCTGGACGTTGGGGCAGATCGCGACGTAACCCTGGTGAGCGAAGCGGCGCGTCACCTCAAAGCTCTCCTCGTCCCAGCCGGGCATGTGGTGGGCGACGAGCACGGCGGGAAACGGGCCAGCGCCCTGCGGCCGCGCCACGTAGGCCCTAATGGGCAGCCCCCCGTGCCCTTGTAGTTGTATCGTCTCAGCCCCTTTGGCGCTCAATGGATGTCTCCTGTTTCCTTGGGGAATGTGTGTCTGGCTTTCGGTGCGTCTCTGGAGAAACTTACACGACGGTCTGCTCCGGACGCTTGTGCCCCGTCACCGGCATGGCGAAGAGCACCGCGACGCCCAGGACCGGGAGTAGGCCCGCCCAGATCACCAAGATGAGGTCATAGTTGCCTTGCGTGTCAAACACCAGGGTCGCCGCCAAGGGTCCAAGTGCGTTGCTCAGCATCTGGAAGGGGGTGACAAACCCGCGAATCATCCCAAACGATGCGCGGCCAAAGTAGTTGGCGAAGATCAGGTTTTGCAACAGCAGCGCACCCGCGAAGAAGAAGCCGTGCACAAGTGCAAAGACGACGCCCATACCGAACGATTCGACCAGCGAGAGCACAATGGTGCCAGCGCCCATGCCGAAGAGCGCCACAGCCATCAAGTAGCGCGTCGGCACTCGGTCCGCCAGGAACCCCCATAGCACCGTGGTCGGGATGCCGATGTAGGACCAAATGCTGACCAGGCTCACACCTTGCAGGTCCGACAACCCACGGTCGGTCAGCAGCGGGAACATGTTGAAGTTGATCCCGGCATTGGTGAACGTGGAGAGGCTAACGACCCCGAGCAGGAGGTAAAAAGCCCGCGTGCGTAGCGCTTGGCCCAGCGTGAACGAGACCTCGCTATCAGCCTGGTCTGGCGCGGGCTTGGGCACCGCTTCGCCGCCCTCCGCTGTGGCTTCTTCGATCTCGCGCAGGTCGCCGTCGGGCAGTAAACCCATATCCTCGGGACGCCGGCGAAGCCAACCGGCAACGGGGACCAGCGTCATCGCCCATACCAGCAGGCCCAACGAAAAGATGGCGCTCCGCCAGCCGAAGCTGCTCACCATGGCCTGCGCATAGAACGGCATCACGCCCGCACCGGCCCGCTGGCCAATGGCCGGTATAGCCGACGCTCGGCCTCGCTTGCGGTAGAACCACTTGGAGACGACGATGTTAGCGGCGAGACTCAGCACACCCTGGAGGATGAGCCGAGTGCTGATGAGGAGGAGATAGAACTGCCACAGCGTGGTGATGGAGCTCATCGCCATCATCAGCCCGCCCATGAGCAGAAACCCCGTAAATACGACCCATCGCGCGCCCACCCGGTCGATGACCGGTCCTATGATCAGTGCGGTGAGGCCGCCAAGGACAGTTCCAATGCTTGATGCGCCGATGAATGCAGAGCGAGACCAGCCAAACTCCGTGGTGACCGGCTTCACCAGGACACTGAGCACTTGGTTCTGCTGCGTCGTCGAGGCGATTCGAGCCACGGCGATGACCCCTACGACAATCCAGCCGTAGAAGAAACGGGGCTTGCGGCGGAGCTGGTCGGCGTCGACAGAACGAGACGTGTGATCCCTCACGTGTGATCCCTCATGGTCTTAATCGGGGGAGAAGAAAGGATGGCAACCTCAGCCACGTAGGCCGGGGTCGATGATTGGACACGGACACTAGCCAAGAGACTATACGCGAATGGCAGCGCAGCCTTGCTGGTTAGCGCAGCATTGCCAGGAGGCCGATGGGCTAGCTGACCTTGATCAGGTACTTGTCGGGGTCGCGAATGTAACGGTGGATTTTATCGTCCCAGTCGATCCGGGGGACCATGAACGTGGCACTCGGAAAGTGCCATTCCTCATACGACGGGACGATACCGGCCACGCCTAGATTCATAAGTCTACTAGCCGGCCGCCGCGGCCCGCACGACATAGACCGGATCCGACTGACGACCGGGGCTCTGGTCGAAGAACTGCGGCTCCGCCCACCCACCGGCCGCCGCAAAGTACCCCGCGATCAGTTCTGCGCGCCGGCGAGGATCAGGGAGCGACTGCCAGACCGCGACGGCTTTGGTTGGGAAGAGACGATTGGAGAAGATCACGTGGAAAACCCCACCCTGCCTCAGTACGCGGCTCACTTCCCGGAACACTTCGATAGGGCGTACGAGGTACTGGATGGAGACGGTGACGATGGCGGCGTCGAAGGCGTTGGATTCCAGTGGCAGGACGGGGTTCGAGTTCAGGTCGTGAACGATGCGGGTACCCAACTGTGGGTTCTCGGCGAGCTCGATGCCGTTCATGCCCAACCCGGCGACACGCGCCGGGGCGACGGAGGCAGGCAGGTGGGAGCGCCAGCTGCTCATGAGATCGAGCACGGCGGCATCGGCGGGAAGCGCCTGACCTAGGTAGGTCGTGACCGCCTCGATAGCTGGTCCGTCGATGTGTACGACTAGGCGTGGAGCCTCGTAGAAGGCGGCGTCGGCCAACTCGTCTTGGCGGCGAAAGAGTTCAGGCGGGAATGAGGCTGACGACGGCTGCATCGCCGGAATCTTAGCCGACCCGCTGCTAGAGAGGACACGTGATTGGCGTGAGGCGAAGCGGCGATGGGTGCGCTTGGGCCCGTGCTAAGCTCGCCATCGACGAAGGCCACAAGCGAAGCTGACCAGTGGAGCAGGCTATGCAAACGGAAAGCAACGTAGTCCTCGGGCATGAGCAAGGCTCGACGCCCTACGAGCGGGCGACGACCGGGTTCAAGAACTACTGGTACCCGCTGTGCGGGTCGCGCGAGGTGGGTCGGCGTCCACGCAGGCTCGTCATCTGTGGCGAGCCCGTCGCAGTCGTGCGCGTCAAGGCCAAGGTTCACGCGATGATCGACGAGTGCCCGCACCGCGGCGCTCGGATGTCCTTCGGCAAGTTCGAATTCCCTGGCACCGGGGCTATCTCCTGCCGCTTCCACGGTTGGACGTTCGATTTGGAAGGGAACGGAGCGTGTGTCGCGGCACTCACTGATGGCCCCGACTCGCCGGTTGTCGGTAAGATTCGGCTCCGGTTATTCCCCATCGAAGAGCGCAAAGGCATCGTCTGGATATGGATGGGCAAGGCCACGCCGGTTCCCCTCGAGGATGACGTGCCGCGGCTGCTCCTGGGCGATGGCACTCTCGTGCACTATCGCTGGAAGGTGGTCAAGGGCAATTGGCGTTACCACGCCGAGGGTGGCCTGGGCAACCACGCGATGATGCTGCACCGCGACGCCATCGGCCGGCTGTTCCACAAGCAATTCAGCGTCAGCGGCGTCCGTGAGGCCCACAACGAGCTGCGCGAGGACCCTGACGACGGCGTCTACCTGGTGTCGAACCAGCAGTCGGGGGCAGCGCCAGGCGTGTTCGACTTTCCAGGGCTTGGGTTCTGGCCACCTCAGCGTCCATGGCGATTCCTTGGCCGTGGCTTCCACAAGAAGGTGCGCGGCAAGGTCCGTCAGTCCGGCACCCGGCTTCCCGGCATGCTGCGCATCCCCAACTTCCCCATGCACGGCGGGCTGTACTACGAGTGGTACGTTGCCATCGACGAAAACCACTACCGTTACTTCCAGGTCAGCGCCCATTGGCCCCGCAACCCGCTCAGCTGGGTCTTCACAAAGCTCTGGTATCACCTCTGGGCACGACCTATGCAGAAGGGCAAGTTCAACGATCAGGACAAGAGCGTGGTCCTCGCGGGGACGGAGTTCGATCACCGGCACGGTGCCAACAATCCGACACTACTGTTCCGGCCCGATGTCGACCCTTACGACTTCATCCAGATGTGCAACACGACCGCCCGCGGCGAGGTCCCTAACGACGTCCGTGAAGCCGTCCTCGCTAGCGTTGAGGCGGTAGGGTAAGTCGCACAATGCGATGAGCCCGGACAAACCGACGGCCCGGGCGGAGTCGCCCGGGCCGTCTCAGCGTCTCATCGAAGATGGGACTAGTCCCAGCGGGTCTGGGGCTTCGGCTCCAGTACCCCGTCGACGAACAGATCTACCTTCCCTTGTGGGAAGCAGAGGTGGCCTGCGATCTTGCCGGACTCCGCGATCGGGTAACGATAGGACCAGGCTAGGTCCTCCGCTAGTTCGCCGCCGACCTCGATGGAGTAGTAGTGTGCCTCGCCCTTGTAGGGGCAGCGTGTGATCTTCTCGCTGGGCCGCAGCGCACCGGCCCGGACGTCGCTCTTGGGGATGTAGAAGCGTCGGGGCATGCCCGTTTCAAACAGCATGACGGAACTGTCCGTCTCTGCGATGGTCTCTCCGTTCACAACGACACTGACCTTGCGTGAGCTGGAGAGGCAGTCCACTCGCTTGTAGGGATCGCGGGCGTGGACGAAGACCTCCTCATTCTCCTCGAACCAGGCGTCGACGCGATCCCAGTAGAAGGCGACGTAGCCGGTGACGTCCACCGCGCCATCCAGCGGCACGGCGTAATTCCAGATCACATTCTCCACGACTCGCTCACCGATCTTGACGCTCCAATACCGAGCGTCACCGCGGATCGGTCAGTGGGTTTTGTTGTCCGTGGGCTCCATGAGGTCCATGCGGACATCGGCCATCGGTAGGTAGTAGACCGGCACGTGCCGCGTCTCGTGCATGATGACCGCGTCCGTGCTGTCGGCGATGGCCTCGCCGTTCAAGAAAACGCGAATGCGCTTGCTCGTCGGCTCGATGCGGCAGACGTGCTCTAGCGGCTCCCCGCGCGTGGCGATATCGAATGCCTTCGATGTTTGGGGCACTGGTTTCCTCTCCTACTTTCGAATGATGAATTCTTGGCTGATGTACCGACGGTATCACCGCCCCCGACCCCTGAGAAGCGATCAGGCGGAGCCAACCTGCCAATGGTTGGAGGCGGGCCACGCCTCGCGCCAGCCCTGGTAGTTGTAGCGCTCGGCCGCCGCCCGCACCTTGGGGTGGTCGAGGATAGCCAGCCGTCCGTTGATGGACACGGGCTGATCGTTGACGGTGAGCGTGAAGTACTTGATGCCTGCCCACACGAAGTCGCCGACCTTGCCGGTCGTCCGGCCCAGGTGGAAGTGCAGATGGCGGGTCCCGCCGGCCCAGCTGGTCGTCTGCGGGTGTGTCCCGCTGTGCCAGGAGTCGATGACCAGCGCCTGGTCGCCGAAGCGCTCGACCAGATCCTGCGTCGCCGACCAGAAGTCATCGAGCCATTTCGGGTCCTGAAGCCCACCCGCGATGCCCTTCATCCGGTTGCCGCCGATCTCCAGGTACGCGGGGTCGTGGGCTGCGTTCAGCTTGGTGCCGTCCATCCACTCCACGACAATGATGCCCTCGGCGTCGGCCGAGCCGACGGGGAGGTACGCTGACGAATGGAACGATCGGTCGACGCCCGTGCCGCCAACCTCATCCTCGAAGTAGCTGGCGCGGAGCGTTGGCTCAGGCACCGCGCCGTGGATGTCGGTGCCATTGGGTGCCGTGATACGCCAGCGGGCGCCCTCAAGGAAGATGTCATGGTTCAGCACCTCGTGGATCGCATCCGCGATGCCCCACGGGTAGCGCGACTCGCTGGCGGCCAAGCTCTCCGCCGTGGCCGAGCGGTTCTGGACGATCAGTGGCTTCTTGCTGGCATCCGCGAGGTAAGGAATGAGGTGCTCGGCGTCCGCGTGGACAATGACCCTGTCGGCGCCACACAAAGTCTTCGCCTGCTCGGGCGATAAAGTGAAGGGGCGCCGCCTCGCGCTCAGGTAGCGCTGCTCGCCCTCCAGGGGCTCGACCCACAGGACGGCGCTCTTCGCATGCCTGCGCTGGATGGCCTCCTCGATCGTGGCGCTCATCGCCGTGTCAATGCGGGTGCCGTCGTTGACTAGGACGATCGTTTCGCTGGCCTCGACTTCCGCGCAGTTCTCGACGAGGTTGCGTACGCCCTCGCGCACCTGCGCGTCGAAATCCTCTGGCGTCCGCAGGGTGCGGCCTACGTTGGTCTCTGTTGCCATGGCTGTCCTCTCGCCTCAGGTGAGATAGGCCAAGAGCCTCGCCAAGCCTGGACGGCGACTGTATTGTCAGCGGCGCGGTGCGTCAAATCCGCGAGCGACGATAGCTTCGCATGCCCGTTGCAACAGGCATGCGAAGCGCAGGCCGACGAAGCTTGCCCAAAGCATGACCCAAGGAGAGTCTAATGAAAGTGCTCGTTGTCCACGGCGCCGGCATGGAGATGCGCGGCAAGGTGAACGTGGAACTGTTCGGCCCCATGACACTTGATCAGTACGACGAAACCATCCGCCGATACGCCGTCGAGCTTGGTGTCGACGTCGACATTTTTCACTCGAACGTTGAGGACGAAGTGATAGCGAAGCTCCATGCAGCCGCGGAAGCAGGCACCGACGCGGTGCTCATCAACCCGTCCGGATACATGAACGGCCATCCGTCGCTGGTCGATGCGATTCGGACCATCGACATCCCCGTATACGAAACGCACATGTCGAATCCCGCCAACCGCGGCGCGACGTCCCAGGTTTCGGGTGCCTGCGACGGAGTGATTACCGGCTTCGGCATCCTCGGTTACTACATGTGCCTCGCCGCCTTGAAGCGGTAGGCCTTCAATTTCGTTGTCAGAGGCCCCGATGGCAAACGGGTACTAGCGGCGAAGGTGAAGATTGACGGCGGCCTCGATTTCGAGATCGCCGACGGCTTCACCATCCAAGAAATACGCGCCGAGATGGACGAGGATGACGCCCGCAGAGCGCATACCATCCATGGCAGGAAATGGAGTGGGCTGCGCAGGCAATCCTTGTGGCGTACGACGAGCCGGAGATCACCGAGCTTATACAGGCGGTGCTCGGCCCGCGCGATTCGTGGCGGTTTCTGGTCGCCCGCGTGGTGTTCGTCACCGACGACTCGGCTAGCGTCGATACGAGGGAGTTCCTGGAGAGCACTAGACGCAGCGTCGTCTCGGAACCCTTCGGCCTGCAGGATCTTCTCCTTGCCGTTGGGGAAACCCCTGCCGCCGCATATCAACACCGTTCGTCACTCATCAAGCGAGGAGCGCGAAGCAGGCCGCGCCGGCTGCACGCTGTGTAAGCCAACGTACCTGGCGGTATTGGCTTGCCTGCGCGAAGGGTCTAGCGGCGACCGTGGTTGGCGAAGCCCAAGCGAATCCTCAGCCCGCTCCGCTTGATGTCCTGCTTGCCCACGCGGGTAATGAACTCCGCCGTGGTCTCGGGTTTCTTTTCTTTCTTCGGCTTCTTCAATCGGGCCATCGGGAGCTCCCAGTCGTAGACATTCATACAGAGTATAGCGCGACATGCGTGGCGCTTGGGGCCAAGCTCTGTCCCGGCGGGCATCAGAATGCTAACGTCACACGAGGAGGATCATATGCAAACGGACCAACAACCGTCGACGAACCGGGAAGTTACCACCCTGGCGGGAGGCTGCTTCTGGTGCCTGGAGGCAGTATTCGAGCAGGTCAGAGGCGTGGAAAGTATTGTCTCTGGCTACGCGGGAGGCCATGTGCCCAATCCGACCTACCAGCAGGTTTGCACCGGCACGACGGGTCACACGGAGGTCGTTCAGCTCACCTTCGATCCTGTGGCTGTGTCCTATCAGAGTCTGCTTGATCTTTTCTTCGTCATCCACGACCCAACGACGCAGGACCGGCAGGGCCCCGACGTTGGCCCGCAGTACCGTTCTGCCATCTTCTGGCACACGGATGAGCAGCGAGAGGCGGCGGAGCAGGCGCTGGCCGATCTTGAACGAGCTGGCGTCTGGCCCAACCCGGTCGTGACCGAACTGGTACCGCTGGTGCAGTTCTATGCAGCAGAGCAGTACCACCAAGAGTACTATCGGAAAAACCCAGGCCAGGGTTATTGCCAGGTCATCATTGCTCCCAAGGTCGCCAAACTCAGAAAGGAGCACATAGCGGTGCTGAAGGCCTAGTCCCTTAGCAAGCGGCTAGTCTTCTTCGTCAGGCATGACCGCACTGAGGGCAGTTCCGAGGTCCGCGCCACTCGCGATGGCGAGGAACGCCGGGTAGAAGCGGATCGCATCGTTGACAGGGCCGGCGTAATTGGCAGCGATCTGGTCCGGGCCGAGCGTGCCGTCTGCCACGTAATAACTGTGGCGGACCATAACCTCACCGTCCTCCGCGACGCGGCATGCACCCACGAGCATGTCGGCGTTCAGGACGTTGGCCAATTTGACCCCCAGCGCCAGCTGTGGCTCGCTGAGGGTCGGCAGGTCTGCCAGGTGAGCATAGACGATGACCAGCGCTGGCTCATCCTCCTCGTCGAACCAGGCGAGCGTGGCCTGGATTTCGCCGTCGCCTATCTCCTGTGACACAGTGTTGCCTTCGCGATCGTACTGCCCCGGGTACTCTTGTTCGAAGTAGTCAAGGACGGGCTTGTCGAGCTTACTCATGCTGGTAGTTCCCTCTCTGTGGGATTCATGCCGGTGCTTGGCGTGCCACATACCGGCCTAGGGGGTCGACACTAAGAGGGCCCTGGCGTCTGCCAGGGCCCTCAGCTCACGCGATAGAAGCGTCGGCCCGCCGGTCTAGCCTGCGGCGATCTCGTTGCCGGCCACGGTGGCACCACCCTTGCTGAAGGTACCAAGCGGGGCTTCGACCTTACGCTCGTCGATGCCCGCGCCGTCCTTATCGTGGTCGTAGCCGAAGGCAGCGTAGCGGCCGCCCAGCGCCTTGGTGACAATGAGCCGGCGCCACTGAATGACCTCGGCGTCATGCCCAGAGAGCTTCTCGG
>Ga0114999_10002718_pt1 | contig 22828 bp, 22 predicted proteins | sample ArcticOcean_MG_C_3_FD_89820 | JGI IMG/M metagenome (GOLD analysis project Ga0114999, IMG submission 89820) | Marine microbial communities from western Arctic Ocean - ArcticOcean_MG_CB8_126 | ecosystem: Environmental > Aquatic > Marine > Oceanic | place: Arctic Ocean: Canada Basin | collected...
CGAGAGCGTCGATGTGCGCAGCCAAGATGGCATGGAGCAGAACTCGCGCTGGAAGGCTTTTAAGCGCGATGGCTATAACGAATGGGCCCATGCGGGACTTGCAGAAGTGCGTGCCAACATGGCCGCCACCGGCTACCCTGAAGACAAGCTGCATTTCGTTGAGGGCGACGTTGAGGCAACCATTCCGGAAATTGCGCCTGAGCAGATTTCCCTGCTGCGCCTCGATACGGATTGGTATCGCTCAACCCGCCATGAGCTCAATCACCTTTATCCCCGGCTTACCCGCCGCGGCGCTTTGATCGTTGATGACTATGGCGCATATGAAGGATCAAGAAAAGCCACCGACGAATATTTCGCTGGCGCCGCCAATCCAATTTTCCTCGGCCGTATCGACGAAGCGGCGCGCATCGGGTTTAAAGACGAATGATGATGATGGCTAATCCATTGGAGACGGCGGTGAGCGTACCTTGCTGACCTTTATCGTCCGGCGTATCCTCATCATGATTCCGACCATGCTGGCGATCAGCATGCTCTCCTTTATTATCATCCAGCTGCCGCCGGGCGATTACCTAACCACCTATATTGCCGAATTGGAGGCACAGGGCGAAGGCTCCAACCTCGACAAAATTGAGTTTCTGCGCCAGCAATATGGCCTCGATAAACCGATGGTCGAGCAATATGGCATTTGGCTGTTGGGCTTGCTGCAAGGCGATATGGGCTATTCGTTTGAATATAATCTGCCGGTCGATGAGGTTGTTGGTGATCGTCTGCTGCTGACCTTCATTGTCTCCTTCACCACCATCATCTTCACCTGGATTGTGTCTTTCCCGATAGGCGTTTATTCGGCGACGCATCAATATAGCGCCGGCGACCACGGTTTGACCTTCCTCGGCTTTCTTGGCTTGGCGACGCCCAATTTTCTGCTCGCCCTGGTTTTGCTCTATGTCGCCAATGTGGCGTTTGGCACCTCAATCGGCGGCTTGATGGACCCGCAATATCTCGGCAAGCCGTGGAGTGGCGGCAAACTGCTCTCGGTGCTCGAACATCTCTGGGTACCGGTGGTGGTGATCGGCACCTCGAACACAGCTGGCATGATTCGCCGCCTACGCGCCAATCTGCTCGATGAATTGCAGAAGCAATATGTCACCACCGGGCGCGCCAAGGGCCTGCCGCCGGGTAAGCTGCTGATCAAATATCCGCTGCGCATGGCGCTCAATCCGTTTATTTCCGACATCGGCAATATTCTGCCGCAAGTGATCTCCGGCGCCGCCATTGTCTCGGTGGTGCTATCATTGCCGACCACCGGGCCGATGTTGCTCGATGCGCTGCGCACCCAGGACATGTATCTCGCCGGCTCGTTCCTGATGTTCATGGCCTTCCTCACCGTGATTGGCGTATTTGTCTCTGACATTCTCTTAGCGGTTCTCGATCCGCGTATTCGCCTTTCAGGAGGCGTCACGCGATGAGTGATCAGAACAAGGGAGAAGACACGTCAGGCGGCTCCGAGCCGCTCAAGCATTTTGTCAGCGACGCACCGTTCGATCCGCTTTCGACTCTCGCGCTCACGCCTGAGCAGGAGCGCTTCTATATGGCCTCGCAATGGCAGATGATGTGGTGGAAGCTGCGCCGCCACCGCATTGCCGTGATTGCCGGTATTTTTCTGCTGGTACTTTATTTCGTCATTATCATTGCTGAGTTCGTTGCGCCCTATAATCTGCATACCCGCGATGTCGACCATATCTATGCGCCGCCGCAAGCGGTGCAATTGTTCCATGAGGGCAGCCTGCGTGCGCCCTTCGTCTATGGCCTCAAATACCATCTCGACATGGAAAATCTGCAGCGAATTTATGAGCGCGACACCACGAAAATTCAAACTATCCGCTGGTTTTGCCTTGGCGATGACTATGAATTCTGGGGATTCATACCCGGGCGATTCCACTTCATCTGTCCAGCTGAAGACGGCACCCTGTTCCTGTTTGGCACTGACAGGTTGGGGCGCGATATGTTTTCTCGCGTTATCGCAGGCTCACGTATTTCGCTGACCGTTGGCCTGATCGGCATCACCATCAGCTTTGTCCTCGGCCTCTTACTTGGCGGCATCTCGGGCTATTACGGCGGCTGGATAGACACCATCATCCAGCGCTTCATTGAGGTTATTCGCTCGTTCCCCGAACTGCCCCTGTGGATGGCACTCTCCGCTGCACTACCGGTGACCTGGTCGCCTATTGTGGTCTATTTCGGCATTACCATCATTCTTGGCTTGATTGACTGGACCGGCCTGGCGCGTGGTGTGCGCTCTAAACTATTGGCCCTGCGCGAAGAGGATTTCGCCACTGCCGCCGTGCTTCTAGGTGCGCGGCCAAGGCGCGTTATCGGCCGCCATCTCATTCCCAGTTTCATGAGCCATCTGATCGCCTCGGCAACGCTCTCCATTCCGTCGATGATATTGGGCGAGACCGCGCTCTCTTTCCTCGGGCTCGGCCTGCGCCCGCCGATTACCAGTTGGGGTGTTTTGCTCAATGAGGCTCAGAATATCAATGCTGTGGCGCTTTACCCGTGGCTAATGCTGCCGGTGGTGCCGGTTATCCTGGTGGTTCTCGCCTTTAATTTTCTCGGCGACGGCCTGCGCGACGCGGCAGACCCTTATAAGTAATTGTTACATCGGGTCATTCAAATAACCCGATGTATGGAGATATTTTGGAAACCGGCATTGATCATGAGTTTGGCGGCGCGCTCGGAGCGGCCGGCGGAGCCGCAATTGATCGCGATCGACAAATGCTTGGCATCGGCGATCTGACCCAGCACCGCCGGCATATGGGCGAAGGGCAGATTGCGTGCGCTCGGGATATGGCCCTCCTCTCCGCTGAACTCATCCGGATTGCGCACATCGATAATAAGGCTGCCGACTTGCCGGTCACCACAGAAGATAGAGACGGCAAGTTTGACGTACCGGCCAAAGAAAGCCTACAGGCATAATGCCACAGGATATCAGGCGCGGCGTATATTGGGCGGTGCCGCTACTCGCTTTTCATGCGGCGCGCTAGTCCTACTCTGCGGCTTCCACCCGGGCGACGCGGCGCCACGGACGCTGAGCGCGGGCGCGCTCAGAGGCAGCAAAAGCCGGGCCGAAAGTCGGCCGTTTGATAAAGCGGCCCGCACCCGGCTCGGCACGAAGATCACCATCATGCCATAGCAAATTTCCCTGGCTGATGGTGCTGCGCGCCACGCCGGTCACATTCATGCCTTCATAAATATTGAAGTCATTATTCTGCTTTTGCGTCTTGGCCGAGATGGTGCGGTTGGCCTTGGGATCCCAGACCACGATGTCGGCATCGGCGCCGATACGTATGGCGCCTTTCCGCGGATAGATGTTGAAGATTTGCGCGGCGTTGGTCGAGGTGATGCGGACAAACTCATTCGGCGTCAGCTTGCCGGTCTCGACGCCCTGATCCCAGAGGATCGACATGCGATCTTCAACGCCGCTGGCGCCGTTCGGGATCATGGTAAAATCATCCTTGCCCTTGGTTTTGTCGGCATTGCAGAAGGCGCAATGGTCGGTCGCCGTGGTTTGCAGATTGCCCGATTGCAGGCCGCGCCACAGCTCGCGTAAATGATCCTTGGAGCGAAACGGCGGACTCATCACATGGGCGCGGGCAACGATCGGGTCGGGGTCGTAATAGACCGAATCATCGACCACCAGATGCTGGGCTAAACATTCACCATAAACCCGCTGGCCTTCGCTGCGCGCCCGGGTGATTTCCTGCAACGCCTCGCGGCAGGTGACATGGACAATATAAACCGGCGTGTTGAGCAGCTGCGCGATGCGGATCGCCCGGTTTGTCGCTTCGCCCTCGACCTCGGGTGGGCGTGATTGCGGGTGGCCCTCCGGCCCTGTGATGCCGGCGGCGAGCAGTTCCTGCTGCAACAGCCAGATCATGTTACCATCTTCGCAATGGACCGTCGCCACGGCGCCGAGATCACGGCAGCGCCGAAAGCTCTGCATCAAATGCTCGCCGTCGAGCATGATGTCGTTCTTGTAGGCCATGAAATGTTTGAAGCTGTTGATGCCATGGTCGCGCGTCAGCGTCTCCATATCCTCGGCAACCTGATCGCTCCAACTGGTGATGGCGACGTGGAAGGAATAATCCGCCGGCGCTTTCTCCGAGCGCGCACGCCACACATGGAAGGCATCGAGCGGCCGCTCATCAGCGGCCGGGATGACAAAATCAATGATCATCGTCGTCCCGCCGGAGATGCCCGCCGCCGGGCCGGTAAAAAAATCATCGCCCGTGCGCCCGCCCATGAAGGGCAATTCCATATGGGTGTGCGGGTCGATACCACCCGGCATCACCAGCGCGCCGCCGGCATCCACCACCTCGGCGCCCGCCGGCACTTCCAAATTTTCACCAATCGCCTGGATCAGGCCATCAGCGCAATAAACATCGGCGGAATAGCTTTCTTCAGCCGTGGTGACGGTACCGCCCCGGATGATCAATGACATGGCAAATGCTCCCTTTTATGTGACGCCTTGATACGTCAGATTATGCGCGCTCCACTTTGCGCGGCGCGTTGAGCTCGGCATAGGTTTTGACCCGGTCGAACACGCTGGAATAGGTCGGGCGCGGGATATAGCGGCCGACACCCTTCTCAACGCGCAGTTCATTGCCGTCCCAAACCTGCTTGCCCTGGCTGATGGTGGCGCGCGAGATGCCGGTCAGGGTCATGCCTTCATAGAGGTTGAAGTCCATGTTGGAATGATGGGTCTTGGCCGAAACCGTGCGGCTTGCGTTGGGGTCCCAAATGGCTATGTCGGCGTCCGCGCCGACACGTATCTCGCCTTTACGCGGATGAATGTTGAAGATCTTCGCCGTCGCGGTTGAGGTCACGCGGACGAAATCATTGGGGGTCAGTTTGCCGGTCTTCACGCCCTGGTCCCAGAGTACCGACATACGGTCCTCTGTGCCGCCGCAGCCATTCGGCATCAGCCTAAAATCATCCTTGCCGATCGCCTTTTGCGGTGCACAGAAGGCGCAGTGATCGCTCGCCGTGGTTTGCAGAGTGCCCGATTGCAGGCCACCCCAGATCGCGTCGCGGTGCTCTTTTGAGCGGAAGGGCGGGCTCATCACATGCGCTGCAGCCTGGGTGAAGTCCTCCAGATAATGAGTCGATTCGTCGATTACCAGATGCTGTGCCAGGGCCTCGCCGTAAACAGCCTGGCCATTGGCGCGCGCCGTGGCGATGGCGCTGAGAGCCTCTTTGCACGAACAATGCACCACATAAAGCGGCGCGTTGACGGCTCCGGCGACCGCAATCACGCGCTGCGTTGCTTCGCCTTCCACTGCCGGCGGGCGCGACTGCACATGGCCCTCCGGCCCGGTGATGCCCATGGCCATCAGCTTGTTTTGCAAATGATAAATCAGCTCGCCATTTTCGGCGTGGACGGTGGCCATGGCGCCGAGCTCCTGACAGCGGTCGAAGCTGTTCAGCAACACTTCATCGTCGAGCATGATGGCGCCCTTATAGGCCATGAAATGCTTGAAGCTGTTGACGCCGCGCTCGCGCGTCAGCACGCCCATTTCCTCTTTCACCTGATCGCTCCACCAGGTGATGGCAACATGGAAGGAATAATCTGCCGGTGCCTTCTCAGCGTTGCTCATCCAGGTGTCATAGGCCTCCAGCAAGGATTGCTCGGGGCTTGGAATGACAAAATCGATGATCATGGTAGTGCCGCCGGCAAGCGCCGCCGACGGGCCGGTCATGAAATCATCCGCCGTCACTGTGCCCATGAAGGGCAGCTCCATATGGGTGTGCGGATCGATGCCGCCGGGGATTACCAGGGCTTCACCAGCGTCTACCACCTCAGCGCCACCAGGCGCTTCGAGATTTTCACCAATCGCTTGAATGATTCCTTCCGCACAATAGACATCGGCGCGGTAGGTCTCTTCCGCCGTCACCACAGTTCCGCCCTTGATCAATAACGACATGTCTCACTCTCCCAATTTGTCGAATTAAATTTGTCCGAACCTTAACGCATAGACGGCACCCTGCGCCAGCCCTGCCGGGCAAACCCACGTAATTGACAGACGCGGCAAAGCGCGGCTTTGTTGCGCCATGACAAATGCATCTGACGATAAAAAACAACCGCTCACGGGCCTCCGTGTGCTTGACCTCGCGACCTTTGTCGCCGGCCCGTTCAGCGCCGCCATATTGGCCGAATTCGGCGCCGAAGTGATCAAAATAGAGCAGCCCGGCAGCGGCGATCCGTTGCGCAAATTCGGCACGCCCAGCCCCAATGGCGATGGCTATACCTGGCTTTCCGAGCAGCGCAACAAACGCTCGGTAACGCTTGATCTGCGTAAGGAGGCCGGCGCTGAGATCTTCAAGCGCCTGGTCAAAAGCGCCGATGTATTATGCGAGAATTTCCGCCCCGGCACGCTCGAGAAATGGGGCCTCGGACCGGACGTGCTGAAGGCGATCAATCCGCGCTTGGTATTGTTGCGCATCTCCGGCTATGGCCAGGACGGCCCCTATAAAAACCGCCCCGGCTTCGCCCGCATCGCCCATGCCTTTGGCGGCCTGACCTACCTCACCGGCGAGCCGGGCGGGCCACCCTTAACGCCGGGCTCCACCTCGCTTGCCGATTATATTTCCGGCCTGTACGGCGCGCTCGGCATTATGTTGTCGCTGCGTGCGCGCGAGGAAACAGGCAAAGGCCAGGAGATCGATGTGGCGCTTTATGAATCCATCTTCCGCGTGCTCGATGAAATGGCGCCGCTTTATGCGGCCAATGGTTTCGTCCGCCCGCGCCTCGGGCTCGGCACGGCGAATGTTTGTCCGCATGGCCATTTTGAGTGCGGCGATGGTGAATGGGTGGCGATTGCCTGCACCAACGATAAAATGTGGGTGCGCATGACCGAAGTGTTGAACCGCCCCGAACTTGGCCCCGATGAACGCTACAAAACAGCGGCCGACCGGGTTGCCAACCGCGAATATGTGGACGGGCTGGTCAGCGCCTTTACGCTCTCCATGACGCGCGACAAGGTAATGGAAGCCTGCGTTGCCGGCGATGTGCCGATTGCGCCGGTCTACTCCATCGCCGATATCTTCGAAGATCCGCATTATAAGGCGCGCAAAACCTTGGTGACGGTGGCGGATGAAACGGCGGGCGATATCGTGGTGCCAAACGTGCTGCCGCGCCTCTCCGACACGCCGGGCCGCATCGACCATCTCGGCCCGGCCCTGGGTGATGGCATCCAGGCTATCTATGGTGACGAACTCGGCTTCTCGGAAGAAGAGCTGGCCAAACTCAAGCAAGATGGTGTGATTTAGGATCTGTCTTTTTGTTTGATCCCTCAAGCGCCGGGCAGTCACATCCGTGACCTTGGCTGCCTCGTATTAACTCGCGCGCGCGGTCGCGCTAGTTATTATTATGACTTGTCACCACCTGGCTGCCCTCAAATAAGTATTTAAGCTTTATACAAGCATCCAATTGACTTTCTATGCATTCTGTCAGGCGAATCTGGCAAACGGCACCTCCATGCCGGAATTCGACCAGCATTCCGGCAAGGGCGACTGCCCGCCCGAGTTAATACGAGGCAGCCAAGCGCGCGGATGCGCGCGCTCGGCGCTTGAGGGCCAATCAAAAAAAGGAGCGACCATGGGACCCGATAAAATTGATGAGGCCGTTGAAATCTATCGCGGCATGCGGCTTGAACAACGCAAGCTTGATCACCTTCCGGCGAGCTGTACGCCGGGTGATGCTGAGGAGGCGTATAAGGTGCAAAATGCGCTCAATTTGCGCCTCGTCCATTCGGGCTTGGGCTCCGTGAGCGGCCACAAGATAGGCTGCACCACCAAAGTGATGCAGAAATATCTCAAGATCGACCAGCCGTGCAGCGGCGGCATTTATGCCAGCACGGTCTTTCACGAACGCGGCGAGCGTGCGCATGCGCTTTATTGTGGCCCCGGCGTGGAATGCGAGATGGCAATCAAGCTCGGTGCTGATCTTGGGCCGACAGGTGCACCCTACGATAAAGACAGCGTCGCCGGAGCAGTCGAGAGCTGCATGGCAGCGATCGAAATTGTCGATGACCGCTTTGTCGATTATGGCCAACTCGAAATGCCAACCATGTTGGCCGATGATTTCTTCAATGCCGGCTGTGTGCTCGGTGTGCCGGTGCGGGACTGGCAGGCGCTCGACATCTATTCGCTGCGTGGTGAAATGTCGATCAACAGCAAATCGGTTGGCATCGGCTTCGGGCGTGACGTCATGGGCCATCCGTTCAACGTGTTGGCCTGGCTCGCCAACAGCTTCATTCAACGCGGCAAAATGCTGCACGCTGGCGAATTCATCCTCACCGGCAGCCTGGTGGAAACCCATTGGTGCGACGTGGGCGACGCGGTGCGGATCGAGATCGATGGCCTCGGCAGCGCTGAGATGACGTTCGCCGCTGAATAAAGGTTAAAACCCCTAATCCTGCGGCAGGGCAGCACGCATCAGGCCACCAACCGCAATCATTTCAGGAATGGTATTGGCGAAGGCGCCGAGAGTGGCGAGCAGCGCCTCGCGCGCCGCGCCGCTTGGCCGACCCTCCGGCGAATCATGGACGCTGAGCTCAGCGCTAAGCTGCTTTGCACTTTCATCTGCCGCGCCGAAGATTTTTACCGCCGCAGCCTCAACTTCGCCATTCTTGAACAATGGTTCGAGGGCCTCCGCCGCAGCCATTAAGTAATTCGGCCAATAAGCCAGATGGCGGTAGAGGCTCGGTACAATGCCGCGCGAGCCGTCATCGCCGGCGACGCGTAAACGCCCAAGCTGTTGCGCCAAGGCCGGCGGCATTTGTTCAAGCTGCACCAGGAGCGGCAGGGACGGATAAGCGACGGGCGCGGCGGGCGAGCCCTCATCCAGACCGACACTACCGTGCGCCTGGTCTGACGCCAGCAAATGCATCAACACGCGAACAGCAATCATATTGTGCGGATTGGCGGTGTTGTAGGCGGTGGCGGTATAGCTGATGGCGGAAATATCTATCGGCGCCAGGCCGAGTGCACTGGCTTCGCTTAATGCGAGCGGTTGCAGCGCAATGCCGAGCGGTTGCGCCGCCGCTTCACGCGCCGCAGCGCTCAAGGCGCCCGAACGCATGGCCGGCGCCAACACCCGCCAGCTCCATTCCAACAGGCCGTCATGGGTTGCGAGGTGGCGATAGATTAGCGCCACCATGGGCACCCGGCAGCAGCTTCTGATTTCCTGATAGATGGCTTTGATCTCGCCACCCGCCTCCTGCTCCGGTAATTCGGGTAATCTTTTTGCGTCTGCCATTTTAGCCTCCCCTCAAAAATTCTTGTGCCTATAATAGCGTCATGAGAATCATAACCGCACGTCCCATCGATACTGAGTCTTTTGCACCTTACGGCCAATTGCTCAACGTTCCTGACAAGCCGGGGCGCTATGACTATCAGGCCGAGCTTGCCAACGGCCGGGATGACGCCACGCCGAACATATTGTTGGCCCGGGCCAATGCGGTGTCCCTGCCGCTCAATATGAAGGTGATGGAACGCCACCCCCATTCGAGCCAGGCTTTCTTTCCGCTGAACGCAGAGCGCTACATTGTCATGGTCTGCCCTGACGCCGCCGATGGCGGCCCGGACATGGCGTGCCTTGATGCTTTTCTTGTCAGCGGCAACCAGGGCATTAATTACAACACCGGCACCTGGCACCACCCGCTAACGGTGCTCGACAGCGCCGCCGAATTCGCCGCCCTGGTGTGGGAAAATGGCAGCGAAGCGGATACTGAGTGGCACACCCTCACCGCCGAGCAACAAACGCGGATCGAAGAATAGGAAAGTATATTTTTTCTGTTCCCTCCGACGCCGGGCGGGACACCTGTTTTTTTGTTTGATCCCTCAAACAATAAGACAGGTGCCCCGCCCGACCTCTAAAAATATCTTTAATAAAAAACCGTGAATTTCGTATCACCGTGCGGCGCGCCCTCGCAGGCGGCGCGTTTGGTTTCGACCATATGGATCAGGTGCGACAATACAGAGCGTCCGGCGGCGCCGTAGAGGATCGGGTCCACATCGGCATACATGTGGCGCACTATATCGGGGATTTTCCCAATGCCATCCTGCAAGCACTTTGATATCTGCTCTTCCCGTGCTTCGCGGTGGCCAATCAGCGCCGCGACGAACGCAGCTGGCTGGTGGATCGCTGGGCCGTGGGTCGGCCAGAATACGGTCTCCGGGCGGGCGCCGAGACGGGCGAGCGAGGCCATGTAAGCGGCCATATTGCCATCCGGCGGCGAGACCACCGTGGTTGACCAGCCCATCACATGATCGCCGGAAAACAGCGCCGCCTCTTCGGCCAGGGCAAAACAAAGATGGTTGGAGGTGTGGCCGGGCGTGTGCAATGCCTCGAGCGTCCACCCCGAACCCTGGATGATATCGCCATCTTTAAGCGTCACATCCGGCGTAAAATCATTGTCGGCACCTTCCTCAACTTCGTCTCCGGCCTCGGCATCAACTTTTCGCCCACTGCCATGCGGTCCGAAGCCGTAGGATTTAGCGCCCGTTGCCTGCTTCAGGGCGCGCACCGCCGGCGAATGGTCGCGGTGGGTGTGGGTGACCAAAAGATGGCTCACCGTTTCACCCTCAACCGCGCGCAGGATTGCGTCCACATGACTGCTAAGATCCGGCCCGGCATCGATCACCGCCACTTCGCCGCGCCCAACGATATAGGTGCCGGTGCCATGAAAGGTGAACGGCCCCGGATTGTCGGCGATCACGCGACGGATCAATGGCGACAGGGTGGCACATTCGCCGTAGGTGAAATCAAGCTCGCGACGAAACGGAATGGCTGGAGACATGATTTTATCCGCTGTTATTTGTTTAGGGTCGGTTGACTGGCATCAAAGGCTGCCAGGCCGCGCCGGATCTTCGCCGGGCGGGCCGCGGCGGCCGGGGATGCCGGGGCTTCTCTGATCATTCTGCGGGCTGCTCTCCTGGGGTGACGCGCCGCCCGCGCCGGTCAGATGCAGGAAGATATCTTCGAGATCGGGCTCATCCGTGGTGAGGTCGCTGATCGTCACCCCGGCATTCCGCACCAAATCCAACAGCTGGCCGATTTCCGTTTCACTGCGGCTGTAGCGTAGCGCCAGATGGCGCGGCCCGCGCAATTCCGCTTCAAACCCTTCCAGGCCCGGCGGGATTTGCGTCATATCCTCGGCGCTGGTGATGACCAGACCCTTGATATCAAGGCGCTCGATCAGGCTGGTGGTCGGCTCGCAGGCGATCAGCTTGCCCTTATCGATAATAGCGATGGTATCACACAGCGCCTCGGCCTCTTCAAGATAATGGGTGGTCAGCACCACCGTGGTGCCGCGCGCGTTCAATTCCCGCAAGTGGGCCCATAATTGCCGGCGCAGTTCCACATCAACACCGGCGGTCGGCTCATCGAGGATGACAATCGGCGGTGTATGAACCAGCGCCTTGGCCACCATCAGGCGCCGCCGCATGCCGCCGGAAAGGGCGCGCGGATAGGTTTCCGCTTCTGCCGTCAGGCCGACCGTCTCGAGAATTTCTGACGTGCGGCGCTCGGGCTTGCGCAGGCCGAAATAGCCGGCCTGGGCTTCAAGCGCCTCACGCGCCGTAAAGTAGGGGTCAAGCACAAGCTCCTGCGGCACCACGCCAATGGACAGCCGGGCGCCACGGGTCTCCCGCACAATATCGTGGCCCCAGATTTTGGCACTGCCGGATGTTTTGTGCACCAGGCCGGCGAAAATATTGATGAAAGTGGATTTACCGGCGCCATTCGGGCCCAACAGGCCAAAAAACGAGCCGCGCGGAATGGTCAGATCGAAATGATCAAGCGCCACCACCTCGCCACCGGTGCGGCGATACACTTTGCGCAAACCTTGCGCCTCAATTGCGAATTCGGGTTGGCTCATGGCCGGATCTGCCTCTTCATAGATGCGGCGTATGGAGTTGATCGCCGTGCCCGAATGGGTATCATTTGCCGCCTAACGTGGTCAATCAGGCCGCGCGCCAAAAGGGTTGTAATATGGCTACGAGAATCGACGCACCACAGGACGCACCTGAGACAGTTGTAAGCGACAGTACCGAAGTTAACTGCGACGGTGGCGGCGCGCTTGGCCATCCCCGGGTCTATCTCAATATGGGCGAGGCCGGCGAGGTCGAATGCCCCTATTGCGATCGTAAGTTTATTTTAGCAAAAAAATAAACATATAGGGGTTTTTAAGAAGCCCTCAAGTGCCGGGCGGTCGCATCCGCTCCCGGCGTTTGAGGGTTAAAAAAAACAGCTGCCCCGCCCGAATTTTGGCTAATTAAGCTTCTCGTGGGGTGATTACTTGGCCGCGCCAAATTATCCCGAGCCATAACACCAGTGGCAGGGCGAGGGCTGAGAGGGCGGCGTTGGACCAGTAGGCGCCGGCGCCATAGATGCCGTAGAACCAGCCCGCCAGCAGCAACCCACCGCCGAGACCGGCGCCATATGTAAGCCCGCCGAGCAGCCCTTGAGCGGAGTTGGCGTAGGCGTTGGGCACGGCGCGGGTGATGAACAGCATGGCGCCGAGATGCATAGCGCCGAAGCTTGCGGCATGCAGCAATTGCACCACAGCGATAATCCATAGCTCGGTGGTCAGCGCCAGCACCGCCCAACGCAGCGCGCCCAGCGCCGCAGCGGCCGCGATCAAGCCGATCGGCCCCATGCGCTGCACCAACGGCGCACCAAAGGCGAACAGCAAAATCTCGGCCATCACGCCCTCGCCCCAGAGCAGCCCGATAGTGCTGTTGGAAAAGCCAACCGAGGTCCAATGGATGGTGGAAAAGCCGTAATAAACGCCGTGCGCGGCGTGAATCATGGCTGTGGCGAGAAGAAAAATAACAAACGGCCGGTTGCGCAGCAGCGTCATCAACGGTGCCTGGGCGCGCTCTTCGCTCTTGGTGGCAGCGCGCGGCATGGTGAAAGAGACGATCATCAGGATCGCCAGGGTGATCAATAGCAGGGTGACGATGGTCGCCGCCGGCAGGCCGCCTTGGGCATCGAGGGCAAAGCCACCGGCAACTGCAGCGACAATAAATGAGGCGGAACCCCAGAGGCGCACCCGGCCATAGCCCGATTCGGCCGATACGGTTCGGAGTGAGATCGCCTCGGCGAGCGGCCCAATGCTTGAATAGGCAAAGAAAAAGGCGATGTTGGCAAGCAACAGCACCCAGAACCCCTCGGCCCAAAAAAATACCAGCATCACCAGGAACGATGCCGCAGCGCAGGCCAGTAGGGGTTTACGCGAATCGCCCGAGCGATCCGCCTGGCGCGTCACCAGCGGCCCGGCAGCCGCGCGCAGCCATAGCGCCAACGCCATTAACAAGCTGATCTGCAACGGATTCATGCCGCGCGCTTCCAGCAGCAAGGGCAAGAACGGAAACAACACGCCGGCGACGAGGAAATAACCGGCATAGAAAAGCGAAAGGCGAATGGCCAAATTAAGCGGCGACTGGCCGGAATCAGAAGAGGCAAGCATATATTGGATTCAGTCCACTTTCACGTGTCATAGTGGGGAGCTGCTGTGGCGCAATGTGGGGTTCCCCTCAGGCGCAATAGTGTGAGAGATGCGCCCGGCTTGGGCAAGCGGCGTTAATAAGGCAAGGAGAGTTAATGAGCGCAACCGAATCAAATCATGCCGGCCATCTGGTTTTAATCGACGGCTCGGGTTTTATCTTTCGCGCCTTTCACGGCCTGCCCCCGATGACGCGCGCCGATGGCACGCCGGTCAATGCGGTGCTCGGCTTCACCAATATGCTGTGGAAAATTCTGCGCGACAGCGATGCCGAATATTTTGCCGTCATTTTTGATACCGCGCGCAAGACCTTCCGCAGCGACATTTACCCGGAATATAAAGCCCACCGCCCGCCGCCGCCGGATGAGCTGATCCCGCAGTTTGATCTGGTGCGCGAGGCCACCCGCGCCTTCAACGTACCGTCGCTTGAGATGCGCGGATACGAAGCTGATGATCTAATTGCCACCTATACCCGCCTGGCGCGCGAAGCCGGCATGCAGGTCACCATCGTCTCTTCCGATAAAGACCTGATGCAATTGGTCGAAGAGGATCAGGTGGTGATGCTTGATCATTTCAAGAACCGCAAGATCGATCCCGCAGGCGTGATGGAGAAATTTGGCGTTGGCCCGGAGCGGGTTATCGACGTACAGGCGTTGGCCGGTGATTCCTCGGACAATGTGCCCGGCGTGCCAGGCATCGGCGTCAAAACAGCGGCGCAATTAATCAACGAATATGGTGATCTCGATACGCTGCTTGCACGTGCCGAGGAGATTAAACAGCCAAAACGGCGGCAGAATCTGATCGAATTTGCCGATCAGGCGCGCCTCTCGCGTGATTTGGTGACGCTGCGCCAAGATGTGCCAGATCTGGAGCCGCTGGAAAATTTAGTGACGCGCGAGATCGAGCCCACCGTGCTGATGGATTTCCTCAAAGAACAGGGCTTCAGCTCGGCCATCACCCGCATTGGCAGCCAGCTCGGCGGGGTTGTGGGCACGGGTTTGGACGCCGCACCGGTGCCGAGCGCGCCAACTGAGACCGATTACAGCTTGGTGCAAACCAGCGCAGCGCTCGAGGCCTGGATTGCCCGGGTGCGCGCTGCCGGCACAGTGGCGTTCGACACCGAAACCACATCGCTCGATGCTGGGCGCGCTGAGCTGGTCGGTTTTTCGCTGTCGGTGCAACCCGGTGAAGCCTGCTATGTGCCGCTCGCCCACCGCGCCACGGATTTATTGGCCGATGTCGAGACCATCGAACAAATTCCCATGGATGAAGCCATTGCGCTGATCAAGCCGCTGCTGAAAGACCCGGCGGTGCTCAAGGTCGGCCAGAACATCAAATATGATATGCGCGTCATGGCGCGCCATAACGTCACCATCGCGCCGATTGATGATTCCATGCTGCTTTCCTATGTGCTTGATGGCGGCCTGCATGGCCATGGCATGGATGAGCTATCGCTGCTCCATTTCGACCACAAACCGATCCCCTTTAAAGAGGTCGCCGGCACCGGCAAAAACCAGGTTACCTTTGATTATGTGCCGCTCGCGGAGGCCCGCGATTACGCCGCCGAGGACGCAGACATCACGCTTCGTCTGCACCAATTGCTGAAGCCCCGCTTGGTGCGCGAGCATATGGTCACCCTTTATGAGCGTTTGGAGCGCCCGCTGGCGCCGGTTTTGGCGCGTATGGAGATGGCTGGGATCAAGGTTGATCGCGCCGCACTGGCCCGCCTGTCGGAAGATTTCGCCGCCCGCATCGCCGTCTTCGAGACGGAAATTTATAAGCTCGCCGGGCGGCCCTTTACCATTGGCTCGCCAAAACAGTTGGGCGAAATACTTTTTGACGAAATGGCCATCGCGGGCGGCAAGAAAGGCAAATCAGGCGCCTACACCACCGGCGCCAATATACTTGAGGGCCTCGCCGCCCAGGGCCATGATCTGCCTGCCCGGGTGCTCGAATGGCGCCAATTGAGCAAGCTCAAAAGCACTTACACCGATGCTCTCTTGGGCCATATCAACCCCGAGACAGGGCGCGTACACACCTCCTATTCCATGACCGGGGCGAGCACCGGGCGGCTGTCATCGAACGACCCCAATTTACAAAATATTCCGGTGCGCACAGAAGAAGGGCGCAATATCCGCCGCGCTTTCGTTGCCGAGAAAGGCCATACCCTGCTCAGCGCCGATTATTCGCAGATCGAGCTGCGTATTCTTGCCCATATCGCCGGCGTCGATACCTTGAAAGAAGCCTTCCTGAAAGGCGTCGATATCCACGCGCTCACCGCCAGCCAGGTGTTCGACACGCCGATCGACGGCATGGATCCGATGGTAAGACGCTCGGCCAAAGCGATCAATTTCGGCATTATCTACGGCATCAGTCCGTTTGGCCTGGCACGTCAGCTCGGCGTCGCCCAGGGCGAAGCCAAGGCCTATATCGAGGCCTATTTTGCGCGCTATCCCGGCATTAAATCCTATATGGAGGACACCAAGCAGGAGGCCCATGCCAACGGCTTCGTCACCACCCTCTTCGGAAGGCGCATTCATTTGCCGGGCATAAATGAGAAAAACGCGGCCCATCGCGGCTTTTCCGAACGCGCCGCGATCAACGCACCGATCCAGGGCACTGCCGCCGATATCATCAAACGCGCCATGATCGTTATGGAGGACGCGCTGGCAGCAGAGGGGTTGAAAGCGCGCATGCTGCTTCAAGTGCATGATGAATTAATCTTTGAAGTACCGCTCGAGGAGGCCGAGGCCACCGCCGCAGCCGTGCGCCGCGTCATGGAATCCGCAGCCCATCTCGACGTGCCGCTTACCGTAGATACCGGCACAGCGGATAATTGGGCCGAAGCACATTGATTTTTAAGTGAAAAGCGCTGCTCAAACACAACTTAAAATCAGTGCATACTCATTCTCAATGTGGTTACAGGGCCTTAAAACTCAGCCAATCGGTGAGGCCTTATTGTCTATACCCGACTACATTGCTAGGTTCTTATCATTGGCCAATTTGAGAAAAATTCCAAATGTCCAAACACCATTTGGACCCGCTGCAGCAAAGTAAAGCTCAGTTAGAAAATCAGGTTAGCGAGCTCCAACAGCGCATCTTTGAGTTCGAGCAACGTGACGCGGCACATCAGGACCAGGAAAAGATCGTCAAGCGTCTCGAACTCGCGCTATGGGCGACCAATTCCGCTATTTGGGATTTGAATTTTGAGACCGGCGAATTTTGGAGCTCGCGAGGGCACCAGCTTCTGTCCGGCCGGGGCGATGATGAGCATACGGAACATTTTGACTTTGAAGACGAGGACAATCCCTGGTCGATCCACCTGCATCCTGAGGACCGCGAACGGGTCTTACAATGCGTTCGCGACCATCTGGAAAATGAAGCCGTATATGATGTGGAATACCGCTATCGCATGTCGGACGGTGAATATATTTGGGTGCGTTCGCTCGGCCAGGCGGTGCGCGCACCCGACGGCACGCCACAGCGCATGGTCGGATCAAACAGCGGCATTGATTCGCAGAAACGCGCTGAGAGTGAAAGCGCCCGTTTGCGCGGGGCGGTGGAAAATTCTTCCGAAGGTTTTGCTCTTTATGATGCTGATTTGCGCTTCGTATTTGCCAATAAGCGCTACCGGAAAATGTATCCCAAATTGACCATCTTCTGATACCAGGAGAACATCGTGACACGATCAGTCGGGCGTTTATTGCGACGGACGCCGTACCGGCAGCCGTTGGCGGGGCGGAAGATTACATTCGGGAGCTTCGCCAACGGCAAAAATCTTCCACGCCGTTTGAATTGCAAATGGCAAATGGCAACTGGATCAAAAACAGCGATCATGTTCTGCCGAACGGCGGCATCGTCAGCGTGCGCACCGACATCACTGACCTCAAGCGGCGCGAAGCTTATTATCAGGCGCTGTTTGACAGTGATCCCATCGGCGTCACTATCACCCGCGCCGATGGCAGCTTCGTCGCCACCAACAACGTCTACCAACGCATGGTCGGCTATAGCGGTGACGAGCTAAAACACATGTGCTGGCAGGATATCAGCCATGTGGACGAGTTCGAGCGCATTAAATCTGATATTCAAGACATGCGTACTGGCGCCGGCGGTGGCCTGATATTCAAGAAGCGCTTTGTTCCCAAAGAAGGCGCCATAGTGTGGGGACGCTTAAACGTAGCGTTCATTCGCGACGGCGCGAGCGATAGTACACTCCAGATCGCTCTGGTCGAAAACATCACGCAACAGGTCGAGGCAGAGCAAGCCTTACGCGACAGCGAAATGCGCTTTCGCACCATATTCGAAGGTGCCGCAATTGGCATCGCCTCGGTGCGCATCGACGGCCTGATGGTTCAGTGCAATCCGGCCTGGTCGAATATGCTCGGCTATGGCGAAGGGGAACTCGACAATCAACATTGGTCGATCTTTACCCATCCGGACGATATTGCCGAAAACAAAAGAAAATCCGATAGCCTTCTCAGAGGCGAAGTTACCAGTTTTCAGATGGAAAAAACGCTTTATCCACAAAGATAGCGGCGTGCTGTGGGGTCGCTTGACGGTTTCTCTGGTCGGCGAAAATATTGAGCATGCCCGCATTCGCATCGCCATGATCGAGGACATCACCGAGCGCAAGCGTCTCGACGGTCGCCGAGGCCATCCATCCGGAGGATAGAACACTAATCGACGCCGCAGTACGCCGCAAAGTTGAGAATGGCGAGCCGTACACTGTCGACTACCGGGTGGTCTGGCCCGACGGTTCTAATCATGTGGTCTATGATCGTGGTGAGGTCACTTATGATGCGGCGGGCAAGCCTGTGCATATGAGCGGCACGGCGCAGGATATTACCGACCGCAAACATATCGAAGAGCAGCTGTTTCAGGCGCAAAAAATGGAAGTCGTCGGCCAGCTGACCGGCAGCGTGGCGCATGATTTCAGTAATCTTCTTGCCGTAATGATGGGCAATCTTGAGCTCATCGGTGTTCGTGTGGGCACTGAAGGCATTCTCGGCGAAATGGTGGAGCGCGGCGTCAAAGCGGCCGAGCGCGGCGCGGCATTGACCCACCGCCTGCTTGCATTTTCACGCAAACAGACATTGCAGCCGACCAAGATCGACCTCAATGAGCTGGTCGCCGGCATGGCGTACATGCTGCGCCGGACACTCAGTGAGACCATCGAAATAGAATTTGCCAACGTGGAAAATTTATGGCTCTGCATTGCTGACCAACCGCAATTGGAAAACGCGCTGCTAAACTTATCGATCAATGCTCGCGACGCCATGCCGCTTGGCGGGTGCCTGACAATCGAAATGGCCAACATATCGATTAATGACGAAATCAGCGCCGGGCAAAGCGATATCGAGCCCGGCGATTATGTCATGCTCGCCGTTTCAGATACCGGATGCGGCATTGCCAAAGATACGATCAAACATGTGTTTGAACCCTTCTTTACCACCAAGGACGTCGGCAAAGGCTCGGGGCTCGGCCTGAGCATGGTCTATGGCTTTGCTAAACAATCCGACGGCACGGCAACGATCTATAGTGAAGTAGATGAGGGTACCACGGTCAAACTCTATTTGCCGGTACGGAGTGGACAGGAAGCTGAGCTTAAAAAAGCAGCGGCCGTGCCGTAGATTTTACCTTCGCATGGTGAACAAATTCTCGTGGTCGAGGATGATGAAGAGATGCGCACACTTGCCGTCGCCCTGCTTGTTGATCTCGGCTACGCCACCATGGCTGCAGAAACTGCACCCGCCGCGCTCGATATTTTGCAACACACCGGTACCATTGATCTGGCGCTCTCCGACGTGGTGTTGCCGGGCGCGGTAAATGGGCCGGCGTTGGCCATCGAACTTCAACACCGCACCCGCAGATCAAAATCGTCTTCATGATGGGTTATGCAGAAGAGGCGTTTAAAAGCCATAGCGATCTCAGCGCGCTCAGCCCCGCTATTCACCATGTCATCCACAAACCATTCAAGCGATCTGATTTTGCCTATGCGATTCGCCAGGCATTGGACGAAGAGCAATAACCCTCATAAATCCTTTGCTGCAAATCGGCTTGCATTTTAGGGCGCCATCTCCGTCAATGCGTGACGTTATAGAATATTGATCAGCATTAGAAAGAGAGACGGCGATGGGTGCGACATCAGATCAGGATTGGCCTCGCGATTATATCGGCTATGGCGCCAATCCACCCCACCCGGAATGGCCCGACGGTGCGCGCGTAGCGGTTAATTTTAATCTCAATTACGAATGCGGTGGCGAGGCCAACATTCTCGATGGCGACGACGCCTCAGAAGGCATGCTCAACGATATCGGCTTCCCGCCGGTGCCGGGCAAGCGCAATCCGCTCGCCGAATCTGCGTTTGAATATGGCTCCAGGGTCGGCGTCTGGCGGGTGCTGCGCATCTTCAAGGAGTTTGATGTCAAAATCAGCGTGCTCGGCGTCACCACAGCGCTTGAGCGCAACCCAGAAGTTACCCGCGCCTTCATTGAGGGTGGTCATGAGGTGGTCAGCCATGGCCTGCGTTGGATTGATTATCACGGCGTCGATGAGGCGGAAGAGCGCGTCCATATTCATCAAGCGGCGGAGCGCATCGCGCGCCTAACCGGGGTCAAGCCGGTCGGTTGGATGACCGGGCGGCCCGGTCCCAACACGCGCCGCCTGTTGGTTGAACATGGTGGTTTTCACTATGACCGCGATGCGCTCAATGATGAGCTGCCCTATTGGGTAACGGTCGGCGGCATGCCCCACCTCGTCATTCCTTATTCCTACGAGACCAACGACAATCGCTGCGATCAATCAAACGGCTTTGCCCAATCGGATGATTTTTTCCAATATATGCGCGATGCCTTTGATCTCCTCTATGAGGAAGGCGCAGATCAGCCAGGCCTGCTGTCGATCGGCCTGCATGACCGCTTGATCGGCCGCCCGGCCCGCGCCGTCGGTTTGATCAAATTGCTGTCACACATGCAGAATAAGGGTGATGTGTGGTTTTGCACCGGCGCCGACATTGCTTCCCACTGGCGCAAAACTCATCCCTACCAAAGCGACTAAAGCGCTTTATATTTTAATTCGCCCCTCAAACGCCGGGCGGTCGCATCCGCTCCCTTGGCTACCTCGTATTAACTCGGTCGGCATTTAAGGGGGAAAAAAAGAGCGCCCGCTTACTTAGCTGCGTCCCTCGACGTAAGCACCGCGGCGAATTCTGTTCGCCATGACCGACATGCGCGTGCTCACCAACATTGAAAGTACGATGCCCGCGGAGAGCACATAGAGCCCCCAATGCAGATGCACATCGGCAATCAGGCTGAAATTGACCGCTGCCACAGCGATCGCCATGAGGAACACATCGAGCATCGACCATCGCCCGAGAATCTCAGCCCGCCCGAGGCGACGTTCAAATTTCTCGGCAAACGCGTCCTGGCCACGCCAAAGGCGCCAGGAGAGCAGGATTTTCACCAATGGAAAAATCATCGAGAAAATCAAAATAATGAAGAACAGTAAATATTGACCGCGCTCTAACAATACTTCAAGCGCCTGCAACACCGAGACATGATCCTCGAAGAAAAACAGCCGGCGCACCGTCATGATGGGAATAAGCCACCCGCTAATCAACAGACCTGCGGCCGCGAACAGGGCAAAGCCAAGCAGCCGATCAACGCCCCGAGCATGCGCCGCGAGGGCATTGTCCGCCCGCGGCAATAGGCGGGCGGCGATTGGTGACAGACGGTGCATAGCGTTACTCCGCTGGTGAACGGTCCCTTTAATATGGGGATGACCGCGCGCCTTACCAGCATCTGACCGCACTAACGAAATATATCCCGACGTTATCCGGCAGAGGCACTCGCGCAGGCGATCCAGCACGCTGATTTCATGCGAACGCCGGTGCCATCGTAATAGGGCGTGAAGGTGGCTTTGAGTGCGGCTTCAACCCGCTGGCGGGTCTCTTCGTCGGCATCGGCCAGGACGCGAGCGACCGGCCCCATGCGGCAGGTGTGCGCGGCGGCTTCAGCCACCGTGCCCGGGCCGCTCAAATGAATTTCTTCATCGAGGGCAACGATAGAAATATTGTCATAGCCGGCGCGCGCAAGAATATTCTTTAGGTGATCCGCATCGGCCAGCGCGAACGGGCCGGGGGCGCCCGGCGGTGTCGGCTCCGGCGGCGCCACGAAATCAAAGGCAATATTAAGCGCCACCGACATCCAGGGATTTTCCTCAAACCCGCGCCAGCAGATAAAACTTAGCCGGCCCTCCGCCGTCAGCGCCTGGCGAATATTGGCGAACGCCGCGATGGAATCATCGAAAAACATCACGCCAAACCGTGAAAAAGCATGTTCGAAACCGGCTGGCGGTAATGGCGACGTCTGAACATCGGCCTGTTCAAAACTCAGTTCGAGCGCCGGCTCCAGGGCAGCGCGCTGGCGCGCATGGTCGAGCATGGGCGCCGAAAGATCGATGCCGCGTACGAACCCGGCGCGCGCACCGGCGCCCACCCGGCGCGCCAGTTCAAGCGAGGTATCGCCGCAACCACAGCCAATATCGAGCACCCGCTGGCCGGCGGCGATGCCGGCATGATCCATGGCCATTTCGCCAAGGATACGAATCTGGCCGTCCAATTGCTGCTGATAAGTTACCCAACTTGGCCCCGCCCGATCATTCCAATATTCGGCCATATTTTGGTTGGCCGGGCTGTGCCCGGGAGCTTCTGTCATGGCTGCGTGTCCGGGACAGCCGCACCGCGCCCGGCAAGTTGGTATGCGTCGCCAGATCGCTTTTGCAACAAATCGCTCCAGCCATAGGCGGTTTCATTGAGAGCCACGCCGAAATGCCGCTCACGCCGTTCTGCCGCCACCACGCCACCCATGGCTTGATAAAAAAAGCGCGCAAGATTGGCCGCCAACACCCACAACATGGCCGAGCCATGGCCCTGCGCCTGCAATTGTTTGAGCATCGCAGCGAGCAAAAGCCGCCCGCAGCCCTGGCCCTGATGGTCGGGCGCGACATAGAGGGTATAAACCTCAGCACTGAAAGGCAGGCTGCTCTCGCGCGTTGGCCCGGCGCTGCCATAACCAATCACTTCGCCGTCCGCCGTCTCAGCCAATTGCACCACGAAGTCACGCTTCGCGATGGCGATAACACGCTGCCAGTGGCGTTGCTCGCCCTCAGAGGTTATGCCCAGCAACACAGTATCGGGCAGCAGGCCAGCATAGGTCGTGCGCCATGTGGCGACATGCACATCGGCAATCGCTTTGGCG
>Ga0114999_10002723_pt1 | contig 22816 bp, 20 predicted proteins | sample ArcticOcean_MG_C_3_FD_89820 | JGI IMG/M metagenome (GOLD analysis project Ga0114999, IMG submission 89820) | Marine microbial communities from western Arctic Ocean - ArcticOcean_MG_CB8_126 | ecosystem: Environmental > Aquatic > Marine > Oceanic | place: Arctic Ocean: Canada Basin | collected...
AGATGGGATCCGGTTGCTATGGAGTTAATGGGGCGGACACTGTGTCCTACGATGCCGCGCTCTTGTCTCAGGCGGTAGGTCGACCGGTCAGGGTGCAGCTCAGTCGAAAAGATGAAATGGCTTGGGAGAATTATGGCTATGCTTTTATCATCGACCAGAAAATGGGTATCGATGAGAAAGGGCGGATTGTTGCCTGGGATTATGAAGCCTGGTATCCTTCGTTAGGCGCTCGGCCGGGCAGAGAACATCCGGGAAATGTCGTCACCGGTTTTCTCGCTGGTTTTCAACCACAAGCTTTTGTTCCGCGGACTCCCGCCCCTGCACCTAAGGGTACGTTCGGTAATAATCGCAACTCAGCTCCCTCCTATCTTGCCGGTTGTGTCAACGGACACTGTGGTGGCACTGGTAGAATTGAGAGTGAAAGGGTACTGGCTCACAATGTCGAATCGCGATTCTTCACCGGACCCCTGAGATCTCCATCACGGCTCCAAAATACTTTTGCCCACGAGGGTCTCATGGATGAAGCAGCGGCACAGCTCGGGGTAGACCCGGTGGCTTTTCGACTCAAGCATTTATCCGACCCACGGTTGATCGCGGTGGTGAAAGCCGTTGCCGAGAAAGCCAACTGGGAACCCCGTCCTATACCCCGGAAGGGTCTCAGTAAACAAGGTGTCGCAACGGGACGTGGTTTCGCCTGTGTCTTATATAAAGGGTCGAACGGTTATTGCGCTCTCGCGGCAATGGTCGATGTCGATCAGGATACGGTGACAATAGTGGTTAATAAACTCGTGTCCGGTATAGACTGTGGTCCGATTTCCAATCCGGATGGACTACGTAACCAGATTGAAGGAGGAACCCTTCAGGGAATGAGTCGTGCGCTACTCGAAGAGGTTACCTGGGACGATGAAAAGGTGACTTCGGTGGACTGGAGAACATACCCAAGTCTGATGCTGGGTTTCGAGATGCCTGAGATGGAAACGGTTCTAGTAAACCGGCCCGACGTTGATTCTATGGGCGCCGGTGAATCGACGATAACCCTGGCGGCAACGCCATCTTCGACGCCACCGGTGCGCGCATCCGCGAAGTGCCCTTCACGCCAGCCCGTGTGCGAGCCGCACTTAGAAGTTCAGTGAACAGTGAACAGTGAAAGATGCTGTGGCAGTGTTAAGTTTTGCTTAGTTGACTTAATACTTAGAACTGAAAATCAATTATTATTCAGCTTTCGACTTTCGACTTAAATATACCCAGTGGATCCGTCAGGCCGAATGGGAGTGGTGCGTTGCCAGTGGAGATAGTCATCCTTGCTGATCGCCTCTTCATTCACTTCCACCCCGAGGCCGGGGCGGTCGCGGAGTTCAAGGTAGCCGTCTTTGGGTAGGTAGGGTTCATCCAGCCAATGGTTATCTCCCGGGGGTAGGTACTCCAGGATTTTAAAGTTAGGGGTGCTGGCGGCGAAGTGAACGTTGACCGCCGTTGCGAGCGGACCCATGGGATTATGTGGGGCTATCGTGACGTAATGCGCTTCCGCGATGGCGGCGATTCGTTTCATTTCCAGTAATCCGCCGCAGGAGCAGATGTCCGGTTGGATGATGTCGGCGCCATGGGCTGCTACCAGGTCGAGGAATTCAAATCGGGAGTAGAGACTTTCACCCGTGGCGAGAGGAACTTTCATTTGTGATCGCAGTCGTGACCACGCCGGGATATGTTCAGGTCGCAGTGGTTCTTCGTAGAATAGAGGATCGTAGGGTGCCAGGGCGTTGGCGAGTTGCAGTGCGAGGATAGGTTCAAAAATTTTGGCGTGGGGATCGAATGCGAACTCCCAGTTTTCATTCGTGTGTTCGCGTATTTCTTCAAAGTATTTGGCAGCGGCCTTGCAGACCAACCCCCAGCGGTTGGCATTCATATCGATGCTGTAGGGGCTTGTTTTAAACGCGGTGACTCCACATTCCTCGTTCAGTTTTATCGCTTGTTCTGCCGTTTCCTTCCCGTTTGCCCCGCTAGCATGGCAGTAGATCTGGACTCGATCACGCGCCGTGCCGCCCAGAAGCATATATACCGGGAGCCCCGCAGCTTTCCCGCTGATGTCCCAGAGGGCGTGGTCGATTGCCGACATCGCGGCCAACCCGATTGACCCCGGTGGAAAACGAAACTGCTGATACAGTTTTAACATTATGTATTCAATCCGGCGCGGGTCTTCGCCTTTGATCATCTCGAAAATGTAATCGGCAATCGGTTTGATCGCGAGGTCCGGTCCGTGGTTATAGGCCTCTCCCCACCCATACAGACCTTCATCTGTTTCGACCTTGATAAGCGCACGCGGACGATTTCCCCAACGCGTCATGAATGTTTTAATCGCGGTAATTTTCATGGACTCTAGTCAAAAGGTCAAAAGGTCAAAAGGTCAAAAAGTTAAAAAGTTAAAAGCGCTGATGAGTAAAAATACTTATTCAGTTCCTTTATCATTCTGGCTCACTAGCTTGGAAGATGTCGTTCCGCAACTACGGAACACGGAACCGATTTTCTGGTTGTCCGGTCTTTCGACTTTCCTGCCTTCTGGCTTTCCGGTTGTCAGGTCTTCTGTATCACCGTTCACTAACTGCTGATTAGCAATCTACCCGCGTTCAACTATACATCCTTTTTTTAGACGAATACGGTGTGTAATTATTGCAGGAATATCTTCATCGTGGTGTGAAACCATGATGATATTCGTCCCGGTCGCGGACAGGATAGAGAAATAATTAATCAACTCTTCTCGAGTTGAATCATCGAGACCATCCATTGGTTCATCTAAAAGTAATAAGCGTGGTTTGATAACGAGGGCTCGAGCAATAAGCACCTTTCTTATCTGGCCAAATGATAAATGCTGCATGTTAGTCTTCGCTATCGATTCCATATTCAATTTCTCTAATATTTTTTGCACACCTTGTTTCTGACGAATCGTGGCCTGTTCAAGTAATCCGATACTGGAATAAAATCCACTGACTACCGCACGTTCCACGGTGATATCCTCTTGGTATGAAATATGTAATAATGACGAAACAAGCCCGATCATAGGCCGAGCCTCGAGAATAGTAAGCAGACCATTTTCGTCGAAACGACTTACCTCACCGCCCAATGCACAAGATAGGTCACCATAGATAAGTTTTATCAGCGTGCTTTTTCCCGAACCGTTAAGCCCGGTGACAGCCCAGTTCTGCCCGGGTTTTATTTGCCAATCGATCTTATTCAGAATCTTAATCTCTTTGTAATAGACATCGGCGTTACGGATGAGAACGCGCAACCCCGACTTTTTCTTTTCAGGGGAAGCTCGAACTGCCACCTGCTTTTTAACTCTTGGAGTGACCTTTAAATTAAATCCTGATTTAATCATTTCCATTGATGGGCCCTGTCGGGATATAGACCCGTTTTCTAAGATAGCGATATGGGTTATCGAAGAGATAACCTCACTCTTTCTATGAGCGGACATAATAATCTGCGTGCCAAGGCGCGACATCCGATTGATAAAAGATAATAACTCGTGGCGGGCATGCAGATCGAGACCGCTGCAAAACTCATCTAAGATTAGAATCCTGGGCTGGCAGACAAGAGCGCGGGCAATGAGTATCTTCCTGAATTCACCCTCAGACATTTGACGATAGTGCTTACCCGCCAAGGTCTGGATTTTAATTTGTTTTATTAGCTGGCGGGCACGATTAATCTGATTGGCTGTAGGCTTTTCATAGAGTAAATCGCTGTCCCAGAATCCGGTGAGGATTATTTTCCTCCCTGTAAGATCCCATTCATTCCTTTGATAGCGCTGTTGTTGTTCAGATGATACCCAGGCGATTTTATTTTCCAGGCCAATCGCGCTTTCTGAGACCTCTTCGTCAAGATTGTAAATTCTTTTCCCTATCGATCCGGGATCAGGCCATTGATAACCACGAATAAGACGTAGAAGTGTTGTCTTTCCCGACCCATTTGGACCGAAAATCAGCCAATGCTCACCCGTTCGCATTTTCCAGTTAAGCCAATGCAGGACTTTCCTCCCGTCGAACGTTATCTTAACGTTTTGAAGTTCAATCAAGGCTGATGAAGACATAGAACAAAATACTCATTGTTATTCATTTGGGAGTAACATACCTTGCACTATACATGCCAGCCTTTTCAAAAGACGCCTCGGATAATGCCGATTCTGAATGGCAAAAGCGTTACCCGTCTGACGATATACCCTGGGATAAAGGTTATGCTGCACCTCCATTGGCTGAAATACTGTCCCGATGTAACCTAACGGGAAATATATTAGTCCCCGGTTGCGGATTTGGACATGACGTGCGTTTAATCGCTGAAGCTGGGGGCGAGGCACTAGGTTTGGATATATCCCCCTACGCAATTGATAAGGCGAACAGTTATTCCCGCATATCGAAGGAGCGCTATGAGGTCGGTAATTTTTTTTCGCATGGCGAAATCTACGCGGGGAAATTCAATTGGATATTTGAACATACCTTTCTCTGCGCTATAGATCCATCCCAACGCCGTGACTATGTTCGTTCCGCTCTCCGCCTATTAAATGAAAAAGGTTATCTAGCCGCGATTTTTTATATACATATCGATGATCCAGAGGGTCCACCCTACCCCATCTCACACCAGGAAATCGATCAATTGTTTAAAGCGCATTTTGATACCTTAGAGCAATGGGTTCCCAAGTCGGCTTACCCGGGTCGTGAAGGCCGAGAGGAAATTAGGATCATGCGCCGCAAAGAGCTTCAACCTCTCTAGTACCCCGTGTCTTCTTTAGAAAAAGAATCTCCAGTTAATTCCGTTTTAAAAGATCAATGTGTCCTTGCCCTGGGTTGTATGACTTTTGGCGCCAATGAAAAGGATGAAGATTCCCTCGGAGCGATGCAAACAGCATGGGACTTGGGTATCACCCACTGGGACACCGCTCTCGCGTATGGATCCGGACACGCTGAATCTCTCTGCGGAAAATTCCTTAAAGGGAAATGGGATCAAGTATTTCTCGCCACCAAGGGCATGCCAGGTAAGAAACCGGAATCAATAATTAAATCTCTACACAAAAGCCTCAAAATTCTCGGGACGGACACGGTTGATCTTTTTTACATGCATTGGCCGAGAAGTGATGTTGATATGCGTCCACACTTTGAACTACTCGAAAGAGAACGTAAATTGGGCACTATCGGAGCCATTGGCGTAAGTAATTTTTCTCTCGAGCAATTGAAACACGTCCGCGAAGCGGCTACTATCGATGCTCATCAACTGTGTTACAACTTATACTGGCGTAAAGCGGAAGCGGACATGATCCCCTACTGTGAGGAAAATAATATAGCAGTGATTTCCTACAGTTCTATCGCACAAGGAATTTTAACAGGAAAGTTTTCACACGATCCCATTTTTGAATCTAATGATTCTAGATCGCATACCGTATTCTTCCAATCCGATGTATGGCCCTATCTCTCCGCTACAACGAAAAAACTAAAATTAATTGCCACCGCTATAGATTGTCCTCTGCATCATATTGCGATTCAATGGGTCATAGAACAGAAAGTTATCAATTCTGTTATTGTTGGTGCGAGAAATGGATCTCAAGTGCGGGATAACGTCGCTTCTCTCGATCGCAAAATACCCGTTGAAATCATAAAGAAAGTCACAGAAATCAGTAACGAGGCGATTAAACATCTTCCCGATGAAGAAAATATCTTTAAATATTACCCTTGAGACGAACTTACTACATAGAGTAAAAAATCAATACTCTGAGGAACTCACATCTTTTTTCCATGTTCTAACTTTCAGGTAACAGTTATGAGACGAGAATTCATCTCAATTATAGGGCTAAGCCTTTTACTCCATTTAAGCCCCCCTCTTCTGGCGGAGCGTAATTCACTATCGTTAGCGATCGAACAAACACTCAAGGCGCGGATCAGTAGGGAATTGAATCAAGGGGTTGTCGTCGCGGTTGTATCACAAGACGGGATTCACTATTATAGTGCCGGCACCTATCGCGAAGGTGATGAGCGTTCAGTAAACGAAAAAACCATCTTCGAGATCGGATCGGTTACGAAAGTATTCACCAATCTACTAACCGCAGAAATGGTTGAAAGAGGAGAAATCTCCCTCTACGATTCAATAGATAAATATCTGCCAGCGAGTGTGAATCCTCCTGAAATGAATGGGGAGAAAATCTCTCTCTTCCATTTAGCTACCTATCTTTCCGGACTCCCCACCAGGCCAGACAATTTGAAGCCTTCCGATCAACGTAACCCATATGCCGATTACACAGTCGATCAACTTTACGCGTTTCTCAATAATTACGAACTGAAAAAACCCCCGGAACGACTTACGAATACTCAAATTTCAGCGTGGGTCTACTTGGTCATATATTAAGCCTCGCAAATAACAACTCCTACGAAAATATCCTGAAAAAGCGAATCCTTAGTAAACTTGGGATGGATGAAACTTCGGTAAAATTGACCGAAACTCAACGCTATCACCTTGCTCGGGGTCATGATGGTATCGACCAGATGCCGCAATGGGAAATGCCCGCCTTGCCAGGCGCGGGTGCGCTTCACTCTTCCGCTCATGACTTGGCAATATTTGTTCAATCACAACTAGGGCTCGTGCCCAGCTCTCTTTTTTCTATCATGAAAGGCACTCAACGTCCTCTCGCCGATACTCAATTACCTAAACATGTAATTAGCCTTGGGTGGCACGTGAGGATGACCAAAATTAATACAACTATCCACTGGCATAGCGCAATGACTGCCGGTCACGCATGCTTTATTGCTTTTTCTACGGCGGAGAAAAAAGGTGTCGTTGTCCTGTCGAATTCCGCAACCAGTGTTGATGATATCGGTTTTTTTGTTCTCGATCCTCAATACAATTCACTGCGCTCATTTAAGGCTATTATTGAATTAGATCCCATCCAGCTAAAAAGTTATATCGGTGTATATAATTTTGAAAATGATAACTCACTGATTATTTCCAAAAAGGGGGAAAAATTATATGGGCAATTAGTTGGAAATTTACACCATCGCGTGCATCCCATAGGCGAAGATACATTCTCTTATGACGTCCTCAATGCCACGATAACTTTTAAAAAAGATGAGCGGGGAAAGATCTCTCGTCTTGAATTCATACAAGGAGACAACAGGCAAGTAGCGATAAAAGCTAATTAATATCCCGCTTCACCACCTAAGATTCACCCCTCGTTCACATCACTCGATGGTATAGGCGTATCTCCTAAAACTATTTATTCAAAATTGTCCGGTCGATCGATTGATACTAAAACGGCGCGGAAACTCCCAATCGCAACTTTGCTCTTAAATTTTATCGGAATTTTGTAACGGTCGTCTGTAAACCATATACGAATACTGGCATTTTTACTTTTTTTAAAAACACCGCCAATCCCATCCAATCCCGGTTGGAGAAGATAAGTATTAAAAGTGCCCAGTTCAGTATGAATTATTTCTTTCTTAATTACCTGGACTTTTGAATCGATATACTGCTTTCCATCGGTGATCGGCAAAGTGAAAGGCCTACCTACTTCAAAGGATTGCAGGCGAGCGACAAATAATATCGTTAAGGGATCAAATGCAGATTCTGGCAGTGGAACAGCCTCATGCACTTGGCCGAAATTAGTGTACTGGGCGCGCTTGGCTTTCCAATCGAAATCCACGATGACATCACGTTTATGATTCCCTTCGCTCTGCTTCTTCGTGTAGTGGATAGACCGTTTCAACTCCAGGTCGACGTATCCATTTATTTGGTCACGAACTTTATAGAATGTATCCGTGAATCTATTTGACTTAACGTTAAAAGAAAATTGATAGCACGGAATTTCATTAATCGAGATGGGGCCGCTAACTTCGATCACTACTTTTCCCACTGAAAATGCGCCCCAACTTAAATTATAAGTCAACCTTTCGCCGGGAACGAAAGGATATATTGTTTGTTCACTCCTCAATAGATTAGAGCTAAGGATAAATATTAACACCCCTATAACGCATCCCGATATTTTTGAAAAATTCAATATGACATTTAAATGCATCAGGGACCAATGGGAAGAGAATCGAGATTCCAGATTTCTTCTGCGTATTGGCGAATAGTTCGATCAGAGGAAAATTTGCCAACTCGTGAAGTGTTTAATATGGCCTTGCGTATCCAGTTTCTACGGTCTCGATAAGCCCGATCCACCTCGGTCTGAGTTTTACTGTAGCTATCAAAATCGGCGAGAACAAAATAAGGATCACCCTCTTCGAGAAGACTGCGACGCACCGGCGCAAGGGCATTAGGATCTTCAGGTGTAAAATAGCTGGAACCGATCCAATCAACTACGTTTCTCAATTCTTCATTTTCAAAGTATAAATCGTACGGGTTGTAACCACTATCGCGTAAAACCTCAACTTCTTCTACCCTCAACCCAAAAACAAAAAAATTGTCTTCGCCTACTTCCTCCATGATTTCTACATTTGCCCCATCAAGAGTTCCAATCGTGACCGCACCATTCAGGGCAAGTTTCATATTTCCTGTTCCTGAGGCTTCTTTACCGGCCGTAGATATCTGTTCCGACACGTCGGCCGCGGGTATAATCTTTTCTGCCAGGGTTACACTATAGTTCGGTAGAAAAATGACCTTTATTTTATCTTTAACCCGTGAATCCTGGTTGATTATCGCCCCCACCGCGTTAATGGCGTGGATGATTGATTTAGCTAGTATGTAACCCGGCGCAGCTTTTGCCGCAAAAATGAAAACACGAGGGTGAATATCAAAGTCGGGTATATGTAATAGACGATGATAGAGAGCAAGGATATGGAGTAAATTTAGATGTTGTCGCTTATACTCATGCAGGCGTTTAATCTGAACGTCAAAGATAGCGTCAGAATCGATATCGATCCCGTTCTGTTCCTTGATTACGGTGGCTAAATCTTCTTTGTTCGCACGTTTAACTGACTGAAATTCATCTTGAAATTCGTGATCATCAGCAAATTCTTCAAGTTTTCTCAGATGTTCGAGATCAGTAATCCACTCATTGCCAATCTTACTATCAATGAGCCGAGAAAGTCGTGGGTTGCAGGCTTGCAGCCATCGACGCGGTGTAATGCCATTGGTCTTGTTATTAAATTTTTTGGGATAGAGCTCATTAAATGAAGGGAAGAGACGGCTTTTTAGCAATTTTGTGTGAAGCTCGGCTACGCCATTGACGGAGTGGCTGGCAATTACCGAAAGGTACGCCATGCGAATCATTTTCGGGCTTCCCTCCTCGATGATAGACAATTCACTTTTTTTCTCTTCATCGCCGGGCCAGCTTTTTTCCACTTCGTCTTCAAGGAAGATACGATTGATCTCAAAGAGGATCTGCAAATGCCGCGGCAGCACTTTTTCAAAAAGAGGGACGCTCCACTTCTCCAGGGCTTCAGGGAGCAGGGTATGATTAGTATAGGCAAAAACTTTTCGACAAATGTCCCAGGCATAATCCCAGTCTAATTGATTTTCATCGATAAATATTCGCATGAGTTCCAATACGGCGACTGCTGGATGCGTGTCATTAAGATGAATCGTAACTTTTTCCGTAAAAGCATCCCACCCTTCATTTTTTTTAAGATACCGGCGTATAATATCCTGTAATGAACAAGAGACAAAGAAATGCTGTTGGACAAGGCGCAATTCTTTTCCGCTCTCTCTCTCATCGTTAGGATAGAGAACTTTGGATATCGTCTCTCCTAAGACCTTTTCACGTACCGCTTCTACATAACCCCCTTTATTAAAAACTTCGAAATCGAATTCTTTAGAAGCACGGGATTCCCACAGGCGAAGGAAGTTTATAGTGCCGGACCCATAACCGCATATAGGAATATCCCAGGGAATACCGATGATCGTCTGTGCATCCGTCCAAACGGGTTTGCTATTACCGAAATCATCAAAATGTTTTTCTACTCTTCCATAGAGATGCACCTCTACCGAATATTCAGGACGCACTATCTGCCAGGGGCTCTCATATTGCGACCAGCTATCGGGATGTTCTACCTGCCGACCGGCTACCAATTCTTGTTGGAAGAGACCAAACTCATAATAAATCCCATAGCCAATGGATGGATAGTCGAGGGTCGCCAGTGAATCGAGGAAGCAGGCCGCCAGACGGCCAAGACCACCATTCCCTAAACCCATGTCCGGTTCTTCGTCGAGTAATTCATTCAGGTCTAATCCGATATCTTCAAGTGCCAGTTGAGCGGTTTCAAATAAACCCGTGTTATAAAGATTATCGGACAGAAGCCGACCCATCAAATATTCTAAAGAAAGATAATAGACGCGTTTAGTGTTGGAGCGATTATGCGTACGCTGGGTCATTATGTAGCGCTCCATGATTCGATCGCGTACCGCCATACAGGTGCAAATCCACCAGTCGCGCTTGGAGGCAATTTTCGTGTCGTGAGCCAGCGTATAACGAAGATGGTTGAGAATGGAGGTTTTGAAACCTCTAACGTTACTTTTAACGTTAAAATTGAAAGGATGGGTCGTCTTTTCAAAGTCGAGCACCTTGTCCTTTTTTTCAGAAACAACTTTTGACTTTTTTGTCGTTGATGCAGGTTTGTTCATTCTCTTTATAAAATCTATATCGGTTAATACACACTTTACAGCTTAATAGTGTCGTAGCTTATAATGATTATTCCCACCCTGTGAAGCGCGAATATTTCTATTCTAGTTAGACCATAAAACGAGGGAAATGTTTACCGGAAAAACTTTTTATCCAGATCTGCACGCGATATCTCGTAATAAGTGGGTCGCCCCCTGGGATCGTTGAGCGGATTCTTACAACTTAAAAGCTTTTGTGCCAGTAAATACATTTCACTTTCCGTTTCCGTGGGACTGGAGCGACCGATCTGGGCAGAGGCCAAACGTGCGATTTCTTCGTTTGCAAGATCCGGTTTATCAGGTCTCAGTCCGCGTTCTTGAATACGTGCTACAAGGTCACGTATAAATTCTTCACCAGATCCGGGATCCAGCCATTCCGGTAATGTATCAACGCGAAAGAAATTACGCCCAAACAGTTCGATGGCAAAACCACTCTCGTGAAAAAAATCGAGGTTATTCTCGAGCGCACTCGACAATACCGGATCAAGTTCGAGAGTAATTGGAAAAAGCAGTTTTTGGGTCATTGATTCATTGGCTGACAATTGCATCTGAATTCTCTCAAAAACAATGCGTTCTCTAGCTGCGCGTGTATTGAGGAGCACCAATCCAGTATTAGTTTCATAAAGTGCAAAAATTTCGTGGATCAGCCCAAGATAGCGCCAATTCAATTGCCGTCGTTTCTCAGAACCAGGCGTTTGTTTTAGCGTCTCGGTTCGATTTACGCTGGCTTTTGTACTCGAGTTATCTGGCGGGATGAGTGCGGGTTTACTGTTGAGTTTATGATTGGGCTTTGAACTCTCAACAGTTGTGCGAGTGGCTTCACGCAATCGATCCAGAAGATTCACCATTATAAACTGTCGAACACGACCTTCATCACGAAATTTTATCTCTCGCTTAGCCGGGTGGACATTTATATCATAACCTTGAGGTTTCATCTTGAGAAAGATGAATGCCAAGGGGTAGCGTCCTTTGGGAAGATAGGTATGGTAAGCTTCGATCAAAGCATAATACAACGTGCGACTTTCTACCGGTCGTCGATTGACGTAGGTTATCATATCCTGGCGTGTCGAACGACCAGCACCTGGTTTACCAATGAGCCCGGTGAGAGAAAAGTCATCGTTCTCCGCATTGATTTCAATAAGCAGATCGGCAATTTGTTTACCAAAAATTTCTCGAACGCGCTCGCTAAGATCCCGACAAACCGGTGACCGGAAAATAATTTTTCCATTTTCCAAGAGCGTGAATGATGTATTAGGATAAGCTACGGCATAAAGTCGAGAGAGATGAATAATATGCGCTGCCTCCGTATTATCGGTCTTAAGAAATTTCCTCCGCGCGGGTACGGAATTAAATAAATTAACCACTTCAATACTTGTTCCCACCGGAATCCCTATTTCTTTTTGGTGCTTAAATTTGCCGCCATTGTAAATAATTTCTGTTCCGCAATCCCAGTCTCTGTCGCGCGTGCGCATCGAGAAGTGAGACACGCTTGCGATTGAAGGCAGAGCCTCGCCTCGAAAACCAAAAGTCTGAACCTTCAGGAGATCGCTGACATCGCTGATCTTACTCGTACCATGACGTTCAAGAGCCAGTAAGGCGTTATCTGGGCTCATTCCGTGACCATTGTCCTCAACACGAATAAAGTTTTTACCGCCATTGCGGAACTCGATCTCAATGCGCGTGGCCTCCGAATCCAGACTGTTTTCGATCAGCTCTTTAACTATAGCTACCGGGCGCTCGATAACCTCACCCGCCGCTATTTGGTTAGCGACGTGATCTGATAATATTCGTATTGCCGGCATAATAAATTCCAGTTAGAGCCCATCACACATTGATGGCAAAATAAAACCGGAGATTAAATTGCTTTTTAGCAAGCTATTAAGATGATGAATGAAATCAGTGAGCAATAAGTAAATTCAAGAATATGGCCAACCGTTTATCCAAGGAAAAAAGTTTATATTTGCGGCAGCATGCCAACAACCCCGTCGATTGGTATCCCTGGGGTGAGGAGGCATTGGAAAGGGCCAAAGCTGATGATAAACCCCTGCTCGTGAGTATTGGCTATAGTTCCTGTCACTGGTGTCATGTCATGGCGCACGAATCTTTTGAAAATGACTACGTCGCGAAATTGATGAATGATCACTATATTTGCATAAAGGTAGACCGCGAAGAACGTCCCGACGTCGACCAGATTTACATGGATGCAGTGCAGATGATCACTAACCATGGAGGTTGGCCTCTTAATGTTTTTTGTTTCCCCGATGGGCGTCCCTTCTTCGGGGGCACCTACTTTCCTCCTGAAGACAGGGGGCAAGGCCTTGTTCCCTGGCCTCAATTGATTATGCGTGTCGCAGACTTTTATAAACAGAAAAGAGAGGAACTGGAAGAAAACGCGGATAATATGGTCAATAACATGTTGGGCAGCAACATCCCGGTCAGTGATAGCGAAGGTCCATTGGATAACCAATTGCTTCTAACAGCCGCAGAAGTTATATGCAATGCTCACGACGATGAATGGGGTGGCTTTGGGCAGGCGCCGAAATTCCCGCCTTCGATGGCGCTTAATTTCCTTCTTGAATTAAGATTGAGTTCCGCCTGCGAAGAACAACGTCCCAGTCTCGCGCGGAGAATAGACGAAGTCGTCATCCGCACCTTAGGCGCCATGGCACAAGGAGGATTATATGACCAAGTCGGCGGTGGGTTTGCTCGTTACAGTGTCGACAGATTTTGGCTTATTCCCCACTTCGAGAAAATGCTCTATGATAACGGTCTTCTCCTGGACATATATACTAAAGGCTGGATGCGTTACCGCCAGCCAATATTTAAAGCTGTAGTGGAGGAAACCATAAATTGGATATTCCGTGAAATGCTTGCACCTAATGAAGGTTTCTATTCTTCGATTGATGCGGATAGTGAAGGAGAAGAAGGCAAATACTACGTATGGACCCCGGCCGAGATCGAATCTGTTCTTGGTCGAGAAGAGGGAAAACAATTTTGCGACGCTTACAGTATAACGGAAGAGGGTAATTTTGAGCATCACACCTCCAACCCCGCTTTATCGACAAACGATTTTAATAGACGTCAGGAACTCTGTTCACTGCGGGATAAACTACTTCAACAGCGTTTAACGCGTGTCTCTCCAGCTAAGGATACAAAACAATTAGTGGCATGGAACAGCCTCGTCATTCGTGGAATGACTGAAGCCGCTTTTGCATTCGGGCGAAAAGACTGGCTCGAATACGCAAAGCGCGCTGCAGACTGGATATGGGAGGCTCAGCTTTTTGATGACCATCGTCTTCATTCCCTGTGTTATGAAGATAACATTCCGGGACTTAACGCTTATCTCGATGATTACACCTTTTATGCAGAAGCGCTTTTGACTCTAGGCTCAAAAGTAGACTGGTTGGAAATGGGAGTATCAAGCCTCTATATTCAACGCGCAATTGCTATAGTCGACGCAGTTTTTGCTCATTTTTCAGATCCTTCGGGACAATTCGGTTTTTATTTTACAAGTGATGATCATGAAAAACTTATTAACCGTAAGAAAGAATGGTGGGACAACGCCATCCCTGCGGGAAATTCATCTCTCATCCATGTCTTAAGCAGTCTTTACGCTATTACCGGTGAATCTAAGTACCGTGAGAATTTAGACTCGCTACGCAAAGCTTACTCCACTTTCGTGCAGCAAATACCTAATGGCATTCCTCACGCCCTGGCAGGTTTGACCAGTGATGCTGTGGGCATCGCTGTTATCAAAATTAAAGGCATCCAAAATCTCGATCTTCTCCAGGAGAATCTAGCTGAAAAACCCTGGCGGCGAGTATTTCTATTATTCACTGATGATCCCGAACAACCGGACGGTTATCAACTGTGCGTCGGTTCTCAATGCCTGGATGCGGATGTCGATCCCACGGCCCTCGTTGCTAAATTATAATCTATAAAAAATCTCCGCTGGCTGGATGAATTCTACGCTTAATCTCATTCTCAGAATCATTTATCTTATCATGAATAGTATTCTATTGACCTAGTGTGGGGAATACTTTGAATTCGATCTCTTTTTCAAAATCTAACAAAAACTTAACTTAAGAAAGATATATTAAAATGGCTAAAATTGTTCCTCTCATCAGTTCTGGAGAATCCGGTCCTCTCGGAGTCCTACATCTCCCGCGTTTATGGTTAAAAACTTCACTCGATGCCACGGGTCAGTTGGCCGACGATTATCCGGCGGTCGGTGCCGGCTTCGATTCTATGGTCTTGGACGGGATTGGTCTCGATAAGGATGAGTTCCTGGCTTATATAAAAGATAGCAAGCCAACATACTGCCAATTGGAAAAATGGATCCTTGAAAAAAAAGAAGGCTCTCTTGATGCTGCTGCGGTTAAAGAATTAAATGACGCGATCGGTGGCTATATTCATGCTGACGAAACACGCGCATCCATCTGCAGTGATTCCGGTATTGCCAATGACGGAAGTATTAAGGATGCCGTCAATTTAAATAATCTCGATGACTGGTATTGCTTTCATCAGGCAACGCTTAGTTAAAAAATAATTTAATTCTTTTTTAAAAAAAACCCGATCTTTTTTACGAGATCGGGTTTTTTATTTTAATATCAAATCACTGCAATCATCATACTTAAGTCTGTTGAATAAGGGGTGACTTAACAAATTGAAGTGGTTTAAAAGTTGTCTTATTTAGAATATTACCTACACTTGTGAGCTTATTTTTTCGCAAAATTTATAGTTTATTTCATCTACCTTTTATCTTCAGTTTATTGATCCTATCGACCTCATATTTATCTGCTTTTGAAGGGAGGGTCGTTTTTAAAATGAATGATGGTAAATCGGATATTCATATAACCTACCTCCTGAAAGATCAACTTGTCCGTACTGAAATTGCTGGTGGATCGCAAGGATCTGCGGTGGCGATAATGGATTTTGAAAACAATAAGACGATTTTGCTGATCAAGGAGATGCAAATGTAAATGGAAGCCCCTTTGGATAGTATTAATGACACGCCGTCACCTGATTTAAAACAAGCTTCCTCTATAAACGTTGAGAAAACGGGTAAAACGATGGAAATCCTCGGCTATAACTGCGAACAATACATCGTGAAAGATGAGGATGGTAGTGAATCAGAAATTTGGGCAACAAAGGCTTTGGGAGCATTTTTCCCCTTAAAGTAACCCAGCATTCTCACACGGGTGTGCCTAAATTCCAAATGACGGCAGAATCAATAGAGGAGAAAACAGTTTCGGACGACCAATTCCAATTACCAGCAGGATTTAATAAATTTGAGATGCCTAATATGTCTGGTCAGGGAGGCGATTTTCCTGGAGTAAAATAGAGCTTTATCACGATAGCTCTTTGCTCTCTCACCTTATCGCAAACGCGCAATAACGGGTATCCGCTACTGTGCCGCGAGAAGTTTGCGCCAGCGGTTAATTTGACGCTCTACCTGACGTGGTCCCGGCATGCCAATTTTCTCGCGTTTCTTCAAAGCGGATGCCGTGTCAAAGACCTTTTTCCAGTCACCATCTATAAGCTTGTGGACACGACGGGCCTGCATCGTTTTCAGCTCATTTATCATTACACCCTCCTTTTCGGCCAGGGCCACCAGCCGACCAACGGCATGATGTGCTTCGCGAAAAGGGACCCCTTTTTCAACCAGGTAATCCACCAGGTCCGTCGCCAGCAGGTTCGCGTCAGCGGCAGCGATAGCGCAAACATCACGGTTAACCTTAATCTTAACCAGCGTCTTTTCCATTACCTGAAGTGATATCAATGTTTCGTCGGCGGCATCGAATACTGGTCGCTTATCCTCTTGTAAGTCGCGGTTATAAGAGAGCGGCAAACCTTTTACCAGTGTCAGCAGGGTCTGTAGTTGGCCTTGTACTCGCGCTGATTTTCCACGGATAAGTTCGAGCGAATCAGGATTTTTCTTTTGCGGCATAAGGCTGGATCCTGTTGTAAATGTGTCAGGCAAAACTACGTAATTAAATTCTGCACTACTCCATAGAATAAAATCTTCAGCTATACGTGAGAGGTGGGTGGCACAAAGAGCACAGGCGGCAGTAAATTCAATATATAGATCGCGATCAGCTACCGCGTCCACACTGTTTTGAGTAAGCTGAGGCCGCCCCTTGGAATCAATGAAGCCGAGATATTTAGCCACAAATCCACGGTCAATCGGCAGCGTTGTTCCTGCCACAGCCCCAGATCCAAGCGGGCAAATGTTGGCGTGGTCCATGACGCTATTAAATCGTGTAACGTCGCGAGCGAACATTTCTATATAAGCTAACAATTGGTGCGCCAGTGATATCGGTTGAGCGCGTTGCAAGTGAGTATAAGCCGGTATGTGAATATTTTGATTTACTTTGGCAAGTTGCAGCAACCCGATCTGTAATTGAGTTAATGCCGCAATAATATCATTACAGGCGTCTTTGAAAAACAACCGCATATCGGTTACCACCTGGTCGTTCCGACTGCGTGCCGTGTGCAGTTTAGCAGCCGCAGGCGTATGCTTCAATAAAGCCTGTTCAATATTCATATGAACATCTTCCAACCTGACACTCCATTTAAATTGGCCCTTTTTTATCTTCTGTAAAATGGCATTGAGCCCCTTATGGATCGCATCCCGTTCACTTTTTTTAAGGATACCAATTTTGCATAACATCGCGGCGTGTGCCTTGCTGCAAAATACGTCATAAGGTGCCAACCTATGATCAAAGGATACGGACTCACTAAACCGCATCATAAGTTCCGCCGGTTCATTAGAAAATCGCCCGCCCCATGTAGACTGTGTCTTTTTAGACATGGCGCCACCCTCTATTTAAGCCCAGACCTTTGCAACACAAAACACGAGAAAACCAGCTGCTACCACCTGGGTATCAAGTCATAAAGCTTCTTCACTGATTGCGAAGTTGACCATTGTAATCCCGGCACGATCACAAGCATCCATGACTTTAATGATGACTTGGTGGCGCACTTCATCCATTGGCGATATTGTTATGACGGCGTCTACCTTGTTTGCATCACTTGTCGCCTTAAAGCGCGAGAGCATTGCCGCTAACTCGACATAGTGTGCGTCGTCCGGTTCATCGTAGCTATAGTCATTAATGATCACTTGTCCATTTCCATAAACTTCAATTATTTGTTCATCCGGCATTTCCAATGGTGAATCTTGTTCGATCACACCGGGAAGTTTGAATGCGATATCCGCTTCCTGTCTTTCCAGCGTAGCTGAAACCATGAAGTAGATGAGCATTAGAAACACACAATCTATCATCGGCGCTAGAGGCATTGTTGGGTCAGGTTGCTTCTTCTTCCGTAAACGTGCCATTTCCAGTTGCCTTCTTTCTCAATTCACCTGGATTGGTATGTGGAAAAGATAACTTCATATGCACCCACTTCTGCACACGCTTTTAGAACTTCTTTGATTTTGTCATAGTGCGTTTCTTTGTCCGCCCGAATTTGAACTTTTAGTTCAGAGTTCATTTTTATAGCCTCTTTTATCTTATTCTGCATTTCTTCCAGCGTTAGGTTCTGCGCGGATATGAATATTTTGCCTTCCCCATCCAATGATATTTTTCCCCGGTTTGAAAAACTATCCGCCACCTGGCTCTCAGAAGATTCAGGTAAAGCCAACTCTATAGTTTTGTCCGCTTGAGCCAGTACGCTCACACACATAAAAAATACCAAGAGCAAGAAAACCATATCGATCATCGGAGCCATCTGAAAGGTCTCCTCAGGGCGCTTTACTGTTTTTAATCGAACCAATTGTCTCCTACTTTCCGACTCTTCAGAAGTCACCGTAAATGGTGTGTCGGTCTATAGAGAAAATCGGTATTGTTTAAGCGACCTTAAGCTGCTGCGGAAGGTAAGTTTTTAAATTATTCTATATCCGGTGAGCCCGGTTTGGCAATCGGGTGTTCTTCGGTTATCGCCTTTCCCGCAAGTTTGGCGATACCTGATATTCTTTGCTTAGGATGCGGTAATGCTTCCGAATCATTGTCTAAATAATGCACTTCTAATTCAAGACCCGCTGTCTGGAGCCAGGAACGTATACAACTTAAATTTGGCACAACCCAATTCGATGTATTTTTATATCTCCCGGGGTAATAAAGAGAAACCGGTAAAGAAGATCGTCCCAGGGCCTCAATATCTACATCTCTCCGTGGTTTCCCCTCTGTATCTTCCGCGTAGTGTAAGAGACACTCCCCTTCAAAAAAGAGACGGGACTGTGGATTCAACAGCTTGCCAATTTCTTCAAAAGCAAGAAGCGGGTTTTTTAAATGATAATAGACACCAAAAAAGAACACTACATCAAACGGACCGCTCGTCAGATTACTGAGATTATAAACACTGCCATGGATATATTCTACTTCAGAATGAAGTATATCTTTTGCGATATTAAACCCGGTCACCTCGGGGTCCTGAATATCTATGGCAATCACTGACGCCCCGCGCTTCTCAAGTTCAAATGAGAGTGGACCGTCCCAAGCCCCTATATCGAGGATTCGTTTGCCCGCTAAATCTTTAATCGGAATCATATCCAGTATCTTTACCGCATCGAAGGGAACTATCCCAGGTGTAATAATGCCCGGAACGAGTTCAAAGGTGTGATACCAATGTACGGACGCGATTTTTTTTTCTATCTCTTCAGGAGAATAATTGTGCGTCGAACTATCTTTCACCTGTCGTTGAGTCCGGGAATTTTTCATTTTATTATTAAAGATAGAATAAAATCAATAAGATGTAAACTTTAAGTAAATCTTATCCAACTTTTCATTTTCACTCGCTGATAATGGATAACTCGATTATATTTTAACTCTCTATTTTATTTAACTAACCAGTCGTTGCATGAAGAAAATTGAAATATCAGATGATGCCTATCACCGTCTTCTTGCGTGTAAGAATCAGGGTAATGTTTCATTTTCAGTGGTTATCAAAAACATGATTCCCACGCACGGGTCATTTAAAACCATTTTAAAAACGGTACAACGATTGCCTACTCCGGATGCCACGACGCTAGAGGTTTTTGAAAGCACAATCAATAAATCTAACGGTTGGAGCAATGACTCTCGCTATTAATTATTTGAGTGACGCAATTTTTCTTCTCGATCTTTGGCGAGAACAGCAGGGAACTGGTAACGCTATTCGCTTTGCTCGAGATAATAGCGATGCTATTGTAGGGCTCCCCTGGTTTGCGAAAGGAGAATTCATTAAAGCCGTTACTTATGCCAATTTTAGTATTTGGGATTTTCAACCCTTTATTGAAGAATTTCCCACCATCGTCCCCACGGACAAAACACTTGATTTTTATGCCCAAGCAATCGCTGAACTGAGAGATCCCCTGTCCTCATTCAAGCCAAACGATTTTTGGTTTATCGCAGTTGCGCGTGAGCATCGATTGCCCATTCTCACACGTAATATATCTACATTTTCCGGAATTGATGGACTGCAGGTGATAAATTATGGAGAAACTGTATCTCAATAAGGATCAAAAAAAGTGTGATCAGCGCCAAAATTTTCCATCGCGACAACAGCATCTCCATGTAACCGAACATGTATATTTCTACACGCGTGCTCTAATATCAATTCTCTTTGCGGTAGGTTAAATTTTATCTTTATCCAATCATTCAGCCTGGGTTGATTTATTTCTAAATAACCATTTTTGATTTGCGGCGAAATATCATTTCCATCGACCGTCACACTGTCGTGATCGAGCCAAGAGGGTATGCGCACGAATATGGGTCCAGGTCGCTTGGTTTTTATGCGAAGATGGTCATGAGTATAGGGTGACTGTATAGCCACATGATTATCTTCAAAATCAAATAGCATATTTATTCTGTGGCCCTCCTCATCGGAACGCACAATCTCCCGATAGGCTTCGCAAAGAGAGGCAACACCACCTCCGACAATATCCAGATTAAATTTAACGAGGTCCAAATCAATGGGCTGATGCCCATAGGGCGCTGGAAAACCAAACGCTCCACGTAATCTCCGGGCTATTTCACGTTTTCCGTCTTCATTTTCAGGATTAACCGGTTCCTTGATAAAGGAGGTATCCCGCAACTGAGACGGGAGGAGATGTCCTCGCAGTATACACTCGGCATCTTCGTAGTATTGAGGGTGTCCCTCGCGCCCAAGAATGAGTGCGGTCTCAACGATATCCCCAGTATTGTTAATTTCTCCTTTATCGGGATTTACCTCATCATTGCTCATTTCAATTACCCACCCCAGAGCATCACGAATTGACCAGAGTCCGTGGTCATAGAAAGCGCGAACCCTTTCCATAAGTTGGGAATCTGATGTCAGTTCAGCCAATTGGGCCAAGGATGACAGTACACAGGTTGTCGAATGCGTGTGTGTCCCGAATATATGACAGTCATAATTTCCGTCTTCTTTAAAAATTTCGTTTACCGCTTTTTCTTTGAGCGCCGTAGCTAATGCCAACGCGGATTCCATCCCAGATGTGCGATAAATTTTGACGAGCGGCCCTATTGAACGAGCAATTCCGGTAATAAAAGTTCCATTCTTCATAACCTTGAGACCTTGCTTCTTTTCCAGGTAATCATAATCCCAACCTGTTTCCGGACTCCAAAGCTGACCGATAACTTTAACGCTTTCGTCAGCTAATGTGAGAGCGCGCTCATCATTGCAGTAGTGAGCCAGCGCATAGAGTGCATGGAAACCTTCCCGTAGATTATGGGGATCGAAGTTTACGAGAGGCCCGTCAATTTTGTTCCGGTTAAGTGGTAGTGGGAGAGGACCACCGTAGGAATAGAAGACCGCCTTAGCATGATTTTCAATAGCTTGCTCATCGACATTAACATTCGCCGCATTTCTTGCATTTAAGAGTGCATTCAAATGACGACCGGGCACATGCGCTTCACTGTATTGAGGATAAAAATACATCCTTGCCTGAGGTAAGACTTCCACCCCAAAGAAGGGGACATTATTATCGTCCGCATTAAATACATTGCTCATCGCCTGGCAGCCCAGGCGAATAGCATCTAATATATCCGTAGAATTAACGGCGCTTAACTTTCCCATCTCGGTAATGGATCCGGGTATTGCACAAATTAATTGTGCACAATCCGGATTAATCTATTTTCATTCTTAGGCGCGTTAAATTCAACCTATTTTTCCAAAAAAGTTTTTAATCGTCGCAAAACCGTAGTCTCGATTTAATTGGGCTATCGCATCAAGAGTTATTTCTTTGGGACAAACCGCAGCACACTCACCGTAATTCGTGCAATTGCCAAAACCCGCCTCGTCCATCGCCGCAACCATATTAAGCGCCCGTCGATCTTTCTCCGGCTTGCCCTGCGGAAGCGCGTTTAAGTGAGCAACTTTAGAACCTGTAAAGAGCATTGCTGAACTGTTTTTACAAGCCGCGACACAGGCTCCGCATCCGATACAGGCCGCATTATCCATAGCCCAATCAGCTATAGCCTTGGGGACAATGACTTCATTGGCTTCTGGGGCGCTACCCGTTCGCACAGCGATGAAACCACCGGCCTGTTGTATCTTTTCAAACGCGCCGCGGTCAACAATGAGATCTTTTATCAGGGGAAAAGCATTCGCCCGCCAGGGTTCTATGGTAATTGTCTCACCGTCTTTAAAATGCCTCATATGAAGTTGGCAAACGGTGGTCCCGCGCTCCGGTCCATGAGGAATACCGTTCACCGTGAGGCTGCACATTCCACATATTCCCTCACGACAATCATGGTCAAAAGCAACAGGTTCTTCACCCTCAATAATGAGTTTTTCGTTTAACAAATCCAACATTTCGAGGAAAGACGATTCAGGCAAAATATTCTCAATCTCGTAGTTGACGATCCCACCTCGCGCTGCCGCGTTTTTTTGACGCCAGATTTTTAATTTAAGATTCATCGAATTTATTTACTAGGCTTATTTGTAGCTGCGGGTTGTCATTTGGACTTCCATAAATTCCAGCTCTTCACGATGATTTATCGGCTGTTTATCATCCCCCTGAAATTCCCATACTGAAACGTAGGAAAAATCATCATCGTTACGCACGGCTTCGCCCTCTTCAGTCTGGTGCTCGACACGAAAGTGAGCGCCACAGGATTCATCGCGATTGAGCGCATCATAGCAGAGTAACTGTGCAAATTCTATAAAATCGCCGATTCGTCCCGCGCGTTCCAGTTCCTGGTTCAGCTCACGA
>Ga0114999_10002725_pt1 | contig 22803 bp, 19 predicted proteins | sample ArcticOcean_MG_C_3_FD_89820 | JGI IMG/M metagenome (GOLD analysis project Ga0114999, IMG submission 89820) | Marine microbial communities from western Arctic Ocean - ArcticOcean_MG_CB8_126 | ecosystem: Environmental > Aquatic > Marine > Oceanic | place: Arctic Ocean: Canada Basin | collected...
AGGATTACCGATCCATGCAAGGTCGTGCACAAATGTGCCACGAGTCAACGGAGAACCGTCAACTGCGGATACCTTCTCCCACAGGTTACCTGCGAAGAAGATACCAACCTGCTCCATTCCACCTGTGCTGGAGGTGAGGAATCCACCCTGCACAAACTGTGGAACGTCAACAGGGTTCACAGAAGCGACGTCGACCTCACCCGTCTTCAGCAGAGCTGATCGGGTTGTGGACTCTGTTACTTCAATGAACTTGATGCGGTCGGTCTTTGGCGTGAACTTCCAGTGGGCAGAGCCACCAGCAGCTTCAGTACCGACCAACTCGACAGTGTCAGAACGTGACCAGGACTCAGCAAGGTAGACACCTGTGCTGATGATGTTGTCTCGGGCAAAGTCTTCGCCCTCGGCGTCAAAAACGTCCTTCGAGAAGATCGAAAGGGCCTGACCGGACTCGTTCGTGTAGTCAGCGTTCCATGTTGCGTCAAACGCGGAGAACTTAAGGCTCACCGTGTCAGCGTCAACTACGGTCCACTCACCCCAGAGACCAGCAAAGTCACCGGCCTGTCCATGAATGGACTCAGGGTTTGTTACGGCGTTGGCGTTGTTCATGGAGAAAGCGACATCCTCAGCATCGAGGAATCCCTTGCTCTCTACAACACCAGAGTCGTTGATCCACTGGAACTCTGCACTGGTCTCAACGTCAAACGTTGCACTAGAGAGGTCCGCTGCAATTACCCAGTTCTTACCAAGCCATGGCTCAGTTGCGTCGGTAACTGCGTTACGTCGGAACAGTGACTCAGCAACACCCCAGTTCTTCAAGAAGTCAGGTGATTGCGCTTGGCCTAGTCCGTTCTCGTCGAGAACTTCGAAGATCGCAATAACTGCCTGGCTGTCACCACTCTGTGGCGCCGGGGGGGTTACTGACTCAATGCCAGCAACAGTTGGAATGGCAGTGGCGGTGGCGGTCACAACGACCTCAACCGTATCGCCCTTCTCTGTCACAACAACGGTCTGGACGACTGTGTCGCCAGCTACTCGTTTTTCGACGATGACGGTCTGTACGACTGTATCGCCAGCTACTTGTTTTTCGACGACAACGGTCTGTACGACTGTATCGCCCGCTACTTCCTTCTCCACGATGACAGTCTGAATGATTGTCTCCGTGTCCCCACCACAAGCTACTGCTGCGATGAGAGCTCCGCCCGCCATTAGGGGGGCCAGCAGACGGAATGTCCTTCTACTGAAAAGATTCATATACTTCGCCTCCTCTGAGAAGCGGTCTACTCTCCGCAAAGCGCCGTCTCAGTAATCGTTTGCATCTCGACCGGACCGAGAACAAGTATTGCTTGTCTTCTGAAGATTTAAATTCTTCACACGCGCAAAACTGGCTCAGTTACCTCAACCGGTCAAATTGGACGTCGAGTATAGAGGATGCTGTTCGCCACGTGTCAACCTGATAGCGCATGACGCGATTCACGATTTCCGTTGAGTTTCACCCAACCGGGTTCTGTACGCGACCTTCAAAAAAAGCGAGTGCGTTATCCACAACAAGCTCAAGACTTTGTGCTAACGATTCCGTGGTAGTTCCAGCGGTATGGGGCGAAAGTATCGAGTTCGGGAGTTCGCGCAGCTCACTGTTAGCAGCCAGTGGTTCTGAGCTAAAGGTATCCAGTGCAGCGCCTGCGATGGTTCCGTGACGTAACGCGGCGGCAAGAGCTTCTTCGTTAATGAGCCCACCTCGTGCAACGTTCACCAGAAAGGCTGTTGGTTTCATGAGTGACAAATGCTCTGAGCCGATAATACCGCTGGTGTCTGATGAGAGTCTCAGGTGCAATGAGATGGCATCTGCCTCACGGAACAACTGATCAAACTCAACGTAGGTCACCCCGTTTGCACTTGCCCATTCAACGTCTGGCCTTAGGGTCCAGGCAATGACGTTCATGCCAATTCCCTGGGCAAGCTTGCACAGGCGCTTTCCAATTAGGCCGGTTCCAAGAATGCCCAGAGTATTGCCGCTCAACTGTGTGAGTAACCCTCTTGGCCATTCGCCCCGGCGGATACGTGAGTCCAGTTCTGGGACTTTCCTGGCCAGTGCCAGCAACAGGGCCAGGCAATGCTCCGCTACGGCATCTGTGGACGTGTTTGGGGTGTTGGTAACCGTCACGTTCATGCGATTAGCTGCAGCCAGATCAACGTTGTCGATGCCCGGCCCCCAGAGCGCGAGATGCTTCAAAGATGGGCAGTTCTCAATGACGTGTCTCGTGAACGGCGTTGAGGCGCGGATGCTGATCACGGTGTGTGATCCGGCAATCCGCTCAAGTAACACCGCCTCATTATCTGGGCGACTATTCCAGAGACGTACCTCCGCTCCTGACTGCTCTCTCAGCCTTGCGAGCGCCGGTGAATCAGCGATCAATGGCGGCTGGTCGTCTGGAATTGCGATAGTGATCATTTGTTTTGCGGGTGTTGTAAGAAATCGAATTATGGGTCAGAAAGCCAGCGGTACACAATAACGATACCGCTGGCTTGCCTGTGTCCGATACCCCGATTGGGCAGGGATTAGTGGGTGGGGGGATGTGAGTGGTCGTTGTGGCCGTGATGGCTTGCCGGATGGCTGTGATTTCCGCTCAAACGCTCCCGGAGACCTTCAATCGCCTCTTCAAACACGCTCTTCACCGCAGCGTGTCGAGCAGGAGGTGCTGGTGTGGCCAGAGTATCCAGCCAGGTCATGCCGCCTTCCATCACGGTGATCAGGTACTCCGCGGTTGGGTTATCGAAGAGTTCACTCCCTTTGGCCTTCAGATACACGGGTGATGTGTGGGCGTTGAAGTGAACCGGCCAGATGTGCTGCGCTTTGTGTTCGCTGACCGCTCGCGCTGCGATCCACCCTGATCCATCAACACTGATCTGCTCCGAGATACTGAGCGACGTGGTGCCTTCCGCGGCCGATGACTCGGCGACGACTTTACCGTTTAGCACCACCTCCAGCTTGTGGAACGGCATCGTCCCAATTGCGGACGCTTCAACCTGAAGTTTGCCGGATTTACCATTCAACGAGATCTCGTCGCCGGGTTGTGATCCCTCAACGCTCAAGCTCATCAGTGGCCCACTGGTTGTGTACGTTCGCCCTGCGCGCACTGCCCTGCCCCATGCGTCGAATGAGAACTCATCATCACCAATGTTCGCGTAGGTCCTGACGCCGCCTACGGGCATGCCCGCCGACATCTTGTCAGTCCCCCCAATGGCAGAGACCCGGTAGCCGGTATTGAGGAGGCGATACCACTCGTGAATTGCAAATGTGTCCATCGTTGGTGCCCAGAAGTCTCTGAGTTCCAGGCCATCGACACGGCCGCGAACAACTTCAGCCACTACTTCTGAGTATGGGAACGGGAAGTGCGGGACGACGACTACACCGCCGGTTGCCCGGCATTCGTCTGCCCACTCACTCATCGCTCGCCATGTTGGATCGCCGAAATAGCCCTCTGTCGGACCTGACGTGGACATTGGGAAGATTGGTGCGCCCTGCGTGCCAAGCATGCTGATGTGCCCAAGGAAGTGCTGTCGGTTCTCAGAACCGACCCACACAACGGTTTCATCTCGGCTAGCGAACCCGGCCTGGCCGGTGATGTCGCCTACGTTGGTGAACAGGTCACCCCACTGTGCGGCCAGAAGGTTGATTATGTTGAGGCCCTCTGCCTGTGCCTCCAGCCACGCTGTATCCGGAGAGATGAAGTGGGTGTGGGAATCCGCAGTGATCCAGCCATCTTGCCGCAAGTTGGTCATGCGGCTGAACTCTATATCCAACTCGGTTTGACCGGGCTTGATATCCAATTCAATTCGCTGAGGTTCGTACTCGAAACCTTTTGAAATTTCGGCGTACACCTTGCCTGTGGGTAGCTCGATTGGGAATTCGCCGTCTACGTAGGCGTAATTGGTCGAGCCGAGTTTCAGGTCTGCGCCGTAATCTTCAAACCAGTTGTCGTTAACTTCGTGACGATGGCCATAGGGCGGGAAGTAGCGTCCGTCGTCAGACCGGAAGTGCACGCGGGCGGGCGTAGTGCCTGACAGGTCGTCTGCTTTGATCTTGACAGAGATCCACTCGCGCTTCTCTGTGAGGACTCTGGCGTGCATTTTGCCGTCTACGCTGGTGGCTTGGCCAGATTCGTACAGGTCACCTGCAGGAATCTCGGAGCCGTCCACGCTGAGAGAGGCATCACTGGTTGCGGAGAGATCGACGATCAGTGAGTCACCAGAATGCTCAAGGTCAATGTGTTCACCCCAACCCTTCACCGGGTCGGCCATCCACGCTCCGGGGCTAAAGGGGTTGGATGGACGCGAGCGGGCCACAACGCCCTGATCCACGGATACTTCAGCGCTTGCTGCTTCGAAACCGGGAGCTTGGGAGGTGACTTCGATGGTCTCCAGTTGGTTGAGTCGCAGTGGGTGCGATGCTCCGGTGAAAGCGGTGATTCCACCAATTCCGATTGCTGCCGCGCCACTGGGCGCGACTCGCAACGACTGAACATTTTTCTCCTTATGTGGATTAGGCAGGGCGAAAATGGACCATGAGGCCGGTGACACACCCTGATCTACGGCCTGAACCTGCTCCAGTGGGCCAAAGTCACCAACGTTGACGGCGGTCTGCATCCGTCCCCACTGGTTCTTTGGGTACGGGCCGCGTGGATCAAGCGCCATCATGCCCTGATGTGGCCTCGCTGAGAATGCGCTTTGCATTCGCGATGCCACCTGGTTGACCTCAAACCGTCGACGGATGGGGTGCGATATTTCCGTGCCATCTTCATAAACGATCACATAGGTGCCAAGATCCTCACCCGGTGCGGTGACTACTGGTTGAGCGTAGTCCGCGGTTTGTGGATCGCTAAAGTCCCCTACCGGAGTGGTTTTAGTGGCTTTTGAGTCACAGAAGTGTGCGAATACGAGGTAGTTCGCTGGCTGATCAACCCGAATCGAGATGAAATTAGATACACCACCCTCACCAGCAACCACGAGGCCGCTTTCTGACAGTGCAAACGGAACTCCCCAGAAAATCTGATCTCCAAATGGAAGGCGCTGAATGTCGTCTGCTGTTGCAGGGGCCCAAGGAGCGGCGTCTGATGGGGCGTGGGTGAATGAGCTTGAAATATCTAGCGTTGTGGAATTTGTCATCTGGGAAGCCTTCTGTTCACTAACAGTAATTAAGCGGGCATGAGGATTTTGATCTTTCACTACAAGGAAATTAGGCGCATGATATTCCAGCGGCGTACGGGATGAATGGTCGAAAGTGCCATTTGACACTCATAATCAGAGGGACATTGAACTTTTCAGAATTGAAACTGATCACATAATTTGACCTTCGTAGAAAACATCAACTCACCGCCAGAGCGGACTACTCTTCGGGATCTCATGGGGGACGCCAACCGGTTCATATTCGGCGTAGAGATTGAGGCTACGCGCGGCCTTGCCATGGAAGAGCCCGCCTCTCGCATGGCTCGCCTTGCCAATGATCTTGTCGACTTCCCCGATGTTGACATCCTGGGGCTCACAGACAACCCCGGCGGCAACCCTAATAACCGGCCCGAGGCACTTGGCCTGCAACTGCATGAGCGCGGTCAGGAAGTTTTCATTGGTGTCTCGTGCAAGGACCACAACCGCAACGGAATTGAGAGCAGGCTCTGGGCACTTGGAAGTTACGGCTTCGATACTGTTCTAGCGCTATCTGGTGACCACCCAACAGCTGGGTACGCAGGTCAGGCTAAGCCGGTATTCGATATCGACTCGGTTGGGCTGCTTGAAATGATGCGTCGGCTCAATGAGGGCTTTCCACCGCCTGACAGGTCTGTTGGTGCGCGGATCCCAACCATGCGGACGGGTTTCTTCCCTGGCACGGCTGTTTCGCCCTTTAAGATAAAAGAGTCAGAATACCTGCCTCAACTGTTCAAACTGGAGTACAAGATACGCGCTGGAGCGCAATGGGCGATCACGCAGATTGGGTACGATTCCCGAAAACTGGACGAACTTAAGCGCTACATGGCGCTCAAGCAGATGAACATTCCTCTGATCGGCTCCGTGTTCCTGCTTTCCGCTCCCGCTGCCAGGTTCTTTCATCGATGGGGTGTGCCGGGAATCAACGCTTCTGCTGAGTTGGTAGAGATGGCGAACAAGCAAGCAAAGTCAGAGGACAAGGGGAGGGCGTTCTTTCATGAACTTGCGGCGAAACAGATCGCCATCTTAAAAGGGATTGGATATCGCGGTGCTTATTTATCAGGGCGACCGAGCCTGAGACGCATCGAAACGATTCTCGAAATTGAGAAATCATTTGGCGAGGATGACTGGAAGGATTTCGCGCGCGAACTTCAGTACCCGTTGCCGGAGGAGTTCTACTACTTCGAGCAGGACCCTGATACCGGCTTGGCTTCCTCGCAGATTAATAAAAAATACCTGGCCTCCAAAACTGGATTTGCTAAGAATCGAAAACGTCTGATTCAATCTCCAGCGTTCACGCTTGGCAAACTGACCCACGATGTGTTCTTCGACGTGAAGGCTCCAGGCAGAAAGTTGGGAGAGTTGGTCTACAAGGGGCTGGAGAAAACTCCACGCCCGGTGCAGCGAATTGCGCACATTGCAGAACAGGCCAGCAAGATCCCGATGTATGGATGCCAGGATTGTGGCGATTGCTCACTCCCTGACACCGCCTACCTATGCCCGGAATCGCAGTGTGTCAAGAATCAGCGCAATGGCCCGTGTGGCGGAACCAAAAATGGCAAATGTGAGGTGTTGGACAAGGAATGTATCTGGTCTCGGGCCTATGATCGTTTGAAGTCGATTGGGCAGGAAGAACAGATGCTTGATCGACCCGTGATATTTAAGAATGGTGCCCTGCAGGGCACGTCCGCTTGGAGCAACACGTTCCGTGAACGCGATCACCATTCATCAAACTCCGAAGGACAAAAGAGCCGGTAAAGGGCGATATTTACATGCCACGCGCTATTGAATCTGCTGACCAGTTCTCGATTATTGGCGAGAACATTCACGCTACCCGCATAGTTCTTGTTAACGGCATCAGGGCGAAGACTCTGGATGACGGAACCGAGGCGATCACCTGGAAAGATGCCGAGGGGACTGATCGATTGATGATCGTGCCAGAGCACTTTAAAGAGTCACAGGCGTACGATCAGGGCCAACACAAGCACTTCATGATCGCCGTCTGGAAGGGTCTGCATGGTGATCCTGAAGAGAGTGCCGATGGGGCGGCGTACATCATCCGTGAAATAGAGAAGCAGACCGCGGGCGGATCAACCTTTCTAGATCTGAATGTTGATGAAGTATCGCCCATGGTGGATGAGCAGAAGCGATCAATGAAGTGGCTAGTGGAGACGGTTCAGGCCCACTCAACTTTGCCACCAAGCATCGACTCATCTCTTCCCGATATCATCGAAGAAGGCCTGTCTGCCTACGATGGTTCGTCTGGGCGCCCAATGCTCAACTCAATCGCGCTGGAGCGGATTGAGGCAGTAGATATGGCAGTTGAGCACAAGGCCCATGTGGTGGTCACCGCGGCAGGCCGCGAGGGTATGCCATCGGACGCTGCCGAACGCGTTGCCAATGCGTCAGAAGTTGTGGAAGCGTGCCTCAGCGCGGGCATTCCGGCTGCAGACATACACGTTGATGCGTTGGTGTTCCCTATCGCCGTGGATGGCGCATACGGGATGCACTACCTGGATGCCGTGACAGAGCTTCGGAAGAACTTTGGCAAGGAAATTCACATTGGCGGTGGACTAAGCAACGTCTCATTTGGAATTCCAAATCGTCGATTGGTGAATGATGTGTTTTTGCATCTGTGCATCGAGCACGGAGCAGATAGCGGCATCATCGACCCGGTCACGACCAAGGTTCAGACCGCACTTGACCTCGATCTGGATTCAGAGCGGGTAAAAATCGCGATGGATATGCTGACGGGCAACGACGATTTCTGCATGAACTACATCACCGCTCATCGTGATGGTCGCCTGAAATTGAAGAGGAGTTAGTCCGCTGGCTACCGTTCGGATCATGTACTGGAAAGAGATTCCCGCCCAGGTTCAGGCGAAGGGTGATGACGGCACTGTAAGTGCTCAAATGGACCCTCGTTTTCAAGAGGGCATTGACGCGATTGCTATGTTTGATGGTAGCGCTGGTACGGATGACTATATAGACGCGTGGAACTGGCGCGATGTAGGCGAACTTGCAGGGAATACGGCGGGCGTATCTCAGAAGGTGGCGGATCATCTAAATAGCCAGTTCCCGCAAGATTTTGTTGTCAGGATCCGTGATTCTCAGCGAGCTGGCAGCAGAGATACCGCCCCCGGCAGTCTTGATGAGTGGTCCGGAGGCGTTTTGCCACAAGCTTAGACATTGTGGCCGCGCCCCTCACTCCAAGTACAATTGACCGCACGTTCTTTCGCTTCATGTCCCAGGGCACGCTAGATATATGACAACCAACCCCAGCACCACAATTTCTCTTCTCGAACGCCTGAAAAGAGGCGATAAGCTCATCTCTGATGGCGGCAGTGGCACGTATCTGCAGGCCCACGGCCTTGAGCCCGGCGGCTCTCCGGAACTCATGAACATTGAGCAGCCGGATGTGGTTCGACAGATGGCGGCAGATTTCTTTGCAGCGGGATCTGACATGGTGCTGACCAACTCGTTTGGCGGCAACCGATTTGGCCTCGAACGCTATGGATTTGGCGACAGAGTTCATGAGTTCAACAAAGCCGCTGCCGAGTTAGCCAAGAGTGCAGCGCCGGGAGGCAAGTACGTAGGCGGCTCTGTGGGGCCCACAGGCGTACTGCTTGAGGCGATTGGCGGTGATCACACTGAGCAAGAGATGTCTGACGCATTTCAGGAGCAAGTTGTGGGCCTTGCCGCCGGGGGCGCTGACGCAATCGTTGTTGAGACAATGATCTCAACAGACGAGGCGCGGCTGGCAATTCAAGCCGCCAAGGACCACACCGATCTCATTGTGATGGCGACGATGACGTTCGACAAAGGCCCTAGAGGCTACTTCACGATGATGGGCGATACGCCTGAAGACGCTGTGAAGAAGCTCAGCGACGCTGGCGCTGACATTGTTGGCACTAACTGCGGAAACGGTGCAGACGTGATGATTGATCTCATCAAGCGCATCAAGATGGTAACCGACAAGCCCATTCTGATTCACAGCAATGCTGGAATACCTGAGATTGTTAACGGCGTTGTGCGGTACCCTGAGTCTCCAGAGTTCATGGCTCCTCGTTTTAAAGAAATGGCTGAGCTTGGAGCGTCCATCATTGGTGGCTGCTGTGGCACAACGCCAACCCATCTGGCCGCCTGTGCCATATCGATCAAAGGCGAATAGTCGACCCCGTCGAGAAAAGATAGCTCTCTAAATTGACTATGAAAACTCAATCAGATCACCCATCAGCACGAGAGGTAATCGACCGTTATGGCCGTTGCCTTGAGTTGATTGGGATGGATCCGCACTTCCACGAAGTTTCCATTGGGCTGTACGTCAAGGATGACATTGCGACGGTGTGGACCTTCAGTCCGCTTGATGGCGTGAAGGAGCGATTGGCGGAGATTCGTGATCAACTGGTCCTCAAAGGCAGCATGATTGCGGTTGAGGGAACGCACGATAAGTCTCAGTTCTCGTGTGGTGAGTTTCATGCCATGCCAATGCGTTTCCTCCTCAGGGCTGCCGTTGAAAAAGACCCCATCGATGTTGAGGACCCCAGCCCGCTTTCCATTCGAGATATCAAATCAAAGATGGACATGCTCGCCACGCCAGAAGAGAACGATGGCCGCTGGGCATATCGCGTAACCGGAACTGGTGATTTCAAGAGACCTGAAGTGCGAATCCGGGCAATGGTTGGTGGATTCATGAGATATGGCGATATGGACAGGCTTGAGCCGGATCTTGGTGCGTTTAAGTGCGGACAGCGCCATGACGCGCTGCTACGTGTTCTGATGCCGTACGCCCGCAACGTTAGCGGCTCAGAAGATAACCTTGAAGCCGAGGATATGCGCGGGCAGCTAACAACACAGACACTTGGCTACTCGCAGTAATGTCCTATCTATTGAAGAATCTAATGGAGAATCAGGCATGACCGTCGTAGATACCATGACGTCAAAGGAGCGAGTGCTGGCAGCGCTGGCCGGAAAGCCAGTTGATCGCACTCCCGTAGCCAACCCAACCAACGTGGCGACGGTTGATCTGATGGACATGGTTAGCGCCCCATTTCCAGACGCGAACCGCGATTCCGTGATGAACGCCCGCCTGGCTGAAACCGGATACACCGAGCTTGGTTATGACGTGATTTCTCCCTATTTTTCGATCATCCAGGAGTCCTCAGCACTGGGCTGCGAGATGCAGTGGGAACAGAAAGACAACTGGCCTACGGTTAGGATGATGAACCCGATCTGGAAAGAGCCGGAGGATATTGTCATTCCGGACGACTTCCTGGAGCATCCTGATACCCAGGCGATTATTGGCTCCATCCGTATTCTCAAAGAGAAGTGGGGTGACGAGGTCGCCATCGTTGGCAAAACGATGGGGCCGTGGACTCTGGCGTATCACCTGTTCGGCGTTGAGCCGTTCCTGCTGATGTCGATTGACGATCCGAAGAAGACGATGGACGCGCTCCATCGTCTCGAAGAGATAACGGTTCTGTTTGGTCGCGCGCAGATCGACGCGGGTGCGGATGTGCTGACACTTCCGGACCACGCCACGGGGGACCTGGTCAGCGGAGAGTATTACCACCGCTTCCTCCAGGACATTCACACAGACATGGTGGAGAAACTACCGGTGCCGATCATTCTGCACATCTGTGGCAAAACTCTGGACCGCATGGATTACATAGCGCAGACGGGGATGGCGGCGTTCCATTTCGACTCAATGAACGACCCGGCAGAAGCGATGGAGATCGTGGACGGCCGGATTTCGCTCGTTGGAAACATCAACAATCCTGTGACTCTTTACTCAAAAGGGCCAGAAGCGGTTCGTGAAGAGGTATACAAGGCACTGGACGCTGGTGTTCAATTAATAGCCCCTGAATGTGCCATCCCGCTCAGGACCAAATTAGAAAACCTGTTGGAGATTCCCGCCGCAATAAACGACTGGACCGAAGCACACGCTTGATATCGCTCTGGTACGCATCTCCGACGACTACTCAAACCAAGAATCAGCATGAGTTAAATAGATGAATTTTGTCAACGACGGCTTAGCAGCCGAATTTGAATACGTCACCCGAGAGGGTGAAAAGCAGCACATCGGTGAGTTGTTCGACAGCGGCGATGCGCTTATGCAAGAGACCGCCTATAACCTGATTACCGGGAAACATGAAGAAGTCTCACGGCTGGTCGAGCAGGCCTTGGAGGACGGCTACACTGCCAATGATGTGCTGGATGATGGGCTGATCGCCGGAATGGCCATTGTTGGTGTGAAGTTCCGCGACAACATCATTTTTGTACCCGAGGTGCTCATAGCTGCACGAGCGATGAAGGCCGGGATGGTTCACATTGAACCAATTCTGTCTGCATCCGGTGTTGAGCCGGCTGGCACCATCATCATGGGAACGGTGAAGGGAGACCTTCACGATATTGGTAAGAACCTCTGCATCATGATGCTGCGAGGCTCGGGATTCGTTGTGCATGACCTGGGGGTGGACACCAAGCCGGATGAATTTGTAGACGCTGTCATGGAGTATGACGCCACAATCGTGGGAATGTCAGCGTTGCTTACGACGACCATGCCCAACATGGGCGTGACTATCGAAGCGCTAGAAGAGGCCGGACTCCGTGAGGACATCAAGGTCATGGTGGGCGGCGCACCCGTAACAGCGTCGTTCGCAGAAGACATGGGAGCCGATGGCTACGGTGACAACGCGATCGAGGCTGTTGATCGCGCCAAAGAGTTCGTCGAGGCCAACAACTAGCCGATCCGTTGGGCACTGGGTATCACGGTTGGCTTCTATTTGAGACACTGGTTTAATGAATAAGCCCCACAATCCTAGCCCCAAGGCTGATCCAGAGGCAGCGCGTCGCAGTATTACGCGCCTCATGAGCATCTACAGGGATATGTCAGAGGTCGCGGACAAGAGCGCCGTGACGCGGTGCCCGTACAAGGACGCTCGTTCACGGTGCTCCGCCAAATTCGCCTGCAAGAACCAGTACTTCATTGCTAACAAGCCGGATGAACCTGCCGTCTGCAAAGGTAGTGACAAACTCGATTACCGCTATGCTTGGGAACAGGAATAGACGCTGACACAGCCGCATAGTTACCACGGATACGCAGAATGACCCCACTCAAACACGGTGATCACGATATTGAGTTGGAACGTGGTAAATCGCTGTTCGAATACGCGGATGATCTATCCGTTCGCGTGCCCACGTCTTGCCGCCGAGATGGCGAGTGCCATGAGTGCATCGTAGAAGTCCGCAGTGGGCTCGACGCGCTCACGCCGCTTACCGAGGCAGAGTCGTTCCTGCGGGACAACTTCCGCCTGGCATGTCAGGCCAGAATCGAAGATCCCGAAGCTGATGTCGAATTTGCGATTCTGCGGCGCCAGCCCAAGATTTTGCAGACTGGTATTCAGCGCGAGTATGATCCAGCGCCATTGCTGGTCAGGCGTGACGGTAATGTCGTTTCTCTGCACGATGGCGACACAGAGAAAGTCATCGACTCTTACCGAGGCGCGATTCTGGGCCTGGCTATCGATGCCGGAACCACCACCGTAGTCATGAATCTCATTAATCTGGAGTCGTTTGAGACGATTCATACCGCGTCGTTTGAGAATCCCCAGCGATTCGGCGGCAGCGACATAATGAATCGCATCTCATACGACATGGGCATGTACCAGGGCGAGATGAAGCAGGTCATCCACTCCTCTATCAACTTTGAGATTGGCGAGATGGTCCGCACGCTAAAGATCAGGCGTCGCCAAATTTATGAACTGGTAATAGTTGGCAACTCCACGATGCGTGACCTGTTCTTTGGACTCGACGTGAGCACCATTGGAGAGCGGCCGTATAAGTCAGTTGTTGAGCATGAGTTCGATGCCGAGGAGCGCACAACTACGGCGATCTCGTCTACGGCGTCAGAGCTTGGCATACGAATTCACCCTGACGCGATCATTTACGGTGGGCCGCTGGTTGGGAGCCACGTTGGCTCTGACGTTGCGGCAGACATCCTGGCCACGAGCCTAGACGAGGCGATTGAGCCTGTCATCATGATCGACGTCGGTACGAATACCGAGATCGTGATCGGCACGGCAGACAAACTGATGGCGGCCTCCTGCCCTGCCGGACCGGCGTTCGAAGGTGGCCAGGTCACGTACGCGATGCCCGGCTACGATGGCGCCATCGAACGATTCGCGATCGGCGAGGATGGCAGTATTGATGCCGGTGTGATTGGCGACACTGAGGCTCTCGGTATTTGCGGATCAGGGCTGATCGATCTGATCGCAGAACTGCGGCGAACCGGGAAGATGAATGAACTGGGCGTGTTTGACGATGGCGCTCGCGAGTACGAGTTTGAGCCAAACCGCCATTTGACTATCTCAAGAGCAGATCTGAGCGCGCTCGCGCAGGCGAAATCTGCGAACTACTGTGGTCAGCGCATTGTTCTTGACCGCTACGGACTGCCGCTAGAGCAGTTTAATAAGCTCCAATTGGCTGGCGGCTTTGCGAACTACATAGACATAGACAACGCTGCTTCTATTGGATTTGTGGCGAACATAGATCCCGACAAGATTGAGAAAGTCGGCAACGCCTCTCTGGCGGGCGCTACCATTATGCTGTTGTCTGGACCGCTTCGGAAGAAATTAGAGAAGTTGGTCACGGAAATCGAGCACGTGGAACTTGAGACGTCGCCCGACTTCTTCGATCTTTTCGTAGAGGGTTGCCAGTTCAAACCTATGGATGCAGCCTGAAAACGTCCCGAAAGCTGGGTTACGCCCGCACTGGAGAATCAAATGGTTGAGTTGACTCGCAAAGTCCTGATAACGGACTACACCTGGCCCAACATTGACGCTGAGACGGAGATTCTCAACGCCGCGGGCATTGAGGTAGTCGCTGCGCCGACCTCCGATGTGGCAACGCTCCGTGAGCTTGCAATTGATGCCGACGCCATCATGTTCTGCTTTGCGGCGGTGCCTGCCGAAGTCCTGAGATCTGCCACAAAATGCAAAGTTGCATCCCGCTATGGCATTGGTGTCGACAGTATTGATCAGGCGACATGCACGGAGTTGGGTATTGTGGTCACGAACGTTCCGGACTATTCGCTTGAAGAAGTCTCAGATCACGTGATGGCCAACATCCTGGCGCTCAATCGACATCTGATCCCGCTGAATCAATCAGTGCGTGCAGGCTGGGGTTCGATGGGTCTGCCGATGCACTCCCGGCGGCTCAGCACCACGACGCTTGGCATCGTTGGCATGGGGCGCATCGGACGAACTCTGACGACACGTGCGCACGCCTTCGGCATGCGGGTGCTCGCCAGCGACCCTCTGCTAACCGAAGACAACAAGCCTGATGGCGTTGAGATCGCTGATCTTCAGACGCTGCTCGCCGAGTCTGATTTCGTATCTCTACACACGCCACTCATTCCACAGACCGCCGGCCTGATTGGCACGGCGGAACTAGCATTGATGAAGCGAACGGCGTTCATTATTAACGCGGCACGCGGACCGTTGATTGACGATGACGCGCTGGTGTCGGCGTTGCAGTCGGGCGAGATCGCGGGCGCCGCACTGGATGTGACACCAGTTGAGCCGTTGCCGATAGATCACCCTTTGAACGCGATGGACAACGTGATCATGACGCCGCATACGGCTTTCCATTCACTTGAGTCGCTGAATGAACTTGAGGTGCGGACAGCACGTGAGGTTGTTCGCGTGCTGGATGGGCAGATGCCTGAGAACGTGGTGAATCCGGCGGTGCTGGGAGCGAATCGGGCCGGGTTGAGCTAGCGCGCCATCTGCCATGGAGGCACGAAGGGACCACAATGGGATCTTTCGAGACTCTCAGGATGTCGGACTGAGCCGTTACAGGTAGATAAGGGGCTTGCCCATTTGGAGCGCGCGTCTGATGAGGCGTGGGGCCGGGCAAGCCCGGCGGCTACCGTGTGGTTGATACGCATCGCCAGCGGATGCCGGAACGGTGCACTTCGAGTTTTCTCAGGAACCTTTTCCTCACGTTCGTGACTGATGTGGCGCGGAAGATGAGATTCTCACGTCACTCGCGGAACTTCATTCCTGAGAACGACAAATGGGGGCGGGGATGCGGTAGCAGACTGTGGGCAGGGATGCCCACGCGACGGGGCAGCACGGGGTCTAGGCGTTGCCTAGAGCTGCGAGCTGGGTCCTTGAGACTGCGAAGTTGGACTTCTGACTCCAGTGGCAAGTCGTCAGGGACGTTGCTCGGCGAGTATGCGGCCTGCCACGCGGCACGGGCTAGCGAGCCGAGGTGTGTGCCTTCGATGTCCAGAGACTCCGCTGCTGAGTCGGTGTAGCTGCCGAAAGTTTCTGTTTTCTCGCGCTTTCGGAAGCCTGAAGACGCAAGCGCCTTTTCGGCGACACGGAAAGTGTCGAGCACATGCTGTCTTGATTCGCCATCAAGTGTGGCAAACCGAGCGCGGGACCGGCGTCTCACGAGGTCTGGATTTATCTTGAGAAGAATCGCGTAGATTGATCCGCCGATGGTGACGACCACTAGCACGGTCAGTATCAGGTACTGGATGTTCTCGAACAGCGATCGGATGAGATCGAAGATAGCGCCGGGAGCCTGAGTTGCGGCGGAGGCTACGTGGTCGCCAAGCCGAAGGTCTAGCAGCTCTGAAAGATTGAGGAACCCCGCACCGGCAGGTGGGCCTGATTCTGCTGGTAAGTCTGGTCGGGGGGTGGAGTCGAATGGCACCCAGCCTGCCTCGTCAAAATAGATCTCGGACCACGCGTGCGCGTCTTTTCCGGTGACCTTGCTTGCGCCGGACAGCGGGTTGTACTCGCCTGGCAAGTAGCCTGTGGTGAGCCGTGATGTAAGACCGGCTGATCGAGACATGAGCGTCATCGCCGTAGCGAAATCGAGCGCCGTACCGTCTGCCTCGCCGAACACGAAATCGTCCAGCGGAGCGTTTGGCGCAAGCTGTGATGGTGCTTCTTCAGCGTATCCAAGTTGGTTGAGGTACGAAACGATGCGCGTGGCCTTCTCAAATGACGTATCGGCATCTCCAATAATCTCGCCTGTCAGGCCGTGAATCGAGTCCAACTCGCTCGGGATGTACGCGTATTCCGGACCCTGCCACACAGAATTATCATATGCGAGGTCGGCAGAGCTAAATCGCGGTTCGCTGGAGACAATCTGGTAGGTCGAGCCTTTCTAAATGTCCGGCTGGAACTTATCGTTGCGAGGAAGCGATGCGGCTACCGGCTCGTAACCGGTCAGGACCTCATCGTTGAGCGCAACTTGCGGGAAGAACGTCTGCAGATATCGATCCTCTGCATCGGAATCATACCTGGACGGAACTATTGGCCGGTCAGGCACTGAGTCGTCCTGCGCTGTGGCGTACCACTTGCCGAGTCCAGCGGCGCCGTCATTGGTCTCGAACTTGTCGTACGTGCGACCGCGCCAGTAGCTGGAGACGCCGGAGCGAACGTACATGATGGCGTCATCAGCATCGCCAAATTGCGGCGGCTCAAGCGGTAGTCCTATCCGGGCTCCAAGAGAGAGATCTTCATCGCCGAGCTCGATTGGCGACGTGAGTTCGCCGTCTAATTCTGCAAGATACTGATCCGATACCCGACCGAATCCTCCATTGGGATCATTGGCATCCAGTGGAGCGCCTGAGCCACCACCGCCAGCCATTCGCTGCGCCAGTTGCTCTCTGGCTTGCCGGGCCTGTTCTGGCGAGAGGCCGGGGACGCCCGATTGATCGCCACCGGAGAACGGAATGATGGTGAAGCGCGGCGCCTGAGGTGCTTGCGAGGCGTTCCACGGCAGGAGGAAGAACGCCACTATTGATATTGCGAGCACAAAGCCGCCCGTCACCGACCAGAATGCTGCGGTGCCACGGCGGGAGTTGAACCAGTTGACTTCAGCGTCTTCGAACTCATCTTCCAGGTATGCGAGTCCCAGGAATCCGAGGACGAACATGCCGAAGATGATTCCGAGTGGTGCAAATCCAGCGCCGAATGCGATTTCGCTGGCGAAGAACATGACGATTCCGGCGGAGATGATCTGCGTGTATAGCCCTGCTCTGGTCTTTAGATCAAATGACGATGCAGCTGCGGTGGCGAGCAGGAAGTAGGCGACAGGGATCCGGTCACCTCGTATCGCAAGTACGAGGTCGTTCCGCATGTATACGCCAATAAAGATGATAAATATTCCTATGGCGAGCGATACCACTGGCGTCCGCTTTTTGCGACGCGTCCAACTAAGACTGTGGCCGATTACCAGCGCGCCGATGGATCCGAGCGGGATCAGTGGGTCGACGCCCACGTAGATCAGCGAAAAAGCGGCCCATGCGGCGGCCAGGAAGCCCATAACTCGCAATCTAGCCGAGTGCTCCGGCTTATCGTCAAAGATGCGTCGGAAGAGTGACTTTCGCTCCTCCGATTTTGGCGCGGCGTTCGACTTGCTAGTCTTGTGGCCGTTTGAGCCCGCTGGAATGGTGAGGTTCATGCCGCTATGTCCATTGGCTTCTCATCAGCGACGCGCGGGCGAGAAGCTGCTCGCCGTGTGACGCCATTTTCGATTGCCGCCAGTGCTTCCCGGAGCTCACCCTTTACGCACGGGATTGCTGCCACTCCGGCGTGCAAGAGCCGGCCAACTGCCGGGCCAGACTCATCGCCATATGTGAAACCTTCCAGAACAACCGCTGCGCCTCGTCGGCTTAGCGACGCAATGGCTGAGATTGATGCGACGTCTTTCGATGAGACGACAGTGAATACTCGTTGGCCGGGCATGACGTCTTTGAGGCTTGTAGACATAGGGCTACCGGGATCGCGTTCTGCGATGGCCAGTGTGTGCATGACATTCGACCAGTCGTAGGTCGGCTGCGCGAGTTCGGAGCCTGTTGCCACACTCACTGAGCCGCCACGGACGGAAATTGCCCGCGCCACGGATGCACACAGGGTTGCTGCGTATTCCAGCGTGGATTCCGAGCCTTCGCCATGATCAAACGTCAGGTCGAGTGCGACCACGACGGAGTCTTCGGCGCCTGCATCGTACTGTTTGACTGATGGTCGGCCAGTTCGAGCGGTGTTCTTCCAGTGAATATCACGAATGGTGTCGCCGTAAACGTATCGTCGAGAACCGGAGGTCTCATCGCCACGACGTACGCGCCTCCGTGAGCTTGCGTCTCCCGCGTTTGCTCCAATGAGGCCAACGCGCTCCATGTGGAACCAGCGCGGGTGAACGAGCACTTTGCCCGGCATGTCGATTCTCCTGCGACGCCGGAACAAGCCGAACGGCAGCCTGGCTTCCAGAACGACTTCGCCAAAGTGTCGCATGACAGCGTACCTGTCGAACCGCGCTGGTTGCGGGCTGGGATTCGGGCGAAGAAGAACTTCTGACGTGTTTCTGAGTCGCCCTTTGAGGATGATGACTGGGCTGCGCTCAAGAAATAGCGGGGAATTCGAGTGTTGTTCACCACACTTAATTCAATCCCCAACTCGTCACCTACAACAGGAGCTACGTCACCGCTGCATCGACGTGGCATGTGCACTGAGCGCGCCACTTCCAACTTCGGCACGGTGAGCCACGGTACGACTGCGCTGAGCAGGATGATGCCCCAGAGCATTGCGTCGGCCACGTGAAGCCAGCCAACTCTGGTCGCGCTGGCGACGAAGAAGACAGCGATGGCAACTAGCACGAAGCCGATTCCGCGTCGAGTAATCACTGGGCGATTCTCAGTTCGCAGGCGCCAATGGCGCTCTCAGGAAGTTGATCGAGAATCATCAATCAGGCTGGGACCTGCGTGGTGCGAAGCACGTTCTCGATCACATCGTGCGATGTTCGGTCGCTCGCGCCGCTCATCATGAGCCGATGCGCTGTGACGAACGGCGCCATGGCCTGCACGTCCTCTGGAACGATGTAGTCACGAGCATCCATCGCCGCCCGCTGGAGGGCAGCGCCGCCACGTGGGCTCACTCCGTAATCCACGGACTCAGCCGTGCGGGTGGATGCGACAACGTCAACGATGTACTGGCGAACCGGTGTGGCGACATCAACTTTGGATGTGACCACCTGCATCTCTAGGACGCGCTCTTCTGTGACCAGAACTTGCAGTTCTGGCATGCCGTGCTGCGAGAGTCGGAGAATCTCCGCTTCATCGTCTCGAGAAGGCATTCCCATGTTCATCGACACCATAAATCGGTCCAGTTGAGAGTCCGGTAACGGGAATGTTCCGTGGCTCTCCTGGAGGTTCTGGGTTGCGATCACCAGGAATGACGATGGGAGCGGTCGGACTGCGCCTTCAACGCTGACCTGGCGCTCTGCCATCGCTTCCAGCAACGCTGACTGCGTGCGTGGCCCGGTTCGGTTGATCTCGTCTGCGAGGACGATGTTGGCGAAGATTGGGCCTTCAATGAAATCGAATCGTGCCGATTGCAGGTCCACTACTGATGTGCCGGTAATATCGCTTGGCATCAGGTCTGGCGTGAACTGGATTCGCTTGAAATCACAGTCGATTGATCGTGCCAGCATCTTGGCCAGCAGGGTCTTGCCTACTCCGGGAAGATCTTCCAGAAGGATGTGACCTTCGGAAAACAGACCCAAGAGGGAGAGATGGACGGTGAGGCCGCCGGTGACGACAATGGTAGAGATGTTGTCTTTTAGTTCCTTTACATCAGCGGCGAACTGCTGGAGTTCGTCCGATGTGAGGCCCATGCCTGAAGAACTGCGTGAAGAAACGGGTGCTGCGTCTGAGATGTTCTGGACAATCGTCAACTGTTGTGCGCCTTTCCATTCGTCGAGGACGTGCGAACACGACGTGACGAGTGAATTTCAATTGGTCTCTACACATCCTGCGATAGATAGAGGCGCATCACGTCGGGGCATTCCGACGAAGCGTGTGGACGAAACCACACTTCTACAGTTGGGGATCTACCCACACATCCGGGGTTGGTGCGCGGTTCGTATGGGCGGGGCTGGCGTGGCGAAATGGTGGTCTCATCACACCGCTGTCGCGATCCAAAGGGCGTGATGCGTATCTGTACTTGTCTGACGTTGGATGTGGACGTGCCTGGATTCCAGCCTCCGATGGAAAGACGATGACGCGGACCGCTTGTTCGGTGTTGGACTGATGGCGAGGCTTGAAGAGCGGGTTTCAAACCCGCCGCTACCACTCACCGCAGGCGTACCTCACCGACTCCGCCACCTACAGCGTCTTTCCGGAATCAGAGGCTTTGCGCAGATGTCCGGAATCCAGGCACGCACACGCCGATTCCAACGTAATCACCCATTGCCGAACGGCGTCGTCTGATCGCGCGTGGCTATCGGTGGAAGTGAGATTCCGGATACCGAAGCGGTTCCGGGATGACACCGCGCAGCTGGGGCTGATAACCGGTGCTTGCGCTCCCCTACCCTTTCAATATGACCGCCTACCAAGGCCTACTCCATCGGGGCCATTGTGATGATGCAGAATGCTGCGCCCTGCGGGTCGAACAAGACGGCGAATCGTCCGGATGGAATATCGTTCGCCGGCACAAGAACGCTGCCGCCAAGTGATACCGCCTTCTCGACTGACGCGTCGCAATCGTCGATAGCGAAGTAGGTGGCCCAGTGCGTAGGCATGCCATCCCAATCCTCGGTCATCTGCAAGATTCCAACCGCCGCATCGTCATCACCAATCTTGACGGTGCGGTAGTCCATGCCCATATCCATTTCGGCTTTGCTGACATCCCATCCCAGCAGTGCCGTGAAGAAGCTGCTGGCGGCGTTTGCGTCTGTGCTCTGCAGTTCATTCCAGATCACGCTACCCGCCTCGGCTTCGACGCCTCGACCGTGGTGATCCTTGCCTTGCCACAGCCCGGCCACTCCACCAGAAGGGTCCTGCACCAGCGCCATACGACCAGCATCCATCACATCGAACGGCTCCATGATGGGCGTGCCGCCAGCGGCGGTCACTTTGGCGAACGCAGCGTCGGCATCGTCGACGGCCAGGTACGTGGTCCACATGGAGGGGATACCTGCGGCCGTCTGTTCTGGGGCCTGGTTGAAGATCGCGCCTGCGTACTCGCCATTGAGCTGCGCCATCGAGTAGACCTCGTCGGTCTCTGGCATGGCGTTGTCTTCATACGTCCAGCCGAACAGCCCACCGTAGAAGCTTTTGGCAGCAGCCTGGTCAGTGGTCGCAAGATCGGCCCAGCTTGGGTGGCCGTGTACATGTGAATCGATTTTGGGCATTGGATTCTCCCTGATAGTGCCCTTACGTGCGGGAGGGCTCGGGCCACGTAATTGGACTCGGAGTCTAGCAGCGGAACGCCTAATGCCGAATCAGGTGGTGTCGGTGATGAAGGCTGAGACGGCGTGGCAGCGTAAAAGTCGCCTCTCAATCAGCAATTTCAGCAGACAAATCCGGCTTCCGTCGCGCTAAGATATAGAGGCACACCAGCGCCCACCGTGCGCGGACGCCAGCCAGCGTAGCTCAGGGGTAGAGCAGCTGTTTCGTAAACAGCAGGTCATAGGTTCGAATCCTATCGTTGGCTCCACGAGTAAATCAAATACGAATCAGGGGCAGCCTTCGGGTTGCCCCGATTTGTGTATTGGACACTAAGTAGTCACAACTGACTCCCCCAATGCCCGTTTGACAGCAGTTGACAGCAACAGGGGTTCAGGCAGCACTTGCCTTTACTTGATGTTGAACAGACTCCGGACGGCATGTTCCATCGGCGATGAGTTGCCTGTCCGCCACTGGATCGTTTGGGTTTCCGGCGTGCCGTGGCAGGATGACCACATGGTGCGAAAAGATTTGCCTGCGCACGTACGTTGTCTCCTATGTAAGCCCAACAGGTACGGGTTTGAGTACCGCGGTGACCGATTGAGGCGAATGGGTGAGCACGCGATTAATGCGCATGGCGTGGCCGCTGAAGATCTCAAGAAGAGTCGCCTAGCGCCGGGTGAGGGTGGGCAGGTATACCTTCTCCCTAACGGTGAGTGCTGGGTTCACATCGTGCGGGAGCCGGTCTGATCGCAAGTTGCGGCCAGCGACGTGCAACAATTAATACATGACTACTCAAAAGATGCTCAAAGAATCGAAGCACCGTTTCATAGATGCATACATGGAGAACGGTGGCAACGGACGCCAGGCAGCGATACGGGCGGGGTATTCGGAGAAGAGCGCTCACACGACCGCGTACCGGCTATTACGTGAGCCTGAGGTAGTGGCCGAACTAGAGCGCCGTCGCTCTAATGTGGTGGCTCATGCCAACTACACCGCCGACATTTGGCTGAACGATGTTCAGGCCGACATTGACCTGGCACGGCAGACCAAGAACATGAGCGCCGTCATGCGTGGTCATGAACTCGTAGGGCGTGCGATCCAGGTATTCACAGATTCGGCCCTTACCGATAAGGAACAAGCCGCGTTCGCGTTCCTGGGCGAGTCCATGGTGCAATCAATCACCGACAACGGTGGGATCAATGCGCTGACTCAGGGCAGACGGCGGGAGATCGAGCTAGACCCTCAAGCGTGACGTAGCGTTTCGCTGCGTGGTCGTCGTTGTGGGGTTGTGGTGGTTATCGCGGTGGTCTTGAGTGTCGTTGCAGGGGTGGGGTACTTCTTGGCGGTGCTGTTGG
>Ga0114999_10002726_pt1 | contig 22802 bp, 30 predicted proteins | sample ArcticOcean_MG_C_3_FD_89820 | JGI IMG/M metagenome (GOLD analysis project Ga0114999, IMG submission 89820) | Marine microbial communities from western Arctic Ocean - ArcticOcean_MG_CB8_126 | ecosystem: Environmental > Aquatic > Marine > Oceanic | place: Arctic Ocean: Canada Basin | collected...
ATCACCCAATGACGATAAGTTGTGGGGATTATCGTTTTCAAAAAAACGATTTAAAAGAATGGGATAAGAAGGATCAGTAGAACGAATGTCGAAAGAAACGAAATTCAATCGATTGATCCACTTCGGCTGATTTGGAAGTAGCGATCCCCATTCCGATTTCAATCCATCCCAAGAGCTTCACCCGCCAAATCGCTACCAACAACTCGAACAGTATCTGCATTTAAGTAGTTAAGACTCAAATACCCTGTCAGTAAAAATAACCTGAGAATAAATTCATAGCAGGGGTTCATATGACCATCAGGATCCCGCTTTTCCGGTTGTGTCTAATTCGGGCCATTGAACGAGTTTTCGATGGAGTGTTCTACGAGATATCCCCATCAGTTCGGCAGCCTTGGTTCGGTTACCTTTTACTTGGTTCAACGCCTTCCGCAATAGATGTTTTTCATTTTCCTCAACCGAGAGGTTCGACTGAACACCTTCAGTATGCACAATAACCGGAGCGCCTTCCCGGAAGCGGTTGTCGAGATCATACTCGGTAATGATACCTCCTCGATGTAAAACCACAGTGTTCTCGGCAAAGTTTCTCAGTTCCCGGATATTTCCAGGCCAACGGTAATCCTGCAAAACGTGAACAGCACTAGTGTCCAACTGCGGTATTTGAACCCCATTTTCCTTCGCATAGAATTTAAGGAAATGATTTAATAGCAAAGGGATATCATCCGTTCTTTCGCGCAAGGGTGGTAAGAAGATGGGCACCACATTTAACCGATAATAGAGGTCTTCCCTGAAGTCCCCTTTCTCAACCATCTCCTTTAGATTTCGATTTGTGGCGCAAACGAGCCGCGTATCCACAGAAATGGGTTTGATGCTGCCAACACGCTCGAACGTTTTGGTTTCAAGAAAACGAAGCAGCTTAATTTGGATTGAGGCATCTATCTCTCCAATCTCATCCAGGAACAAGGTGCCATCATTGGAGGCTTCGAATCGGCCAATGCGCTTTTCAATAGCGCCCGTAAATGCGCCCTTTTCATGGCCAAACAATTCGCTTTCGAGGAGATTCGATGAGAGCGCAGCACAATTCACCGCAATAAATGGTTTTCTCGAACGATCGCTATTTTGATGAATCGCCTGAGCAATTAACTCTTTCCCAGTTCCTGTTTCTCCTTCCAGCAACACAGTAGCTTTTGAAGGTGCCACTAACTTTACCCTATCAATGACTGCAGACAAGGAAGACGAATTTCCCACAATCCCTTTGAAACTGAACTTCGTATCCAAGCGCTGGTGAAGCTCGTGATTTTCGGTTTCAATTTTCCGAGAGTTCAATGCCCGTTTTATCAAAATTTCGAGGCGCTCCAAGTTTACCGGCTTGGTAAGAAAATCAAAGGCTCCGCGTCTCATTGCCTCAACAGCTGTCTCAACATTCCCGTAAGCAGTCATCATGATACAAACGGGCTTTTTCGCCAAGCCAAGCGCGTAATCAATCACTTTAAGACCGGATTTACCTGACATCCGCAAGTCGGTGAGTACGACATCAAATGGTTCACTGTCCATGAGATTAAATGCCTGATCCGCATCACTCGCCAAGTAGACATCGTACGTATCCTCCAAGGCGAATTGCAGGCCTTCCCGCGTGTGTTTTTCATCATCTACTATGAGAATGGAAGCAGGCATAAGAATTTATTCTACGTGCAGATTGAAACGTTTATTGGGTCTGTGGCAAAAGCCGAATCCTTCGATGCTTTTTAGGAAACTTTAGGGAAATTACCGTGCCCATGCCCGGTTTGCTGTCAATGCCTACTTGGCCGCCATGATCACGAAGAATACGGTTCACAATCATCAAACCCAAACCGCTTCCAGAGTCCTTGGTTGAATAGTAGGGTTGGAACACACTCGCCAAATCTTCCTTCTCTATACCTTCACCCGTATCGGCAATAATGACATAAAAATAATCATCATCCGAACGAGTCTGAATCTGCAATGTCCCGCCTTCCTGCATGGCTTCTCTCGCATTCTTGATGATATTAAAAAAAACCTGCTTCATCTGGTTCATGTCGCCAGCAATCACCGGTGCTTCATCTCCGATTTCCATTTCGACCGTCACCTTCGAATTGTGCAATTCTTGCTCCTGTACTTGAAGAACGGATTCCAGAACCTCGGTAAGATTTGTGTCTTGAAAATCCGGCGGGGAAGGACGAATAGCCTCAAGAAAATGGGTAATGATTCCATCTTGGCGCTCAACCTCTCCGGTGCATATTTTGAGGGAACGCTCCAACTTCGCTCGAACCTGCTCATCTTGGATCTGATCCAGCTGACGCTCCATGAGTTGTAGATGGATAGTCAGCGAATTTAGAGGATTACCCAGCTCATGCGCTACCCCGGCTGCCAATAGAAAAATGGAGGATATTTTTTCGGATTCGATCTTTTCCTCCGTGGACATGATATCCTTCGTAATATCCGAGAGAATGACAACAAAGTGAGGATCCATATCCTGAAATCCTTCAAAAGGAACCATGTAGGCTCGAACGAATCTGTGATCTGGATAGGTCATTTCAATTTCGCGAGTCACCGATGCAAGATCTGCAAAGATCGGTTCCTCCCCATCCATGTTGATAACCGGTGCCAAATCCGGAATCCATTTCCACAATATGGTCGACCCAATATCGGACTCCTTCAACCCAACAATTTTCATCCCCTCATTGTTGGTGTATTCAACAATACCGTCGCGAGAAACAACTAAAATACCTTCTCGAACCGTATTGAATATTCCCTCAAACAACGCTCGTTCCTGAGCGAGGCGGTTTATCAGGTTTTGTAAATTGGTCTCATCCAAATGGTCCAGCTGACCTAGAACACGATCGAGCGGGGAGTGGCGTTTTTCTTTCATAATAGAATCAGAAGACTAGGTCATAACGAAACGGCTAACAATAAATAATGCAGTCAAATAAACGCCGGTCTTATTGAGATTGCCAAGTCTTTTAGCGACCAACACTGTGCCATCCATGACTGAAAATCCTGTTCCCTCCCCGCCCAAAAAACGTGAGAATCTGTTACTGAGCCTGGCATTCAATATCTTTATTCCGTTGTTTGTCCTCACCAAATTAAGCAGCCCCGATCGCTTGGGGCCGGTGCTGGCACTTATAGTGGGACTTTCATTTCCGCTTTGTTATGGAATTTGGGATCTGCTCAATAGGAAACAAATAAACTTCATTTCAATTCTTGGGCTTATCAGCGTCGGATTGAGTGGGACATTTGGATTAATCGAAGTAGATCCATTTTGGCTGGCCGTAAAGGAAGCCTCCATTCCATTGGTTATCGGAATCATGGTTTTGCTCACCTTTAAAACAAAACGCCCTTTGATTAAGACATTCCTCTATAATCCCCAAATGCTAAATACAGAATTGATTGATCGAAAACTGAATGAGACGAATACTCGGCCGGCGTTTAATAAGATTTTTTCGAAGTGTAATTGGTTACTGGTTCTTTCCTTCGGAATAAGTGGCATCCTAAATTATTATCTAGCAAGAGTCATAGTGACTACACATCCAGGCACAGACCTCGCAGCATTCAATGCAGAGCTTGGCAAAATGAGCGCTTTAAGTTGGCCTGTTATCGCGTTACCCAGTTCCGCAATAATGATGTGGGCACTTTGGAAACTGATATCCGGACTAACCAAACTGACCGGCCTAAAGTTCGAAGAAATGATGCACGAGCCACCGAAAAAGGCTCCAAAAAAGCCAAAGGGATAACCAAGGGCTTTTCTACTTTCAGCGTTCGTCGATCGGAACGAAATGCTGGTCTACTTTTCCTGTGTAGATCTGGCGAGGACGATGTATTCGTTTTGAACCAAGAGCTATCTCACGCCAGTTCGCGATCCAACCGGGCATGCGGCCAATAGCGAACATCACGGTGAACATTTCAACTGGAATACCGATACTCTTAAGGATAATACCGCTATAAAAATCCACGTTTGGATACAGCTTCCGTTGAACGAAATACTCATCTTCGAGTGCGGATTTTGCGAGATTGCGAGCGATATCAAGCAGAGGGTCTGGCTCGCCCAAGCTACCCAATAAATCCTCAGCAGCTTTTCCGAGTATCTTGGCTCGCGGATCAAAATTTTTATAAACCCGGTGACCAAATCCCATCAACCGGGCTTTGCCGGTTTTAGCATCTTCAATAAATTTGCTCCCATCGTCTCCAGAATCATGAATCGTCTGAAGCATTTTAATTACTGCGGTATTCGCGCCACCATGAAGAGGTCCCCATAGGGCTGAAACACCTGCTGAAACAGAAGCAAACATATTGGCACCTCCACTGGCTACCATTCGCACGGTAGAGGTTGAACAGTTTTGTTCATGATCTGCATGCAATAGAAAAAAGAGGTCTAGTGCTTTGGAGATCTCAGGAGAGGTTTGGTACTCAGAGTCTCCTTGAGTAAACATCATATGAAGAAAATCTTCTACGTAATCGGCGTTCGATCGTGGGCTAACGAAAGGGAGCTCAGCCCCCATTCGGAAGGTCATTGCCGCAATCGTGCGAACCTTTGAAATCAAAAATGCAGCAGCCTGGTCAAAATGTTCAAGTTCCCGTTCCCGATCATTCGAGGTCATATCAGGATAATAACAGCCAATGGCATTTAACAAACCACTCAACACCGCCATAGGATGGGCGTTCGTGGGAAATCCGGAGAAATGGTGTTCGAAACTTTCAGGGAGTGCGGTACTATTATTAACGTTTCCGGCGAAAGCCGCGTATTCCTCCTGCGATGGCAAATGCCCATAAATGACCAAATAAGCGGTACTCAAAAAAGAAGAATGCTCAGCCAACTCCTCAATGGAAATACCTCGGTATCGCAGTATACCGACCTCTCCATTTACAAAAGTAACGTCGCTTAGACACGATCCTGTATTACCGTATCCATCGTCAAAAGTAATGTAGCCGGTATCCGATCGTAATTTTCGCACGTCGACCGCTTTTTCTCCTTCCGTCCCGGAAAGGACAGGATATTCGTAGTCTTTACCGTCAACGGTAATAGTCGCTGTTTCTGACATTTGTTAAGGCTGATAAAAATAGTTCCTAAAAAGAAAAGAAGATACTCACCACTGATTAAGTATTTTCAACTAATTTCAGAAAGTTTCCGTATAACTGAAGCCCTTTTGCCTGACTCTTTTCTGGGTGAAATTGAGTAGCCACACAATTCCCGACTTTTATACCACTAGCAAAGCGGTTGCCGTACTCGGTTTGGAAGAATGCGGAACCGGGTTCTTCGGGTGAAACGAAGTAACTGTGAACAAAATAAAACTGATCTTCCTCGGATTTGAGCCCGGCTACCAGAGGATCATGGGTATCTTTAAACGAAACCGTATTCCATCCCATGTGAGGCACTTTATATTCTACAGGAAGTTGGAATCGTTTAACCTGACCGGTGAAAACACCCAACCCTTCCACGGACCCTTCCTCAGAAAAATCGTAGAGCGCCTGGAATCCTAGACACACACCGAAAAACGGGCGATCTTCTGCGATCCAGCCTTTAACCGTATCCACCAAGTTGCATGCTCGAAGCCCTGCAATACAATCGCCGAGTGCCCCAACACCGGGTAATACTAGGCCAGCCGCATCCTTGATTTCTTCAGGAGAAGTCACCAGATTTACGTCTGCACCGCATACCTCAAATGCTTTGGACACGCTACGGAGGTTGCCCATTCCGTAGTCAATTACTGCCAATTTAGGTTTCACGAATTTCTTCTCAGGTCAGCTTTTCTTTAGTCGAGGGTAACTTACCTTCAGTCCTTGGATCAATAGACGTTGCCACATCCAATGCGCGAGCGAAGCATTTAAATAAAGCTTCTACGATGTGATGGGGTTCATCTCCATACTCAACCTTCAGGTGAATGTTCGCACTAAGGCTATTAACTACCGCTTGAAAAAACTCCCGAATAAGCACGATATTGAAATCTCGGATGTAGTTTGTCGGTGATTGAACATCGTACTTCAGAAACGGCCGATTGCTCAAATCCATTGTAACCCGGGCAATCGATTCATCCATGGGAAGAATGAAAAAACCGTAGCGCCGAATTCCGAGTTTCTCGCCAAGTGCTTGCTTGATGGCGTCACCCAACACGATTCCAACATCCTCAACGGTGTGGTGATAATCAACCTCGATATCGCCTACAGCTTTGAGTTCGAGATCAAACAATCCGTGTTTGGCAACCAAACAAAGCATGTGGTCGAAGAAGGGGATACCCGTATCCACTTGATACTCACCGGTTCCATCGAGGTTTATCGTCAATGCAATATCCGTCTCTGCTGTTTTACGGGATATAGAAATTATGCGTTTTTCTGCCATTGGTCAATCGCTTCACTTAAGGTTAACATTTCAGACTCAGAGCCAACACTGATTCTTAGAAAAGATTCAGTGAGAACATCATTGCCAAAATACCGCACTAGAATTTTTCGCCCGAGCAGAAAGTCAAACAGGGATTTAGCGACTTCAGGACCTGATTCACTAGCTGCATTGATTGGCTCGGTGAAAATATAGTTGGCTTGGGAGCGATAAGTTTTCCAACCCTTATCCTTCCACAGGTTATAATAAGAATCCCGTGTACGCTTTATTTTTTCAATAACTCCTTCGTAATAATCCGTATCGGAAAGAGCAGCGATACCCGCAGCCTGGGAAAGAAGATTCATGTTGTAGCTATCCCGAACTTTGTCGAGTAGCTCAATAATCTCCGGATTTCCCAGTAAACACCCAATACGCACGCCGGCCAACCCGTGGGATTTAGAAAAAGTCCGGGTCACACATAGAGAAGGGAACTCTTCGATTAAGGAGATGGCATCTTCGTCCGCGAATGCACCATAGGCTTCATCGACAACCAGAATTCCAGGAAAAGACTCAGCCAATCTGCGAATCTTATTAGTTGGGATGCCAACTCCAGTTGGCGCATTGGGAGAAGTCAGAAAAAAAATATTGGCCCCGCAATTTGCAACAGCCTCCACCGGGAAACTCATGGTGGAATCATAGCGAACAGAAACCTTCTGTGCGTTTTGAATTGAAAGTAAAACAGGATACAAGGAATAGCTCGGAACCATATAACCTCCACTTCTTTCCCCGCCGCAAAATACGCGCATTAAAAGATTTAATATTTCATCCGACCCATTGCCTACAAAAGCCCAGTCAGAATTTGGTAACTCGAAATGATGCGCCAACTTTTCACGTAAACTCGCGCTGATTGGATTCGGATACTTACGCATGGAATCCCCGGACACTGCCGCCAGTGCGGCTTCAACACGCGGACTTGGAGGATAGGGATTCTCGTTAGTATTCAGCTTTATCCAATCCGCAACCTGTGGTTGTTCCCCGGGTACATAGGCTTTCAAGGCTTGAACATGCTCAAGCGCCCGGTCGGATATTGACGGATTCGGTTTCATAAAAACGAATGGTTAATCTCGCTACTTTGCCCGAATAGATACTGATCTACCGTGAGCGTCGAGATTTTCCAACCGTGCGAAAACTTCAATGGTTTCGGCAGCATTCTGTAGATGAGCTTTCTCATAACGCACAATACTGCTTCTTCTAAAGAAATCGCTGATGGTCAATCCGCTTAGAAAGCGCCCCACCCTCCCGGTCGGGAGTTCATGACTTGGACCAGCTGCAAAGTCTCCTAAAGCAGTAGCGGAATAGCGGCCCTGCAAAATAGCTCCAGCCGTCGTAATTGCGTTGGAAAGATGCGCAATTTTATTCGGTTCCACCTGTAGCTCCATATGCTCGGGCGCGATAAAGTTGGCCACATCTACCGCCGCCTCAAGGTTTGGCACGGGTATGATTGCAAAGTTCTTTTTGAGCACCTTCGTAATCGCATCTTTACGAGAAAGTTCCGGAAGTTGCTCTTTGAGACTCCGGTTCACAGCTTCGATCAGTTTATCCGAAGTAGAAACAAGATACACACGCTCCTTTCCTGAACCATGCTCGGCTTGAGCTAATAAATCGGCAGCAACAAATCGAGGTTGAGCACTGGCATCTGCAACCACCATTAATTCGCTCGGTCCGGGAAGAAGATCTATACCGACTCTCCCAAACAATTGGCGCTTGGCTTCATTCACATACGCGTTGCCTGGCCCATAGATTTTATCAACAGAAGAAACGGATTTGGTGCCATAGGCCATGGCGGCAATGGCTTGAGCACCGCCAATTTTGTAGACCTCTTTTATTCCGCACATTGAAAGAACCCCAGCCATAGCTGGCGTGATTTCCCCTTCCGCTGTCGGAGGAGTGCAAACACAAATTTCCGGAACCTTGGCAATCTTGGCTAGGGTAGTAGTCATTACGACTGTTGAAACCAAAGGAACAGTCCCGCCAGGAACATAAATTCCCACCCGCCTTATAGGATAGTAATGCTCACCGACATTTGCGCCATGTAGATTCTTCTTAGACCAATTTTTGGGAAGCGACTCACGATTAAACAGCTGAACATTTTTGATAGCTCCTCGAATAGCTTTTCGATCCTTAACCGATAGACTCTTCTCGCCAGCTTTCAATTCGGCTTCACTTACTCGGAGAGACTTGGAATTCAGTTTGGCGCCATCCAACTTTTCAGTTATTTTGAAAAGCGCAGTGTCTCCTGATGTTTCAATGGCGTCCAGAATGTCCGATACGATAATCTCAACTTGCGAAGATCCTGTAGCATCTTCGGCAAAGGATTTCATACGCTTGTAGAAACCCGCTACCCCATATTTAAATACTGGCATCTACTTCTTTCTTACACCTGGAAAAGCAGGCTGAACGAAAAGCGAATCTTCGAGGTCAGGATTCACTTCCATGGAATCGAAATTAATGCGGTGGACCTCTTCCCCGTCTATTAGAGAAATTAAAGTCTTGGGAAATTTAATTCCAGCCACCCTTATTTCACCCTGTTCCTGAATATGTTCGCCAGTTTCTATTTCCGTAAGAATTAACTGGCCGGTTGAAACTTTGAAATTGCGAATGTAATACATCGATCCATAGACAACTTTTACTCGTTCCACTGACTCACCTGAAATAATCTCCTGTCCCAGGTATTCAAGTTTGCGCTGGTAATTGGTATCACTGGAAAAGAATTTAAGGTTTTCGAAGGTATTTGCCCGAACCCGTTTTAACTGGCCCGGATTGGACGGGATCAAATTATATTCGTCGGGATTGTCCGATCGATAGACTTTCTTCCAAGCATCATAGTCATTTAGCCCAAACTCTTGCACAACGCCGTTGCCGGAAAGAATCTGTAGCTGCTGAAAAGGGGACCTCAAATTTATTTCAATTCCGCCTACATCACCGTTTGCAGTAGTTATAGTTCCCTTAAACTTTAGAGATTGTACACTGTCGAGAACGGGTTCTGTGCCGACGTAGCTTCTGGCTTTTTTCAAGATTGCGAGAACTTCGGGGTCGGCAGCACCCATTAGGTTATGGAGACTAAACAACAAAATTGCGACTACAGCCGCGAAACCCCTTGCCGACTGACTTTCCAAAACAGGTTTCTTTTTCACTAAAAGATACATACGAGAATAAGATTAATAGAAGGCTATAGGACTCTATTCCTCCTCCAATGTTCAACTCAATTCTTCCTTATTCCCACTCGATAGTGCTGGGAGGTTTTGAACTAATATCGAGCACAACTCGATTTACCCCCTTCACTTCATTAATAATTCGGTTTGAGATTTTCCCCAGCAATTCATGATCGAGCCGAGCCCAGTCGGCGGTCATTGCATCGACACTTTCAACGATTCGCAGGGCAATCACATTGTCATACGTTCTTTCGTCTCCCATGACTCCCACGGTTCGAACAGGCAAAAATACAGCAAAAGATTGCCATACCTTATAATAAAGATCGGCCAATTTCATTTCCTCGAGGAGAATGGCATCCGCTTCCCGAAGCACTTTGAGGATATCTTCCGTAATCGCGCCCAACACTCGGACTGCCAGGCCAGGTCCTGGGAAAGGCTGTCTCCAAACCACATTATCAGGAAGTCCCAAACTTTTACCCAACAAACGAACTTCGTCTTTAAACAGTTGGTTGAGTGGTTCTAAAATCTTAAGTTTCATCCGCTCAGGCAAGCCGCCAACGTTGTGGTGACTCTTTATCAAAGAGGCAGGATTCCCATCGATCGGAACAGATTCAATGATATCGGGGTAGATAGTTCCCTGAGCGAGAAAGTCGACCTCCCCAATTTTTTCAACCTCATCTTCGAAAACATCAATGAAAGTATTTCCGATGATTTTGCGCTTTCGTTCCGGATCAGTGACATCGGCTAAGCGTGTCAAAAAGAGATCTGCTGCTTTCGAGACTACCAGGTTTATTTGAAAATGATCGCCGTAGAGTTTTTCCACCGCTTCCCGCTCATTTTTGCGCAGTAACCCATTGTCCACGAAGACACAGGTTAACTGGGTGCCAATGGCCTCGTGAATTAATTTTGCAGCAACAGAGCTGTCAACTCCTCCACTTAATCCCAAAATTACTTTCTTATCTCCAACCGTTTCTTTAATGGCGGCAATCGAGCTCTCGATGTAGTTTTCCATCGTCCAATCGCCACTACATTGGCAGATTGAAAAGACAAAATTCCGGATGATATCAGTTCCTTGTTCTGTATGGAAAACTTCTGGATGAAATTGAAGACCATAGAAATTTCGCTCATCATTTTGTATCGCAGCAAAATTACTGTTTTCAGTTTTGGCGACGGGAACGAATCCTTTAGGTAATTCGGTCAACTTGTCTCCATGTGAATTCCAAACTTGGATTGATTTATCAATTCCGTGAAAGAGAGGACTATCCCCAGTGATCTCCAATTTCCCTTTACCATATTCACGTTCATCGCTGTGTTCCGCTTTACCTCCGAGCAGAAAACCAAGTAGTTGAATTCCGTAACAAATGCCCAGGACAGGAACGCCGAGATCAAAAATTGCGATATCCGGTTTGGGCGCATTGTCAGCAAAGACCGAGGATGGACCGCCGGAAAGGATGACTCCCTTAACTCCTTCTTCCTTGAGCACTTCCGCTGCCGTCGAAAACGGATATACCTTTGAATAAACTTGGCATTCCCTCAAACGACGGGCGATTACTTGTGTATATTGTGAACCAAAATCTAGGACGGCAACTACCTCAGGCATGATCAAAATTGTAGATGAGTGTTCTTAAATTCACAGCGCGGGCAGTTCGATTGTTTAACTCCCATTTTATCGGCGTAGATTTTGCCGCATTTAACACAGTGGTAAACCGTCTTTGAGCGCTCTGATTGATATAAATTTTTATCACGAATATCGTAGTAGGCCCATAAGCACAGGACAGATCCAATCCCAAAAAGTAGATAAATAAGGAATCCGTCTGCCAGACTAATGGGTATCATTGTAAACACAAACACGCCCGAAATTCAGGCGCGCTTTTAAAGTGATGATGGTGTCGGATATCTCCAAGGTTATTTCTTGGTTTCTTCCTCCGCTTCGGGTTCTTCTGGTGCTTCTTCCGCCTCCGCTACTGGATCTTCAGCTTTAGTTTCTTCGACTTCAGCTTCTGGTTCTTCGACAACAGCGGCTTCAACTTCAGCTTCTGGATCCTCGACAACAACGGCCTCGGCTTCAGCTTCTTCGGCAACGACAGCTTCAACCGCCTTTGCAGCAGCAGGTTTTTTGGCTGCTTTTTTAGCTTTCCGTTTCTTGCCGTAACCTTCGTCGGCAGCAGGAATCAATTCGATGAGTGCCATTTCGGCGGCATCACCTAACCGGTTACCAATTTTGTAAATCCGAGTATATCCACCTGGACGATCTTTGAACTCTTCAACCTTTTCGTTGAAGAGAATTTGAACGGCCTCTTTGCTGCGGATCCGAGAACTTGCCAAGCGGCGATCCGCAAGCGTTCCTCGATTAGCAAGAGTGATGAGCTTTTCAATAAAAGGTCGGAGTGCTTTAGCTTTAGCAAGAGTCGTTTTAATTCGACCTTCTTTGATAATGGCAATCGCAAGATTGGCCATAAGAGCCGGGCGGTGAGCCTTTTTTACCCCGAGTTCGTGTCTATGTTTTAAATGGCGCATTTTGAATGATCAGTAAGCAACTTTTAGTCCATGCGAGAATCGAGAAGACGTTCATCGATTTTCATTCCCAAAGACAGCCCGAGTTGCTCCAGTTTGGCTTTAATTTCATTCAGTGATTTCTTACCGAAGTTACGATATTTAAGCATTTCTTGCTCAGACTTCATTGCAAGTTCTCCAACCGTTGTGATGTTGGCGTTATTTAAGCAATTAGCTGCACGAACAGAAAGTTCGATTTCGTTCACGCTCATGTTTAGGAGTGTGCGAAGCTTATTTTGTTCTTCGCTAACTTCGGAGCCTTCACTTTCGAACTCAACACTTTCATCACTCACATTATCGAAGACATCGAGGTGATGTTTAAGGATGGAAGCAGCATGCTTCATAGCGTCATCCGGTGTTATTCTTCCATCCGTAGAGATTTCCAAAATCAATTTGTCATAATCGGTCATTTGACCAACCCGAGTGTTCTCTACGCTGTATTTTACAAGACGTACAGGACTATAAAGGCAATCAATTGGAATGACACCGATGGGATCATCTTCCGTCTTGTTGTCCTCACCTGGGACGTAGCCACGACCTACTTTAATTTCGAGTTCAGCAAAAAAACGCATCTCGTGATCAAGCGTGCAAATCAATTGATCGGGGTTAATGATCTCAATATTTGAGTCAGGCTGAATATCAGCAGCTGTGATTTCCCCTTCTTTTGTCACATCAATAAGCAGCTTTACTGGTTCGCGCTTATGATTAATCAAAAGAACTTTCTTAAGGTTCAGGACAAGGTCGGTGATATCTTCAACAATACCTTCGATGCTCTGAAACTCATGACTAACTCCCTCAATTTTAATTGAAGAGATTGCTGCTCCTTCAATAGAGCTCAAAAGAACTCGGCGCAATGAATTGCCGATGGTGTGTCCGTAACCGCCTTCAAAAGGTTCGGCTATAAATCGGGCAAATGTTTCATTTGAGCCCTCTTCATCTTTAGTGAGACGGTTGGGTATTTCGAATTTTCCTAATCGTGTGGCCATGGATCTATTAGAAGATAATATGTTAACTTAGCTGCAGACCGGATTAACGGTTATAGAATTCAACAATGAGCAGCTCATTGATGCCTACTTCTATCTCATCACGAGTAGGTAGACGATTTATTTTCCCTTTGAAAGTGTCTTCAGCGAGTGACGCCCAATCGGGAATCGTTCGAGCGCGTGTTTCATCTAGAGCACGAGTCGCAAGCTGTTTTGAAGACGTAGAGTCTTTAACTTCGATCTCATCGCCAGCTTGAACTTGGAAACTTGGAATATCAACCTTGTGGCCATTTACTTTGATGTGGCCGTGGTTCACGAATTGGCGAGCGCCAGAACGTGTCCTGGACAGATTTAACCGATAGATAACGTTATCCAAGCGGGTTTCCAACTTCTGCAAAAATACTTCACCTGTAACACCTTTGGCGTTTTTGGCTTGTTCGTAAGTGCGGCGGAATTGCTTTTCCGTCATACCATACATGTAACGAAGCTTTTGCTTTTCGTTCAGACCAATAGAATAGTCGCTTTGCTTACGGCGCAGGCGAGGTCCATGTACCCCAGGTGGGTAGCCTTTGCGCTCAAAGGCCTTATTTGGTGGGAAAATCGCCATTCCAAAACGGCGATTAATACGAGTGGTGGGTCCTGTGTAACGAGCCATACTAAATAAAATAAAAGATTAAACGCGACGGCGTTTCGGTGGGCGGCATCCGTTGTGTGGAACGGGCGTTTTATCAACAATAGAAACAATAATCATTCCGAGCGCTTGAAGTGCACGAACAGCTGAGTCTCTTCCGAGGCCAGGTCCTTTAAGATGCACGGAAACTTCTTTCAACCCATGAGCCATGGCTGCGCGTGTCGCATCCTGAGTTACAACTTGGGCGGCGTATGCAGTTGATTTACGTGATCCACGGAAATTGCATTTTCCGGCACTGCTCCAGGAAATAACATTTCCTTTATTGTCGGTAACCGAAACTTTGGTGTTATTAAACGTAGCGATCACGTGGACGATCCCGTGGGTAATGTTCTTACTACCTTTGGCTCTGCGAATTTTGACACCGCTAAGCTCATCGCCCAGTAATTCTTGAAGGGCAGAAGTTTCCCCTTTCTTTTCTTCAGATTTACCCTCCCCAGAATCCTCTTCTCCAGACGCGGTTGCTTCCTTAGGTGACTCTTCGGAAACTTTCGCAGGGCTTTCGGTCTTCTCAGCAGGAGCTTCAACTTTCTCAGATTTTGCAGCCTTCTTAGCAGGAGCTTCGACTTTCGCAGGTTTTTCAGCCTTCTTAGCAGGAGCTTCGACTTTCGCAGGTTTTTCAGCCTTCTCAGCAGGAGCCTCTTCCTTCTCTGCTTTAGCAGGAGCTTCAACTTTAGGCGCTTCTTCTTTAGTAGCGACTTCAGGAGTTTCCTCAGCTGCCTTTGCAGGAGCTTTCGCTTTCTTTGCTACCTTTTTTGGCTTCGCTGGAGTCTCTGCTGCCGGAGCTTCTTCCTCAGCTTTCGCTGCAGGGGCTTCTTCAACCGCCTTAGCTTTCTTAGCTACCTTTTTGGCTTTTTCTGGAACTTCGACTTTTGGAGCCTCTTCCTTAGATTCCGCTTCGGTTGTTTCTTTAACTACCTTAGCGGCTTTTTTAGCTTTAGGCTTATCAACCTTAGCTTCGGCTGCTGGAGCCTCTTGCTTGGGTTCTTCGGCTTTCGCCTCTTCGTTCTCTGGATTGTCAGTGCTCATTTAATAAAAAATTAAGTTTTAGATACTACGCCCACTGTCCTACGGCCGCCTTTACGCGTTCTGGCATTAGTGCTGGTACGCTGACCACGGACTGGAAGTCCACGGCGATGGCGATAACCTCGGTAGCACTGGATGGCTTGAAGGCGTTTTAAATTGGACGCGATATCACGACGAAGATCACCTTCAGTCATCCATTGATTTCGTATAATGATCTCCGAAATCTGATTGATTTGCTCCTCCGAAAGATCGTGGGAACGGTGATCAGAATCGAGCTTAAGCTCAGCAACTATGTGCCTTGAGCGAGTCGGCCCGATGCCGTAAATATAACGAAGAGCGAACTCGGTTCGCTTGTTATTTGGAATGTCTACACCTAGTAATCGAGGCATTGCTTATTGCTTGTTTGGAAATTGTGAAAAGTGGCCAAAATAACAGCTGTTTTATGATTGAAAAGCTATTTTTTCGGTAAAGTTAATATTTCTGGACCGTCCTCTGAAATAAGGACTGTGTGCTCAAAATGGGCTGAAGGGTTGCTATCTAAAGTGACAGCAGTCCATCCATCGGAAAGAACGCGGACGCTTGGAGTTCCAAGATTGACCATCGGCTCAATTGCCAAAGTCATTCCTGGTTTTAGTTTCTCACCTTTACCTTTCCGACCATAATTGGGAATTTGCGGCTCTTCATGCATGGATCTTCCAACTCCGTGACCCACAAAATCTCTCACGATCGCTAAACCGCGAGATTCGATGTAAGTTTGAACAGCGTTGGAGATATCCCCTACTCGACCGCCAGGTTTGGCAAAGCCAATGGCGAATTCGAGTGATTTGCGTGTCTCTTCTACAAGGAGTTGAACATCCTCAGGAGCTTCTCCTACGATAATAGTTTTAGCATTATCGCCGATGAAACCATCTAAGCGAATGACAACGTCGAGTGAAACTACGTCCCCATTCTTGATTGTTCGTTTCATACTGCCGATTCCGTGCACCACTTCTTCGTTTACAGAAATACAGATATAACCGGGGTACACTTTGCTTCCGTTACGATAATTGTAACAGGCGCTTGTGGCTCCCAATTCTTGAATGAACCGTTTCCCAGCTTGATCGAGATCGTAAGTGTTAACTCCGGGTTCTACGAGCTGAGTGACTTTATAAAGAACAGTGGCTGCAACCTCACAGGCTGCCCTCATTTTGATGATTTCAGCGCTGTTTTTGACAGGAATCATGGATTCAGAGTCATGCAGTAAACTAACAGATAATAGATTAGAGAACCAAGGTCCTTAGAACCCAAGAGATTATTCCAATCAGAAAAATGGACCCTAGAACGAGCATCAATGGGCGTAAGTTGCCCATATCAGACGTAACAGTAAGTTGTGGACGCGCTTTGGTAGCTGGATTGCGACCACGAATACGGCCCTTTTTCAGGAATCCATCGTAGTGGCGTTGCAACAGATACGTCTCAACTTGTTGTAAAACTTGAAGAATAACCCCTACCGTAATCAACATCCCGGTTCCGCCAAAGAAATTAGAGATCTGGTACGGCACGTTTAGGGAGAAAAGAAGAACATCTGGAAATACGGCGATCAGGGTGAGAAAAACAGCTCCCGCAAAAGTCAAACGCGTCATTACAAAGTCCAAAAACTTTGCCGTTGGCTCTCCAGGACGAACACCAGGAATGTAACCGCCATTCTTCTTCAGATCATCAGCGATCTGGATCGGCTTAAACATAACCGATACCCAGAAGTAACTGAAAATCAAGATGAGGAATCCAAATATGGCGTAATAAGAAATGGTTCCACGAACAAACCAGCTAGAAATGGTTCCAAAGAATGAAAGGCTACTAAAGCTAGCAGATAAGGAAGACAGGATTTGTTGTGGGAACATCAGGATCGCACTGGCGAAGATCACCGGCATTACTCCTGAGTAATTTACCTTTAAAGGTAGAAATGAGCTTTGTCCGCCATAGACCTTTCGACCAACCACGCGCTTAGCATACTGGACTGGAATTTTCCGCATGGCTTGAATAACGGCTACAAGCCCAGCCGTAACAACCAAGAGCAGTACGAACATCAAGGCGAGTTCGGGAACTTCAATTCTGCTGGTGCCGATAGGGGCGAAGACCATGCGGTAGAGTGTAGCGGTCGCACTGGGAAGATCGGAAATAATACCGATCATAATCAATAATGAAACTCCTTGGCCGATTCCCTTTTCAGTAATCTGCTCGCCGAGCCACATCAGAATGATCGTCCCGGTTGTTAATATGACAACCGAACTCATTACGAACCAAGCGCCATCGCTCAGAATGATGGAACCATAGACCTCTTGCTCAAATCCGGAAAACAATCCACCAGGATTTTTAAGGCCAATAATAAGAAGAGTACCTTGGACTAAACAAATGGCAATAGTAGCAAGTCGCGTATATTGGGTAATCTTTTGTCTACCAACATCCCCTTCCCGTGCGAGGCGAGCCAAGCTGGGTACAACGGCAGTCATCAACTGGAAAATGATGGAGGCCGAAATGTAAGGCATGATGCCCAATGCAAAGACCGCGCCTTTCAGAAGTGCGCCACCCGTAAACATGTTATAGAGTCCAAGAACACCAGAGGTCCCCGATGCCGTTTGATCTGCAAAGAAATCTTGAAGCGGCGTAGGATCTATACCTGGAAGAGGAATATTGGCACCAATACGTGCCACAAACAGCATAGACAAGGTGAAGAAAATCTTGTTACGCAGTTCCGGTATTTTGAAACTATTTGTAAAGGCGGATAGCATTTAATTCAGGGTCAAAAAGGCTTAAGTAAGTTCTGTTACTTCACCACCAGCTGCTTCAATCTTTTGCTTCGCAGAAGCAGAAAATTTATGGGCGCTGACCTTATAGGCTTTGTCTACCTCGCCTGTTCCAAGGATCTTTACGAGCTTGGAGTCGGGGCGTAAGGCGCCAGCTTTGGCTAACGTTTCTGGATTGGCTTCGGTCTCGTCTCCAAGTTTGGCCAAATCGCTTAGGTTAACAACTTCATAGGAAGTGGTGAACTGCGCATTACTGAAACCACGACGCGGCAACTTGCGATAAAGAGGCATTTGACCACCTTCAAAACCGATCCGTATTCCACCGGCTGATCTAGCTTTCTGTCCTTTGTGGCCTTTACCACAAGTCTTGCCTGTGCCGGAACTTTCTCCATTGCCAAGACGTTTTTTGCGGTGAACAGCACCAGGTGTATTTTTAAGATTATGTAATCTCATTGGAAAATTCTAGTTGATTAATCTGAGTTGCGAATAGCAGCAATTTGTTCTTTTGAGCGTAACTGCCTCAATCCATCTAAAGTGGCGTTGATCATTGCCCGGTGGTTGTTTGAACCCAGGGACTTGGAAAGAATGTTTTTAACACCAACTGCTTCGAGCACAGCGCGAACCCCGCCTCCGGCAATAACTCCGGTTCCTGGACCTGCTGGACGCAACATTACTTTGCCGCCCCCGGACACACCAATAACGGCATGAGGGATGGTGTCATTACGCAGTGGAATAGTAACCATGTTTTTGTGGGCCTTTTCAGTTCCTTTGCGGATAGCTTCAGGAACTTCTTTTGCCTTACCCATTCCCACACCTACGCGGCCATGGAGATCACCGGTTACAACGGTGGAGGAAAAACTAAAACGACGTCCACCCTTTACGACTTTCGCGCAACGGTTGATGTTGACAACTTTATCTACCAATTCTGGTGCTTCTTCTGGAGTAGCCATAATAAATTCGTTTAACAATTAGAATGTTAGACCACCCTCCCGAGCAGCTTCTGCGAATGCTTTTACACACCCGTGGTATATACGTCCACTTCGGTCAAAAACGACCTTCTCAACTCCCGCCTTTTTCGCGCGTTCGGCAACAATTTTTCCGACGGCCTGGGCACCTTCAACATTTGCCTTCAAGCTTTGACCCTTTAGGTCTTTGTTAAGAGAGGATACATAAACCAAGGTCTTGCCAGCATCGTCGTCGACCAGCTGACCGTAGACGTGCTTGTTACTGAGATGAACAGCAAGACGAGGACGTTCAGCCGAACCAGTAATTTTCTTACGGATGCGCCAGCGACGTTTTTGCTTTTGAATAATTTTTTTATTAACTTTCATGATTAATCCTCCCTTATTTACCGGCTGTTTTACCTTCCTTACGGCGGACGTATTCACCGACAATCTTCACCCCTTTGCCTTTATAAGGCTCCGGTGGATAAAATGCGCGAATTGATGCTGCAGCTTCGCCAACCATTTGCTTGTCGATTCCTTCAACTTTCAACTTGGTGTTATCTTTGACCGTGATGGTTATTCCCGCAGGAATATCATAAAGACACGGGTGAGAGTAACCCAGGTTCATATCGAGTTTATTGCCGTTTAACGCAGCACGAAAACCTACTCCACTAATCTCGAGATCTTTGCTGTATCCATCAACCACACCCGTCACCATATTGGCGATCAGTGAGCGAACAGTCCCATACATAGCCTTTGAAAAGCGTGAATTGCCGGAAGGTGCCACAATGATCTGGGCATCTTCTTTTGTTACAGTTACAGCATTGGGAAACTCTTGCTTCAGTTTGCCTTTCGGGCCCTCGACGGACACAATATTGGCTTCAACTGAAACAGTTACTTGTCCCGGAATGTCTACCGGTAATTTTCCAATTCTACTCATAGTATATTCCTTATTGGACTTTACAGATAAGTTCGCCACCTACGTTTTGCTGACGTGCTTGGTAGTCCGTCATCAAACCCTGAGAGGTAGTGAGAATGCCAGTGCCCATACCGCCAAGTACTTTGGGTACTTCACTCGCTGCAAAATAAATGCGACGACCAGGACGGCTGTAGCGGTCGATGGAAGAAATGGCAGATTCGCCATCTACGTACTTGAGCTCAACTTTCAGGAATTTTTTATTTCCTGGTATGTCGATATCCTCGTAGCCTCGAATGTAACCACTAGCTTTTAAAATGCGGGCGAGTTCGCGCTTCATTTTTGAATGCTGTACTTGGCAGGACTCTTTGTTCGCCAGAGATGCATTCCGAATTTGTGTTATAAAATCTGCAATCGGATCTGTCATGATTTAATTAAGTGAAGTTGGATGATATCCGTATTCCCAACGTGTTTGAATTACCAAGAGGATTTAGTTACCCCAGGGATACGACCAGCAAGAGCTAGTTCGCGGAAAGTGATACGAGAAAGACCAAAGCGACCCATATAGGCCCGTGGACGACCGGTGATGTTGCAGCGGTTGCGCAAACGCACAGCAGAAGAGTTGCGAGGCAACATTATAAGTGCACGTTGAGCCTGGAAAAATTCTTCGTCCTTTACGTCGGGACTCGAGAGAATTTTCTTAAGTTCAGCACGACGTTCAGCATATTTTGCAACGAGGCGTTCACGTTTCTTGTTACGATGAATTGCAGAGATCTTTGCCATAGTATAAAAGAATTAAGCTTATGCAGTAACCTTACGAAAAGGCATACCTAATAGAGTTAGAAGTTCCAGGCCCTCATCGTCGTCCAGCGCATTGGTTACGATGCTGATATCCATGCCGACTAGGTGCTTATGAGTGTCGACGTTGATTTCCGGAAAAATGGTGTGATCGGCAATTCCGAGGGAATAATTACCACGGCCGTCCAACTTTTTACCAATTCCGCGAAAGTCACGAATTAGAGGCAACGAAACAGTAATCAAACGATAAAGAAATTCCCACATGCTGTTACCTCGAAGCGTAACCTTAACACCTACAGGCATTCCTTCACGCAACTTGAAATTCGAAATGCTGACACGAGAGAGAGTAATGACAGGTTTTTGGCCAGTAATAAGACTTATGTCTTTGGCGATGTCGTTAATCACATTCTTATCGTTGCTGGTACCAACGCCTGAATTTAGGACGATTTTGGTTACCTTAGGAACTTGCATTACGTTCTTGTATCCGCGGCTCTTTAAGAGTGCTGGAACGATTTGCTCGTTATAAGTAGTTTTAAGTGCTGGTTGATTCATTTTGTTTTTTGCCGGACTTTTAACCCGGCGGCTAAACCTTAGAGCCTATTAGAAAGGTGGTGGAGAAAGACAAAGTTCAGATACCTTGGCAAGCGGTTAATCAATGGTTTATTTAGAGTGTCTGGCGTTGTAGCTAGACTCCTCCATTAGGTTCGAATTGTGGATGCTAGCTTCGCGTTCAATGATGCCGCCAGACTGAGGATCATCGGCACTGGTTTGTTTTTGGTGACGCTTGACCATATTAAGGCCTTCAATAATGGAGCGTTCCTTGACCTTGTTGATCTGAAGAACTTTGCCGGACTTGCCTTTTTGACTTCCGCTAATTGCGACGACCGTATCGCCCGTTTTAAAGTGCATTTTCATTTATAAAACCTCCGGTGCTAAAGAAATAATTTTCATGAAGCGCTTGCGGCGCAATTCACGGGCTACGGGACCAAAGATCCGGGTACCTCTCGGGTTTTTTTTCTCATCAATCAGTACGATCGCGTTGCTGTCGAAGCGAAGGTAACTACCATCAGCACGACGAATTGGCGCTTTGGTTCGAACCACTACCCCGCGAACGACATCTCCTTTTTTAACAGAGGCGTCGGTGGTGCTTTCCTTGATATGAACCACGACAACATCACCTACACTGGCCGTTTTCTTCATCTGGCCAAGGCGTCGGATCATCTTTGCTTTTTTGGCGCCGGTGTTATCCGCGATGTCTACACTACTAAGAAGCTGTATCATTGTAAATTTTCTCTCTGTTGGAAAGGTTAGTCCAGAACGGGTGACACTTCGATCACACGGGTAATGCGAAATCGTTTGAGCTTGCTCATTGGGCGAGTCTCCATGATTTCGACCTTATCGCCGGCTTTGGATTCGTTGTTCTCGTCATGCACGTGCAATACCGTCTTCCGGTTAATCACCTTATGATAACGTGGGTGAGGAATTTTATAAGCCACTGTCACTTTGACGGACTTGTCTCCAGAACGGCTAGAAACCACTCCTTGCAAAAATTTTCTACTATTTCTCTCTTCTGCCATGATAATTTATCTTGTTACTTGGCGGCGGCTACGGCGCGTTCTTTCAATATGGTTTCCATGCGGGCGATATCCCTTCGTAGTGCTCGCAATTCGGAGGGTGTTTCCACCTGTCCGGATTGTTTGCGCAAACGAAGTTGTAGCAACTCGTTACTAGCGTCACGCAATTCCTTTTCAATTTCTTGTTCGGAAAGGTTTCTAACTTCTTTAGCTTTCATGATAATAATTCCTACTCAATTGTCTCACGGACAACAAAACGACATTTAAAAGGTAATTTTCCATCAGCGAGACGCATGCCTTCGCGAGCGATACTCTCACTAACACCGCCTACTTCAAACAACATGGTGCCAGGTTTGATAACGGCCACCCAATGGTCGACACTACCTTTACCTTTACCCATCCGTACTTCCAATGGTTTTTTGGTGATCGGCTTTTGTGGGAACACGCGAATCCACACTTTACCTTTTCTTTTTAAAAAACGGGTTACGGCAACACGAGCAGCTTCGATTTGCTGAGCAGTCATAGCACCACGCTGGAGTGATTGGATGCCGAAATCTCCAAAGGCAAGGGTGTTCCCTCGTTGGGCAATCCCATTAACGCGGCCTTTGTGCTGCTTGCGATACTTGGTTCTAGATGGTAATAAAGGCATGATTCAAATTCTCTTTTTCAGTCCGATTTATTCTTCGTTTTCTTTTAGTATCCAGCACTTGACACCAATAATTCCGTAAACGGTGCTGGCTTCTGCAAATCCGTAGTCGATATCTTCACGCAAGGTATGCAGAGGAACACGACCTTTCTTAACCATTTCGGCGCGGGCGATATCCGTACCACCGAGGCGTCCGGCTACACGTATCTTAATTCCTTGCACACCGAGACTATCAGCAATCTGCACGGCCTTCTTCATGGCACGTCGAAATGAGATACGACGTTCAAGTTGAAGAGCTACATTCTCTGCAACTAGTTGTGCTTCAATCTCAGGTTTTTTGACCTCCTGGATATCTAG
>Ga0114999_10002728_pt1 | contig 22800 bp, 20 predicted proteins | sample ArcticOcean_MG_C_3_FD_89820 | JGI IMG/M metagenome (GOLD analysis project Ga0114999, IMG submission 89820) | Marine microbial communities from western Arctic Ocean - ArcticOcean_MG_CB8_126 | ecosystem: Environmental > Aquatic > Marine > Oceanic | place: Arctic Ocean: Canada Basin | collected...
AACAGGACGGGTCGAGCGTTCCACGAAGTCGAGCTTGTGGAGCCAGCCCGGCACCCACGACGCCCCATGCTCGAGCGAGAGGCACCGCAGGCCGTCGTGACGCTCGAAGACCTCGTCGAGGATCATCGCCGACAGGAACAACTCGGCCGAGTTGTGCATCGCGACGAGACCCAGGCTCGAGTCCGGCGCATCACCGCCCACGGCAGTGGAGACCCGGCCGTTGTTCTTGAAGCTCGGCGAGACGGGGTCGTAGTGGCCGTTCACCGCGATGTGCACCAGCAGCGGCACGTCCTGTTCAGCGAAGCGAGCCCAGATCGGATCGAAGTCGGGATGCGTGAACGAGCGTGCTTCGGGATCAGCCTCGTTCGTGTCCACCATGACCGTGTAGCAACCGTCGACGAACGCCTCGTCGAGGAGTGCGCCGGCGACGTCGGGACCGAGTGAGAGTGGCACGTACCCTCCGGCGAGCAACCGATCGTCGTGGGCACAGAAGCGACCCATCGCGCGGTTGTGGACCCGCGCACCGATTTCGAGCGCCTTGGCGTTGTCCTCGTGAGCGATCTGGTGGAACGAGAACGTGCCGAGGACGATCTGACGCTCGAAGCCGAGGACGTCGAGGGCGTGGGACCGCTCGGCCGGATCGAACGCACCGAGGCGGGACCACGGACTACGGCTGATGTCGAACATGCCCGCTTCGAACTTGGCCATCAACTCGGGGTCGGCGTTCCGACGATCGAGGTGCTCACGGCCCCGCTCAATGGCCTCCAGAGAGACAGGCAGGTCTGTCTGTGCCTCCATCGGCCGGATGAAGGCGGCTTCCTCGTCGGTCGCGACAGCGCGAAGGAAGTCGTCGAGTTCGAAGAGGTGACTGTCGACGTCGATGATCCGTCGGTTTCCTGCATACGTCATGCCGGTTCGTCCCTGTTTGGCTGGCGGAAGCGAACCTCACTCTACGTGTGGTGTCGGAGGGGGGACTTGAACGCCCCCAGTCATCACTGGATCACAACACATGAGCCTCACTTGACCCACCGATAGTGGATATCTGCCTCTCCCTCTTCGCTATCACCGTTGGTTGCCCCCACAGCCCGGAAGCCATGCCGTTCATAAAACCGTTGTGCCCCTCGGTTGCTTTTGAACGTCCAGAGGTCAAGGGCCTCCGGGCGTTCGGCTTTCGCTCGTTCTACAAGTGCGGTACCAAGTCCTTGATTGGTCCAATCGGGGTCGACATACAACTGTTCAATCCAATTCCCGTTCAGAACCAGCACACCGGATACTGCATTGTCGACTTCAGCCACCCATACCTCGGCAAACGGAAGAGCTTCTCGCACAGTAGCAGTGGTGCACCCTCCGAAAACGGCGGAGGGCCGGCCCCTGCCCTGCGGCGGGGGCCGGCCCTTGCCGGTTAATCAGCCTGTGGCTACGGGGTGCCGTCGAGTACCGGGCCCATCGCCGTCAGCACACCTTAGTTTGCGAGGAGATACTCCTCAATCGCAGTCGGCTCATCGCGTGAATAGATCAGCGCACTCGTGCGCTGATCGTATGGATTGGTCATATATAACTCACCAGCTATCACATCGAGCAACATTTGTACGGCGACTGCGCCTTGTGTCGCGCTGTCCTGATCAATCATGCCTTGCATGATGCCATCGGGATCCAAGAGCGCCTCTGCCAGCGGAGGAGTGAGATCGGTGCCGAACACCACTACCTCACCGGCGAGCCCTGAAGCTCTTACTCCGGCCAGCCCAGCCTCCGCGCCGAATACGAACATGCCTGCAATCACCGTGACATCAGGATTTGCGGTGAGTAGGTCCTGAGCGATCTGCGGGCCCTCCGTAGGCTCCAATGTGTCTTGCTGAGCAACGACCACCACATTGGGTCCAAGCTCCGCTTTGAACGCTGCGTCGCGTAACTGGCAAACCTCGAATCGCGAGCATCCTAGCATTATGACTTCCGCCGTGCCGTCTAGATTCGCGTCAATGTAACTCTGTACTTCAATACCCAGCAGTGTGCCGAGTGCGGAATTGTCGGAGGTGACGTAACCCACCGTGTACTCTCTCATATCTTCATCTGCTAGGCAGAGGTTGGCGCAGACGACCGGGATACCGGCCTCAATCGCCAACTTGACTGCATCTACCGTTGTAGAACCCAGTGCATCAAGGATGATCCCATCGACCCCCTGCGTGACGAAGTTCTGGATGGTCGCTAACTCCAGTGCGGGGTCGTTACTGAGGTTCACAGCGTTGATCGTAAAGCCCGACGACGCTCCCGCTTCCTCGGCCCCCTTAACCAGAGCCGTATAGAACGGCGCAGCTTGCGTATATGTCAGCCCGAAGATTCCGCCTGCTGGAGCAGCCTCAGTAGTGGCTGGGGCAGCCTCAGGAGTGTCTGTGGCATCGTCGCCACAGGCTCCAGCGAGCATCCCCACTGCCATCAACGGCGCTAGCCATTTCACTGATCTGGTCAAACCCTGCATCGCATGTCTCCTATTCGGTATTCATAATTCGGTCATGAGCGAAATATAGTATACGGGACACTTGGACGGTGTCAACACGGTCCACCAACAAACCCCCGGCTCATCGGCGAGCTGAGCCACCGGCCGAGCATTGGCGCCGACCTGGCGGCACGCCTCGACACCGGCCCGGTTCGTCAACACACACCGGGTGAGGGGAGCCCCGTGAGCTGAGCCAGTTGTTGTGGGAGTCCGTTGCCGCCGATGGTGGCAGGAAGGACAATGAATCCCGACGCGGACCCTGGTCGGTGGTTGACGGTTTCCCCGGGCGGGGTTTGCTTGGGATGATGGTCGCTCTGATCCTCGAGGAGAGGTTTATGAGCGAGAAGAAGGTACGGCGGTTGTGGCGTGATGAGGGCCTGCGGGTTCCGCAGGGACGCCGTAAGAAACGACTCACTGGGGTTGGTGCGCGGGTGGGGGCGATGTCGTTGATCGGCCCGAACGCGTTGTGGGCGATGGATGTCCAGTTCGACACGACCAGCGACGGACGCACTATCAAATTGCTCAACGTGATCGATGAGTTCACTCGCGAAGCCCTCGCCGCCGAAACACATCGCAGCATCGACGCCGACCATGTCGTCACCGTGCTCGACCGGCTCTGTGTTGAACGCGGCGGACCGCCCGCGTTCGTCCGTTTCGACAACGGCCCAGAATTTGTGGCCTACGCGATCGCGGACTGGTGCCGGTTCAACCATGTCGATGCCATGTTCATCGACCCCGGGTCGCCATGGCAGAACGCCTGGATCGAGTCGTTCAACGGCCGTCTCCGTGACGAACTGTTGAACCTGTGGCACTTCGATTCGCTGCTCGAAGCCCAAGTCCTCATCGAAGACTGGCGCACCGACTACAACGAGAACCGGCCGCCACGATGACGAGACCCCTGACCCCGTTGGTGGACCCTCAGCTACACCCCGCTCCCCACTCAGACGCGAAGAGCCAGCACACCCCACTGGACACTACTCAACACAATACAACCCTGAAATCCGAAGCGCCGGAAATCCGGCATTGGTGGCGAAGATAGTACACATGGCGTCTACGAGTACCTGCTAACCCACGTCGTTACAATTGACCATGCCTAAAAAGGAGGCCAGCGTCGATCTCCCCTACTTTTTCAAGAGGAAACGATACGGTTACATTTTTAACAGAGAAGAAAGGAAAAATCACTAAGAGGAGACCTTGATTATCTAACCGAGTATCTCCTGCGAAGCAAGGCAACTCTAATCTGGAGCTAGAATGGGGAGCGTCGGACGCCCGTGTTGCAGAGTGTAGGAGGAGTAGATGTCAATGTGTAAGCCTAATCTACGGGTCACGGTGGCACCGGTAAAGAATAGCTCACGTTATGGCGTCGACTAATCATGTCGAATATTGAAGTGGCAGTCATCAGTTGAGCATGAATTATTGATTCTCATAATTACAAGTTGATGTTGGCAATAAATAGATCGGGAGGTCCCTGTGAAAAGAATTGAGGGTAAAGTTGCTATTGTTACGGGTGCCGGCTCGGGGATTGGCAGAGCAAGCGCGATCCTTTTCGCTCAAGAAGGGGCAAAAGTGGTTGTTATTTGCAGAACGGCGCTCAATGGAGATGAGACCGTCAGAATGATCGGGATGGAAGGTGGCGAGGCATTATATGTTAAGGCTGATGTCTCTCAGACAGAAGATGTTGAAATGATCGTACAGAAGACTATCGATAGCTTTGGGAGGCTAGACATATTATTCAATAACGCAGGCGTGGTAGGAGACTACGCTCCTATTATGGAGTGTACTGACCAGAACTTCGATAGTGTAATTGCAGTCAATCTGAGAAGCGTTTTCCTTGGAATGAAGTACGCCATTCCAGAAATGGCAAAAGTAGGCCGGGGTTCAATCATTAATATGTCTTCCACAGCTGCATACTTAGGAGTGCCTAATCAAGCGGCCTATAATGCTTCTAAAGGTGGCACGCTTTCCTTGACGCGTACGGCAGCTATGGAATACGTCAGGAAGAATATTCGAGTGAATTGTATAGCCCCGGGACCTATATTGACACCCATGACCGAAGGACTGAACGAAGAAACCAAGATGAGTACTTTGGAGGTTGCAGCGCCCATGGGAAGGTGGGGTAAAGCGGAGGAAATTGCCCAGGTTGCTCTATTCTTGGCTTCTAACGAATCCTCACTCGTCACCGGCCATTGTCTGGTTGCCGACGGAGGTTGGCTAGTCGATAGTGGCTTCAGTTCTAACTCGGCGTTGGGGTAAGCAGGATCGCGATACAGGTCTGGCTTGAAGAGTGGTCGTGGCAGACGGACCCGTGGCGATTAGCCTCTTCCTATGCGAGGAACTTATGATGCCGAATGAATACTGAAACTGACCGCAATAGCCGACTTTACGATTATTCGACACGAGAGCCACGCTTCCCCTTTATACCGATCAGACCATCAACGACCACCTGGACAGTCCTGGCGAGACCCGTCTGGTGATGTATCGGCGTTTGCGGGAACTCCGCCAGCTCGAAAAGCGGGCATATGACATGTTCGTGCAGAACCTGGTGAAGGTACGAGCCACCTGTCGTTGGGCATGGAGGCGATTGCCACCGGTGTGAGCCTGGCTATGCGTTCTGATGACTACAGCTTCGCGACCTATCGTGGGCACGCGCATAGCCTTGCCCGGGGCGTTCCGATGGGTGCGGTGTTGGCGGAGTTGTTGAGCCTGCGCGTAGTGGTGGGGTGAGGGGCGGCTGAGGCTCCCCCGAACGGGGTCGAGGCCCCGCTGGAATCGGTGATTCCTACGTCCCGATCCAGAGAGGCCTCGATGGCTCCCGACTCTATGCGGGTGCGGTTGCGCCTGCGGCTCATCCGCGTGTTGACCGTGCTGGTCGACACGACCGGCCGGCTCGAGGTCGAGGTGGCCTCAACGAGGTCGTGGTCGCGTTGTCCGTTCTGTGGGTTCAAGATCAGAACGGTGCATGACCGGCGTCGCCGCAAGATCCGTGATCTCCCGGTCAGCGGCCGGCGAACGACGTTGGTGTGGATCCGGCGCCGGTTCGTCTGTGGCAACTGCGATGAACGCCATCTCGAGATCCACCCGGAGTTCGAGGGCGGCCTGACTCGCCGTCTCGCTCGTGGCCTGGTGGCTGATGCCAAGGTGATGTCGATCCGTGCCGTGGTGCGCCGTCACGGCCTCGACTGGCACCTGATCCAGGCGCTGGTCACCTCCTGGTCCGCGACCGTCGCCGAGCATCGCCGCTCGCGTCGCTGCCGGGTGCTGCTCGTCGATGAGACCTCCATGCGCAAACGCCATCGTTACGTCACCGTGCTCCAAGACGGCGACACCGGCCAGATACTGGCCATGGTCGAACACCGCAACGCCGAAGCGTTGAAAGGCTTCTTCGTCGAGCAGGGCCCGCGGTGGTGCCGCGGAGTGAAGGTCGTGGTCTCGGACGGGTCGAAGTCCTACAAGGCGGCCATCGACGCCCACGTCGGCCACGCGAAACATGTCCTGGACCGGTTCCATGTCGTCAGGTGGTTCGCCGAAGGCCTCACCCTCGTTCGCCGCGATCTGCAACGACGCGAACCAGCCGGCGTGAAGCCCGCCTTCGACCCCGAGCTGTTCCGGGCCCGGTTCCTGCTGCTCAAACGAGGCGACACCCTCAACAACACCGAGCAGGCCCGCCTCGATCGTCTCTTCGACGCGCACCCGAGACTGCAGGCCGGCTGGGACGCCCTGCAAGAACTCCATGGCCTCTACCTCGCCGATGACCGGGCTGGCGCGCTCGAGGCATTGGATCGATTCACCGATCTCTACGCAACCGGCGAGCTCGGCGAGTTCCACTCGATCGTTGACACCATCATCGCCTGGAGCGACGAGATCCTGGCCTGGCACGACACCGGCCGGCCCTCCAACGGCCGAATCGAAGGCACCAACAACCTGTTGCAGGTCCTGCGAAGAGTCGCCCACGGCTTCACCAACCCCGACAACTTCGCCGCCCGAGGACTCCTTCTGACATGATCACCCCACCGACAACAGCGACCCGACCCCCACGGAATCGCGCAGGGCCTGAAATTCACACCGAGAATGCGGTCAACGTCGGCCATGTCGGTCTCCCAGACCGGGGCGGGCGGGACATGTATTGAGTTGTCGAAGCTCGACGAATCGAACTTCCACTGTGCCTCGAAGAACGGAATTCGCCGGGACCACCGCCACCTGGAGGGGGAAGTTGATGGGCCCGGCGACGACCGTGTCATCAGTAGTTCGACGACCTACCAGTTGACCGCCACATACTTTTGTTCGAGATATTCGAGTATTCCTTCATGTCCGCCTTCGCGTCCTATGCCACTCTGTTTCACTCCGCCAAACGGGGCAGCCGGATCAGACACAAGGCCCCGGTTGAGTCCGACCATTCCGGCTTCGAGCCGTTCAGTGACGCGCAACCCGCGGCCGATGTCGGAGGTGTAGAGATACGCGATCAGTCCGTATTCGGTGTCGTTTGCCATGGCGACGGCCTCGTCCTCGTCGTCGAACACGACGATCGGTGCAACAGGTCCGAAGATCTCGGCCTTCAAAATCTTCGCGCTCGAAGGCACATCGGTCAGAACGGTCGCTGGATAGAAGTGTCCTTCTCCCCCGGCAGGTGCTCCGCCCACAACGGCTGTTGCACCATCGGCGATGGCACCATCGACCAATGCCTGCACGTCATCAACGGCTTCGGCGTTGACGAGCGGCCCGAGTTCGGCGCCGTCGTCGAGGCCAGGCGCCATCTTCAAAGCACCCATACGCTTTGCCAGTCGTTCGGTGAACTCTTTGGCGATGCCACGTTGGACGAAGAATCGATTCGCAGCGGTGCAAGCCTCGCCGCCATTTCGCATCTTGGCGACCATGGCTCCCTCGATCGCCTCGTTCAGGTCGGCGTCGTCAAACACCAAGAACGGTGCGTTTCCACCGAGTTCCATCGACGTGTTCACAACACAATCGGCAGCCTCTCGAAGCAGCACCCGGCCCACTTCGGTCGACCCGGTGAAAGAAATCTTGCGAACCCGTGGATCGTGCAACATGGCACTGACGATCGCTCCGGAGCTCCGTGAAGGAAGAACGTTGACCACACCAGGTGGCACACCCGCTTCTTCGAGGATCTGAGCGATGAGCAGGGCTGTGAGTGGCGTATCGGATGCAGGCTTCAAGATGACCGTGCAACCAGCCGCGAGCGCCGGGCCTATCTTTCGGGTGGCCATCGCTGCCGGGAAGTTCCACGGAGTGACCAGCACAGCCACCCCGACCGGCTGCTGCAGCACAAGGATCTTTTTGTCGCCGCTCGGCGACGAACCGAGCTGGCCGATGACACGAACGGCCTCCTCGGCGTACCAACGAAAGAACTCCGCCGCGTACTTTGCCTCTCCGATCGCGTCGGGAAGAGCTTTGCCGTTTTCGCGAACGATCAACTCGGCGATCTCGTCGATTCGCCCGCTCATGAGCTCGAACGCCGTTCGAAGGATTTCGGCACGCTCACGTGGTGCGGTCAAACGCCACGTCTGCAAGGCCGTATCGGCAGCATCGACGGCTGAAATCGCATCATCGACCGTGGCGCTCGCGACGGTGGCGATCGTTTGGCCTGTTGACGGGTCGTGGACGTCGAATCCGGATTCGTCGCTCGATGCACGCCACTCACCATTGATGTAACAGCCGGTTGGGAGATTCTCCAGCGTTTCGTTCATTGTTGTACCGCTTTCATGATCGTGTCGAAGACACGGTCGACGGACGGAATGGTTGCATCCTCGAGCGAGTCCGCTGCGGGGAGGGGCACGTGTGGTGTGGTGATGCGCACAACCGGTGCATCGAGGTCCCAGAAGGCGTCCTCGGCCACGATGGATACGACTTCGGCTCCCCACCCGCAGAGGCGTGGATTCTCCTCGACGGTGAACATCCGGCTCGTCTTTGCCACGGAATCAAGGATTGTCTTGGTGTCGAGTGGTACGAGTGAACGAACGTCGATGACTTCAGCATCGATGCCATGCTCGGCGAGGCGTTCTGCTGCGCCGAGCGCCTTGTGCACCATGAACGCGAGGGCAACGATTGTGACGTCGCTCCCCTGTCGAACGATCTTGGCCGTACCGAGTTCGTCGACGATGTCGCCCCCGCCGGTCGGTACGTCGAACTTCATTGGGTAACAGGATTTGTGCTCGAAGAAGATTACTGGGTCGGGGTCGCGAACGGCAGCTGCGAGAAGGCCGATCGTGTCGATCGCGGTCGACGGGGCGACCACTTTTAGGCCGGGAATCATCATGGCCCAGTTCTCGACGCTTTGTGAGTGCTGAGCTCCGAAACGAGAGCCGGCACCGTTGGCGGTGCGGATCACGAGTGGGAGCGACGTTTGGCCGTCGGTCATGTAGCGGGTCTTGGCGATTTCATTCGCGACCATGTCCCAGCACACTGCCAGGAAGTCGCTGAACATGATTTCGGCGATCGGACGAAGGCCCGTCATGGCTGCGCCCATTGCTGCGCCAAGGATTGCCTGTTCGGAGATCGGCGCATCGCGGACACGCTTCGGGCCGAACTCTTTGAGCAGGCCGCCGGTGGTCTTGAAGACGCCGCCGGCTCCGGCGACGTCTTCGCCGAGGAAAACTACGTTTGGATCGTGCGCGAGTTCTTGGGCGAGGCCCATGCTGACGGCGGCGCGATAGGTCAGTTCCGCCATTGTGAACCTCCATCGTCCCAAACGTCGGTGTAGATCGATTCGAGGTTCGGCAAGGCGCCGTTCTTGGCGCCCTCGGTTGCCTCGTCTACCGAGCTCGCGGTTTCCTGGACGACTGCAGTCAACCGGTCTTCTCCGAAGCCGATCTCGAGCAGTCGACGGTGGTACATGGGAAGCGGGTCTCGTTCGTTCCAGGCTTCGACTTCTTCTTTGGGTCGATACTTGCCCGGATCGGCACGGCTGTGTCCGTGGTGTCGGTAGGTCTGGGCTTCGATGATCGAAGGTCCGCCGCCGGTCCGAGCTTTGTCGAGCGCTTCGGCGGCGACCATGTACACGGCATCAGCGTCGTTGCCATCGACGATGATCGATGGGAGACCGTAGGCGGCTGCTCGATCGGCGCCAGGGTTCGGGACTGGAGACACATCAGCGATCGAGGTGTACTCCATGTAGAGGTTGTTTTCGCACACAAAAACGGTTGGAAGGTTCCAGACAGCGGCGAAGTTGACCGCCTCATGAAAAGCACCGATGTTCGTTGTTCCGTCGCCGAAGAAGGCAACCGCCACTTGCCCTGTGTCGTTGAATTGTGACGTCCACGCAGCGCCGTTGGCCACACACAGATGGGCTCCGATGATTGCGTAGCTGCCCATCACGCCGTGTTCGACGCTGGTCAAGTGCATCGACCCACCTTTACCGCCCATCAGACCGTTTTCGCGCCCGAGGAACTCGGCCATCACTGGCGTCATTGGCACACCACGAGCCAAGGTGTGTGCGTGGCCGCGGTAGGTGGCAAAGGTCCAGTCGTCCTTGCGCATGGCGACACCGAACCCGGCGGCGATTGCCTCTTGGCCGAGCGACAGATGACTGGTCCCCTTGACGAGGCCCTGGAGGAACATGTCGTACGCGCGCTTCTCGAACTGCCGGATCTCTTGTTGCACTCGAAACAGCTTCAAACGGACCTCTTCGGGGATCGGCAGCTTTGCGTTCTCGCGATCGACAGGTTGCGGAAATACGGGCGTGTGATTCCCGTAGTCCTCATAAGACGGCATCGTCGTCACGTCAGCCCCCAGTACTGATTGGCGACAAAGAGTTCTTCGGCCGGGAACAACGTGATCACATCGCAGTCATCCTTGGTCACGACAACTTCTTCTTCGATGCTTGAAGGCTTTCTACCCATTTTCGACGTCCCTCCGGGGGCCTGAGGCGGACCCGTTTGTTGAGCCAGTTGCTATGAGAGCATTTTCTGGTTCTGGTCAGCCCATCGTAGGACGAGCTCGGTTGGGGTGAGGTCGCCGCGGGCGCTGTGGGGCCGTTCGAAGGCTGCTACGAGGTGGAGACCCTTGACGATGAGCGACGCTATCGCCCCGGCTGAGGTCTTGTTGGGACTGGACGGGTTCCGGGTGTTGGAGGTCATTGAGACTGATGCTGAGGTGGTCATCGAGATCGAGACGACCGCGGACCGGGTCGGCTGTTCGCGGTGCGGGCTACGGGCGACGGCTCAGGATCGGATGCCGGTCGAGTGCCGGGATCTTCCGGCGTTCGGGCGGCCGGCCCGGTTGATGTGGGCGAAGCGGCGGTGGCGCTGCGAGGAACCAGCGTGTGATGCTAAGACGTGGACCGAGGCGTCGAAACAGTTCTCGGCGCGGTGTGTGTTGACGAACCGGGCCGGTGTCGAGGCGTGCCGCCAGGTCGGCGCCAATGCTCGGCCGGTGGCTCAGCTCGCCGATGAGCTGGGGGTGTGTTGGTGGACCGTGATGGCCGCTGTTCGTGAGCACGGTGAGCCGCTCGTCGATGACCCGGATCGGGTCGGCATCGTCGAGAAGTTGGGCGTCGATGAGACCTCCTACCTGAAGGCCAACCGAACCCATCCGACGATCTACGCCACCGGGTTGATCGATCTGGACAACTCGATCGTGATCGACCTCATCGAGGGTGACAAGGGGTCTGACCTGGGCGCTTGGCTCGACGACCAACCCAAGAGATGGCTCGAGGAGATCTCGGTCGTAGCGACGGATCTGGCCGAGTCCTACCGGTCCGGGCTCACCGGCCGGCTCGATCACGCCACCCGGGTAGCGGACCCGCTTCACGTGGTGCGGGTCGCCAACCGCTGCCTCGACAAGGTGAGACGCCGAGTACAGAACGAGACGCTCGGCCATCGGGGCCGCAAGGATGATCCGCTGTATCGGATCCGTAAGATCATGCTCACCGGGTCCGAACGCCTCGACGAACTGGGTGCTGATCGGATGCTGCTCGGGTTGCGAGCCGGCGACCCCAACGATGACGTGCTCGGCGCCTGGCTGGCCAAGGAATCGGTGCGAGACGTCTACCTCACCGACGACACCGACGATACCGGGGTGCTATTGGACAAGGCCATCGCCGGCTGCCGCCAAGACTGGCTTGATGAGATCCGCTCCCTCGGCGACACCCTCACTCGCTGGCGCACCGAGATCTTGAACCACCACCACACCGGCGCCTCCAACGGACCGACCGAGGGCCTCAACCTGTGCATCAAGAAGGTCAAGCGATGCGGTCACGGCTTCCGATCCTTCGACAACTACCGGCTCCGGGTTCTGCTGCACGCCGGCGGTGTCAACTGGCCCGCCACCCGACCGGCACCACCCCGCATCCGACCCCGCACTCCACACTCAAACGCGTAGAGCCGTCAATATGGGTCAATACTTAGTAGCTGTTGAGAATGTTTGTGCTTGTAGCGGCTCGAAGTGATACTCGCTTCGGGGCGGGAAGAAGACCGCGCCTCCCTCAAGGAAGTGGACTTTGCGAGCCGGGTTAATACAGTAACGATTCGGTTGACCTCCCCCAATAACAGGAGTCTCTTTGCAGTTCGCCGTGTCAGACGGTCGGCTCGGTGTCATCGCCGACGATTCGTTGTATCTGGTCGAGGACTCGCTGGGCCCGGACCCCTTGCTCGCAGCCCTGACCCAGGGTCTCGATCTGACAGAAATAGGTCGCTCCGCTATCCGCGTCGGCAGCGCCCTACCAATACCGGAGCGCCTCGATCCGCCAATCGCCAAACCGTCGAAGATCATCGCCATCGGACTCAACTACAGTGACCACTGCCGCGAAGCCGGTCTCGACGCTCCCGAATCACCCGTCTCCTTCTCAAAACACCCCTCGTCTGTGATCGGCCACGGGCATTCCATTCCACTCGATGCGACGATCAGTAATCAGGTTGACTACGAGGTGGAACTAGCCGTCATTATCGGTGAGCGCTGTTCTGACCTGGACGAAAAGGAATCTCTCGACGTGGTTGCCGGGTACATGATCGCCAATGATGTCTCCGCTCGCGATGTGCAGGTCGCCGAGGGCCAGTTTGTCAGAGCCAAGTCTTTCGATGGTTTCTGTCCGGTGGGGCCCGTGATGGTGACAGCCGATAGCGTCGCCGATCCCCAAGCACTCGCCTTGCGAACCGAGGTGTCCGGGGAGTTGCTTCAGGACTCATCGACAGCCGAGATGCTGTTTCCGGTCCGCACACTCCTGGCCCATGTTTCACGCCGGACGACGCTGCTGCCAGGTGATCTGATTCTGACGGGAACTCCGTCGGGGATCGGACACGTCCGTCTCCCGCCTCGTTATTTGAATGAGGGTGACGTCGTCCGTTGCTCGATCGAGGGAATCGGGACACTCTCCAACCCGGTTATCGCCGCTCCCCCGGTGACTACTTGAGTCACTTCCTGACGTGCGGGCCGGACGAGGACTAGCTGAAATCGCTGCCTCTCTTCATAATCACATGAGGCAGCAATCAAGTCGAACTCGATGAAGGGAAGAACGAGGATGAGGGAACGTTTCTTGGTCACGGGCGGGGCAGGTTGTATTGGAGCGTGGACAGTGGCCCGTCTACTCCGCGAGGACACCGATGTCATTGCCTTTGATGTCTCAGACGACGACCGACGACTTCGCCTACTGCTGGATGAAGAACCTTCCGTTGAATGGGTGACGGGAGACGTCCGCAACTTCGATACGGTTCTCGAAATTCTGGTAGACAACGCCATCACGCACGTCATCCATCTGGCTGCACTCCAGGTCCCCTTCTGCAAAGCAGATCCCATTCTCGGATCCCAGGTGAATGTAACCGGAACGATCAATATTCTTGAGGCGATCAGACAGGTGGGCTCTGGCGTTCGGGGATTCAGCTATGCCAGCTCGATAGCCGTGTTCGGACCTGCAGATCATTATGAGGGCGGCAGGGTGACGGACGCTTCGCCCCTGCATCCGACCACCCTGTATGGAGCTTTCAAGCAGGCTAATGAGACCACGGCTCGGGTATACGCCGATGACTGGGCCGTTGGCTCGGTCGGCTTGCGACCGTGCATCGTCTACGGCCCAGGAAGAGACCAGGGACTCTCCTCGGATCCCACCAAGGCGATGCTCGCTGTCGCAGCCGGGAAATCGGGTCATATCGCTTTTGGTGGGTCGTCCACATTCCAGCACGCTGATGATGTGGCGGCTACCTTCATAGCGGCTGCGAGAATGGAATCGACGACGGCGCGGGTCTACAACATGGGAGGGATCGACGCGACGGTGGAGCAGGTTGCCGACCTCATAGGCGAAACGGTGGGGGGAAAGGCTGCGGTGACGTGGGAAGAGACTCCGTTTCAGGCCCCCTCATCTGTGGACGGCACTCTTCTCGACAAGGCGCTGGCCGGAAAGGTCGCGCCTCGCTCGCTCTCAGAGGGCATCGGCGAATCAATCGCCCAATTCGAGCGACTACTTGCCGACGGCCGCCTCACGGTCACTTGAAGATGATCGAAACCGTCAGCTCATCCGCCCCCGTTGGTCGGCGACTGCAACGGATACGCCCATCGAATCTATCGACCTCGGTAATGAGTTCGCGCTGGAAACACTCGACTGTCGCGTAGGGACGATTAGCGGCGTAGACGACATCGACAAGGTCCTGATGCCAGTCATATCAATCCCATCACCGGTCCGATCAGTATTCGGGTAATGGACAACGGATCCGTCAAATCGATTCGAATCACAGAGATCCATGCGGTCGGTCAACCCCTAATGCTCATTCGCCCGGGAGTCACTGTCTTGAGCTTCGTCGACAGCCCCCCGATCTGGAGTTCCCGGAGGCCAGACGCAACTCGGCCCTCGTACGCGGCACATGTTGGCGACGTCAGATATTGGAACTGTCTGAATGCCCCCTGTGGGGCCGTGCGTTGATCCTCTACGGTCCGCTCGCCTCACCCGACTGCCGGCCGCGATATGCGTCTATGCATTGCCTTGTATCCGATCACCGCTTACTCCGGGCCCGTCTCCCTCGCAACTCCGGGCTCGTCATTCCTTCTTAGCATCCGCCTCACAGTGCCCATATCGAATCGCGGCGAAGTGATCATCACTGCAACCACGAGGACGACACCGCCTGCAATGTCCTGAGCAAACGACGATACACCCATCAGAACCATACCGTTATTGAGCAACGCAACAAGCAGGGCGCCGAGGAAGGTTCCAATTACTGAGCCTCGACCTCCCGACAAGAGGGTGCCACCGATGATGACGGCTCCGAACACTTTAAACTCAATCCCGCCGCCGATAGCAGGCTGCGCCGAACCGGTTGCGGCGGATACTAAGAGTCCGCTCAACGCAGCGAGACCAGCCGTCAGCATCAAGACACCGATGCGAACCCGCGCCAACGATATACCTGAGAGATGCGCGGCCGAACTATTTCCACCGACCGCGTACACGGATCGGCCGAAAGCCGTGTGGCGGGCCGTGAATCCTATTGCAGCCAGAATCGCGAGCATCACAAGACCGCTGGATGGGAGATCGAGAAACGGCTTCGCTGTACCGAACCGCACTAGCCATGAACCACTAATCCCCACCGGTATCGCGTCGGACATGGTATATGCAAGTCCTGAAAGAATGCTGAACGTTCCGAGCGTTAGAATGAAGGAAGGAACATCGAACACGGTACGCATCAAGCCGACTAGGAATCCGAAGACCAGAGCGACAGCAAATACGACTCCGATCGCCTGGATCATTGGCCATTCGTGCACGACGTAGAGCTGACCGAGGAGCGAGGATGAGAAGCCCATCATTGAGCCCACACTAATATCGAGCTCCCCCGCAATGATTGCCAGTGTCATACCAAAAGCGATAATCCCAACGAATGACATTTGCTGCAAGACGTTGAGGAGGTTGCGCGTCGTGAGGAAGTAAGGAGACTGAGACGTCAGAAATGCCGAAAGAATGAGGATGCTCACTGTCAAGGCCAAGTGGTGGCGTGATGCATAGCTAAGCCGGCGCCCACTAGGACGAGAGTCTCTCGAGTTCTTGGCTACGGGAACAACCTCGTCAACCGTCTTATCATCTACCGGCTGGGCGCCTGCAGGCGTGGTTGGGTCGCTGGTCATGATGGCGCCAATAATAAAGAGAGCAACGCTTCTGGCGTGGTGTCTCTCGTTTCTAGGTCGGCCACCGCGCGACCGTGCTTCATTACAACGATACGATCACACATTTCAAAGAGTTCCTCAATTTCCAATGAGCCCACCAGGACCGACATACCGGCGCTCTTCAGCCCGTGTACGATTCCGTAGATCTCAGCTTTCGCTCCAACGTCGACGCCTCGAGTCGGCTCATCCATGAGCAGAACCCGAACGTCACCGGTCAACCACTTTCCAACCACAATCTTCTGTTGGTTTCCGCCGCTCAGGGACGATGCCGGCGCTCGCGGCGATGATGCATGAATGCCGAGTTTGGCGACCGCGTCTCGAACAAGACGCCTCACCCGAGACCGAAAGATGAAACCCGCACGGCTGACCCTACGGAACGAACTCATGATGAGATTGTCCTCCACAGACAGGTCAAGGGCGAGGCCATCAGCCTTTCTGTCGTTGGGTACGAGCGCAACGCCACAACGAGCGAGTCGTCGAGGGGAGCGATGCGTGATGCGCTTGTCGTCAACATCCACCGTTCCCGTCGCCAGCGGTTCGATCCCCACTATCGCACGTAACAACTCGCTGCGACCCGCCCCTAGAAGTCCCGCCAACCCAACTACCTCACCAGCCCGCACGTCAAGATCAACGCCCTCGACCCGCCCGGGCACCTGCATTCCACGAAGCCGCAACCTCACACTACTGTCGACGGGAATCGTGCGCGAACGCCGCTCGGCCGGCGCCAGGACACCTGCGATCATCATCGAGGCTAGGCGACCAGTGTCGATATCAGCCGCCGGCACCGTGTCTACGATGATGCCGTCGCTCATCACGGTGACGGAGTCCGCAACTGCGGGAATCTCTACTAGGCGGTGCGAAATATAGATCACCGACACTCCCGCTTCGGCGACTCTTCTGACGAGAGCTACGAGGTTGTCCACCTCCTGCTGGTCCAACGAGCTTGTCGGCTCGTCGAGGATGAGAATGTTGGGCTCGTAGGAGAGCGCCTTGGCGATCTCGACCAACTGCCGGTCCGCAATCTCGAGCGAGGAAACCTGAAGGTCGGGATCCACGTCCGCCCCTATACGTTCGAGCGCGGGAATTGCGACCGTTCTGAGCGCCGACCGACGCACAACATGAGTCGGCCAACGCCCGAGGCAGATGTTCTCCGCAACGCTCAGCTCCGGAACGAGGCTGAGCTCCTGGTGCACGGTTGCCACACCTGCCGCGAGAGCAGCTCTCGGGGATCCCGCCTCTAGCGGCCTTCCGCCAAGATAAATGCTTCCAGAGTCCGGCCGCACTGATCCGCTGATCATTTCGACGAGAGTCGACTTACCAGCGCCGTTCTGTCCAACAATGGCACGGACCTCCCCGCCTTCCACCCTCATGGACACGCCGCCCACGGCCAATACGCCTCCATACCGTTTGTAGACATCCAGGACGTCCAGTGCGATCCGCGGAGACGCGGCGGACTCTAACACCGTACGATTAGAGGCGCTAGAGAGTTCCGGTGGCATATGTGAGGGCGATCCTACTCATCTCCAACATTGCGTACCAATTCGTCCGACCTATATCCCAACTGCACCGCTAGTCCGCAAACAGTACTCGCGTCGACGGCTCCAGAGCGGACGACTGCTCCGGGTTGTGCCCCAATGCCCGTTTTGTATCCGTAACGTCCCCTACTCGTAACGAACAAGGAATACGTTGATTAACTTTCTTGGACTTCCGTTCAGCTCTGAACCTACTTCGCTGCAAAATCAGCTATTGGAATAGTTTCATGCATGTTTGGCAGTCGCCCCTCCGTCAACAGCTAACACGATGCCCGTCACGTCCGAGGCTTCGTCGGAAGCCAAAAACAAAGCCGCACAGGCGACTTCCTCGACCGTGCCAAATTTGCCACGCGGCCTCGATATCTTTTTCAAAGCCTCCTGTACTTCTGGGGCCATGGAAAGAAGCATTGGGGTAGCAATAATTGCGGGTTGGAGTACGTTAACCCGAATATTGTCAGCGGCAACTTCAACTGCCGTGGAGCGCGACAAGGCATTCACACCACCTTTTGAAGCGGTGTAACATGAGGCACCAGACTCACCCAAAACCGCGACTGCAGAGGACATGTTTATTATCGACCCTCCTCCAGCTTTCAGCATCTCGGGAATGGCATATTTCATACCGAGCCACACTCCTCTTAGATTGATAGCTATTACCTTATCGAAGTCCTCGTCTGGTAACTCCTGTATCGGGCCGTACTCTGTTCGAATGCCGGCGTTATTCACCAAGATATCAAGCTTTCCGTATGTATCAGTAGTCTCCTTTATCATGTTCTGGATGTCCTCGGTCTTCGAGACGTCGGCCCCAACATATATGGCTTGGCCGCCGGCATCCTCGATCTTTCTGACCGCTGCCTGCCCGCTCTCAACGGTCCGGCTGACTACGACTACCTTTGCCCCTTCCTTGGCAAACATAACCGCACATCCTTCTCCAATACCAGAACTAGCTCCGGTAATAATGGCTACTTTACCATCCAGTCTTCCCATTATCTGATCTCCTCTTGTCGACACAAATAACTCCAGGTTGTCACGCTATCTACATGATCTCATCGATGGCCCGTAGCAGATCATCGACTTTAGGTATCCCTCCTTCTAGGGGTCAACCTCGAAGGACCTCGGCTACCGTGGCCCCAACCTCAGACGTAGCGCTCCCAGTCTTTGACTATTCGTCAAAGACTGCCTACCTGCCTGTCTTTTTGGCGGAACCAATAATAGTCTCCTTGTCGAGTGGTGCCAGGGTCCTAGGCTCGATGACCTCCATGCTTCTGCCCTTCTTCTCAGCTCTTCTGCAGCCGCCAGGGCTCGACGAACCATGAGTGCCATCGCTACGACCGTAACGTCTTTGCCCTGCCTCTTAATATCTGCTTTGCCTAGAGGTACCAGATACTCACCTCCCGGTATCTTGGCCGTCAGTTCCACACACAACAGGAATTGGTTGGTTCCGCGCTGTGAGCGGGGATGGCACCATTTCTATACTCGGTCATGGGGATCATGCCATTCCTGGGGTGAGGAGGATGGCTCTGGCTGCGAGGTTGACGAATCCGTAGGCGATCCGTTTGAGCAAGCCGATTTTGTTGTTGGTGCGAGCTTGCCGTTGGAGACCCGGTCGGTGGCATGGAAGGCGAAGATCTCGACTCCCCACTCGAGCAGCGTCTCGGTGAGCTTCTCGAACTCGAGCAGGAGATGGCCGGTGTACACGTCTAGCAACGCGGCGAGCGCCTAGGTCGCCTCGAGGTCGTCGGCGGCCAGGTGAATGCCGTAGAGGCTGCTTCGGCGATGCAAATCATTCCCCCGGTTGATGTCTTGCCTCTCTATCGTTCCAGTGTTGGAGACCCAATAACTCCTGAAATTCCCAGAACTCCGAAGACAGCTGTGTCGCTCTGGTCTGAGTCAAATAGTTCTTCTCCATGAACTCAATATAGGCATTGTTTATGGCCTTAACCGCTACAAGAAGGGCAAACAGCGGGTAGATAACTATCTTCACGCCCCATTCCTCGTATTCCGAGAAAGGCAAGTGTGATTCTTCCCAATCACTAGTCAATCCGGCGACAACCAGCCTGTTATCCATGGATTTAGCAATATCCTTGAGATCTCGGACAGGACAATGCTCCCCAACATGTACCAAATCGGCCCCGGCTTCTAGATAAGCCGATAGCCTGCTCTTACCCTCCGCCACACCCATAGATGACACTGCGTCTGTACGAGCAATGATAAGCAGGTTGTCGTCTTCTCGGGCCTCTTTTGCCACTCCTATTGTCGCTATCATTTCTTCAACTGGTGCGATCGATCTTCCTGGTAAACCACCACACTTCTTAGGGAACGTCTGATCCTCGATTTGTACAGCTGTAACACCTGCCTCTTCGAAACTTCTCATGGTCCTATACACGTTTCCAAGCCCACCATACCCTGTATCTATGTCGACAATCAACGGGAGACTAATGGCATGATTGATGTTTCGTGTTTGGTCGAGTACTTCTGTCATAGTTAGTAGGCCTATATCCGGAACGCCTACTCTGGAGGCCGCGATACCGAAACCCGTGGCGTATACCGCATCAAATCCTAGTGATTCCAGTATTTTAGCCGATACCGCATCATACGCACCGGGTACCGGTATGGTCTTCTTAGTTTCAAGCAGCGTCTTGAATGCTCGTCGTCGTTCTTTTGACATCTTCGCCTCCATGGCTTACTAACTGCGAACTGATCATCGGAAATCATTGGATACCAAAACTCTCTTGACCGATAGATCTAGCTACCATTAAGAGAGATTTCCTTTGACGCAGTAGGATCCTAACCCAATATCTGGCCCCCATTAATGTTTATTGTTTCTCCAGTGATGTTGCGCGAGATATCAGAACTGAGGAACATGACTAGATTGGCAATATCCTCAGGCTCTTGCGGTCTATTTAGTGGGATTGCCTCGGTCACCCGATCTTTAAAGATCTGTTCCCTAGGCTCACCTCCGCGCTCAGACTGAGTGTCAAGGATAAACTCCCATAAAGGTGTACGCACTATGCCTGGGGCTAAAGCGTTGACATTGATATTGTATTCTGCAAGCTCTAGAGCCAGAACCTGAGTTAGAGCTCTCACACCAAACTTCGCTACGCAATATGCAGAAACTGTGGCAAAGCCTCGCATTCCAGCAGACGAGGAAAGATTGATAATCTTGCCGTTCCTAGCTGCTTTCATATGTGGAACGACAGCTTGTGACACTAAAAAGGTCCCTTTAGCAGAGACATCAATCGTACGGTCCCAGTCCTTTTCCTCCAACTCATCGAATGGTACCTCGATGGGCGGAAAGGCCGCGTCATTTACAAGTATGTCGATTTTGCCAAACTCCGCAACGGTGCAAGATACTAATTCGTCTGCATCGGCTTTTTGGGTAACGTCAGTCTTAACTGCTAAGACCTTTGTCTCACCATTGCCCAATTGTTCAGATAGCTCGCGTGCGGCGTCAATATCAACATCCCCTATGACAACATTGACTCCCTCTTTGACGAATCCCGCAACGATGGCTGCACCTATTCCTTGAGCTCCACCAGTCACAATCGCTGATTTGCTTGTAAGTCCTAGCTCCATGATTACTCCTCTGCATTATATTTTCGTTCAGTTGCCATAAAGCACCTGAATTACGCATTTTGACAATTGCTGACAATCAGAGGGCGAACTGGCTGCTCCCCGTCAATGTGGATCTGCAACTTGGGGAAGTCCTTGGCTTTGAGCAGGCACGGTGACATTTCCGTCCTGGGTTTCTGGGTAGGACAACCGCCAAGACTCACACTCGAGCCTTCAAGAAACACACTTGAGAGAGGATACCACATTAGCGCCAATCGTTTCCAGGGTCTTGAGGGACCGAGGGCCGCGCATCCGCGGAAGGTCTCCGTTAGCCACAATCGAGCTGCGATCTAGCGGTACTTCGTGGTCGCACTGGAGTCGGTATTGACAGTCGGGACACTCCATCACGACTCGGACGATCTGGCCGTCCTTCACATAATGAGCGAGGGCCCGATCGCAACTCTCACACCGAATGTCGACGGCGTCATCGAGGTATGACCCGAGCACAAATACGAAGGACTCTCGTTCGTCCTCACTCCCTGTGGGGGCCTCGGATATTCGATCGTGGGTGCTGATCAGGGGAAACACGGCCCATCCTGACCGACTGTGTCTCTTCTCTAGCGCCTCATCGCTGCTCTTGTCCGGCTCGCCGTACGCGCCGGCCGCTTCAAGGACCTCGAGATCATCGTGTTACGCCACCAACTCACCGTCCCGCGTCGCCAGAACAACCGACCCCACCTCGACGATGAGTACAGGTCCCTGCTCGGCGTCATCGCCGACGACCGACGCGCCGCACTCCCCCAGCGGCTGTACACACGTTGGACCATCACCCCCGAGGCCGTGCTGCGGTGGCACCGCCAACGCATCGCCCGCCACTGGACCCAACCACCGTCCCGTCGCCGGGGACGACCACCCACCAGTAGCGAGATCCGCACCTTTGTCCTCCGCCTCGCCGTTGACAACCCCACCTGGGGCTGCGCTCCGGTCAGAGACCGCCGACCCAGGCTGGCCAGAGACCGCTTCCTGTTCGTAGTTGCCAGGTCGGGCGAGGGGCCGTGCCGGACCGGCCCGCTTTCGGCGTAAAGCCCATTCGCCACTATGCGGCTGCGCCGAAGCTGGCACCTCCCGACCCTACGGGTCGAAGGCCAGGGCTTGACACCGCGGGCCACCCCGGCTGGGTCGCTTCCAGCGAACGCAGCACAGCGCTGCGTCCGCATCTGCGAACCACCCGGAGACGATCAATGAACTACCAAGACCACGCCACCGCCATCACCGGCCGACTCGTCGAAATGATCCGCACCGGATCCCACGACACCTGGGCCATGCCCTGGCACACCCACGACCTCGGCGACCTCCTCAACGCCCGCAACGCCACCACCGACACCCGCTACAACGGCGCCAACGTCATAACCCTCGCCCTTGACGCCTTGGACCGCGGCTACCCCACAGGGGAATGGGCCACCTACAAGCAACGGGCCAAGCACGGCGCCCAGGTCCGCAAAGGCGAACGATCCGCCCAGGTCATCAAATGGGTCACCCACAAGACCACCGACAACGACCACGCCACCCTGACCATCGAAGGTGAAAAGCTCGAGACCCGACGGCTGTTGCCCCGTGTCTATGTGGTGTTCAACGCCCACCAGGTCGACGGCTACGACGCCCAACCCGTCACCGTCACCGACACCCCAACCGATCATTGGATCGCCACCATCGGCGCCGACGTTCACTACGGCGGAGATCGCGCCTACTACGCGCCCCGGCCAGATCGGATCTATGTCCCCGGCATCGACCAGTACGACGACCCCGCCGCCTTCTACTCCACCGTGCTGCACGAACACCTCCACTGGACCGGCCACACCAGCCGCCTCAACCGCCCCGAACTCGGCCGCACCTTCGACAGCGACGAGTACGCAGCCGAGGAGCTCGTAGCCGAACTCGGCTCAGCCATCGCATGCGCCCGCGTCGACATCAGCCCCCAACCCCGTCCCGACCACGCCGCATATCTGGCCCACTGGTTGAAGGCGTTGGATGCTGACCCCAAAGCTCGCTCGTTCACGCATCCCGACTTCGATCCGATCTGGGCTCGCTTCGCTGAACAGGACGTGCCGCTGCTGGTGCACATCGCGGTGAACGGCCACT
>Ga0114999_10002730_pt1 | contig 22795 bp, 22 predicted proteins | sample ArcticOcean_MG_C_3_FD_89820 | JGI IMG/M metagenome (GOLD analysis project Ga0114999, IMG submission 89820) | Marine microbial communities from western Arctic Ocean - ArcticOcean_MG_CB8_126 | ecosystem: Environmental > Aquatic > Marine > Oceanic | place: Arctic Ocean: Canada Basin | collected...
CCTACAGAACCCAATCCGAATTTTGAAAACTAATTTTTGAATACCTACTATTCGTTCGTCCAGATTAGTAATACATAGGTAGTCGGAGTCCCTTTCTGTGAAGTCGGGGGTACCCCGGGGGTGGGGTGCTGCTGGGCCGAGAATGCTAGCGGGGTAGGTTGAAAGTAAATGCTTAACACCAATGCAATAGAAGAGGTAGGCAGCCCAGCATGCAATGAGGGCACGATTGAGGGCAGAGGATAGACAACTGGCCGGAGAGCCAGTCATAGCTGGACATATTGGCGGACATCGTGACAGACATACTTTCCTCCAGAGCATCTACTGCGCCATGGCACTGAAGTTGAGCCACCCGACCCATCTTCTGATGCTTTATGCGCTCGGGCTTTGCCTTGCTGTTTACTCTGTGGTCTGCTTGGCAGCCGTCCATCAACGAGCCGTCATGTCACCCCTACTGTTCATTCGAAACATCGCGAGACTGCTCGCAATCGCCGCATTCGCCCCGCTCACGGCGGCGCTGGAGGCCACGCACGGCGTCGCAGCCGGCGACGTGACCGCCGACTCGGCCGTCATCTGGTCACGTGCCGATCAGGACGCCCAACTGGTCGTTACCTACGGGCCGGCCACCGGGACAGTGCAGATGAAGGAAGCCAAAGCCCGGGCGCGGGCCGTAGACGACTTCACGGCCCAGGTTTTGCTCACACAGTTGATGCCGGATACGGCCTACCGCTACGAGGCACGTTTTGTTCGACGCGGGCGCAAGTCGTCTGCTCTCGCCGGCCTTTTTCGCACCGCCCCGATGCCAACGGACAAACGTAGCGTCGCACTGATCTGGAGTGGCGACCTCGCCGGTCAGCGTTACTGCCGCAGGCCCGATATCGGCTACCGCATCTTCGACCCCATGCGCCGCTTGCGCGCCGATTTTTTCGTGGCCAATGGCGACATGATATACGCCGACGGCGACTGTCCTGCCGCAGGCATGGAATCGGGCTGGGAGAACATCCCGGCGAATTTCCCCGGCATCGGCAACCCAAGTGTCGACTGGGAAGATCCCGTCGCGGTGTACGAGGTGTTCAACGCCCACTGGCGCTACAACCGCGAGGATAGATTCTTCCAGGCGTTTCTGGCATCAACGCCAATTTACGTACAGTGGGACGATCACGAGGTCATCAACGACTTTGGCGCGCGTTCCGGGACCTATCCACCGCAGCCTGACCGAGCCGGATTTGCCAACGTCGTCGCCGCCGGCCGCAAGTCGATGTTTGACTACCACCCCATCGTGCGCAACGCCGTTGAGCCAGGCCGGATATACCGCCAGTTTCGTTGGGGTGCGCACGTCGAGTTGTTCATTGTCGATGCGCGCTCCTACCGCTCCGACAATGCCGACAAGGACAGCGAGGGCAAGACCATGCTCGGCGAAATCCAACTCGCCTGGTTGAAAGCCGGCCTCGCCGCATCAGATGCCACCTGGAAGATCGTGAGCAGTGACGTGCCATTGTCAGTGCCGACCGGCAGTCGCGCCAGCGAGTTCGGCCGTGATGCGTTTGCCGGCGGCACAAGTGAAACGGGTTTTGAGCATGAACTGCTGGACCTCGTCGAGCATATGGACACAGCCAACATCGATAATGTCGTCTTCGTCGCGACCGACGTACACTCCGCCGCTCAACTCCGCTATGAACGAGACTACAACGGGGATGGCGACCAGTTGTTGTTCCATGAACTCATCGCTGGACCCCTGAGTGCGATCCGCGGGCCAGCGCCGGTTACGCTTGACGCAACCCTCGGGCCCGTCATGGTGTACGGCGAGGGTGGCATTTTCAATTTCGGCACGATCCAGGTCGACGCAGCCAACGGCGCTCGCCTTTCCACAGACATCCGGGACGAGTTTGGCCTCGTGCGCCCGGGGTCGGAACGAGTTCTTGAGCCGGACTAGCTCTGGTTTTGGATGAGGCGACTGAGGGGGATGTTACAGAGGGTACTACTCTTTCTTGTTTGTTGTTGCCGCACCCCGTTCAATTGTTGGTAGCCATTCAAGCGCTCCGCAGCCAAGGAGGTACTTGGGATATCATCATCGAAACGTCGAAACATCGAAACATCGAAACGAGGGTATCGAGTATCATCGACGCCGCTCGTGTCACCGCAAGGAATGAAGAAGATCATTCCCTTACCTGAGTTCTGAGAGCGCTCTTCAAGCTAACTAGGAACGCCTCCTTTTAGCTCTTCCTCTTAGCTTTCCTTTTAAATCCCTTTTAAATCCGCGTTGAACGGAAGGCCAGTCTTATGAAATTTGTCTCATCCTTGCGTCTCTGCACCCTTGTCATTGCGGTTCTTGTTGCAGGATGTGAAAAGCCCGCACCCGAGGCGGCGTCGGCCGCACCCGGGCAACCGGAAGTTAACGCCGCCAATCAGTCAGTCGAGCCAGCCTGTGAGGAAGTTGGTGGCGTGTTACCTGTGTGTGGCTTCAGAAACCCCGAGGATCTGGTGGTTGTGCCGGGCGGCGAGCTTTTGCGCGTTAGTGAAATGGCACCCTTCATGTCTGACGCGCCATCAACCCTGGCGTTCCTCGATATTGCGAGTCAGCGGCGTGTGCCGGCTCAGATGCTCTGGTCTAACACCAGCGATCATTGGGGTGACGAGCAGTGTACAACTGAGCCGGCGACGCTGAGTCCACACGGCATTGACCTGATCACCCGGCCGGACGGGCGGCATCAGTTGCTCGTCGTGAATCACGGCACTGAAGCTATCGAATTTTTTGAACTGCTTAGCGTTGATGGGCAATGGCAGCTGCAGTGGAAAGGCTGCGCGAAGCCCGAGGACGATTTGTTCATGAATGATGTTGCGGCGCTCCAGGACGGCGGCTTTTTTGTCACACATATGTGGAACAAGAGCATGCCCTTTGAGGAGGTTGTCGCCAAACTGACGGCCGGCGAGGAAACGGGCTGGGTTATGGAATGGCAGCCGGGCAGCGGATTTACGAAGGTCCCGGATTCGGACGAGCTTATGCCAAACGGCATAGCGGTCAGTGCCGATAACAGCAAAATCTACGTCAATATCTACATGGGGAATAAGACGCTGAAGCTTGATCGCCTAACAGGCAAGGTTGAGGGGCAAATGGCCGTCAAAAACCCGGACAATATTGTCGTCGACGCAGAGGGCAATTTGTGGGTGGCATCCCACCTGAACGACCCTGTTGAGGGACGATGCGAAGACGACCACAAAGGGCCGTGCTTGTTGCCGTTTCAAATCATCAAAGCAAGCCCCGATGACATGCTGCCACATGTTGCGTTCAGCCTTGATGGCCCTCCGATGGGGTATGCAACCGTGGGCTTGCCGCACAATGGGCGCCTGTATTTCGGGAGCGCAAATGGCGACAGGGTCGCCAGCGTTGCTATCGCGCCGAGTCTCTGAGCCGATAGTCGGCTCGGCACGGCGGTGCGATAGCGAATCCGCGGGGCGCTCCAGCGCCTCGCGCGGGACGGCGGCTTAATGTCGAGCCAGATCGTTTCGGGATCGATGACGAGCAGGCCATCCCGTCTCTCCCGGGACCGCTAGTCACGGGTTGGTCCGCGTGACATGCGCTCAAAGTCGAGGTGTCCGCCGTCTCTGATGCGATCCATGAAAGTCTCAGTGTAGGCGTCCTCCGGTGCGGCACGCACCAGTTCGTCGATGGCGTGGGCATCGTTACCGACGAGAATGCGCCACTTATCGTTGCGGACGCCGTCGAGGATGATGTTAGCGGCCTGTCCCGCGCTGGTGGGGGCATTGGCCTGAAATGCGATCGCCTGCTGCAGCACCATCTCGCGAATGTGCTCATCGGTCATGTTCGAAACGGCGACGCCGCGCGCTTCAAATCGTTCTCGTGCAGCGAGGATCTCGTCGTCTGTCATGTTCAAGGGCCCACCCTTTCCGTGCACCCTCGACCGGTTCATCGTGATGGACGTTCCGATAATGCCCGGCATCACGACGGATGCCTTGACATGGGGCGCATTCAGACGCAGATCCTCCATCAGGGATTCCGTAAAGCCCTTGACCGCAAATTTGGCGGCGCAATAGGCGGTGTGCGAGACCCCCGGACCAAGGCTGGCCCAGAATCCGTTGACCGAGCTTGTGTTGATCACATGCCCTTCGTCGCTTGCCGTCAGGAGCGGTAGAAAGGCGAGGCAGCCGTAGTACACCCCGTACCAACAGACGCCGAAGGTCCGCTCCCATTCCTTGCGGTCGATGTCGACGAAGGCGCCGCCGCCGGTAATTCCCGCGTTGTTGAATAAGAGATGGATGTGGTCGGTATCGTGCTGAGCCATCACCTCGTCGCGAAATCGATTCATCTGCGCTTCGTCCGCGACATCGCAGAGATGGCTCGTCAGTCGCTGACCGGCCTGAGGGCTCGCGATGCCCGCCGTTTCCGCCATGTTGTCCGCGAAGAGATCGCACATGGCAACGTGTGCCCCATCCGCGATGAGTTGGCAGACCAGCTCGCGCCCCATGCCCGTGCCGCCGCCGGTGACGACGGCAATCTTGGCGTTGAAGTCCTTCATGAGCAGATCCGGTTCTTATGGGAGGGCGGACAGCATGGCATCGCACGTGGTCACTGAGAAGCATGACCTGGACGGAGCCGTGGCGATGCTCTTATGACATCATTTATTCAGTGATGGAGCTGTCCATGGCCCACCTCCACAATTCGATCTCCGCGAAGCCGTGCTATCAGAAGGGCGCGCCTGAAAGCATGCATGGAGGATCTTCAGCGCAGCACCTAATTGGGTCGCGCGCCACAGCAGGTCGTAGCTCTGTGCGTGATCGTAGTGTCCCGCGACCTAGCTGAAAAATAGAAACCACAGCACGAAAATCGTCATGCTCAATTGAAAGACAAAGGTCGCCCACAGCGCGATGTGCATGGGTAGACCGGGGCGCACACGTGGATCCATATGGCGTTTCTGCAGAAATAGTGTCGCACCACTCTGGATGGGCAGAGTGAGGGCAGCGAAGGTTGCCGAGATCTGGATCAGTAGAATAGGCCGTTGTGCCGCCGCGATGTAGAGCGCGTAGGCAAGCAGCGGCACTACAATGACGTAGATCCGTGTCCATTTTTCTCGACGAATGGTCTGCCGATCGGCGAACCCGAATTCGATGGCATAGTCGGGAAACACGCGGCCGCCAGCACCGACGCCCGATAATGTGGTGGAAAACAGGATGAAAAACGCACCGAGGCCGAATACCCAGATCGACCATTCGCCGAGCGTCTCGGTAAACATGCTCGACAAGACCCTCACGGTGTCGATGCCTTCGGGTTTAGCGCCGCTCTCGAACAACACCCCGGCGCCGAGCACGAAGAAGGGCACCGTCGCAAACGTCAGGATGATGAGCGTTGCCCAGACGTCGGTCTGCAGCACTTTGATCCAGCCTTTCGCCCGGCCGACCCAATTGGGGTCGTCGCGGTTGGCGCCGATGTACTTCGGGTAGCCCTTTTCTACGCACCAGTAGGTATAAGCGGCGATCTCGCCGGAGTTGACCCCGGTATAGCCGTACATGGCGATCGCGAGCGCCGCGTACTCGAGCGGGAAGTCGAAGGCGAACCCGATAGCAACGTCCTCGCTGGTCAGTCGGAACTCAGTGAACTGCATCATCACGGCGGACAAGATGGTGGTTGCCGTGAAACCGATCACCAGGAAAAGCATGATCCGCTCAATGTAGCGGTACGATCCGGTCGCGAGAATGATCATCGCGATGATTGCAATGATTGCGGCAGACAGCGCCGCCGGCACACCCGTCAGTAGTTCTAAGCCCTGGCCTGCTCCGCCGACGATCCCGCCGAGACCCGGAACGCCGATAAAAAAGCCAGCGGCGGCCATCCAGATCGGCCATCCCACGGGACCCCGCGGTCCGGGCAGGCGTCCGGGCACGCGGTGGAGCGCGCGCATATATGTGTCGCCGGTTGTGATGCAGTAGCGAGTGAGCTCAGCCTGGACAACGGATTTGCTCCAGCATGCAACGAACACCCACCACAAGAGCACGAACCCGGCGGTGGCGCCCAGACCGGACGTGAGGAAGATCTCGCCGGAGCCGACGATGGAACCCGATACGATCACGCTCGGGCCAAGATGTTTGACGCGCTTGAGAAACGTCTGCGGCGGCGGCATGGTCGCCCCGGGGACCTGCGTGTACGGATCGATCTCGCCAGTGCTCCGGCCCGGGGTCGTACCGTCTGCGTCTCCCGCTGTCGTCGATTCAGTCATAGTCACGCCGCGCGGTAATACGACTTTGAAATGCTGCCATTGTTCCTCTCCCTTTTTGAGTCTGCTTCCAATCCCGATGATCGATCGTTGCGGTCCGCCCTATCTACGACTGGCTGGCCGTTTATTGGGCGAAACGCGGCTGGATAGTTTTGTTGGCGCGGCGACGCGCTAGCGTGCAACGACGGCCGATCGTCTGAGTATACGGCGTTACGCGGTTGAGAGCTGCGGAGCCTAAGTGAAGGCTTCGAATCGCTCCGACCGTGGACCACCCAGAATGGGGATATCCAGATGCTACGCAGCGCAGGAGCGGCAAGCCTACAGTGGCAATGCGGCAAGTCGCACAGGTCCAAAGTAAACGTACACCGGGGACCACTCACTTCAGGGATGAGGAGGGATCTTTCGTAGCAACGAGTCGCGCGCTCTCCGGGGTCATGCCGCTGACGGCGGAAATGAAATGCCGAGGCAGCTTATCCAGATTCATGGTGTCATCGGCATGACCGATGAGTTTGATGTGGGTTTCACCCTTAAACGCGCACGCGCATTAGCAGTGCGTTATGGCAATGCCGGGTTTTCATCGGGATAGATATGCGACAGCACTCGGGTTTTGAAATGCTATACCGGCAAGAGTCAGGACGTCTTGATCGCCATGATTGTGTATTTGTCGGCGAGGACTTGAATACCCGGGGAGATCTCAACGTCGTGGGGACTGTAACTCGGTAAATAGATGCGGAGCAGGCCAGGTAAAAGATTGCCCACAGAGGCGGGTCTGATGGACGGCACCGCCTTCGTACCTTTAGCCATCTCTTGCGCGTCCTGTTTCGGCTGTGGATTCGCCTTCAGCATATATTTGGTTGCGCGCCTGATCCAGCGGGTGAAATGCCACTGCGCCCAAGTGCCTACGACCAGTCGGTAGAAATACCCGCCGCACACATGATCATAAACGTCGAATGCAACGGTACGGTGTTCAAGTTCTTCGACAAAATGCCACTCAACCATCTGCATGAAGACAGGTAGGTCTTCACCAAAACCGTTGGGCTCGATCATGTGCTTGACAGCATTCATGGTCAGCGCCTCAAAACCTTCCGCGTAGGCCAGGTTAAAGCGAAGTGATTTGTTGCTGGTGAACTTTTTGTAATCATCCGATAGTTCTTGCTCCAATGCTTCGAGTCCGGGAAATCCGGCGCGACGGATAGTTGCATTGAATTTCTTATGCATTTGGTAATGTTGGCCTTCCTGGGAAGCGAATTTCTTGAGGCCGTCGAGCACATCAGGATCGGTGACGTGTTTTTCCGCCGCTTTCATCGATCGGATTAGGTAGGGCTCCAAATGAGGGAGTAGCAGCGACCCAGCGATGAACGCGAAGGACCGTTTATGATCGCCGTCCATAAAAACTGGATCGATTTTATCTGGAAATTCAAACGGCATTTGGCGGACTGTGATGGTGTCTAACATACCGACTATTCTCCTCTGTTTTTGTGCGTCTTTACCGATGCCGGAAAACTCAGGCCTAGCGCGCTGAAAGGTGCTCTTGCAGGAACCGCAACACCTGCGTTTGAGACGCAACCAGGGTGGACAATTGCGATGTCCCGTGGCCTTCGCCTGCCAACTTGTGCCACGCAGGAGGGTTACCGGCCTCGGTCAAGGCCTTGCGCAGACCCTTCGCATGTTCGAGCGGTGCACGGAAGTCCTGGTCGCCATGGATGAGCAGGACGGGGACCTTGATCTCGGCCGCCCGGTGGGTGGGTGAGATCGCTTTCAGCGCTGCTTCGGACTGACCCAGGACATGGCTAAGGTAAGCGCTCCCGGCGCGGGTGCGACGAATGTCGCCGCTGTCACTCATCAGTGTCATGTCATAGACGCCTGCCGTGCCGATGGCGCAGCGGTAGAGCCCCGGTGCCTTGATCGGTCCCATCATGGCGGCGTACGCGCCGTAGCTCGTACCCATGATGCAGATACGATCGGCCGACGCGAGAGCCAGGTGCGGATTGTTCGCGCTGCCCGCGCTACCGGGCGATGTGGCCCATCGCGTCGCGTCGGTCACGTCGTCCTGCATCAGGCCGCCCCATTCGCCAATCCCCGCCGCGAGGTAGTCGACACCGTAGCCTCCGGAGCCGCGAAAGTTGATCTGCAGGACGTGGTAGCCGCGATTTGCCAGCAGTTGCACACGGCCTTCAAAGCGCCAGCGGTCGCGAATGCCGTACGGCCCACCGTGAACGAGAACGACCAGAGGGCCGGGCACGGGGGTGTCCGGGTGGCTGGTCGTGTAGCCGTAAAGCGTCGTCCCGTCGCTCGCCTTGATTTCAACGCCGGACATGGGCGCGAGGGTCCGGTCCGCGAGATCGGGGCGCCGGCTGAACAGTTTGTCGGCCTGCGTTGTGGTTGTGTTGACGAGGTAGTAGTCGCCCGGATTAACGTCGCTTGAAATGAGAACCACCGCGAGCCCATGGTCGCGTGTCACTGAGACGATATCGACGTTCTTGCCGCGAAACGCGCGCCGAAGATTGACGTGCATTTGTGTTAGCCGGTGCTCGCCATCGACGTACTTCCAGGTGGGATAGTGCAGTTCGTAACCGACTGCGATGACGTGGTGGCGTGAGTAGTCGTAGAGCAAATCGGTCACATCGGTCTTGGGGTGGCGGAAGAGCAGGCGATGCGTACGCGTTTTTGCGTCGTAGAGTCCGAGCCCCCAGGTCGCCGCGTCGCCGCCGCCTTCCGAAGTCCGCGTAAAGAACTGGTCCGGCTTGCCAGTAAACCACCAGGGCTCCCAGCCGCGCGCGCCGAGTCGGTTGGATGCCAGCTGGGACCAGTCTCTGCCCTTACGAACGTGAACGAGTTCGTCGCCGGTGCGCGAAAAACCGATACTGAAGCGGATCTTGCCTGCTTCGTCTGGAATGAATGAGGCCAGGGTTGATGCTGAACGGGCCAGTCTGCGCCTGATCCCCGTCTTCGCATCGAGTCTGTGTGCTTCCGAGAAACGGTCGCGCGAGTCGGAGATGATCAACGCGCGTTTGCCGTCAAGGATGTCGATGACCTCGCCCCGACCGATGCGCTCGAGCTTGCCGTTGGCGGCCTCGATGGTGATGAGGTCCCGGCTGCCGAAGAAGCTGCCGGACCTGCTTCGCCTGTTCTGCTGGACCAGCAGCAGGTCGTCCGTTGCCCAGCTGAGGGCGCGAACCGCGTAGTCCTGGCCCAGGTCGTAGTTGACCGTTTCCTCGTTCCGCCTGCGATCCCGCACCTGTAGGCGGCGGCCCTCGTCAGAGAAGGAGGCGACTGCGAGGTAGCGGCTGGTGGGCGAGATGCTAACGAGTTCGAAATCGGCGGGCTTGAGGAAGGTCTTAATCTCTTCGAGATTCTCCGACTGCGCGTTTGTTCGCGACGACATGATAAGACAAACCGCGAGGAACAGTCGCCAAACAAAGTGGCCCGCGCGAGGCGTCTCGAAGCAACGATTCATGGCCGTTCCCCTGTCCCCGCCTGTGTGCAGTCATCAATGAATCAAACGATACCTCGCCGGGCAAAGCAACGCTTTTTTCAGCACGCTGCACCACGCCCGCGTGGATACGGTTTGAGCCGATGAGCGCTAGCCGCGGCGTCCGTTCTCGTAGGCAATTGGGCCCCCCACCATGGAGCTTGTCTCTTCATGGTTTAAATCCCCGCAGAGACGCTACATTGGGGCAAACGGGCTTCGTCGACGGCTTACAACTTCACGGCATGCCAATGTTCAGCGATGCCATATCCGCGGTGCCCCTCCTAGCGAAGACCGTGCCCGTGACATTACAAAGGCCAACAATCACTTTCTCGCGTTTCGCCGATCGACACCGAATCGCTGTCCTCTTTTGGCGGGCTGCGACACTTCGACTACCGTGATTCATGATCGCGAGGATCCGATATTTCCGCCATCCCACGCTGAGGTCATAGCCGCTGCTATTCCCAACGCAAAGCTCGCAATGTTCGACGATATGGGCCACGCACTGGCGCGGTCCTGTTGGCCCACTGTCGTCAATAGCTGTACGTAAAAGCCAGCGAGTGCATCGACGCGCCGCGGGCGGTGGCCTCGGCTAGATCGTCACGGGGAGGTTGACCAGGCTGCTGCACTGATCAGCCGCTGTAACGACCGGTCGAGTCGTCGTGTCATCCGGATTCAGGGGTGCGTTGCGGTCAGCAGGGTCTTCGTCGGGCCACCTGCTGCGTCGTCCCCTGCGACTGACCTGTCCTTCAGGACGACACCCTCCGGGCTGATCGCAATCAACTGCTGCATTTGCAGACCTGCCTCGCGATATTCGTTGACGCGGGGGTACTCGGGGAGCTGAGTCATTGACAGGAAAGCATCCCGCGACGGGTACTGCGCAATCGCCACCATGTCGTAGTCCAGGCCAAGGTATCGGCCGCCTGCATCCTTTGGCCCGATTACTGTCACGGGGGATCGGTCGGTGTAGACGAACGCGCCCCCAAAGTACTGGGTGACAAGGTTGGCCACCGGCACGCCATAGCCACGCCGATAGGTTTCACTGCCAGTGCCGCGGCAGACGTCAGGTGGAGTCAGACGGTGTGGAGCCGTTAACGGTCTATCCCCAGTAGTCGTGCGGCCGTGCCTCCGAGGATCGCAATCCGATCCTGATCGCTGAGACCGGGTGTGGACAGTACAAGGTCCACCTCCGTGCTCGTCCACGGGAAGGGATAGTCAGTGCCAATCATGACCTGTCCCGGGCCGGTTTCCGCGATGAGATGCCGCAACGCCTCCGGCGTGAATACGATGGTGTCGAAGAACAGCTGTCCGTCGCGCAGGTAAGCGGTTGGGGGCTTCCTCGGGAGCTCGCCAACGCCATCCGGAAACGTGTGGGTCACCGCATCGGACCGGTTGGCGTACGAAGGCAGAAACCCGCCGCCGTGAGCGGCGCAAATCTTAAGCCCTGGAAACCGATCGAGCGTGCCGTCGAAGATCAGATGCGACAGCGCGATCGCGGTCTCCAGCGGATTGCCGATCGTATTGGTCAACAGCCCGCTACCCCCGAGCCGGCCGCTCGCCTCAAGCTCCTGGGTGCCCTGTGGGTGCAGGAACACCAGAAGATCCAACTCTTCGCACTTGGCCCAGAAGGGATTAAATCGCTCATCCGCGAGCTCGACGCCGGCGACACTACCCCCGACACCCACGCCCCTGTAGCCCAATGTCCTGGACGCATACTCGACCTGTTCGACGGCAAGTTCGGGATGCTGGAGCGCCACGGTCGCAAATGCCACGAACCGATCGGGGTTCGCACTGCAGAAATCCACCATGGTCTCGTTCTGGACGCGTACGACCTCGGCAGCCGCGTCAGGATCGGCACCGTACCAATAGGGATTGATGCTGAGCGCGGCGACGTCGATGCCTTGCGCGTCCATGGCGGCAATGCGGTCGGTGGTGTCCTCCATTCCGAGCGCGGCAACGCGATTCTCCTCGCCCAGTACGGCCATCGCGGCGGGTACGGCGCAGTGGGCATGCACGTCCACCGTGGTCACCTGTGTTCCGCCAACCACCACTTTGCGACGCTGGAGATGTGCACGGTGGTCGGTCTGAAGACCCTCCTGGGTCTCGCTCGCCGGCGCTGACTCCGTCGCGCTCGACATCGATGCAGGCGTACTCGCACAGGGCAGGAATCCGAGCGGCGAGGTCATCAAGTTTTTTGCTGGTGTGGGCATCCTCATCTCGGGAAAATCGGGGTTGCAGTCGTATGGCCGCGAAGACCTTTACCGACTCTACCATCTCCACCGGCAGGGTAGTGGTCCTCAAGGGGCCGGCCATTCAGTCGGCTGATTTCGCTCAACGCGTGGATAGGGAGAATAACGGGTCTTTTCGGCAAACAGGAGAAGTATGGTTTTGCTTGCGGCTCAGTGGGCTTGGTGTCGAGGAGTCGGGCGATAAGCAAGGTCTGACAAGTCAGGCGGTCAGTGTCTGACAAGGCTGAGAGCAGATCAGGAAGCGTGGAATCAGATCGGCCAGTGAAGAGCGTGCAATCAGGTCGCGACGTGCCGGGAGCGGTTAATTTGCCGTCCGGTTCGGCGTGGCGGCTTGCGGGAAGGGCGAGGCGGTGCGCGCTGCTTCACGTGAGCCGGGATCTTGCGTATCAGGTCGCGATCGGTGACGTCCATTGCCACTTGCATCCGCCCCTACACGGCGGTTTCGATCACCGCAGTTGGCCGCCACAGTGTGGGCACAGCGTGATGTCGATTTCGAAGACGCGTTTGAGTCGCTGTGCCCAGGTCAACGGGGCGAGAGGCGGTTCGAGGCGCGGCGCATCGGTGGCCTGGGCGCGCTCTTGACCGGACTGCGCTTGACCGGATTTGGGGACTGCGAGCCGGCTCGATGGTGTCGCTGCATTCGGCACGAGCGACGGGCAACGCATGGCCGCCGAGGTGGGTGCCGCCCTGGCGCTCACCGGCGCATTGGCACGGCGCGGGCACTATTTTCCTGCACATCGCTGCTTGCTCTAGGTGCGGCATTGCCGTACGAATCTCTTCGTGTTTACAGGAATCGAAACGCCAGTTTATTCCAGAAAGGCTGAAGGACTTCTCTCAGATAGTGAATGAGAAGACTCCGCAGTTTTTATTTCGAAGAACCCAACAGCGGGTTCTGTCGTTCGAGGCTCGGGCGAAGTACGGAAGGTTCGGTGGGTTCGATCTGGTTCTGGCAAAATTGGCGGCGTGCGGGTGATCTACTACAACATGCTCGAGGAGGAAGAAATCTGGCTTCTGACCCTGTACGCGAAGAACGAAAGAGCCACTATTCCTGGGTATGAACTCAAACTGATCAAGGAGGCTGCTGAACGTGGCTAGCAAAACCAAAATGAGCAACGAAGGTGCTGAACTGCTCAAAGCAGTTGAGCAAATGAAGAAAGGCAAGAAGGGCCGGGTTTAAACCTTCGACTCTAAGAAAAGTACTCCTGCCTTACGGATTGCCTACCCTCCACTTGTGCTGATCTAAACGTGCGTTGATCAATGAGAAATGTAGCGATTCAGCCAGCGCATTCCTGTTCCGGCCGAACGCGGTTGGCACCGATTCGTATCCGATGCGGGGGAAATCAGAATAGTGTCGCGGAGTGGCCAGCCAGATCTGAGGGCGGTGAGCGGTTCTGTGGATCTGTTGGCTAGCGAGTCGCATTACCATCGGCAAATCGATCTTCGGGGAGTTCCTCGCCTCCAGGCCTTAACGGCTTAGGTGTCCTCCTGCTGAAACGCCTTCAGATGTGGGTCGCGACCCTGCGCCGAAGCGTGGAACTACTATCGCCCACCATCAGACCTGATGGCCAAAGGCGAACTCTCGTCGCATCGTAAGTAAATATCCCGCTGCGCTGTGATCCTTCGACCTGGAGGAGAAGAACGCCAAGCTGAAATGGCTTGCGTTCTACCGCTACGTCTTGCGTCACAAACCCAGCTGGCCTAAGCCCAGGACCAGGAGCATCGACGGCTCAGTCGAGCCAGCTGTGCGATCTGTCCAACTATCAACCACTTGCCAGACGGCTTACAACTTCACGGCATGCCAATGTTCAGCGATGCCATATCCGCTGCGCCCCTCCCAGCGAAGTTCCACAAGCCCCTCGTTGACAAACGTAGCACCGCCGGGCATTGCGATCTTGGTCGGACATACGTTCAAGACCTCGCCGCTGATGTTGATTGTCTCGCCGTCCCCGGTTTCTGCGTTGAATCGTATGGACCTGTGCAGTATCGAATCGACTGCATAGTCGGTTTCGATGATGACGTTCTTCAACGCAATGGATTCGCCATCGCGCTGCAGCCACCCTTCTCCGCGCATCACCCCGTCGCTGTGTCTGAAGCATGATCCGCCGAGCGCTGCTGACTGACCGAAGTTCATGGAGAACCAGTTGACGAAGGGGGTTGGTCCTTCGCTGGGTTGACTTATTTTTGGCATGTCTTGCCCGTTGCCCGCGCCCCAGTCACGTGGTCCCCAGGACTTGTCGCGGACGCCATAACCGTCGACCTGCCAATGTTCCCCACCAAGGTCGATGTGGCCTTTGACGTGTCCGCTTTGTTCAAAGTGGCCGCGTTCGCCCGCAGCCGCGAAATGCGGCGACGTCAGGCAGTCGAATGACAGTTCCATTTCGAGGGTGGCCGGTGTGTACCAACCGTCCGGGCGTGATTTTCTGCGCTCCAACAAAATGTCGGGATTGGGGATGTCCTGGGCGGGTCCACGGTACTCAATGGACCAAAGTTGATGCGGCTCGATGCATGCCAGCGTGAGCCCGCCAGCTTTGAGATCATCGTCATATCGAGTCAGGTCAGCGTCTATCTCGCGGCGGCCGTATGTAAAGGCGACCCGTCGGCCGGGCAGATAGACCACGTGCAGCGCATCGGCCCAGCCGTTGCCCGGACGAAACCCCATGCGCGTAAACATGCCGATCTTTGAATCCGGGTCGACAAAATTGAAGTAATAGCTCTCGCTCCAGGCGGGGTCGGCACCGACGGCATGCATGCGTTCGTCTGACATGGAAAGACCTCCTGCGTGTGTTCGAAAAACGACAAGGTAACCGCTATTAGCAACATACTATGATCCGTTCTTCCAGCCATCAGATATCTTGCCGGGCCTGTGTGTCAACCTGGGCGCATACAAAGTCTGTGAGGGATAACATGGATTTCAGGGCCATGGTCGCGGGAACCAACGGATGCCTAAGCCACGCTCTGAACTACCAGATTCGCCGGTCACACCAGCAGCTTCGCTCGAAAATTGCCGCCTGGCACCACTGCCGCGCGTTAGAAGCAAACACGCAGTGCTAGCGCTACTGGGTGTCCCCGTCAGGTTGGCACGTGGCCCTGGCACCAGTGCCGCCAGTGCGTTCGTCAGCCAGCGCAGCGCCACCGCCGCGCCGCCCGCGTAGCAGGCCCCGGTACGCTGACCCTTGCGCAGGGGCGCATCGGCGAAGACACAGGCGACATTGTTCGCGAGGCTGCGACCGCCGGATACTGGATCATCTGCCCGGCACTGGAGCCATAGCCCTGGATGCACGACGACATATCGAGTTCAGAGAGGCCGAGGGACCTGAGCTTCATGCACCCCCTCGATGCGCCTTGGACCTCCAGAGACGCGTGCCTCGGTTAGAAGGTTCAACGCTGCGCCAATCGCCTCCTCCGAGTGAACATAAAGCGCTTCCAACTTCTCCCGCCGCGGCTTTCTCGTCGTTTAGATATTCATATTCGCGAAACACCCGGTCATGCCCCTGACGGTGGCCCGCGCACCGTTTCCAACAACCGACCCCCTAAGGACCAGATAAAGTCGGGGCCGCGTCAGGAACGATTGGGTGTTGGCACCGCAGACGCGTCAACCCAGTCGCGCAGGTCCGGTTGACCCGTTTTAGCGGTGATGCCGCCGTCTGCGACGAGCATTGAACCGGTGACGTAGGACGCGTCATCGGATGCGAGAAAAACGACAACCCCCGCCATCTCTTCAGGCCGCCCGGCGCGGCCGAGCGGAATCTGTTTGTACCAGTGCTCCATCAGGGGCGCGTTACCATCGATACCCGTCGTGAGGCCAGTCAGTATCACTCCGGGACAGAGCGCGTTGATACGAATACCGTCTTGGCCGTGATCGAGCGCCGTGCTGCGGGTGTAGTTCACCACCGCGCCCTTAGCCGCGTTGTACGCGCTGAACGCATAGTCGCCGCCCAGCCCTGAAACTGATGCCGTATTAATGATCGAGCCGCCCCCGTTCGCGCGCATGATTGGGATCGCAACCCGGTTCGCATAGAAAATACTGTTCAGGTCGATATTGATGACGTTGTGCCACGCCTCGACCGACAGGTCCGGCGTCTCGCTGTAGGACGCGATGCCAGCGTTGTTGAACAGAATATCGAGCTGTGCGCCCGACCCGGTGAGCCAACCGTTAGCCTCCCCGACGAGCCTCGCCACCGCCTCGTGATCACCGACGTCGCAGTCGAAGAACGCCGCGCGCTCCCCCAGTTCGTCGGCCATGGCCTTGCCCGCTGTCCCGTTCACATCCGCAAAAGCTACGATAGCGCCCTCGCTCAACATGCGCCTGACCGTCGCAGCCCCAATCCCGGACGCGCCGCCGGTGATCAGCGCCCCTTTGCCTTCTAGTCGACCAGCCATCGCTCACTCCCCGAGTCTGTAGTGGACCGTGATGATGCGGGTAGCGTGTGCGGGTGACAACCGTCGTTCATTCGTCGAAGCCTAGCGAGATTCCTGATAGGAGCCGCGATCATCGCTCGCACAGGCCAATACCCGGCGCCCACTTCGAAGCGCAGGGAATCGGAGCAGAATGAAAAACGCGCCAACACTGAAGACCCAGGGCCTACGGATTCCGTACCGGCTTGCCTGCGAGGCCCCATGGCGATTGCTGGTTCGTGGATGAGCCCAGGGCGAGCGACGTACGAGCGGGGGAGGAAATGGTCGGAGGATGTTCGGCCCGCTGAAGGCTTGCGCGGGATTATCCGTATCCTACCGCTCGGGTCGGGAAGTCTGTGAGAGCCCTTCACCCGCTTATTTTCCGCGCTTGATCCCGAACTCGTTGAGAATTTCGGCGCCATGCTCCCCATGTTTGGGGGGGCGTTGGTATAGAGGTGTGCGGGACCCCAGAAACTTTACAGGGCTACCTACAGACAAACCCTTGTGCTGCCCGCCAGGATAGTCAAATTCCTCTATGGTACCCCGTGCTTGCGTATGCGGGTCTGCCAGCACCTCGGCAATCGTGTTAGCAGGGCCAACGGGCACCTTGCCGCCCAGCATCGCCACAATCTCCTGTTTGGTTTTCGTCTGCGACCACTCGGTAATCGCTGCCTCAGTGAACTCAAAATTCTCTGCACGCCTGGGGTTCGAGCGCGTGCGATCATCTTCGATCAGGTCATCACGACCCATGGCTTTGCACAGATCCGCCCAATGCCGCTCCACAGGTGCGGCGATCGCAATACGCCCATCGCTGGTGGGAAATAGGCCAAACGGCACCAGAGCGCGCCGGCCGGGCTTTGCTTGCTTGCCGGTCATTCCATAAGCGGCGATGTTGGATTTGATGAGCGCCTGAACCGCGTCGTACATCGCAACATCAAAGAAGTCACCCTTGCCGGTGCGTCTCGCCTGCATCACTGCTGCCAACAGACCTGTTGCCATTAATGTCCCGGGGAAGATGTCCGCAATTGCCAGGCCAAAGAGATCGCCGGTTGTTTCCACCAGGCCGCCGACGCTTTGACCCGCTACATCCAGACAGGGCCAATCGGAATATGGGCTCTGCCCGGTCCTGGGATCACCGTAACCCCGCACGGTGCCATAAACGATTTTTGGGTTGCGCGCCGCGATCACTTCATAACCCACTCCTAGATGATCCATCACACCCGCACGCATGTTCTCCACAATGGCGTCAGCCTTCTCGCAGAGCTTAAGCAGAATTTCGCGGTCACCGGCGTCTTTAAGGTCCAGAGCTATGCTGCGCTTGTTTCGATTCACACTCGCGAAGCTGGCACCGTAGTCGGCTCCCGGTATGTCCCGGCCGACTTTGCCGCCATCGGGAGGAAAGGGGCCAAGCTGCCTGAAGCTATCCCCGGCGGGGGGCTCCACTTTAATGATGTTGGCCCCCATATCGGCCAGCAATGCGGTGCCGTAGGGTCCGGCATAGGCCATCGTGCAATCAATGATAACGAGATCTTCCAAGGGCCCGGTTCGTATTGGTGCAGACATCGGTACGTTCCTCATGTTGAGTTAGCCAACTCGACCTGGCGTTTCTGATCAGTTATCTGAGCACGCAGCTTACTGATCGAGTTCTGGCGCCAGCGCTGCGTAAATGATCGACAACTGCTCGAGCAGCGCGTCCGACGAGCGATGACCGCGCTGGAATATCGGCACACAATCAATCGACGTATGCGTAAACCCCATATCTCTCAGTTCGCACACTCGCTCCTGCAATAGGTCGGTATCCCCGTAGAATCGTTTGCGTTTTTCCTTATCAAGTGGCCCTGGCGATGGCGACATTTGCAAAGGAAAGCTCAAAACGTCTCTGCCTGCGACCTCAAGTAACTCTTTGAACCTGGGAAGCTGTTCCTGAATAGGGGGATCACCGGGCGCTGTCATTGCCATCCAGCCATCAGCCAGTTTCGCAATGCGCTTCAACGCTGATTTTTTGGTACCACCAACCCAGACAGGAATTTTCCCTCCTTGTGGGGGTTTTGGCTCCATTGCAATCTCATCAGCCTGGTAGTAATCACCTGCGAAATTCACATGCTCGTCTTCCCAGTACTTGCGTAGCAAGGTAATGCCTTCTTCAAGTCGCCTGCCTCGTGTGCGAAAGTTCTCATTCAACGCCTCATATTCAGATTTTTGCCAGCCGATCCCGACACCCAATCTCACTCTGCCATCCGATAGCGTATCGAGGGAGCTTACCTGCTTGGCTACCAGTGCAATCTGCCGTTGCGGCAGTACCATCACACCCGTACCGAGTTGCACACGGTCGGTGACCGCAGCGGCAAAAGACAGCATCGTGATCGCTTCCATGATTGGTATTTTGGGATCGTAAAATGGTGCGCGACGGGTTTCAGTGGGGTAGCCCATCACGACGTGATCAAACATATCCAAGCCGTCAAAACCGATGTCTTCAATGCCTCGCATCAATTTCTTAACGCCTGCTGGACCTTCCCGATACATCACACTGGGAAACACGACAGATATTTTCATTACCTGCACCCTTCACTAGCCGATTTTCCATTCAATTCGGTTGTAACAACTCAAGTTCCAGTGAAGTTACCGGGCCTTCGTTCCGCCACCGCCTTCACGCCTTCTTTCCAGTCATTGGTCGCCTGGCATTTTGCCTGCTCCTCTGCCTCATGATCGGTTGCCTTTTTCACCTGAGCGGCGAGGTCACCGCGAATGCTCTGCCTGACGGACATAAGCGCCAGCGGGGCATTTTCTGCAATCTCACGGGCGTAGCTGATAGCAGCATCACGCACTTCTGCCTGCGGTACCAATCTGTCCAGAATGCCAACCTGCAGCGCGTCTTCACCGTTCAACCGGCGTCCGGTATAGAAAATATCCTGAGCGGCCTGCTGACCAATAACACGCGGCAAGACATGTGTCAGGGCAAACCCTGGCGTAAATCCAAGCTTGACGAAGTTGGCGGTAAATCGTGATTCTGGGCACCCGACGCGAAAGTCCGGGAACATTGAAAGCCCAAAGCCACCACCCACGGCAGCACCCTGAACCGCTGCTACAACATGTTTCTTATTGCTGAACAGACGGACGGCCTCTCGGTAAAGTGGGCTGCCGCCGGTCCGATCACCCGAATCGTTATCCCGGTCACTGCTGAAGTTGGCGCCGGCACAAAAATGTTTACCTGCTGAGCCAAGGACGATCGCTCGGCAACCGTTATCCTGATCCAATTCATCACAGGCATCCGCCAGTGATCGAATCAGATCCAGGTCAAAAAAGTTGTTCGGCGCTCTCTGAATCTCAAGCAGATGGACAAACCCACCGAGATCTGACACTTCCACATCACCAATTTTCTTACTCATCTTTTTTCCTCAGTTATCCAATCAAGCTCAATTAGAGTGCATTGAGCGTCACAGTGAAACCACTCCAAAAATACCAGTGTGAGAAAGTCAAACTGCCATTGTGACCACGACCTCCGTAAAGGACACAGCACCGATGTGCAGCGAATATGATTTGCTGAAACTGATGGAACGCTTCCGCCTGGCGTATGCCAAGTGGGACGGTGCAGAACTGCTGGCCGCAACAACCCAAGACTTTGTATGGCAGCAGAATTTTGCGACCTCCGAAAGAAGAATTGCCGACTGGCAGAACGCTGACAGACGTATAAATCCTGTTAGCCGTACTGGCGTCGCGGCGCAAACACCGGAGAAACCTGCGCCACTAGCACCTTGAAGAGCGAGCGGCGGGCGATATGCTGGTTCAAACGTTCACCCTATCCGGAGAAGAGAACGGCAAGGTGTTTAGCGCCAAGGCAGTAGACATCTATCGTCTGGAAGAAAATCTGATTGCCAGCAAAGAAACGTTCGGGACATACATTGCTAAAGGTCGATGCCAAACCACTCCTTGAAACGGCCGTTGTACTCGTCGTCGGTAAGCTCGTCGCCCATCGCCACCCATGTTTCGTCGCTGATGTTGGCTCGCCCTTCGATCATACCAAAGGCATCATTGCCGACCGGCCAGCGCAACTTGTAGTCTGGTGTACGGATTGCTTCGAGTATCACTTCGGCAACTGTTTCGGGCTGGGTGCCCGCCACGAATCCTGCAGCAAACATTTTGCCGTTCCGACGCATGATTTGCTGGTACGGCGACGTCTTGTCGTACCGTGTCGCGGCTGCGGCGTTGTCGAAAATGCTGGTCATGATCACGCCGGGCTCGACGTTCATGACACGTACACCAAATTTGTAAAGCTCGTGGGCGAGTGCTTCGCCCGCCGCCTCGAGCGCCCACTTGCTTGCGGAGTAGGGGATCTGATTGGGAATGGCGAGGCGTCCTTCGACGGAAGTAATGTTGACGATGGCGCCGGTTCGCCGCTCTCGCATCTCGGCGATGACACCCTGAATGCATCGCACGGCGCCAAAATAGTTAGTGTCGAACATGGCGCGATGTTCGTCCTCGGGCGTGAGCTCAAGGGGCGTGGCGCCGCCGATGCCGGCGTTGTTGACCAATACGTCGATGGGGCCTGTTGCTCGCGCACGCTCAAATGCTGCATCAACTGAAGCTTGCTGCGTTACATCCAACTCGACAATCTCAAGTGGCAATCCGGCAGCGGCCTCGCGCAGTGCGTCTGCCTTTGCCAGATTGCGCATTCCCGCAAACACCTGATAGCCGCTGTTGGCCAGATGCAGGCTGGTTGCAAAGCCTATGCCTGTACTTGTTCCTGTTACTACTGCTACATCCACGAGCCGTCTCCCTTTTTTGTTCTTTGTTCTTGTTCTTTTTGGGTTTTTTGCGTTTGTCCGTTACCGCTGGGAGGCCACTTTAGCTGATTGTCTCTTTAACCGTCGGTTGAACAGGTTGAACTGTAATCTTGTCCTCCCCGTGCTTGATCCGGGTCTTATGGTGGCGATTCGATCGTTAGACTGGCGCGCGCCTCACCAACCTTGGCTCACGTGGCGTAGGCAAATGATCGCCCAGATCAGCAATCAGCTCCCGCTTAAGCGACTGTCGCTCAGGGTCACCCCACAGGTTCACAAGTGCACCCGGATCATTATTGAGGTTATACAGCTCCCCCTTCTGTGCCGTCATACATCGACCCAGCACCATACGCCGTACAAAGATAACCATCACGGTAGATCGATTTCAGACTCATGTTGACGGGTCCGTGTTCACTTTCCCATTCTGTGATAACCCGTTCACGTTGCTGATTCTGGCCTTCCTCTTCCGATATCGGTAACGCCTTGCCCTCAACCCAATCAGGTTCGCCGATGCCGGCGATGCGGCAGAAGGTTTGGGCGAGATCAAAGTGCCCGACTGGCGCTTCAACATTTCCAGGTTCAACACGGGGCCGAAGCGGCGGGGCACCAGATCATGGGGACGCGCATCAACGCATCCACGTGGTACGGGCCTTTAAACAACAAGCCATAGTCATCCTGCAGTTCGCCGTGGTCGGTTGTGAAGACAACGTCGGTGTCCTGCATCCAACCGCGACGTCCAAGATAGCCGAGCATGGTGCCGCATGCCTCATCGATCAATTCGTTTTCGATATGGGTGACCGCATTGATCTCACGAATCTGATCATGGGTCATGTCACGCGGTCGGAAGCCTCTTGGCGATTCAAGGTTGCTCCACAGGCTGCTATCAAAGTAGCCAAGCCAGTGTTTGGGTTTAGTTGCCAGAAGTTCAGCTGATTTCTCCACGCTGCCGGGGTACAAATCCGGCAACGGCAGGTCACGCCTGTCAACACGGCTCATCTCCGAGTTTCTTTAGGGTCTTTGTACGGAGTGCGTCGGGATTTTTGATGTTCTGCGCTTCGTCGACTATGACGATAGGCCACTCGATCATAAGGAACATAGGGCTGTCCCTGACCGCTGTTTCGTAGGACGTGACAACGACATCGTAGTCCGTTAATCGGCGTACCGACCCGTTCTAAACCTACCGTAGTGCTTCAAGACGCTGAGGCTGGGAGCAAACTTCGCAAACTCCCGACGCCAGTTTTTTAGGGGGCTACCGGGCGCGATGACCAGCACTGTTTCCAAGATGTCATCTCCTGGATCACCGATGGCGCTGATTACCTGGAGCGTTTTGCCAAGTCCCATCTCGTCGGCAAGCAATCCGCCAACGCCCTCAGTAATCAGGAAACGAAGCCATCGCGAACTGGAAACTTGGTATTCGTAAAGGGTTGCCTCAATGTGCCTTGGGACGCCCAGCTCATCAGACAAAAATGAGAGTGCATTGGTGTCTGAGACAACGACATCGTCGATTATCAAACCACCTTCGTGCGCTGCTTTCAAAAGTTCTAGGGAACCTCTGATCTATGAGGAATCTGGCACCAGATTAGTGTCATCGTTGTTACGTCGCTGATTTTTTGAGGTCGAATCGGGTTTCCTGCGTTCGTTCACGTCGTTTTTCTTTGTTTTCTCGGCAATCAGGCGAAG